>Ga0153917_1000006_pt1 | contig 329652 bp, 290 predicted proteins | sample TSFL001MetaG_FD_104695 | JGI IMG/M metagenome (GOLD analysis project Ga0153917, IMG submission 104695) | Attine ant fungus gardens microbial communities from Florida, USA - TSFL001 MetaG | ecosystem: Host-associated > Fungi > Mycelium > Unclassified | place: USA: Florida, Paynes Creek Historic... | reverse complement strand
CCGCCGGCTACTGCGAAGCCCACCACCTCATCCCCTACGACAGCGGCGGACCCACCGACATCAACAACGCCATCCTGCTGTGCACCTTCCACCACCACCTCGCCCACACCCACCACAGCTGAACTGCGCCCGGCCCGGCCGCGGTCCCGGGATCCCGGGACCGGCCGAAGACACAGCGTCGAGCATGGGACCAGGCGGGCCGAACTCATCCGGGAATCGCGGACGAAGACGATGGCGTCCCTTCCTCGCGTCGGACCCCGGTCCTACGCTTGGGCCACGCGCCCGGGCGACGGGCGCACTCCGGCGACCACACGTCGTCGGACACCGCGAGGGCCGACTCCCGGCCACGGAGGGCACCATGTCACGCAAGATCACGGCAGGCCTGTTCATGTCGATCGACGGCGTCGCCGAGGCGCCGAACACCTTCCAATTCGATTCCTTCGACGACGAACTCGGCGCCGGAATGGGCAAGTTCATCTTCGAGACCTCCGACGCCGTCCTGGGCCGCGTGGGTTACACCGAGTGGAGCCAGTTCTTCCCGAATGCGGGCGCCGACGATCCCTTCGGAGCCTTCATCAACCCCATCCGCAAGCACGTGGCCTCCACGACCCTCAGCGGCGAACTCGAGTGGGAGAACTCCACCCTGATCGAGGGCGACCTCACCGGATACCTCACCGCCCTCAAGGAGAATGGCGCCGAGGGCAACATCGCGATCGTGGGTGGCATCGAGATCGTCCGCAGCGTCTTCTTCGCGGGCCTGCTCGACGAGCTACAGTTCATGGTCCACCCCGTCGTCGCCGGGACCGGTCGCCACCTCTTCCGAGACGGCGACCCGCTGACGCGCCTCACCCTGGTGGACTCGGTCATCACCTCCCGCGGCAACGCCCTGCTCACCTACTCGCGCCGAGAGGACTGACCCTGCCCGACGCCGCCCAGCCGAGCCACAGTTTTCATCCCTCAGCATGATTCCCCCGGGCCCGGGGCGCCCATAGTGTCTGCGCATGAACACTCTTCCCTCCCCGGGCACCCCAGGGCCGCTCGCTCTTGCCGACGGCATCGCGGCGCACGGCCTGCGGCGTTCCTTCGGCGACGTCCAGGCCGTGCGGGACATGACCGTGACGGCCCCTCGCGGACAGGTCACCGCCCTCGTCGGCCCCAACGGCTCAGGCAAGACCACGCTCCTGCTCATGCTGGCCTCGCTGCTGAAGCCGGATGCGGGAACCATCACGGTGGACGGCGTCGACCTGGCCTCGGATCCCCGCGCCGCCAGGTCCCGCCTCGGCTGGATGCCGGACACCCTGGGCGTGTGGGAGACGCTCACGACCACCGAGATCCTCATCTCGGTGGGCCGGCTGTACGGCCTGTCGAAGGCCGACGCCGCGGCGCGGGCCGACGAGCTCCTGCACCTGGTGCGCCTCCCGGAATTCGCCGGCCGCCCCGCCCGCGTGCTCTCCCGGGGCCAGCAACAGCGGCTCTCCCTGGCCCGCGCCCTGGTCCACGATCCGAGCGTGCTCCTGCTGGACGAGCCCGCCTCCGGACTCGACCCCGACTCCCGCCTGGAACTGCGCGACATCCTGCGCGGTCTGGCCCGCGAAGGCCGCGCCATCCTCGTCTCCAGCCACGACCTCGGTGAGCTCGACGAATTCTCCGACCGGGCCGTCTTCGTTGCCGCCGGGCAGACCGTCCGTCACCAGTCCGTCGTGGAGGCCGACGCGCAGGAACGCGCCTACTCCATCCGTTCCCTAGATCCCGGGGCCCTGGAGGACGCCCTGACCCGGCTCGCGCTGCCGCACCAGGCGGATCGCGACGACCGCAGGGCCGCCCGCTCCGTCCTGCTCGCCTCGGAGGGCGCCGCCGCCGAACTGCTGGCCCGCCTGATCGGCGAAGGGATCCCCGTGGTCTCCTTCGGCCCCACCTCGGGCGCGCTCGAGGAGACCTACCGCCGCACGGTGGGCCGCGGCGCTCCATCAATCCAGGCGGCCGCCGTCGGACAGGAGGGGCTGAAATGAGCACCACGACCACGCATCAGCACCACGCCCCCGCGTCGAAGCCCACGCCGACGCGCCTGCCCTACCTGTCCGGGCTCCTCACCGTGTTCGGGCTGGAGATGCGTCAGCGCCTGCGCAGCCGCGGCTGGTACATCATGTTGGCCATCTGGTTCGTGGTGATCCTCGGGGTGGTCCTGGCCGTCGGCCTCGGCACGAGCGCCGGCGCCGAGGTGGTGGACGGCGCGGCCGCCGGGCAGTCCGCGGCGAGCGCCGCCTCCGACCCCGGCCTCCTCGGGGCGGACGCCAGCACCGGCCAGGTGCAATTCGAGCTCGCGGTCGTGTTCGTCCTGGTCTTCGGCGCGCTGGTGGCACCCGCCTTCGCCGCCAACGCCGTCAGCGGCGACCGCGCGGGCGGCACCCTGGCGATCGTGCAGGCCACGCTCGTCACCCCCGGCCAGATCCTCTGGGGCAAGTGGCTCGCCGCCTGGGTGGCGGCCCTCGCCTTCCTCGTCGCGGCGCTGCCGTCGCTGGCCGTCGCATCCTTCAACGGGGCCCTCAGCTGGGGCCACTGCGCCCTCATGGTCCTCGTCGTGGCCCTCGAGTTCGGGATCCTCTGCGGGATCGGGGTGGGTCTCTCGGCGGCGACCGCCCGCCCGTTGTTCTCCATCCTGTCCACCTACCTCGTCGTGGCGCTGCTGGGACTCGGCACCCTGCTGGCCGCCGGGGTCTGCGCCCTGACGCTCAAGGAGACGGTGACGGAGTCCTCCCAGCAGCCCACTGCCGCGGCCATGAAGGCGCAGCAGGACTACGAGGCCCAGCTGAGCGGGAACCCCACCAAGGACGCCGAGCTCCCGTTCCCCGAGGCCGCGAACGAGATGGAGTGCGGCGCCGAGACGTACACGTACGAGTCGGCGTCGACGCAGCGCTTCACCTGGGTCCTCGCCGTCAATCCCGTCATCCTGCTGGCCGACGCCGCCGCTCCGCCGGTCGAGCAGCACGTCACCACCCAGTACGGCTATTCCTCCGTGAACACGCCGGCCACCGGTCCGTTGGGTTCCCTGCGCGTCCAGGTCCGCCAGTGGCAAGTGGGTCCGCAGGGCCAGGTGGCCTGCCTGGCCGGCGAGCTCCAAGACGCGCCCAGGCTCGCCGACCAGGCGCCCGTGTGGCCCATCGGCCTTGCCGTGCAGCTGGTGCTGACCGCCGCCATCGTGGCCCTGGGCCGACGTCGCCTGGTCACCCCCGCGGCCAGGCTCGCCAGGGGGACCAGGGTGGCGTGAACGCTCCCGGGCGGGTCGCCGGCCTGGCCATCAGGCCCGGCTGAGCCCCGCCTCGGCCGTGCCACTGCTGAGCTCGGTGACGAGCGAGTAGTCGTCGGCACTGTCGATGGCGCCGAGCACGCAACCCCGCAGAACGGCTCCGCGCCGGTCCCAGCGGGAGCGGATCACGCGCGGCGACCCACCCCGCATCTGCGCGAGCTGACGCAGGGCGTTCGCCGTGCGATCGGAGACGCTGTCGCTGAGCACCACGGCCTCCGGGTCGTAGGCAGCCACGATGGAGGAGGCCAGCAGTTCGCTGGCGGCCAGCCCGCCGGCCAGCCCGGCCTCGGCCCCGGCGGGGAAGAGTTCCTCGAGGTCGTCCTGCGCCCCCGGGAGACGTCCTGTCAGCGTGGACACCGCCCGGAAATCGCCCGCTCGTCCCTGGACGCCGTGGTAGACGCGGCCACTCACCACGAGAGTGGACAGGCTGGTTCCCTCCCCGTGGATGTAGACGCCCAGGTCGATCCCGGACAGTCCGTCCTCGCGGGCCGCCGTGAGCGCGGCCCAGCGGCCGCCAGGGAACACACTGGCCTTCACGCCGGGGAGCGCCTTGTCGATGCCCTCTCGCAACAGGACGGCCCGGGCCTCCCTGGCGAGGTCCTCACCGGGACCCGCCGCACCGTCGTCGGGCACCGCCACGGCCACCGCATGGACACGGCGACGAACGGACCCGCTTCCGTCCAGCAACTGGGTCAGTCGACCGGCCAGGAGTTCCGGTCGATCGCCGTCCGCGCCGGAGACGATGACCTCCGTGACGGTACGACCGGCCAGGTCGGAGAGGCGCAGGGCCACGTCCTCGAAGGCGTCGATGGCCAGCACGCCGTGCCCCGCGGCGAGGTAGCGGTAGGAACGCGGCGGGCGGCCGACGGGCGCGATCGGCGTGACCTCGCTGCTGAGCCAGCCGGCGTGCTCGTGCCGTTCGCAGGCCCGCGCCACGGTGGGAACGGAGAGCTGGGTGGCCAGGGCGACGTCGGCCACCGTCCACTGTTCCTCCGGCCGGTCGCGGAAGAACTCGTACACCCTGTAGGAATTCCTCCGTGCCACATCGACCACGGACGAGCTCATCATGTGCGTCACACGTCCTTTCGTTCCCGGCGGAGTCCCGCTGCCCACCCGTGCGGGGCAAGCGGCGCTGTAGTCCTCGGCCGCGCGCGTCCGAAGGGTCCGGTGCCTCCCCCAGGGAAATGATTCTTCGAGTCTGCACACCAACCCGTGGCGCGGCAACGTATCCGGGGCATGGTCCGGGATGTTCGCAATGCCAGGATGCGGCGCATGCCGTGGGTCCACGGTGCCGGGGTTCAGTTTCGGTGGGGGCGGCCCGGAGCGCTCAATCGGGGTTTTTGAAGTCACTGCGCAGAAGTCGTTCCGCCTCCGTCACACACCACGGCCGCCGGGCCGCGCCGCCCTAGACTCGGCAGGGCATGGGGCGAGGAAGCCCACCGTCCCCCTTTTGTGAATCCCTGGGAGTGCATTCGGCCATGAGCCTGATCGTGCAGAAATTCGGCGGGTCCTCCGTGGCCAACGCCGAGGGCATCAACCGCGTCGCCAAGCGTGTCATCGAGACGCGCGAGGCCGGCAACGACGTCGTCGTGGTGGTCTCCGCGATGGGTGACACCACCGACGAACTGCTGGACCTGGCCGCACAGGTCACCCCCGAGGGCCCCGCCCGCGAGATGGACATGCTCCTCTCCTCCGGCGAGCGCATCTCCATGGCGCTGCTGGCCATGGCCATCGATGCACAGGGCGGCAAGGCCGTCTCCTTCACCGGTTCGCAGGCCGGCATGATCACCGACGCCCTGCACGGCCGCGCCCGCATCGTGGAGGTCTCCCCCGCCCGTGTCCGCCGCGCGATCGACCGCGGCATGGTCGCCATCGTGGCCGGGTTCCAGGGCATGTCCAAGGAGTCCAACAACATCACCACGATGGGTCGCGGCGGTTCCGACACCACCGCGGTGGCCCTCGCGGCCGCCCTCGAGGCGGACGTCTGCGAGATCTACACCGACGTGGACGGCGTCTATTCCGCCGACCCCCGCGTGGTCCCGAGCGCCCACAAGCTGGATCGCGTCTCCTCCGAGGAGATGCTGGAGCTCGCGGCCAACGGCGCCAAGATCCTCCATCTGCGCTGCGTCGAGTACGCCCGCCGCTTCGGCGTCCCGCTGCACGTACGCAGCTCCTTCAGCCACCACGAGGGGACCTGGATCATGCCCAGCCCCGACGACAAGATCCACCTGCAGGAGGGTGAACCCTTGGAACAGCCCATCGTCGCCGGAGTGGCCCACGACCTCTCCGAGGCCAAGGTCACCATCATCGGCGTGCCCGACATCCCCGGGAAGGCCGCCGAGATCTTCGGCGTCATCGCAGGCGCGCACACCAACATCGACATGATCGTGCAGAACGTCTCCACGGCCGGCTCCGGCAAGACGGACATCTCCTTCACGCTCCCGATCGTGGAGGGCAAGGCCGCCCTGGACGCCCTGCGCGCGGCCCAGCCGTCCATCGGCTTCGCCGACATCGACTACGACGAGCAGGTCGGCAAGCTCTCCCTCGTGGGTGCCGGCATGCGCTCCAACCCGGGCGTCTCGCACACCTTCTTCAAGGCGCTCTCCGACAACGGCGTGAACGTCGACATGATCTCCACCTCGGAGATCCGCATCTCGATCGTCACGCACGCGGACCAGTTGGCCACGGCCGTCGAGGCCGTCCACACGGCCTTCGGCCTGGACGCGGCCGAGGAGGCCACGGTCTACGGCGGCACGGGCCGCTGACCGGCACCCTCCCCCGCCCCGTGCGCTTCTACGCGTGGTGAGGCGCCCCCGAGGGCGAATCGCCGCCCCTTTCGCGCCTCACCACGCGTAGAAGCGGGACGTCCGGAAGCGGGGAGGAGGAGAATGGGCGCATGAACCTCAACGAGATCGACGTCGAGACGCTGCGCGGCGAGAACACCACCTTCGGGGAGTTGACCCAGGGCAGGGTGGCGCTCGTCGTGAACGTCGCCTCCCGCTGCGGCTTGGCCCCGCAGTACGAACAGCTCGAAGAGCTGCAGAAGACGTACGGCGGCTCCGGCTTCACGGTGCTCGGCTTTCCCAGCAACCAGTTCCTGCAGGAGCTGGGCAGCTCCGACGCGATCGCCGAGTACTGCTCCGCGACCTGGGGCGTCACGTTCCCCATGGCGGCCAAGGTCCACGTGAACGGACGCAAGGCGCACCCGCTCTACCAGGAGCTCAAGAAGACGCCCGACGCCGGCGGCAAGGCCGGGCGCGTGACGTGGAACTTCGAGAAGTTCCTGGTACATCCGGACGGTCGGGTGAAGCGCTTCCGCCCCACGACCAAGCCGGACGCCCCGGAGATCGTCGCCGCGATCGAGGAGTGGACGGCGGCCTGACGCCGCGCCGCTCCGGACGGCGTCGGCCACCCCTCCGGGCTGGGGAGGCGCGTCGGGACCGATGAGCCCGCACCGCTCGCACCGTCCCGCACCGCTCGCCCGCACCGCTCGCCCGCACTGCGAGGCCCCGGCCTACCCTCACAAGCTGTGAGCCACCTCCACAGGGGCACCACAGTCCCCCCATCCGGGGCCCCAGAACACGCTCCCTAGATTCCTTCCCCAGACGCGGCAATCGGCCGCTCCTTCTGGAAAAGGGACCACATGTTCTTCCGCTACCTGCGGCGCGAGCTCTCCGGCCGCCGCAAGCAGACCGCGATCATCGCGGCCGCGATGGCGCTGGCCATCGCGCTGGTCATCATCGTCAACGCGCTCTCCTCCGGCGTCAAGAACGCCCAGGACTCGGCGCTCTCCTCCGTCTACGGCGTGGGCACCGACCTCACCGTCACCACCGAACCCACCGCCCCGGGCGAGGGCGGGGACTCCCGCCAGCGCTTCGCCTTCGGCGAGGGCGACGGCAAGACCGGCAGCGACGGCACCCAGAGCCTGTCCCAGTCCCGCCTCACCACCGGCCCCGGCGCGGCCACCTTCGACGCGAAGACCGTCGCGACGATCTCCGGCACCGAGGGGGTCGACGCCGCCTCGGCCGCCCTCTCGCTGCGCAACATCGAGTTCTCCGGCGAGATCCCGCAACGCGGTCAGGACGGCACCCAGGACCAGCAGCCGCCGTCGGGCACGGAGGGCGGAACCGCCGGGGCAGCCCGGGGCGGCCCCGGCGGCAACTTCGACATCAACCAGACGACAGTCCTGGGCGTCGACGCCAACGCGTCCGCCGTGGGCCCGCTCTCCTCGACCGAGCTGTCCAAGGGCCGCACCCTGGCCGCCGGCGACCAGGGGAAGAAGGTCGCTGTCGTGGACGCCGACTACGCCAAGAGCGAGTCTCTCGCCGTGGGCGACACGCTCACCCTGGGCGGCAAGGACTTCAGCATCGTCGGCATCGTGTCCACCACCGGGTCCGACGCCGAATCCGCGGCCAACGTCTACGTCCCGCTGGACGTGGCCCAGAGCCTCTCCGACAACGCCGACAAGGTCTCCACGGTGTACGTGAAGGCCGCCAACTCCGGCGAGATCTCCTCCGTCAAGGCCGCCCTCTCCACTGCGCTGCCCGATCAGAAGATCAACTCCCAGGACGACCTGGCCTCCACCGTGACCGGCTCGCTCTCGACGGCGTCGAACCTGGTCTCCTCGCTGGGCACATGGCTCTCGCTGGCGGTCCTCGTGGTCGCGTTCGTGCTGGCGATCCTGCTGACCGTCTCCGGCGTCTCCCGCCGCACCCGCGAGTTCGGCACGCTCAAGGCCGTGGGCTGGCGCAACGGCGCGATCGTGCGCCAGGTGGCCGGCGAGTCGCTCGTCCAGGCGCTCATCGGCGGCGCCGTCGGCGTGGTCATCGGCCTCGTCGGCATCTGGATCATCAACCTGGCCGGCCCCACCCTCACGGCCTCGGCTTCCCACGGCGGTTTCGGGGGCATGGGCTTCCCCGGTGCCAACGCCGGCGGTTTCGGCGGCAGCGGAGGGACGGGCGGAGCCGGTGGCGGGGAAGGCCGTGGCCTCGGTGCCACGAGCAGCACCGCCGCCGATGTGGTCCTCGGCGCCCCGTTCACCCCGGCGATCGCCCTCATCGCCGCTGGCATCGCCATCGTCGGCGGCCTGCTGGCCGGCCTGCTCGGAGGCTGGCGCGCCGCCCGGCTGCGCCCGGCCGAGGCCCTGCGCTCCGTCGCCTGATCCACCCCACCAGAGCAAGGACACCCCTCATGGACGACACCACCCTCACCACCCGGGAACCGGCGATCGCGGCGGCCCCCGCCCGCCCGCTCTTCTCCCTCACCGACGTCACCAAGACGTACCGCCAGAAGGGCCGCGCCGTGCACGCCTTGGGCGGCGTCACGCTGGAGATTCCCCGCGGCCAGCTCGTGGCCATCCAGGGCAGCACGGGCGGCGGCAAGACCACGCTGCTGCAGATGCTCGGCGCGCTGGACCGCCCCTCCTCCGGCACCGTCATGCTGGACGGCCAGGAGATCTCCCGCCTGGGCGACGCCAAGCTGGCCGACGTCCGCGCCCACCGCCTGGGCTTCGTGTTCCAGCACTACAACCTGATCCCCACGCTCACGGCGCAGGACAACGTGGAGATGGGGCTGGCGCCGCTTGGCCTCAAGCCGGAGGAGCGCCGCCGCCGCGCCGAGGAGGCCCTGGCCTCCGTGGGCCTCGCCGACCGCAAGGACCACCTTCCCGGGGAGCTCTCCGGCGGCCAGCAGCAGCGCGCCTCGATCGCCCGCGCCCTGGCCAAGCGCCCCGAGGTCCTCCTCGCCGACGAGCCCACGGGCAACCTCGACGAGGCCACGCGCGACGACATCATGGACCTCTTCGAGTCCCTCTGGCGCGAGGGCCTGACCATCGTGATGGTCACGCACGACTCGGCCGTGGCGGCCCGCGCCGAACGCCGCCTGCACCTGGCGGGCGGGAAGCTGACGGAGAAGTAGGGCTATGGTGCCCGACGACGTGTGGTCACCGCACGCCGTCGGGCACCGCCGTGTCCGGACACCGCCGTGCCCGGTCGGGTTCCGGCGCGGCGGCCGCCGGGCGGCGGGCCCGTCAGCGGCGGCGCGGGCCGGCCTCGTCGGCCTCCCGGAGCACGCGCGCGATGCGCGAGCCCACGGCGAGGACCCACACGGCGACGCCCACGCCCAGGACGGGCCAGAAGCCCCAGTCGGTGCGCCAGTCCAGGAGAAGCGCCACGACGACGGCCATGAGCCAGCCGATCGCGACGAAGACGCGCAGCATGGAGCCGTGCGCCCACCCCGCGGTGGTCACGCGCGGCAACAGGATGACCACGACCGCCATCACGATGACGAGCAGGCCGGTCAGCGAGAGCACGACGTCCACGTGGGGTCCTTCCGGGGCGGCGGGTGGGTGGCCCTCATCCTCCCACGGCGGCGCCTATCCGAGCTTGGCCAGGTGCGTGCCGTCCGCCTTCATGGCGTAGCTGACGCCGCCGTAGTCGCCGGAGACGGAGAGGGTGACCCGCACGGGGCCAACGCGCCGGTTGAAAGTCTCGCTGTCGATGTCGTCGTCGAACGTCCTGGCCACGATCACGGTGACGTCGCGGGGCTCGGCCCCGGCGTCAGCGGCCACCCGCCGCACGGCCGGCCAGACCTTGTCCCACGCAACGTCCCGCGCGGAGAACTGCTCGCCCGCCAGCTCCGGCTGGATGACGGAGGGGCCCTCGTGGGAGACCACGGCCCTGACCACGTGCCAGCCATCGCTCGCGGTCTGCCCCGCGTGCAGCGGCACCTCCATGTCCACGCGCCCGGCGCGGGCCGTGACCTCGGTGGTCGCGTCCGTCCCCGCCTTGGCCCCGATGGCCTCCACCGCGGAGGACAGGTACTCGGGCTGCAAGACGTTAGCGCGCAGGGAGCCGCCGCGCAGAGCCTGAGCGGTCTGCGCCACCCCGGCGCGGTACGGGTGCAGAACGACCGCGGCGACGGCGAGCACCACCAGCGCGTAGGCCGCGACGCGCAGCCAGCGCGTGCGCCGTCCCGCTCCGACCAGCGGGCCATGCACCGTGCCGTCCGCGCGGACCACGCCGCGGCGGGGCGGCAGCACCTCGCCGATCGACGCGGCGTCGGGCACCATGACGCGGGCCAATGGGCCGGACGAAGGGTCGTCCTCGACGAAGGCGAGTTCGGGGCCGTCCGGCGTCAGCAGGACGACGGCGTGGCGGGTGCCGGGGGCGTACTCGTGCAGGGCGTTGACCTCCACGAGCTTGCGGAGAACCGTGCGGAAGCTCGGCCGCGCGGCGGACGCGACGGTGACCTCGAATTCGAGGACCGGCTGGTCGTTGACGCTGGCGCCGGTGCGGCGGTTCGCGTCGATGCGGGCCACGCCGAGCCGCCCGGCCTCGCGGGCGGCGTCCACGGCGCCCTTGCCCGCGGAGGCCGTCCCACCGCGCAGGCCGTGGGCGATGCCCCACAGCACGCCGCTGACGATGGTGACGACCGAGCCGACAGGCAGGACCCAGGGCGCCGCGTTCGGATCGGCCACGAGGAAGAGCGCCGCGCCGCCCAGGCACAGTCCCAGACCGGCGAAGAACAGCAAACGAATCACCTCGCCAGGCTATCCATGCGCCCCCCGCGGGGCGAACCGGCCGGCGTGGGATCATGAAGGAATGCCCACGTACCTGGAACCCGAGCAGTGGCGCGCCGCCGAGGCCGCCCACCGCGAGCGCGTGGCCGTCTACACGGAGCCCTACCGCGCACGGCGTTCGTCCCAGCGTCCCCACCCGGTCCACGACTTCCTCTTCACCTACTACTCCCTGACGCCCGGCCAGCTGGAACGCTGGCACCCGGGCGCCGGCGTGGTCCTGCTGGGCCAGGAGGCCGTGGCCCGGCGCGGCGGGTGGCGCCACCACCTGGTGCTCGACGACGCCGGCGGGCGCGGGGTGCCCGGCGTCACCGTCGACCTCGAGGCCTTCGCCCGCGAGCGGGCGTCCATGGTTGCCTTCGCCGGCGCCATCCTGGCAGGCACGGCGGCGCGGCCGGCGAACTTCGCGTGCTTCGGGTTGCACGAGTGGGCCATGGCCTACCGCTCCGAGGTGCACGGGGTGCGGCACGACTACCTGCGGCTGCGCCTCGGGGCCGGCGGGACCGACGCGGTGGTCGAGGAGCACAAGATCCGTTGCACCCACTTCGACGCCTTCCGCTTCTACTCCCCCGAGGCCGTCCCGCTCAACGAGTTGCAACCCACCCGCGAGAACCAGCGCGATCTGGAGCAACCCGGCTGCCTGCACGCCAACATGGACCTGTACAAATGGGCGTACAAGCTGCTGCCCGCCGTGGAGTCCTCGCTCGTGGCGGACTGCTTCGACCTCTCGTGGCGGGTGCGCGCCATGGACATGCAGGCCTCTCCCTACGAGCTACGAGAATGGGGCTACGAGCCCATCGCCATCGAGACCCCGGAGGGCAAGGCCGACTACGTCGCGGCCCAGCGCGGCTTCGCCGAGGAGGCCGCCGCCCTGCGGGCGCGACTGCTCGCCTCGCTGAGAACCGCGGGTCTGCTGGCGCCCGCCGACTGAGGAGCTGCGCGGTGGCCCACGGTGCTGGTCACCGCGGGCCACCCCGCTCACAGCCGGCGGTGGCAGACTCGGGGCATGCCCCGCACCCTTCGCCGCTTCGCCCTGCCCTCCGCCCTGATCGGCTGCGCCGCGCTGGCGCTCACCTCGTGCGCGGCTTCCCCCGGCGCCCCGGTGGAGGTCACCTACAAACTCGTCGCCACCGGCACCAACACCACCGAGGTGCACTCCCTGGAGTACTTGGAGGCGCCGCAGGGCGGCGGGGACTCGGTCACGGCGACGGTCGGGACCACGCGACTGCAGCCGGCCGAGGGCCTCGACGGGAACTCCTGGCAGGTCGAGACCACCATCACCTCGGGCCGGCGCGCCCAGCTCACCGCGGTCCCCAATGCCGGTGCCACGCTGAGTTGCGCCATCCTCTTCGGCGGCGCTGAGGTCAGCGCGGCGCAGGGCGAACCGGGCCAGCCGGTCACCTGCGCCGCCGCCGACGTCGAGGGCTGACGCCTGCGTTGCGCCGAGGGCGAGACGCAGCGCCGCGGTCACCGTTCCGAAACGTGCACCTGAGAGAATGGTTCCCTGGGTCTCTAAGGGGTTGATGCGCGTGGAATTTCTGGTCCTGCTGATTGCGCTGCTATTCGGCACGGTGCTCATGGTCGGCGTCGGAGAACGCCTGCGCCTGCCCTACCCGGTCCTCATGCTGCTTTTCGCCGCCGCGCTGGCCCTGGTACCCGGGCTGCCGGAGATCCACATCGAACCGGACCTGATCCTGCCCATCTTCCTCCCTCCGCTGCTCTTCGCGGCGGCGCAACGCTCCAGCTGGTCGGTCTTCCGCGTGCGCTGGAAGTCCCTCATCCTCCTGGCCGTCCTGCTCGTCGCGGTGACGGCGTTCGTCGTGGCCGGGGTCTCCTTCTGGATCGTCCCCGCCCTCTCCTTCACGGGTGCCCTGGCACTCGGCGCCCTCGTGGCCCCGCCGGACCCGGTGGCCGTCGAGTCAGTGGCTGGCAAGGTCTCCATGCCGCGCCGCCTCCTGGCGCTGCTGCAGACCGAGGGCCTCTTCAACGACGCCATCGCGATCGTCATCTACACCGTGGCCGTGCACGCCACCGTCCAGGACACCCGTGTGGACCCGTACCTGGTGCTGCGCTTCCTCATCAGCGCGGCGGGCGCCGTCCTCATCGGCTTCGCCGTCGCCTGGGTGGTGGGCTGGCTCAACCGCTTCGTCCCCAACATGGTGGCCCGCTCCGCCGTCACCGTCGTGGCCCCGTACGCCGTGTACATCCTGGCCGAGGAGATCCACTGCTCCGGCGTGGTCGCCGTGGTGGTCACCGCCCTCGAGATGGGGCGACGGGCCCGCCCGCAGGACTCGCAGGAACGCCTCACCCGCCAGAGCTTCTGGTCCGTCGTGGAGCTGCTCACCACGGGGGCCGCGTTCGGGCTCGTGGGGATGGAGATGCGCTACGTCCTGCAGGACGAGGGCCGCGAGATCCTGCGCTACTTCCCCGGCGTCGCCGCCGTCTGCGCGCTCGTCGTGATCGTGCGTCTGCTGTGGTTCTACCTCATCCTGCGGATCGGCGGCACCGAGTCCAAGGCCCGCACGCCCGGCTCGCTCAAGGACGTGTTGGTCCTGACGTTCTGCGGCATGCGCGGCCTCGCGACGCTGGCCCTGGCGCTCGCTCTCCCGATCACGACGGATTCCGGGGCGCCCTTCCCCGACCGCAACTTCATCGTCACGGCCGCCGCGGCCGTGCTCCTCGTGACCCTGGTCCTGCCCGGGCTGACCCTGCCCAGCCTCATGCGGGCCCTCAGGCTCCCCGTGCACGACGCCGAGGAGGCGCGTCAGGAGCGCCAGCTCGCCCGGCGCGCGGAGAAGGTCGCGATCGAGACCGTCCGCTCCTCCGAGCTTGCCGCCAAGCTGCCTGCCAAGCGCCGCGCCACGGTGGAGCGCCGCCTCTCCTCGCTGCACTCGCTGCTGGAGGCGGACCTCGAGGCCGACCCGGAGAAGCTGCTCCACCTCAAGCAGATCCTCGAGGCCATGGACGCCGTGCAGCGCGAGGCCATGGACGCCGCGCGGCACGAGGTGCTCGCGGCCCGCAAGATCAAGGGCATGGACCCCGAGGCCGTGGACCGGGTGCTGCGCCGCCTGGACCTACGCACGGTCACCCTGGACCGCTAGCTGTTCTTCCCCGGCACGTGGTGAACGCGGGCTGAAGGTGCGACGTGCGAGGCGGGTCCGGCGGGCGGGTCCGACCGAAGCGTCGGCCCGCCCGGGTACCCTGCCGAACGTGACCCACGCACACGCCGTCGAGCTCTCACTGCCCCAGGCCCGCCGCGTCGCCCTGGCGGCGCAAGGCTTCTCCGGCGGGGCCAGGCACCTGCGCGCCCGGCGGCCCTTCGACGCGGCGATGAACGCCCTGCACGTGTTGCAGATCGACTCGGTCAACGTCTTCGCACGCAGCCACTACCTGCCCGTGCACTCCCGCCACGGCGGCTACGACACCGCAGCGCTGGACGCCGAGTTGTGGGACAGTGGGCGCTACACGGAGTACTGGGCGCATGAGGCCGCGCTCATCCCCGTGGAGGACCGCCCGCTCTTCACACCCCGGATGCGTTCCTTCGCCGAGCGCTACCGGGAACGCTCGGAGGCCCTCGCCGGACCGCTGCAACGAGTGCGGGACCGGCTCGCGGCGGAGGGGCCGCAGACCGCCTCGTCGCTGGAGCACGAGCCCCGAGGCGGTCGCGGCACGTGGTGGGACTGGAGCGACACCAAGCGCGCCGTGGAGCTCCTCTTCGCCACGGGCGAGGTGGCGGTCGCCGGCCGCACGGGCTTCCAACGGGTCTACGGCCTGGCCCACGACGTCCTGCCGCCCACGGCCCTCGGCGAGGTCTCGGAGGAGGACGCCAAGCTCGCCCTCGTGGAGCGCGCGGCCCGCGCGCTGGGCGTCGCCACCCTGCCGGACCTGGCCGACTACCACCGCTTCAAGCCCACCGCCCTTCGGCACACGGTGACCCGTCTCCAGGAGGAGGGCGTCCTGCTCCCGGCCCTCGTCGAGGGCTGGAACACGCGCGCGGGCAAGCCGGAACCGGCCTGGCTGCACCGCGACGCCGCCGTGCCGGCGCGCCTGGCGCCGGACGCCCTGCTGACCCCGTTCGACCCGCTCACGTGGTTCCGGCCGCGGGCCGAACGGCTCTTCGACTTCCATTACCGGATCGAGATCTACACTCCGGCGGACAAGCGGCGCTTCGGGTATTACTGCCTGCCGCTCATGGTGGGCGGCAGGATGGCCGGCCGGATCGACCTCAAGGCCGAGCGCAAGCAGGGGACGCTGCTGGTCCAGGCCGCCTGGAAGGAGGCGGGGGCACCGTCCCGGACGCCCGACGTCGCCGGGCGGCTCCTGCGCGAGGCCGCGGCCTGGCAGGGTCTGGGGGAGATCCGCTCCGCCGGCGTGGGAAACCTGAAGCCGACGATCTAGTCGAGCTGCTCGCCGTCCACGTAGTACCAGCGCCCGTCCTCGCGGCGGAAGCTGCTGCGTTCCTGCTGCCGCCCGCGCCGCCCGCCGTCCACGTAAACGGCGGTGAACTGCACCTCGCCCGTCGCGTCGGCGGATCCGCCGGCCACCGTGTCCTGGATCAAGAGACGCTTCCAGTCGGTCAGCGCCGAGGTGGACAGGCGCCCCGGCCTGCTCGCCACGGCCCACGTCGCCAAGAGGTACGGGGCATCGCGCAGCACGAACGCGGTGTAGCGGCTGCGCATGAGCGCCTCGGCCGTGGGCGCGCCGCGGCCCACGACGGCCGCCGCGAGCGCCTCGCGATCGTCCGCCTCCGCCCGGGGCGCGGCCACGAATCCGCCCGGCACGCAGGCGATGTAACGGCCGCAGCACGCGCCCAGGAGCGTCCCGCTCCCGCAGGGGCACGGCCGCTCAGTGCGGTTCACGCCCGCCCATCCCCGGCGGGCCGGGCGCCAGAGGCGACGTCGGCGTCGTCGGCGTCGTCGGGCACGGGGTGCACCACGGCCCCGGCTTCCGCGACCAGACGATCGCGGCGGTAACGGGCCACGAGCCACGCGGCACCGGCCACGGCCCCCGCGCCCAACGTCATGAGGAACCACGAACGGGCGTGCCCGGAACGTGCCGAATCGGAATGATGACCCATACTCACAGCCTAATCCGCGCCGCTGGTGGCGGGTCCGGGCACGTCATTCCTCGGCGCGAAATGCCAGCGTCACGGGATGGCAACACGAGTGGACCCGTCACGAAACACTCCCGAAACACGCGGCCCACCTACCGTGATCCACAGAACAGCGTCCCCCAGACATTGAAGGAGCATCGTGGAGAAGCAGCTGGAGAGCACCTACGCCGACGTCCTGCGCCGCAACCCGGGCGAGCCGGAGTTCCACCAGGCCGTCACCGAGGTCTTCGACTCGCTGGGCCCCGTCCTGGCCCGTCGCCCCGAGTACGTCGAGGCCGGCGTCCTGGAGCGCCTGTGCGAGCCCGAGCGCCAGATCATCTTCCGTGTGCCGTGGGTGGACGACGCCGGCAAGGTCCAGATCAACCGCGGCTTCCGCGTCCAGTACAACTCCGCCCTGGGCCCGTACAAGGGCGGCCTGCGCTTCCACTCGAGCGTGAACCTGGGCATCATCAAGTTCCTGGGCTTCGAGCAGATCTTCAAGAACTCCCTCACCGGCCTGCCCATCGGCGGCGGCAAGGGCGGCTCCGACTTCGACCCCCACGGCAAGTCCGACGCCGAGGTCATGCGCTTCTGCCAGTCGTTCATGATGGAGCTGGCCAACCACATCGGTGAGTACACCGACGTCCCGGCCGGCGACATCGGCGTGGGCGCCCGAGAGATCGGCTACCTCTTCGGCGCCTATCGCCGCAAGGTCAACGCCCACGAGTCCGGCGTCCTGACCGGCAAGGGCCTCACCTGGGGCGGCTCGCTGGCCCGCACCGAGGCCACCGGCTACGGCGCGGTCATCTTCGCCCAGGAGATGCTCAAGACCCGCGGCCAGTCCTTCGACGGCGCCAAGGTCTCCGTCTCCGGCTCCGGCAATGTGGCGATCTACGCGATCGAGAAGGCCCAGGAGCTCGGAGCCAAGGTGCTCACGTTCTCCGATTCCTCCGGCTACGTCATCGACGAGGGCGGCGTGGACCTGGCCCTGCTCAAGGACGTCAAGGAGGTGCGCCGCGGCCGCGTGGCCGACTACGTCGCCGAGCGCTCCTCCGCCCGCCTGGTCACCGACGGCTCGGTGTGGGACGTCCCCACCGACATCGCCCTGCCGAGCGCCACCCAGAACGAGCTGAACCTGGACGACGCCAACACGCTCATCAAGAACGGGGTCAAGGCCGTCTCCGAGGGCGCCAACATGCCCTCCACCCCGCAGGCAGCCACGGCGTTCCGCGAGGCCGGCGTGCTCTTCGGCCCGGGCAAGGCCGCCAACGCCGGTGGCGTCGCGACCTCCGCGCTGGAGATGCAGCAGAACGCGGCCCGCGATTCCTGGTCGTTCGACTACACGGTCTCCCGCCTGACCGACGTCATGGTGGGCATCCACGAGAGCGCCCTCGCCGCCGCCGATCAGTACGGCAAGCCGGGCGACTACGTCGTGGGCGCCAACATCGCCGGCTTCACCAAGGTCGCCGACGCCATGCTGGCCCAGGGCATCATCTGATCGCTTGAACCGACTCCCCCAGCACCGGGAGACGGACCGTGGGGCGCCCACCGTTCGCGGTGGGCGCCCCACGGTCCGTCTCCCGGGTGCTGACGCCCCATCCCACGCGGCCGTCACCCCGATCGCTTCATTTCACCCCGGGCGCCCGGGGTGAAATGAAGCGATCGGGGTGACAGTGCCGAACGCCGCGGCACCGCGAACGGCACTACGGACCCACGCCGCGGGCCCGAATTCCCGGCGCCCCCGCGGCCCGGTAGACTGGGCAAGCAAGCTCGCGGAGCGCCGTCCGGCGTGAGACGGCACGGTGCTCAAGCGCGCGTCACACCCCTTCGCGTACCCAGGAGAGCCCGGATGCCCCGGATCGTCGTCGACGTCATGCCCAAACCCGAGATCCTCGACCCGCAGGGCAAGGCCATCGTCGCCTCGCTGCCCCGCCTCGGATTCACCGCCTTCTCCGGCGTGCGCCAGGGCAAGCGCTTCGAGCTCACCGTGGACGGCGAGGTGACCGAGGAGATCCTCGCGCAGGCGCGCGAGGCCGCCGAGACGCTGCTCTCCAACCCGGTCATCGAGGACGTCGTGGCCGTCACCGTCGTCGCCGACGCGGAGTAGGCAATGCCGCGCACCGTCGAATTCCCCTTCCTCGTGGACAACACTCTGCCCACCTACCCGGACTCCGGGGTAAAGGTGGGCGTCGTGACGTTCCCCGGCACACTGGATGACCGCGACGCCGCCCGCGCGGCCCGCCTGGCCGGCGCCACCGTGGTGCCCCTGTGGCACGCCGACGACTCGCTGCAGGACGTGGACGCCGTCATCATCCCCGGCGGGTTCTCCTACGGCGACTACCTGCGCGCCGGCGCCATCGCCCGCTTCGCGCCCATGATGTCCAAGATCGTGGACGCCGCGAACTCGGACGCCAAGCTGCCCGTGCTGGGCATCTGCAACGGCTTCCAGATCCTGACCGAGTCGCACCTGCTGCCCGGCTCCATGATCAAGAACGATCACCTGCACTTCATCTGCCGCGACCAGCAACTCAAGGTGGAGAACGCGAACACGCGGTGGACCAACTTGTACCAGCAGGACGAGGTCATCACGGTGCCGCTGAAGAACCAGGACGGCCAGTACGTCGCGGATGCGAAGACCCTGGACGCGCTGGAGGCCGAGGGCCGGGTGGCGTTCCGCTACGAGGGTTTCAACCCGAACGGCTCTCGCAACGACATCGCCGGCATCACCAACGAGGCCGGCAACGTCGTGGGCCTCATGCCGCACCCGGAGCACGCCGTGGAGATGGGCTTCGGTCCCGATCACACCGGCCGTGACGGCATGCGTTTCTTCACCTCGGTCATCAAGCACGTCCTGGAGGGCGCCAAGTGAGCGCGCAGAAGTTCAACATCGACACCGTCGCCAACGCCGCGGCCACGCCGGGCGAGGAGCAGCCCTGGGCCGAGCTGGGCCTGAAGCAGGACGAGTACCAGAAGGTCGTGGACCTGCTTGGCCGCCGCCCCACCGCGGCGGAGCTGGCCATGTACTCCGTCATGTGGAGCGAGCACTGCTCCTACAAGTCCTCCAAGATCCACCTGCGCAAGTTCGGCGCCAAGCTGGACGAGGCCATGAAGAAGGACATGATGGTCGGCATCGGCGAGAACGCCGGCGTCACCGACCTGGGCGACGGCTGGGCCGTCACCTTCAAGGTGGAGTCCCACAACCACCCGTCCTTCGTGGAGCCCTATCAGGGCGCCGCGACGGGCATCGGCGGCATCGTCCGCGACATCATCTCGATGGGCGCCCGTCCCGTGGCCGTCATGGATCCGTTGCGCTTCGGCGCCATCGACCACCCGGACACGGCCCGCCTGGTGCACGGCATCGTGGCCGGCATCGGCGGCTACGGGAACTCCCTCGGCCTGCCGAACATCGGCGGCGAGACCGTCTTCGACGAGGTCTACCAGGCCAACCCACTCGTGAACGCCCTCGCCGTGGGCGTCCTGCGCCACGAGGACCTGCGCCTGGCCAACGCCTCCGGCGTGGGCAACAAGGTGGTCCTCTTCGGCGCCCGCACGGGTGGCGACGGCATCGGCGGCGCCTCCGTGCTGGCCTCTGAGTCCTTCGACGACACCAAGCCGTCCAAGCGCCCCGCCGTCCAGGTGGGCGACCCCTTCGCCGAGAAGGTCCTGATCGAGTGCTGCCTCGAGCTCTTCAAGGGCGAGCTCGTGGAGGGCATCCAGGACCTGGGCGCCGCGGGCATCTCCTGCGCCACCAGCGAGCTGGCCTCCAACGGCGAGGGCGGCATGCAGGTGGAACTCACCGACGTGCTGCTGCGCGACCCCACCCTGACCCCCGGCGAGATCCTCATGTCGGAGTCGCAGGAGCGCATGATGGCGGTCGTGACCCCGGCCAACGTCGAGGCCTTCGAAGCCGTCATGGACAAGTGGGGCGTGGAGTTCTCCTGGCTGGGCGAGGTCACCGACACCGGTCGCCTCATCATCACCTGGGACGGCGAGACCATCGTCGACGTCGACCCGCGCTCCGTGGCCCACGACGGTCCCACGTACGACCGCCCGCAGCAGCGCCCCTCCTTCCAGGACGCGCTGCAGGCCGACACCTTCCGCTCCTCCGCGGCCGGCGCGGACCTCCCGGAGACCGGCGATCAACTGCGCGCGGCCCTGCTGGAGCTCATCGCCTCCCCGAACATGAGCGACAAGTCCTGGATCACCAACCAGTACGACCGCTACGTGGGCGGCAACACGGCCCAGGCCATGCCCGACGACGCCGGCGTGGTCCGCGTCGACGAGGCCACCGGCATGGGCGTGGGCTTCGCAACGGACGCCAACGGCCGCTACGCCTACCTGGACCCCTACGCTGGCGCCCAGCTGGCCCTGGCCGAGGCGTACCGCAACGTCGCCACGTCCGGCGGGACGCCGATGGCCGTGACCGACTGCCTCAACTTCGGCTCCCCCGAGGACCCCGAGGTCATGTGGCAGTTCGTGCAGGCCATCGACGGCCTCTCCGACGCGTGCCTGGCCCTGCAGGTCCCGGTGACCGGCGGCAACGTGTCGCTGTACAACCAGACGGGCACCACGCCGATCCACCCAACCCCCGTCGTGGGCGTCATGGGTCGCTTCGCGGACGTCTCCGCCCGCACGCCCTCCGGCTGGCGCGCCGAGCACGACGGCGAGGCCATCTACCTGCTGGGCGTCACTGCCGACGAGCTGGACGGCTCCGAGTTCGCGAATCTGCGCGGGCACCTGGGCGGCCTGCCGCCCAAGGTGGACCTCGAGGGCGAGAAGAACCTGGGGCAGGCGCTCATCGCGGCCTCCCGCGACGGCATGCTGGACGCCGCGCACGACCTCTCCGAGGGCGGCCTCGTCGCGGCACTGTCGGAGATGGTCCTGTGCCACGGCGTCGGCGCCCGCATCAGCCTGGAGCCGTTGCTGCAGCGCGACGGCATCGACGCGTTCACCGCCCTGTTCTCCGAGTCGCAGGGACGCGCCCTCGTGGCCGTGCCCCGCGCGGAGGAGGAGCGCTTCGCCGACATGATGGGCATCCGCAACTACCCGGCCCTGCGCCTGGGCGTCGTGGACGCCGAGGCAGATGCCCTGGAGTTCCAGGACCTGTTCTCGGTCCCGGTTCAGGAGCTGCGCCAGGCCAACACGGCCACCATGGCGAAGTACTTCGGCTGAGCCACGGCCCGGGTGCCTTTCGGTGCCCGACGCCGCGCGGTCGGCTTCGGCGGCCCGTCACCCCTCGCGGGGTGGCGGGCCGCTTCGCGTTCCGTACGCCGGGTGGCTCCCGGAAGGAGGATCGTCGGCGCGGCCTCGGAACTTTCCGTCCGGAAGACCCGCCGAACGGGGCCATGGCAACGATGACATGCGGGATTTTCGGACCGAAACTGCGGCGATCCCCGCGCCCGAGGCATTTAAGCCGGCGACGCGGCGTCGGGCACCAGGCGATACCCCATCCCCTGCTCGGTGAGCAGGTAGCGGGGCGAGGACGGATCCGCCTCCAGCTTGCGGCGCAGCTGCGACATGTACAGGCGCAGATAACCGGTGTCCTGCACGTCGTCCGTGCCCCACAGCTCGCGGAAGAGCATGGGCCGCGTGACGAGCGCTCCCGCCCGCCGCACCAGCGCCTCCAGGAACTTCCACTCGGTCGGCGTGAGCCGCACGGGCTCTCCGTCCCTCGTCACGAGGTGCGCTCCCAGGTCCACGGTCACCTCCCCCAGGTGCACGACGGCGTCCGCCGCCTTGGGCACCGGGACGTCCCGTCCCGCCCTGCGCACCAGCGCTCGCAGGCGCGCCAGGAGTTCCTCGATGCCGAAGGGCTTGGTGACGTAGTCGTCCGCGCCGGCGTCGAGGGCGCGGACCTTGTCGGCGGAGTCGGTGCGACCGGAGAGCACCAGGACGGGCACGGCGGAGACCCGGCGGATGCCAGCGATGACGTCGAAGCCGGAGAGCTGCGGAAGACCCAGGTCCACGAGGCAGACGTCGGGTTCGCGCGTGGTGGCGGCGGCCAGGGCCTCAGCGCCGTCCACCGCGACGATGACCTCGTCGCCGCGCGAGCGCAGCAGCACGCCGAGCGCGCGTTGGATCTGCGGGTCGTCGTCCGCGATCAGGACCTTCACGGTGTCTCCCCCTCCGTGCGGGCGTCGTCGCCGTCGTTCGCCGGGGCGGCGGGAAGCGTGAGCACCATCGTCAGGCCGCCGCCCGGTGTGTCCATGGCCTCGATCCTGCCATTCATCCCCTCGACGAAACCCTTGGCGACGGCCAGACCCAGGCCAAGACCGGTCGTGTTGTCGGTGTCCCCCAGGCGCTGGAAGGGTTGGAAGAGACCGTCCCGGCGATCCGGTTCCAGCCCGGGGCCGGTGTCGGCGACGCTCAGGCGGACCTCCGTCGGCGTGCCCTCGAGCGAGAGCCGCACGGGCGAGCCGTCCGGCTGAAAGCGCACCGCATTGGCCAGGAGGTTCACGAGCACGCGCTTGAGCAGGCCGGGATCGGCGACGGCCTCGAGGTCGGCCTCCGGCCAGGCAAGCGCCACCTGCGCCGGCCCCAATCCCAGCTCCGCCAGGGCCTCCAGCGCCACCTCCGCGGGGCGCACACGCACGGCGTTGACCGCGATCGCGCCGGCCTCCAGCCGCGAGACGTCCAGGAGGTTCGTCACGAGGTCGGTCTGGGTCGCCAGGGCCTCGTCCGCCGTGAGCAGGAGCTCCCGGCGGTCCGCGTCGCTCAGGGTGAAGTGGGGCGAGCGCAGAGCACCCACGGCGGCGACGGCCGCCGCGAGCGGCCGCCGCAGGTCGTGCCCCAGGGCGTTCAGGAGGGCGGTCCGCACGCGGTCGGCCTCCTCCGCGCCGCGCGCGGCGACCCTGGCCTCCAGCTCCGCCTCGTGCAGGCGCGCCGCCTCCGCCGCCGAGCGTCGTACGGCACGGGCGCGGCGCGCGGCCTGGTCCACCACGGTGGAAACCAGGAGGCCGTTGACGATGTACAGCACCAGCGCCACGACGTGCAGGGGCAGGGCGACGGACACGGCCCCGCGCGGGTCCATGAAGAAGTAGTCGAGGGAGAGGCCGGAGAGCACGGCCGTCAGGAGGGCGGGCCACCAGCCACCCACGAGCGCCACGGCGATGACGAGCAACTGATAGGCCAGGGCGTGCACCACGAGGGCTCCGCCGTCGCCCGCCGGCCCCATGCCCCACGTGAGCGCGGGCCCGCCCACCACGGCGAGCGCGAAACCGCCCAGGAGGCGCGCCCGGCTCAGGGCACCGCCGTCGCGCCTGCGAAGCATCCGCGCCTCCCCTTCCTTCCCGTCGGTTCGGGTCGCCGACCGGGCCACGCGTCGTCGGGCACCGGCTCCCACACAGCATCGTCCCATCCCCCGTCGCCACGCGGCATCAGGCGCGGGCGGACCGCAGGGTCAGCGGGCGGCCGCGGGCGTCGGCGCCAGCCGCCCGACGGTCTCGGCGAGGACCCGGTCCCACGGCGTCGCGGCGATCCCCAGCTCGGTCGTGAGGCGGCCGGGCCGCAGGACGTTGGGGCGCGCCCAGAGGTAACCCTGGTGGTGCAGCTCGCGTGCCATGGGGTGCGCCAGCCCAGCGAGCGCGAACAGCGCCCGCGGGATCGAACTGACGCGGGCGCGCCGGGGTTCCGCGTCCGGCGCCGTGCCCGGAACCGCGTCCGCGAGCAGGCGCACGACGTCGTTCGCCATCTGGCGCTGCGACCGCGCCGGGGCGGTCGGCGCCATGAGCAACGTGCCGCCCGGCCGGGCCAGCTCCGCCGCCGCGATCATGCCGCGCACCAGGTCGGGAACGTACGTCGCGGCGTGCGGAGCGTCGGGGTTGCCCATGACCCAGGCCCGGCGGCCCCTCACGACGGGCGCGATCACGAGGGACTCGATGAACGAGGCGAAGGGCCGCACCGTGGGCCCCACGAGGTCGGACGCCACCACGGAGGCGGTCGCCGCCGGGTGCGCGGCACGGGCCGCCAACAGCTCGGCGCGGATCTCACCGAGCGGGGAGGCCGGGGCGATCGGGGTGTCCTCGCCGAGGCTTGTGACGGCGGCGCCGAAGGGGTAGACCGACTCGGGGAAGACGACGGGGATCCCGAGTTCCGCCGCGACGTCCATGGCCGCGCGTTCGGGCCCGAAAAGGGCTCCCCGCCAGGCCTTGGCCGAGTACGCGGCGTGGACGCAGTGGAAGATGGCGGTCGCCCCGTCCGCGGCGGAGCGCACGTGGTCGGGAATCCCCGCGTCACCGCGGACGACCATAGCGGCGGGGACGTCGCCCCCGCCGCGCCGCAGCACGACGACGTCGTGGCCCGCGTTCGCGAGCTGAGAGACGAGTTCGGTGCCGATCTGGCCGGCCCCGGTGATCAGGTACTTCATGGTGGCTCCTCGTGGTCGCGGCAGCGGAACATTTAGAGAGCATCGCTCACCGTTTGATGCCTCCAGCATAAACAGGGGCATCCTCAAATTGCAAGAGCAGTGCTCACTAAATTGCCGTTCGCCACCCCCGATGCCAGACTGGGAGCCATGGACAAGCCGCGCCGCACGCACGCCCAGGCCCGCGCCGAGATGCGCCGGGGCATCCTGCGCCTCGGCAACGATCAGTTGCGCAAGGTCGGGGCGGCGGGGCTCTCGGTCCGCGAGATCGCGCGCGGACTGGGCGTCGCGTCGTCGGCCATCTACCGGCACGTCGCCAGCCGCGACGAACTGCTCACGCTCCTGATCGTGGACGCGTACACGGACCTGGCCGACGCGGTCGACGCCGCCCTCGTGGCCGCAGGGGCCGACGAAGCGGGGCCCGGTTCCGGCGAGCGACTGGGACGCCTGGCGGGTGCCATGCGCGCCTGGGCCGTGGCACACCCGGAGCGCTGGGCACTCACCTACGGCTCCCCGGTCCCCGGCTACGCGGCCCCTGCCGAGCAGACCACGGGACCGGGCACGCGCGTCATGGTCGCGCTGCTGGGGATCCTGCTGTCCGGAGGCGACGGCAACGCGGCCCGGCCCGGGGTTCACGAGCTCCCCCCGCCCTCCCCCGGCCTCCAAGCCGAGGTGGCCGCCGGCGCAGCGGAATTCGGACTGGCCGGGGACCCTACCCTGGGCGTGGACGCGATATTGGCCTGGTCCGCGCTCGTGGGACTCATCAGCATGGAGGTGTTCCAGGGACTGGGACCGGAGCTCGCCACCCACGGTGAGGAACTCCTGGAGCGCTGGATCGCCGTGACGGCGCGGGATTTCGGCCTCTCCTGAGCGGCGCGAGTCCACGACTCAAGTGCCACGCTCGTCGTCCAAGGGGCCAGGCAGGTCGGCAAGAGCACGTTCGCGGGCCAGCTCACCCAGGACCGCCCGTCGCGACTCATCACCCTGGACGACGAAACCTCGTTCGCTGCCGCCGAGGCGGACGGTGCGGCCTTTGTCGATCAAGGCCTCGATCGATCGAGACCGCCGGCCCGGACGCTTCATCCTCACCGGTTCCGGCAACCTCCTGCGCCTCCCCCGAGACCCGCACCATGACCCCGCGCATGCGCAAGGTCTGGTTCGACAGCTACGTGCAGCGGCTCCTGGAGAAGGACCTGGGCGACATCGCACCCCGCGTGGAACCCACCCGCGTCGCCTCCGTGCTCCGCTTGATCGCCGCCTCGCAGGCGGGAGAGCTCGTGAAGGCCCGCAACGCCGGGGATGTCGGCATCCCCGAATCGAGTGCCAAGGTCTACCTAGACCTCCTGGAGACCAGGTATCTCACCCGGCGCCTGCCACCCTGGACCCCCAACCTCACGAGCCGCGAGGTGGCCCGCCCCAAGATGGTCCTGAACGACTCAGGGCCGGCGCCGCGCCTGGCCCAACTCACCGAGCAGCACCTGCTCCTCCTCGAGAGTCCGTGGATGGGCCCAGCCATGGAGGGCTTCGTGGTCGGCGAGCTCCTCAAGCAGCAGAGTTTCAGCGACGATGAACACGAGCTCTTCCACTTCCGCGACCGGGATGGTTTGGAAGTGGACACGGTCATCGAGTTCCACGATGGCTCCGGGATCGGCTGGGTGATCGCTTCCTCGGCGGATACGTCCTCAACACCGCCCAGCGCGGAGCCTTCTTCGGGGACCGTCTCGCCGCCCTCCCCATCGCCGCGCTCTAGGAGCTTTAGCGGCTCGTCGTCCCCCACCGCCTGCCCGCCCCGTGGACAGGAACGGGTGTCGAAAAGCGCCTCTGCCGTTCGTGGTCTTGATAGCCGGGGGGCAAGGGCTCCGGCGCGATCAGGAAGGGCATCCCCTATGTCTATCGATCCGGTGTCGATGATGGCCTGCCTCCGGGCCGAGACCCAACAAGCCATGGTCGAGGCGGAACGACGTCGCCTTGTCATCGAAGGCAGGACGGCGGACCGTGCCGAGGCTCCCCTGAGGAAGGCCCTCGGGCACACCCCGATCCGACGTTTTTTCCGAAAGACTGTCGAAGGTCGAACGTCCCGGTCGTAGAGCAGCTGGAAGAAGGTGTTGAGCATGCCCCAACCCAGGGACGACGTTCGGAACGCATCACGGGACGTCGCGGCGGTGATCACCCGCACGCATCGCCAGGAGTGGGCGCAGATCGTCGCCGGACTCACCCGGCGGTTCGGAGACCTCGACCTGGCCGAGGAGATGACCGCGGAGGCGTTCGCGATCGCCGTCGAGCAGTGGCCGGAGCGCGGGATACCGCCGAACCCCGCCGGGTGGGTGACAACGACGGCAACCCGCAGGGCGATCGACCGGTTGCGACGTGAGGCGCGTCGAGACGAGAAACACCGGGAGGCGATGCGACTCCTCCAAGCGGAGCCCGCCGCCCCGATGGGTGCCATCGAGGATGATCGCCTGCGACTCCTGTTCATCTGCTGCCATCCGGTGCTCTCCCTCGAGGCCCGCGTCGCACTGACCCTAAGGATCGTCGGCGGGCTCACCGTCGCCGAGATCGCCCACGCCTTCCTGGTGCAGGACACGACCATGGGCCAACGGATCAGCCGGGCCAAGGCGAAGATCAAGGCCGCCGGCGTTCCCTTCACGGTTCCCGAGAAGCAGGATCTCCCCGCACGCATCGACGCCGTCCTCGCCGTGCTGTACCTGGTCTTCAACGAGGGCTACCTCGCTTCCGGGGCCGCCACGCCCGCGATCCGGCGCGAGCTGACCTCGGAGGCCATCCGGCTCGCCCGGCTTGCACAGGAGCTCCAGCCCGACGATGCCGAGGTGCTCGGCCTGCTCGCGCTGATGCTGCTCACCGAGGCCCGCGCCCGGGCTCGCGTCTCGGCCGACGGCGAGCTGGTGCGGCTCGCCGAACAGGATCGGGGGTCCTGGGACCGGGAGCTCATCGCCGAGGGCCTGCGCCTGCTCGGATCGGGGGACGACGAACCTCCGGGGAGGTACCGGTTGTTGGCGGAGATCAACGCCGCCCACGTCACCGCCCCGCACCCGCGCGACACCGATTGGGCGCGCATCGCGGGCCTCTACTCCCGCCTCGAGCGGATCGACCCGAGCCCGCTCGTCACCCTCAACAAGGCCATCGCGATCTCCGAGCACGATTCGCCCGACGTCGCCCTCGCGATCGTCGACCGGCTCGCCGAAACGCTTGGCTCTCACCACGCCCTCCACGCCACCCGCGCGGAGCTGCTGCGCGCGACCGGCCGCTCCGCCGACGCCCGGGCCGCCTACGACCGTGCGATCGAGCTGACCCGGAACACCGCCGAGGCCCAACACCTCATCCGACGACGCAATCAACTCGCAACACCGAATGGAGAACACTCATGAGCAGCAAGTACCTCGTGATCCACATGTCCGACCCCGCCGGCACCGAGCTGCCCCAGGCCGAGGACCAGGCCATGCTCGAGCGCTGAGCCGCCGAGGGAGAGGGCGCCGGCCGGCTCGACATGGGAGGACCGGTCGCGGGCCCCGAACGAGCGAAGTCCGTTGCCGTCCGCGACGGCCGGACGCTCATCACCGACGGCCCGTTTCCGGAATTCAAGGAGTGGTTCGCCGGCTACGACCTGATCACCGCCGATTCGATCGAGGAGGCCGCGGAGTACATGGCGAAGCATCCGGTCGCCGTTCTCGGCCGGATCTACATCCTCCCGCTGGTGACGCTCCCCTGGGATCGGGGATGATCGGTGCCAAGGAGGACCGGCCGCGACCGCGTGCGGCACCTCACCCGTCATGTAGCTCATCACGCTCCCCGCGGCGCAGCCGCGGCGGATAGCGTTGGAGCGCTATGTCTACCTCTGCCTCCCGACCCGACCCCACGCCGTCGGGCACCACGAAAAACGGCGACCGCACGCTCAAGCGCGGCCTGAGCCTGCGCCACATCCAGTTCATGGCGCTCGGGAGCGCCATCGGAACCGGGCTATTCTACGGGTCCTCCGACGCGATCCAGGCCGCCGGGCCGCTGGTCCTCGTGGCGTACGTCGTGGCGGGCGCGGCCGTGTTCATGGTGATGCGTGCCCTCGGCGAGATGGCCGTACGGCATCCGGTCCCGGGCTCGTTCTCCGAGTACGCGGGCCGCTACCTGGGGCCGTTCTCCGGCTTCGTAACGGGGTGGACGTACGTGTTCGAGATGGTCGTGGTGGCCATCGCGGACGTCACCGCGTTCTCCATCTACATGGGACTGTGGTTCCCGAACGCGCCCCGCTGGATCTGGGTCTGCGTGGTCATCCTCATCATCGCGGGCATCAATCTGCGCCACGTCAAGGTCTTCGGCGAGGCCGAATTCTGGCTCTCACTCGTGAAGGTCGTGGCGATCGTCGCCATGATCGTGGGCGGCGTGGGACTGCTGATCTTCGGCACCTCCATCTCCGGCGAGGCGCAACCGGGCCTGGACAACCTCTGGAACCACGGCGGGTTCGCGCCGCACGGCATCGGCGGCCTGCTCGCGGCGCTGTCCGTGGTGGTGTTCAGCTTCGGCGGCGTGGAGACGATCGGCATCACGGCCGGCGAGGCCGAGGATCCCGGGCGCGCCGTGCCCAAGGCCGTGAACACGGTTCCGGTGCGGATCCTGCTGTTCTACGTGCTGGCGCTCGGCGTCATCATGTCGCTGGTCCCGTGGGACTCGATCACGGGCGAGGCCAGCCCGTTCGTGCAGATCTTCTCCGCCCTGGGACTACCCGGTGCGGCGCACGTGCTCAACGCCGTGGTCATCACGGCCGCGATCTCCGCGATCAACGCCGACACCTACGGCGCCGGCCGCATGCTCTTCTCGCTAGCGCAGCAGGGCCAGGCGCCCGCCGGGCTGGGGCGCACCACCAGGTCCGGCGTGCCGTGGCCGGCCGTGCTGATCATGCTCGGCACGCTCGCCATGGGGCTGGTCCTGAACGCCGTGGTGCCGGAGTCCGCCTTCTCCGTCGTCGCCTCCCTCGCGACGTTCGCGACCGTGTGGGTGTGGCTCATGATCCTGCTGGCGCATCTGGGAATGCGGAGGCGGATGCGATTGGCGGGCGAGACGCCCGACCGATTCCCCGTGCCGTGGTGGCCCGCAGGGCAGTGGCTCGCGGTCGGGTTCATCGGGCTCGTGATCGTGCTGCTGGCGGTGTTCGCGCAGACGCGGGTGGCGCTCATCGTGGGCGTCGTATGGCTCGCCGTGCTGGGCGTCGCGTGGCTGGCCGGCGGCCGCCGTGCCGCGGAAGGGGCTCGCACCGCGTAGGGTGCCCGCTCGGCGCATGCGGATGCCCCATCGCAGGATGTGATCGGGATCGTTGAAGAGCGTCCACAGGGGCGGCTCCACGTTGCCGTTCCAGAGTTCCCGCAGGGTCAGGCTGCGTCGCACGGTCCTGACGAGAAGACGTAGGAAGACCACCCGCCACAAGGGCAGGTCCAGCCAGATCATCAGCTCGGCCCGAGCGGCAATCTCCTAGCGCACCGCGCTGTACTGCCACTCGGTCACCCACGCGTCGCCGGCGATCATCTCGCGGACCTCGTCGGCAAAGGACTGCCTGGGCGCCCAACCGGGACCGTGATAGAGCGCGTCCAGTTCCGTGTATGGCGCGCCAAGCCGGGCCGACAGCTCGCGGTTCAGCGTGCTCTTCCCGGAGCCGCTGGTGCCCGCGACACAGATGCGCCTGGGCCGGAACGGGAACGGAGAGGAAGCGGTCAGCACGTGTCGAGGCTACTGCGTCCGTTCGGACCTCGTCTTGTGGGGCCTTGCCCCGGGCCGAGCGCGAGGCGAGGCGCCACAAGACGAGGCGATCGAAACCCCCGCGCAAACTGCGGGGACGGCGGGATCCCGATGTCTTGGACACTTCCTCGAATCACGGGTCACCCCGACAGCGCCGGGACGCACCTCATCTTCTCAAACATCGTCACGGAAGATGACCTGAAATATTTGACGAACTTATTAGAGGAAGTTGTCTAAGAACGTTGACTCGATGGAAGTGAGCGATTACCGTCTTTCCTGTGGAGAGGGGCGGACACACCCGGAAGCGTCCCACCCACCCCCGACACCTCGGTCGAACCCGTCGCCCACCCAGGAGGACTCATGCCCATCGGAAACATGTTCGCGACACTGTCGCCGGCGGCGAAGTCGGTGTGGGCGAAATCGGATGCCTTCTCGAAGGATCCCCAGGGACGCACGCTCCCGCTCACCCAGCACCTGGCCGACACGGCCGCCGTCGCGGGGCTTATCTGGGACCACTATCTGGCACCGCACGTTCGAGAGCTGCTAGGCAACGCCATCGGCTCTGCAGCCGACGCACGGACCATGGCGGTCTTCCTGGCAGGGATCCACGATCTGGGCAAAGCGGCGCCGGCCTTCAGCGTGGCTATGCCCCCGCTGGCGCAGAATGCTGCGGATCAGGGGCTTCCGATCGACCCTCAGATGTTCGAGTACGCCCCCGGGACCCGGCCTCGCCACGAAACGATCGGCCAGCTGGAACTGCAGGCCTGGTTGCAACAACGACGCGGCATCAAGCTCCGCCCCGCCAAACAGCTTGCCTCCATCGTCGGAGCCCACCACGGTGCACCGCCGGATTCCGAGCGGCTCCTCAAGGCCGTAGAAGATACGCGTGCCATGGGTGGCACCCCCTGGGCCGCCGTCCGCGAGGAATTTCTGGAGGCCGCCGCCGCCGGCACCGGCTTCGACCGTCTCCTCGAACGGGGCTTTCCTCCCCTCGGCACGGAAATCCAAGCCCTCCTCAGCGCCATCGTCATCATGGCCGACTGGATCGCCAGCAACGACAAGTACTTCCCCTTGGAGGTGGGCAACGCCGAGACCAGGGCCTCTCGAGCATGGGCCGCTCTCAGCCTGCCCGGCCCCTGGCGCCCGACCGTCATCCCCGCCACAGCCGCAGAGCACATGAGCCAACGCTTTTCTCTTCCGTCCGGCGCGTTCCCCCGCCCCGTCCAGGACGCCGCCCGCCGCGCGGCCAAGGCCATGAGCGAGCCCGGTCTCCTGATCATCGAAGCGGCCATGGGCGAAGGCAAGACCGAGGCCGCGCTCATGGCCGCGGAGATTCTCGCTTCCCGTTTCCGCCTCGGAGGAGTCTTCGTCGGGCTACCCAGCCAGGCGACGAGCAACGCGATGTTCGACCGCGTCACCTCGTGGCTACGCCGCCTGGATGCCGCCGACGGCCAGGACCGGCTCACCGTCTTCCTGGCCCATGGCAAGCGCGAGCTCAACGATGAGTACCACGAGCTGCACACGCAGGCCTGGGCGGAGTCCCGTCCCCAGGCCGTCGGCGACTCGCCGGAGACCCGCGCGGAGAGGCGCGCACGCGTCGTCGTGCATTCCTGGCTCGCCGATCGCAAGCGCGGGCTCTTGGCCCCCTTCACCATCGGCACCATCGACCAGGCGCTCATGGCCTCGCTCAAGACCAAGCACGTGATGCTGCGCCACCTCGCCCTCGCCGGCAAGGTGGTGATCCTGGATGAGGTGCATGCCGCTTCTGCCTACATGTCGGTGTACCTGGAACGCACCCTTCGCTGGCTTGGCGCGCTGAACGTACCCGTCATCCTGCTCTCGGCGACGCTGCCCTCCGCCCAGCGCCGAGCGCTTGTCTCCGCCTACGAGAGCGGCAAGGGAGGCGGAACGGCGTCGGACCTGGAGTCGTCGCTCGACTACCCGCTCGTTACCACGTCAACGGGCCCCGGGACGGCGAGGGGCCGGGCCGTCGAATCCAGCGGTCGGCGCTCAGAGCTCACCTTCCGCGCCCTTCCGCCCGACGACGCGGCGCTCGTCTCGTTGCTGCGCGACCGCCTGCGCGACGGCGGCAGGGCCGCGGTCCTGCGCAACACGGTGGCCCGGGCACAGGTCACCCACGCCCTGCTGAGCAAGGCCTTTCCCGACGCCGATGTCATCCTGGCCCACGCCCGTTTCCTGGCCTTCGACCGAGCGGCCCGCGACGAGGAGTTGCTGCGCCGCTTCGGGCCCAAGAACGCAACGGCCACCGGGCCCCGGCCCCAGATCCTCGTCGCCACACAGGTCGCCGAGCAATCGCTGGACCTGGACATGGACGTCATGGTCACGGACCTGGCCCCCATGGACCTGCTCCTGCAACGCGCCGGCCGCATGCATCGGCACGCCGCACGCGACACCGTCCGGCCGACCCCGATGCGTTCTGCAGAGCTGTGGATCGCCGGCGTCGATTGGCACACCACACCTCCCACACCGCATGGCTCCTACGGCCCCGTCTACGAACGTTCGCTCCTGCTGCGCACGCTGCTCGCGCTGGACATTGCGCCCGATCGGGATCACGTCGCCACTCTTCCCCAGGACATCCCCCGTCTCGTGGCGGCGTGCTATGACGCCCTCTCCCCGGAGGAGATCCCCAGCGACTGGGCGGAGGCCGTCGCCGACGCGGAACGGCTGGCGGAGCAGCACCGCCGCGATCGGGAAGTCGAGGCCTCCACGTTCCGCCTCGAGGAACCCAAGCCGAACGGCAATCTGACCGGCTGGATCACCGCCGGGCTCGAGGACCCAGAATCCGCTCAGGGGCACACCGGGGGTGCGGCCGTCCGCGACGGCATGGATTCCGTCGAGGTCCTCGTGGTCCAGCGAGTCGGCGACGAGTTGCGCGTACCTGCCTGGCACCCGCGCCACGGCGGGGAGCTGCTGCCGCAAATGTCCGCACCGGACGCCAGGCTGGCCAGGGCCGTACAAGAAAGCTCCATCGCTTTCAGCTCCGCCATGGTGCGTCGCGGCAAAGCGTCGGATGGAAGTGCTTCACTGAACCTCGATGGATTCATCGAATACCTCGAGACGCATTCCCCGGCTCAGTGGGAGGCATCGTACGAGCTGAACGGGGAACTCATCGTGGCGCTGGACGAGGAGTGCAGGGCCACAGTGGCCGGCTTGGACATCTGCTATGACAAGGAGACCGGAATGGAAGTGAGTCGACATGAGTGAGCGACCGAGTTTCTCGCTGCTGGAGGAGGGCTGGTTGCCGTGCCTGATGCTGGATGGCACCACGGCCGAGCTGTCCCTCACCCAGGTGTTCGAACGGGCAAACGAGATCAGGGCGATCGATTGCGAGCTCGCCGTCATGGACTTCGCCCTGTTGCGCCTGCTCCTGGCCGTGCTGCATGGCGCGTTCGGCAAGGACCTCACCGACTCCGAGAGTTGGCAGGAACTCCGGGAGGAGGGCCTCGGTTCCCCAAGGATCGTGGGCTACCTGCGCGAGCACGCGGAGCGGTTTGATCTCCTTCACCCCGCCACCCCGTTCTTCCAGGTGGCGGGTCTCCACACCGCCAAGCACGAGTTCTCCGGTCTGGAAAAACTCATCCTGGACGTTCCCAACGGGGAGCCGTTCATGACCACCCGTGGCGGGAACGGGCTCCGCCGCATCGGCTTCGCCGAGGCCGCACGCTGGGTCGTCACGGCCCAGGCCTTCGACATTTCCGGTATCAAGTCGGGTGCGGTCGGGGACGAGCGGGTCAAGGGCGGCAAGGGTTACCCGATCGGCACCGGCTGGGCGGGCAGCGTAGGCGGGGTCTACGTCGAAGGGGCCAGCCTCGCGGAGACGCTGTGGCTAAATCTTGTGGGCCCCACCGCCGTCCCAGGCTTGGACTGGTCCTCGGACGTTCCCGCCTGGGAACGCCCGGCGCCCACCGCGGCCGAGGACCCCACCGCGCGCGTCACCGGCCCAGCTTCCCTCTACACGTGGCAGTCCCGCCGCATCCTCCTGGAGCACGACGGCGCTGCCGTCACCGGCGTATTGGTCGCCAACGGCGACAGAATTCCCCTGCACAATCAACACGTGTTCGAGCCGCTCACCCGCTGGCGGCGCAGCGAGCCGCAGCAGAAGAAGCTCGGACTTGAGGTGGTGTACATGCCGAGAGCGCACAGCCCGGAGCGTGCGCTGTGGCGCGGCGTCGCGGGTGTTCTTCCGCTCGGAGAATCGCGCGGCAAGGCGGCAGAGGAATCGTTCCTCCCATCTCTGGGCGCACAGTGGCTCGCCCAGCTCCGCCTCGACGGCGTCCTGCCCGCCTCGCATCCCGTGCGCCTGCGCGCCGTCGGACTCGTCTACGGGCCCCAGGACTCCAGCGCGGCGGATCAGATCGACGACGCCCTCCTCGTGGAGCTTGCAACCCTTGCCAACACCGATCCCCAGCTGCGCCGGGACGTCGAGCTCGCCACCCAGGCCACCGACGACGCCGTCCAGGCCGTCCGCAACCTTGCGCGGAACATCGCCGAGGCCGAGAACCGCGACTCGGAGGGACCGGTCAGGCTCGCTGCGGGGACCGCGTACGCCGCGCTCGAACCGGTCTTCCGGGACTGGCTGCTGCACCTGGGCACCGACGACACCACCACGGCACTGACCGACTGGAAGCGACGCGCCATCGAAGTGGTGTCCCGATGCGCGGACGAGCTGGTGGCGTCCGCCTCCGCGACGGCGTGGACCGGCCGAGAGGCAAAAGGGCGGTACGTCAGCACGCCCCTGGCCGAGGTGTGGTTCCGCTCCGCCATGAACAAAGCCCTGCGGGCGCCCCTGCGCCCCACCGAAGACAAGGAGGTCGCAGCATGACGACGACACCCGAGCAGACCTCGCCGCCACGCGAGGTCCCACGCCGCAGGTCCGAAGAGGTGGGTGACTTTGTCCGAGGCCAGGTGACCCGGCTGTCCCGCCTCTACCTGGAGGACACCTCCCAAGGTGTCCGCACCGTGGCGCGACTGGCCTCGGCCGCGGGCAAGACCGTGGAACACGCCGACCTCGAGGTCATGGGATGGACCATCGACGGACTCCCCGGTGCCGCAGGGACAGAACGGACGGACTCCCCGGCGGAGATCGCCTCGCATGCGGCGATCACGCTGTACGCCCTGCACCAGCGCTCGCAACGCGATCGCAGCGCCCAGAACACGGACCGGACCTTCGCGACCGCCGTCGGGCGCCTGTACCGAAGTAGCACCCAGGGCGACGGGATCCTGCGGCGCTTCAACGCCACCGCCACCGCTGTCAGCCAAGCCGAGTTGCTCACCCACCTGCGCGGCTTGGTCCAGCTGCTCAAGCGAGAGCGTCTCTCCTTCGACTACGGCCTGCTGGCACACGACCTGCTGCGCGCGCAGACCCCGTCCGGTGCAGACCGCGTACGCCTCGATTGGGGCCGCGAGTTCTACCGCGTCCCGGCGGACGAGTCCGAGCCGTCCACCGACGCCTGACCCTTCTTCACCCGCCGCTCTGCGGCTTACCCCCAAAACACCAAACGAAAGGCCCTGCCATGTCCCGCACCATCCTTGACCTCCACGTCCTGCAGACCGTCCCGCCGAGCAACCTCAACCGAGACGACCAGGGGTCCCCCAAGACCGCCGTGTACGGCGGCGTGCCGCGCGCCCGCGTCTCGTCTCAGGCCTGGAAGAAGGCGATCCGCACAACGTTCCGTGATGACGTGACCGAGGACCTTCTCGGCGTCCGCACCAAGAACGTGCTCGTCGCCCTCGCCAATGCCATCCGCGCCGCCGACGGCGGCATCGAGACGGACGCGGCGCTCGATCTGGCCAAGGCCGTCTTCAGCACGCTGGGTTTCAAGCTCTCCGCCCCCCGGGCCAAGAAGGGCGAGATCCAGCAGCCCGACGAGGCCGGTTACTTGGTGTTCCTGAGCAACGCGCAGCTGAAGAACCTGGCCGGTGTGGCCCTCGAGGTGAAGGATGAGGACGATCCCGCGGCAGCCCTGAAGCCCCGCAAGAAGGACCTGAAGACCCTCGCCGCCCAGGATGCCTCGGTGGATGTCGCCTTGTTCGGCCGCATGGTGGCCGACGACACCGACCTCAACGTGGACGCCGCCTGCCAGGTGGCACACGCGCTGAGCGTGCACACCGTCCGTCCCGAGGCGGACTACTTCACGGCCGTGGACGACGTCCCGTCGCGGAACGAGGACGAGGCCGGCGACGCCGGAGCCGCGATGATCGGCACCATCGAATTCAACTCCTCGACGCTCTACCGCTATGCGACGATCGACGTCGATCGTCTCCAGGACAACCTGGGCTCGGCAGAGGCCACCAAGATCGCGGTCGAGGCCTTCGTCCGCGGCTTCGTGAAGTCCATGCCCACCGGCAAGTCCAACACCTTCGCCAACCGCACGCTGCCGGACCTGGTGGTGGCCCAGCTGCGCGACACCCAGTCCGTCTCCCTCGTCGGTGCCTTCGAGCGGGCCATCGAGGGCGATCACGTCCGCCGGGCGACGGAGGCCCTCGTGGCGCGGTCCCAGAGCATCGACGAGGCGTTCGACGTCGCTCCCGTGGCCTCGTGGGTCGTCACCGTGGGTGACGAGACGGCCGCGGCGGCCGCGCTCGGCGAGAGCGTGAGCCTGGCCTCTCTGGTCTCCGCCGTCGGCTCGGCCGTCGACGAGCGAGTCCAGGACTGATCCATGCCCACCCTGCTACTGAGGCTGGCCGGCCCCCTGCAATCGTGGGGTGTCGGAAGCCGATTCACGACCCGGGGCACCGAGACCAGTCCCACCAAGAGCGGCGTCGTCGGGCTTCTCTCCGCGGCGCTGGGCATCCCCAGGAACGGATCGCTCGAGCGGTTCGCGGGGCTCGGTTTCGGGACCCGCACGGATGTCCCCGGCACCCTGCTGGACGATTTCCACACGGCCATCAGCATGGATGGCAAGACTCGGTTGCCGCTGACCCATCGTCACTACCTTCAGGACGCAGTCTTCGTGGCCGGGTTCGAGAGCGACGACGCGGCGCTCCTGGAGTCGTTCGCGGCCGCGCTGCGCGCGCCGGTTTTTCCGCTGTCCCTCGGCCGGCGGTCCTGCCCGCCGGACGGCCCGATTGTGTGGTGGATCGTGGACACCCCGCTGGAACAAAGCCTGAAGGAACTGCCGTGGCAGGCAACGCCCGAGGCCAAGCGATCCGCACGACGTCGGGCACGGTCCGGGGCGGTTCGGCTTCCGCTCCTCCTGGACGCGCGGGGCGACGACGGAACCGCGTTCGTCGAGACCCTGGCGGACGAGCCCCTCAGCTTTGACCCGCAACGGCGCCGCTACGCCACGCGTGCCGTGGTGCGTTCCAGCGTGACGGTGGAGGAGGCGACGGCCACCGCCGACACATCCGCCGAGCCGACCGCGCTCGCCCACGACCCGATGGCGATGTTCGCCGCGATGGAGACGGAGGAGAACGCATGAGCGTGCTGACCAGGATGCCGCTGCCCACACGGCTGGCCAGCGTACGACGACGCCTATCGAACCGTCAGGTGGTCCATGCGATCGTCCAGACCGCGACGAACGCCAACGGACGCCGCACCCTCTGGCGCGTCGACGGGGAGGCTCCGGAGTACACGCTCTACGTCGTCTCTCCCGACGGCGTGGACGCGGAGCACCTGGCGGGCGAATTCGGCGTCGCCACGGACAGCGTGGAGTCTCGTTCCTACGCACCGGTGCTGGCACGTCTCCAGGCCGGGCAGGAATGGCGCTTCAGGCTGCGGGCCAATCCGACGAAAGCCGTCGCCCGTGAGGGAAGAACCTCGGCCAGAGTTGCGCTCCGTGGCGAGGACAAGCAAGTGGAGTGGTTGCTGCGCAGGGCTCCCGGATGGGGGTTCAGCATCCCCACGAACCGACTGGGCGTCCCGGAGGTGATCACCAGAAACGCCGAGGAGTCCGCCTTCCGACGGGAGCAGGCCACCGTGACACTGGCCGGTGTCACGTTCGACGGCGTGCTCAAGGTCGAGGACCCTGCGGTCTTGTCCGCGGCTCTGGTCAACGGCATGGGTCACGGGCGCGCCTACGGACTGGGCCTCATGACGTTGGCCCCGTTGGAGGCTTAGCGCATGGCGGACATCCCCGGGCGCCGCCCACCGGACCTGAACGAGCTGGTACGGGTACAGGATCGCTTGACGTTCGTGTACCTGGAACGCTGCTTCGTCCATCGGGATCAGAACGCCATCACCGCGCGAGACGAGAACGGAACGATCCACATTCCGGCGGCGACCCTGGGGGCGCTACTCCTGGGGCCGGGGACCACGGTGTCTCAGGCGGCCATGACGCTCATGGCGGAGTCGGGATCGACCGCGGTGTGGGTCGGGGAGGAAGGCGTGCGTTACTACTGCCACGGTCGACCGCTGGCACTGTCCAGCCGGTTGGCCGAGGCGCAGGCACGCATGGTTTCCTCCACCCGGTCCCGGCTCCGCGTGGCCCGCGAGATGTACTCGATGCGCTTTGGCGGCGAGGACGTCAGCGGACTCACCATGCAGCAGCTGCGAGGCCGCGAGGGTGTTCGTGTCCGTAAGACCTATCTTGCCCAAGCCAAGCGGACGCAGGTGAAGTGGGAGCGGCGGGATTACAAGGTCGAGGACTTTGCCTCCAGCGACGCTGTGAACCAGGCACTCTCGGCCACGAATGTCGCACTGTACGGCGTGGTGCATTCGGTCATCGTGGCTTTGGGGTGCTCACCCGCCCTGGGGTTCGTCCATCACGGAAACGTCCGCTCCTTCGTGTATGACATCGCCGATCTGTACAAGGCCGAAATCACCATTCCGTTGTCATTCGATCTCGCGGCGCAAAGCCCACCCGACATCGGTGTCGCCGCCAGACGGGCCGTCCGCGACCTGATGCGTGGAGGCAAATTCATGCAGCGATGTGCTCGGGACATTCGACATCTGCTGCTCCCGGAGGAGACCTTCGACGAAACCGACGAGGACTTTGATGACCTCTCCGGCGACGTCGTTCAGCTTTGGGGCGGCATGACGGAGAACGTGGCGGCCGGGCAGAACTACGGAGGTGGCAACGCATCATGATGGTCCTGGTGCTCTCGGCGTGCCCTACCGGTCTCCGGGGGCACCTGACCAGATGGTTGTTGGAGATCTCCCCGGGGGTCTTCGTCGGACACGTCACTCGCCGCGTGCGGGAATTGATGTGGGAGGAAACCGTGGCCAACATTCACGGCGGTCGCGCCATCCTCGTTTGGCAATCGAACAGTGAACAACGCTTGTCTTTCTTGGTGCACGGACACCAGTGGGAGCCCGTCGATATCGAGGGCCTCACCTTGATGCGCCGCCCCCACGCTGAACAAGCCAACGAGGCGCGCGAGGGCACCAGCAAGGCATCAAAATGGCGTCGGTACGGTCGGCGCTGACCCAGACGAAATCACCGAGGTAGGCCCGCTTCCTTCACTGAGCAAAGTGAAGGAAACGGGCCTACGGGTACGCTTGGATCCGGCTAAATTCCCAGTGCCGTCCCCGCGCATGCGGGGGTGATCCCAGGGAGACGGTGACGGTATCCGCGCCCTACATGCCGTCCCCGCGCATGCGGGGGTGATCCCGCAGCCCGGTCCTCCTTCACGGGCGTGGCCGGGCCGTCCCCGCGCATGCGGGGGTGATCCCGGACCCCCTCCCGAAGCCCCTCCCGAAGCCCCGCCGTCCCCGCGCATGCGGGGGTGATCCCCTCTCCGCCGGGCGAGTTGATGCGCAGAATGAGCCGTCCCCGCGCATGCGGGGGTGATCCCGTCACCCTCGTCATGCCCGCCCCGGTCGGGGAGCCGTCCCCGCGCATGCGGGGGTGATCCCGCCACGGAGCTGGATCTGTCCGACACGGACACGCCGTCCCCGCGCATGCGGGGGTGATCCCCGCCCGGCGTCGTGGTGGCTGGCTGTCGCGGCGCCGTCCCCGCGCATGCGGGGGTGATCCCGCCGCCCGCAAGACCGCTGATGACCGGGAGCGGCCGTCCCCGCGCATGCGGGGGTGATCCCACCCCGCCAGCGCCGGGCGCGCCGGCTATCTGGCCGTCCCCGCGCATGCGGGGGTGATCCCCCGGCGACGCGGCCCTCCAGGCGTGTGGCCACGCCGTCCCCGCGCATGCGGGGGTGATCCCGAACGCCACGCCGATCTGGCGCTTCTCCATGCGCCGTCCCCGCGCATGCGGGGGTGATCCCGGCCCCTGGGGACCGCAGCCCCGCGGCGGCGTGCCGTCCCCGCGCATGCGGGGGTGATCCCCACCCCAACGAACAAGGAGCCACCCAAATGGGGCCGTCCCCGCGCATGCGGGGGTGATCCCGACGGCCGCGCCCGCTACCGGCACGCCCTGGAGCCGTCCCCGCGCATGCGGGGGTGATCCCACGGAGTTGGCCACGTAGATCGTCCCCATGTTGCCGTCCCCGCGCATGCGGGGGTGATCCCGGTCCAGCCGCGCCACGTGGCCGCATCGATCCGCCGTCCCCGCGCATGCGGGGGTGATCCCGGCTCGTAGAGCCGTTGGAGGGGTGCGTGTGGGCCGTCCCCGCGCATGCGGGGGTGATCCCGACGAACGCCAGGGCATCCCGTCGATCACGCCGCCGTCCCCGCGCATGCGGGGGTGATCCCGCGTCATGCTGGACCTCGGCGTTGCCGAACACGCCGTCCCCGCGCATGCGGGGGTGATCCCGCGCTTCCTTCGTCTCGGCGTGTGCGGAAATGGCCGTCCCCGCGCATGCGGGGGTGATCCCCGGCAGTGGTCATGTACGCGGCCACGGCGTCGGCCGTCCCCGCGCATGCGGGGGTGATCCCCGTGGCCACCTGTCGCGGCGACGTGCGAGGAGGCCGTCCCCGCGCATGCGGGGGTGATCCCCCCCACCCAGGCCGTCGCCTGGGCCAAGAAGCGCCGTCCCCGCGCATGCGGGGGTGATCCCAACTATGCCGGGGACCACTGCATCAAGCTGGAAGCCGTCCCCGCGCATGCGGGGGTGATCCCTGGCGCGGCGTGAAGATGCGCGATGATGCAGCGCCGTCCCCGCGCATGCGGGGGTGATCCCTCCGAGCGGGCTCGCCCCTCCGGCGTGGGCCTGGCCGTCCCCGCGCATGCGGGGGTGATCCCATCGACCGCACCAAGGCCGAGGGCCTGGCGGCGCCGTCCCCGCGCATGCGGGGGTGATCCCGGGGATGAGGAGGTGCCGTTGCGGCCCACGGCGCCGTCCCCGCGCATGCGGGGGTGATCCCGGACTCGCGGGTTGCTGATCTACCCGCCGGATGCCGTCCCCGCGCATGCGGGGGTGATCCCGTCGCCTGCTCGGTGACGCGCTCCATGGTGGTGCCGTCCCCGCGCATGCGGGGGTGATCCCCGACCGAGTTTGTGGCCCGCACACGGTACTGAGCCGTCCCCGCGCATGCGGGGGTGATCCCGGGAGCACCACCACTTGCGAGTCGTCGCTCTCGCCGTCCCCGCGCATGCGGGGGTGATCCCGCGTTCAAGAAGGCGCTGGGCATCAAGTCCCCGCCGTCCCCGCGCATGCGGGGGTGATCCCGCCAAGCCATGCCGCGACGGACGGAACACAAAGCCGTCCCCGCGCATGCGGGGGTGATCCCGTGGACGAGCACCGCGTCAAGCACCCGCCTGTGTGGCTGCAGCCGTCCCCGCGCATGCGGGGGTGATCCCTGTCGGCCCCGCATTGGACGATGATGCGATGGGCCGTCCCCGCGCATGCGGGGGTGATCCCACCACTAGATGAGAGGAGGGGTCACCATGACCGCCGTCCCCGCGCATGCGGGGGTGATCCCGCCCGGGTGAACTCGGGCAGGTCGTAGTCGAGGCCGTCCCCGCGCATGCGGGGGTGATCCCAACACGGACATCTCGGCGGCGCAGCGCTCATCGCCGTCCCCGCGCATGCGGGGGTGATCCCTCACCGAGCGTGGCGAGGCGCTGGTGATCCCGGCCGTCCCCGCGCATGCGGGGGTGATCCCTGTGTGAGCGTGGACGCAGTCGTTTCGGCGGCGCCGTCCCCGCGCATGCGGGGGTGATCCCCGTGTCCGGGTCCTCGCCGTCGTCCGGGCCGAGCCGTCCCCGCGCATGCGGGGGTGATCCCGGCAAGTCGACGCTCGCGCAGATCCTCACGATGCCGTCCCCGCGCATGCGGGGGTGATCCCCTCGCGCCAGCCCGTCCTAGCGCCTCACGCACGCCGTCCCCGCGCATGCGGGGGTGATCCCTCGTCGGTGTCGATGGATCCCTTGATTTGCATGCCGTCCCCGCGCATGCGGGGGTGATCCCCCCAGCAAGCGGCTGACCACCGCCCCCCAGAGGCCGTCCCCGCGCATGCGGGGGTGATCCCGGCCTCAACTACGGCAAGGGCATCGCGAACGCGCCGTCCCCGCGCATGCGGGGGTGATCCCGTCACCGTCCACGACACCACGGTCGCCTGACAGCCGTCCCCGCGCATGCGGGGGTGATCCCGTGAGGCTGACGGCCGGGACAGCCACGGGGATGCCGTCCCCGCGCATGCGGGGGTGATCCCATCTCCTGCGCGGTCTTGAACTGGTGGGCCGTGCCGTCCCCGCGCATGCGGGGGTGATCCCGCACGCGCGGCGCGGTCGTCGTTCTCGGGGCTGCCGTCCCCGCGCATGCGGGGGTGATCCCCCTGGCAGGTGAGGCCGAATGTCTAGGGCTGCGCCGTCCCCGCGCATGCGGGGGTGATCCCAGGTCCTGCACCCTGCTGTGCCACTTCGGGTCGCCGTCCCCGCGCATGCGGGGGTGATCCCCCGGCGGCGCTCGCCGCAATGGACAACCTCCGGCCGTCCCCGCGCATGCGGGGGTGATCCCCACCACCACCCGAAGGAGACCACCATGGACGAGCCGTCCCCGCGCATGCGGGGGTGATCCCGTCAAACGTGTAAGGCTTATCGCACGTCAATGGCCGTCCCCGCGCATGCGGGGGTGATCCCGAGCACGACGACCCAGACTGGGCCGTCAAGCCGCCGTCCCCGCGCATGCGGGGGTGATCCCCGCCCCGTGCGCCTACCTGAGAGGTGGGTGCTGCCGTCCCCGCGCATGCGGGGGTGATCCTTATCCCCAGGTCGCGAGCTTTTTGCCCGCCCAGCCGTCCCCGCGCATGCGGGGGTGATCCCACGCCCCGGCCGTGGGTGATCGCTCACCGCTCGCCGTCCCCGCGCATGCGGGGGTGATCCCCCCGATCAAGGAGCCCACATCATGGCTACACGGCCGTCCCCGCGCATGCGGGGGTGATCCCACCTACGACAGCGCGTCGGGCAAGGGTGGGAGGCCGTCCCCGCGCATGCGGGGGTGATCCCTCGTTGATCCGCTTGGTGTTGTCGTCGAAACCGCCGTCCCCGCGCATGCGGGGGTGATCCCGTCGACGACGGGGCGTGGAAGTCGATCGCCACGCCGTCCCCGCGCATGCGGGGGTGATCCCCCCGCCCGGGCGTGATGATCGTGACGAGGATGGCCGTCCCCGCGCATGCGGGGGTGATCCCGCGGAGGTGTGGCACATGGGCCTGGCCAGGTAGCCGTCCCCGCGCATGCGGGGGTGATCCCACGATCATCGTCGCAGACCCACCCAACGCGAAGCCGTCCCCGCGCATGCGGGGGTGATCCCGACACCATCCAGGCGGTCTACCGCATCCAGCGGCCGTCCCCGCGCATGCGGGGGTGATCCCGCGCCGTCGCCGCGGTCACCCTCACCCCCGCCGCCGTCCCCGCGCATGCGGGGGTGATCCCCAAGAAGCCCTCGACGCGATCGCCAACTCAGCGCCGTCCCCGCGCATGCGGGGGTGATCCCCACCCACGAAGGGAGCCACCGTGCAACCCCGCGCCGTCCCCGCGCATGCGGGGGTGATCCCCCCGGCTTCATACGCCGCGTGGTCCACCTCCAGGCCGTCCCCGCGCATGCGGGGGTGATCCTTGGTGGTCCCCCCGGCTTGCGGTGTCACTAAAGCCGTCCCCGCGCATGCGGGGGTGATCCCACGCGCTCCGCCGCGGCCTTCTGGAGCACCTCGCCGTCCCCGCGCATGCGGGGGTGATCCCTCCACCCTCGCGATCGCCTTCGAGGCCAGACAGCCGTCCCCGCGCATGCGGGGGTGATCCCCTCGACGGGCTGTTCCGAGCTTCCCTCCTGCACGCCGTCCCCGCGCATGCGGGGGTGATCCCAGCGCTCTGCGGTCATTGCCCGCGGCGAGCGCGCCGTCCCCGCGCATGCGGGGGTGATCCCGCAGCCTCCCGCGCCTCAGCTGCCGCGATCTCGCCGTCCCCGCGCATGCGGGGGTGATCCCGGCAACGTGGGAGGGGATGGGGAGCTGCGGTTGCCGTCCCCGCGCATGCGGGGGTGATCCCCGCCTCATGTCCGTGTGGGGTCCGGCCACCAAGCCGTCCCCGCGCATGCGGGGGTGATCCCCAAACCTCACGTCACCGCAGGGGACTCCTCAGGCCGTCCCCGCGCATGCGGGGGTGATCCCGGATCCGCCGGCGGAGCGTCGGTGGCGGGTAGGCCGTCCCCGCGCATGCGGGGGTGATCCCGCACGCCTGCGCGTGGCCCACTTTCGCGCCCGGCCGTCCCCGCGCATGCGGGGGTGATCCCGCGACGAAGAAATGGTTGACCACCCGCGGCATGCCGTCCCCGCGCATGCGGGGGTGATCCCTCCATGTAGTCCATGTGGTGCTCCTCAGGTCAGCCGTCCCCGCGCATGCGGGGGTGATCCCCGAACGGTTTGAGTCAGTAGGGTAGGCAGCATGCCGTCCCCGCGCATGCGGGGGTGATCCCAACGGCAAGCCCACTTAGCCGCCCCTTGATAGGCCGTCCCCGCGCATGCGGGGGTGATCCCAGCCACGGTGACGCCGCGTCGGATCCCGTCGTGCCGTCCCCGCGCATGCGGGGGTGATCCCGGCGGGACGACCTCCTGCAGGCGCGTGACGGTGCCGTCCCCGCGCATGCGGGGGTGATCCCTCGTTGATCCGCTTTGTGTTGTCGTCGAACCCGCCGTCCCCGCGCATGCGGGGGTGATCCCGCGGATCACGTGGATACGGACACGATTACTGAGCCGTCCCCGCGCATGCGGGGGTGATCCCATCACGTACATGCGATCACGCGACTGGGGCGCGCCGTCCCCGCGCATGCGGGGGTGATCCCTGGACAAGCTCGAATCCCAGCTCCGCGGCCTCGCCGTCCCCGCGCATGCGGGGGTGATCCGTAGCAACCCCCTTCGGGCGGCAGATCCGCGTGCCGTCCCCGCGCATGCGGGGGTGATCCCAACAATGTCCTGGGGGTCATGGCGACCCCTCCGCCGTCCCCGCGCATGCGGGGGTGATCCCAAAACAACGTCAGAAAACAACGACCCCATGAAGCCGTCCCCGCGCATGCGGGGGTGATCCCGGTAGTGGGCCAGCGCGGAGCCGGTATGGGTGGCCGTCCCCGCGCATGCGGGGGTGATCCCAACCTCACGCTGTACCCGCACAAGCGCCGCGAGCCGTCCCCGCGCATGCGGGGGTGATCCCATCGCGACGGTGATCATGTCGTCGTTCTTGGCGCCGTCCCCGCGCATGCGGGGGTGATCCCGTCCCAGCCTGCTCCTCGGTCCAGGTGCGTAGGCCGTCCCCGCGCATGCGGGGGTGATCCCTCCGCGGCCGCGACCTCGTGTGCTGGTGCCCGGCCGTCCCCGCGCATGCGGGGGTGATCCCCGCCCGGCGTCGTGGTGGCTGGCTGTCGCGGCGCCGTCCCCGCGCATGCGGGGGTGATCCCCAGCGCTACCCCGAGGCCAAGCACATCAAGGTGCCGTCCCCGCGCATGCGGGGGTGATCCCTGAACGTGTACTCGAACACGACCATCGACATGGCCGTCCCCGCGCATGCGGGGGTGATCCCGCCAACGGTAGCGCTTTCACCTATGACGACTTGCCGTCCCCGCGCATGCGGGGGTGATCCCGCCGCTATCGCCCTGTTCGGCACGCCGCTGGAGCCGTCCCCGCGCATGCGGGGGTGATCCCAGGCGGGCGATCTGCGTGGTGGTGAACTGCTGGCCGTCCCCGCGCATGCGGGGGTGATCCCGCGCGCCCGGCGACGCGGATGAGCTGCAGGCGGCCGTCCCCGCGCATGCGGGGGTGATCCCCACTGCTCTTTGAGCGTCTCCCACGTGCCATCGCCGTCCCCGCGCATGCGGGGGTGATCCCTCTCCCCACACGGTCACGCGCGCGCCCTTGACGCCGTCCCCGCGCATGCGGGGGTGATCCCTGGCGGTGCTCCTGGCGGCGTGGTGCACGCACCGCCGTCCCCGCGCACGCGGGGGTGATCCCTACACGCTGCTGAACGCGTCCATCACCGGCAAGCCGTCCCCGCGCACGCGGGGGTGATCCCGCCGGGGGGCTAATCGGACCTATCTACCGCGTGCCGTCCCCGCGCACGCGGGGGTGATCCCGGATGTCAAGGCCACCGTCGCGGACCTGAAGCGCCGTCCCCGCGCACGCGGGGGTGATCCCGCGACGTATCCGGCGGTGTCGGTGTGGACGTAGCCGTCCCCGCGCACGCGGGGGTGATCCCTACAGCCACGCCGGCACCGTCGTCACCGAGACGCCGTCCCCGCGCACGCGGGGGTGATCCCGAGCTCTATGGCCCCGTTTCCATCGCGGGCCTGCCGTCCCCGCGCACGCGGGGGTGATCCCCGATTGCCTTGGGAAGTTCCTTCACCGGGCGTGCCGTCCCCGCGCACGCGGGGGTGATCCCGACGCCGCTGACCTCGCCGCCCGCCGCTCCGCGCCGTCCCCGCGCACGCGGGGGTGATCCCACGATAGATAGGTCCGATTAACCCCCGATGCTGCCGTCCCCGCGCACGCGGGGGTGATCCCCCCGCCCGCGACTTGAAGCGCGAGCTTGCCGAGCCGTCCCCGCGCACGCGGGGGTGATCCCTCCTCGTCACCGCGCGCCGCCGCCATCTTCGCGCCGTCCCCGCGCACGCGGGGGTGATCCCGTGGTCATCAACCTGGCCGAGCAGAACCCCGCGCCGTCCCCGCGCACGCGGGGGTGATCCCTTCGCAACGAGATCCCGGATCGACTGACGGACGCCGTCCCCGCGCACGCGGGGGTGATCCCAGGTCAGATAGCAGCGACAGAGAACGCTTCTTGCCGTCCCCGCGCACGCGGGGGTGATCCCTCAAGGCCGAGCGTGCCGCCGTCGGCAAGGCCGCCGTCCCCGCGCACGCGGGGGTGATCCCCCGCCTGCCATGGCCAGGTCCAGTTGGATCGAGCCGTCCCCGCGCACGCGGGGGTGATCCCTACGAGCCAGTCGAGGAAGTTGGATTCATCCGGCCGTCCCCGCGCACGCGGGGGTGATCCCGAGTTCCTCGCCGGACGCGATGCCGCCAGAGGGCCGTCCCCGCGCACGCGGGGGTGATCCCACCAGCCGCCTTGTTGGCTTCGATGGCCGCCTGCCGTCCCCGCGCACGCGGGGGTGATCCCAGGCGGGCACCCTGACGATCGTGTCTCGCCCGGCCGTCCCCGCGCACGCGGGGGTGATCCCGTGGCCCGCCACCGCCGCCTGATCGTGCGCGAGCCGTCCCCGCGCACGCGGGGGTGATCCCGTGCCCCCGTTCAACGCGAACGCGTGCGGGACGCCGTCCCCGCGCACGCGGGGGTGATCCCTGCTGATCAGCACCGATCCCGACCCTGAGACGGCCGTCCCCGCGCACGCGGGGGTGATCCCGACAGGAAAGGGTTACAGTCATGACCGTCCACGCCGTCCCCGCGCACGCGGGGGTGATCCCTGCTGGGTGTCTCGGGGATCCCCCTGGAGCAGGCCGTCCCCGCGCACGCGGGGGTGATCCCTAGAGGCACCCACCCCACCTCTGGGCCCGCCGGCCGTCCCCGCGCACGCGGGGGTGATCCCAGGTGGATGTGGGACGACATGTCAGGCTCCCTTGCCGTCCCCGCGCACGCGGGGGTGATCCCTCGCACCACCCGGTGCGCGGCGCCGTGCCGGAGCCGTCCCCGCGCACGCGGGGGTGATCCCATGGATGGTCCCACGGCCTCGCCCGCCGTGATGCCGTCCCCGCGCACGCGGGGGTGATCCCGCGACGACGGCACCGAGGTCATCCACTGGACCGCCGTCCCCGCGCACGCGGGGGTGATCCCTCCGCCTCGGCGAGGCGTTTCTGAGCCTTGGCGCCGTCCCCGCGCACGCGGGGGTGATCCCATGAAGCTGTTGCGGGACGCGTCCGTGGAGGCGCCGTCCCCGCGCACGCGGGGGTGATCCCCGCCGCGTGCGCCGCCGGGGCGCCCGGCGTCGGCCGTCCCCGCGCACGCGGGGGTGATCCCAGCCCGCCGTCCAGGTCCGCGACCGTGCGCCGGCCGTCCCCGCGCACGCGGGGGTGATCCCTCCGCGGCCGTGACCTCGCGTGCTGGTGCCCGGCCGTCCCCGCGCACGCGGGGGTGATCCTTGCGTAGGCAGGGGGCAATGGACAGGGCCACCGCCGTCCCCGCGCACGCGGGGGTGATCCCTCAAGGCCGAGCGTGCCGCCGTCGGCAAGGCCGCCGTCCCCGCGCACGCGGGGGTGATCCCCCATCCACCGTGTCGGTTCCCGGCCCCGTCTTGCCGTCCCCGCGCACGCGGGGGTGATCCCTTCTCGAACCCGGACGTGGACGGGGACTGAACGCCGTCCCCGCGCACGCGGGGGTGATCCCCGAGCCGCCGCCATCACCCAGGCCGCCAACGCGCCGTCCCCGCGCACGCGGGGGTGATCCCCGCCTGGAGCGGCCAACGTTCGACCGCTCGGTGCCGTCCCCGCGCACGCGGGGGTGATCCCTCAAGGCCGAGCGTGCCGCCGTCGGCAAGGCCAGCCGTCCCCGCGCACGCGGGGGTGATCCCATCGCGACGGTGATCATGTCGTCGTTCTTGGCGCCGTCCCCGCGCACGCGGGGGTGATCCCGGAAGGGCGTGGCGGAGGTGAGCGCGCTACATGCCGTCCCCGCGCACGCGGGGGTGATCCCGCATCCGCGCTTACCGCGCACGCAAGAAAGCCGCCGTCCCCGCGCACGCGGGGGTGATCCCCAGTGCCAGACCTGGAACTTCATCGAGGTCGAGCCGTCCCCGCGCACGCGGGGGTGATCCCGTCTACGGGCCGCTTTCCACGATGGTGCTCGAGCCGTCCCCGCGCACGCGGGGGTGATCCCCCGACGCAGAACAACGCGCCGCGCAAGACGCGGCCGTCCCCGCGCACGCGGGGGTGATCCCTGGCGCGGCGTGAAGATGCGCGATGATGCAGCGCCGTCCCCGCGCACGCGGGGGTGATCCCTCGCCCGAGAACGTCGCCGCCATCGCATGGCCGCCGTCCCCGCGCACGCGGGGGTGATCCCCGGGTCGGACGCTCATCACGGCCATGCACGGTGCCGTCCCCGCGCACGCGGGGGTGATCCCGACCTTCAAGCACCTGAGGCCGTCACCGTCTGGCCGTCCCCGCGCACGCGGGGGTGATCCCCTCAACGGTCAGAACCCGGACGAAACCGTCTAGCCGTCCCCGCGCACGCGGGGGTGATCCCGCCCACACGCCTACCTCGGCGTATGCGCCGATGCCGTCCCCGCGCACGCGGGGGTGATCCCGGCCCCACGGGGCGGGCCTCGGCGACGAGAGCGCCGTCCCCGCGCACGCGGGGGTGATCCCCGGTTTCCGGTGATCACGACGCCCTTGTGGGTGCCGTCCCCGCGCACGCGGGGGTGATCCCCCCCGCGCAGGCCATCGCCTGGGCCAAGAAGCGCCGTCCCCGCGCACGCGGGGGTGATCCCCCCTACACCACCCCCACCACGAAGGAGACCCCGCCGTCCCCGCGCACGCGGGGGTGATCCCAATCTGTTGTAAATGCCCATGAGTCGACGAACGCCGTCCCCGCGCACGCGGGGGTGATCCCGTGGGCCGGTCCAGGCGGTTACCGGAGTCGTCGCCGTCCCCGCGCACGCGGGGGTGATCCCCCGGACAAGGCGGCGAGGGCGTGCGAGGCAGCGCCGTCCCCGCGCACGCGGGGGTGATCCCTACACGCTGCTGAACGCGTCCATCACCGGCAAGCCGTCCCCGGAGGCGCAGTTCTCCTATCCCACCGGCCGTCCCCGCGCACGCGGGGGTGATCCCGCCGGGTCGATCTTCCGGCCAACCGGGGAGCAGCCGTCCCCGCGCACGCGGGGGTGATCCCCCTCGGCGCTGGCGGCGAGTTCGAGGTACGCGGCCGTCCCCGCGCACGCGGGGGTGATCCCTGAAGATCGCGCTTGTGGGACTTGGCGGTCATGCCGTCCCCGCGCACGCGGGGGTGATCCCGGTGACTCGTTGTCGGAGGCGCTGGGTCTCGTGCCGTCCCCGCGCATGCGGGGGTGATCCGGGTTCAAGCCAGACCTCGACGTCAAGCGGCCCGCCGTCCCCGCGCATGCGGGGGTGATCCGCACTCGTGGGGCGATCTCCTCGCCCCCGAGGGGCCGTCCCCGCGCATGCGGGGGTGATCCGCTCCGGAAGCTACTCGGCAAGTGAACAACCCAGCCGTCCCCGCGCATGCGGGGGTAATCCGGCTGGCATCAAGGATCCGCTGATCCGCTCCCTGCCGTCCCCGCGCATGCAGGGGTGATCCCTGCTTGTGCATGGCCCGGGCGTAGAGCCCCGGGCCGTCCCCGCGCATGCGGGGGTGATCCCGGTGCCGGAGTACTCATGCCAAGCGAGTAGCCGCAGTCCCCGCCCAAGCTGGGCTACTCCGATCGCTTGACAGACCAAACCCCAGCTGTGGACAAGCGGCCACCTTACTTGCCCCGTCGAGGGACTACCCCCGTCGGTGGCGACGGCGCGCCCGCGCGCCTCGCCGTGGGGCGCACCACATCGTCCTGAAACCGAGGCAAGGCACCCCCAAGGCGAGGCGGCCTGGCCGAGCTTCCACGCGGCGTCGAGCATTCAGGCCCCGGGTGCCCGCCCCGGGCCCGCGACGGGCACCCGCCCCACCCGACGGCGCCCCACCCGACGGCGCTCCACCCGGCCGCGCCGGGCGAAACCCCCGAACGCTCCGACGCCGCGCCCCAGCGCGGCACACCCCCGCTCGACCCACGCCTTCAGCCACGGCCCCAGCGGCTCCTCGACGTAGCGGTGCACCGCCCACGACAGCACCAGCACCGCTCCCAGTGCCACCCCCAGCACCAGCCACTTGGGCCACTCCGGGGAGAGCGCGTCGATGATGAACCAGCCGTTGACCTCGTGCAGCAGGTAGACCGGGTACGTCAGCGCACCGGCACCGGTGGCCCAGGCCCACCCCACGCGGTTGGCCCGCGTGAACACGAGGGCCGCCACGAGCGCGAAGAACCCCACGATCAGCAGGGCGAAGACCCCACCGGGGATCCGGTACGGCGTGAACGCCCCCACCTCCTGAGGCATGTCCAGCGCCGTGGCCCACGCGGCCTGCGCCACGGCCCCCACCAGCACCGCGCCGCGCGCCCACGTGAAGCCGTGGGCGGACATGAGATACAGCATCATGCCGCCGGCGAAGAGCCCGGCATACGTGGGAATGAGGTACAGCCCCAGCCGCGAATTCTGGCTCGGCACCCCCACCACCGCGATCGCCACGGCGCTGGCGGCAACCCACGCCAGGCAGAAGCCCGTCCAACCGCGCGCGTCGTCGGCGCGCAGGCGGCGCAAGGCCCAGCGCACCAGCAGCAGCCCCACGTAGAAACGCGCCTCGATCCACAGCGTCCAGTACACGCCGTCCACGGACGGGATGTGCAGGAGCGGCGGTCCGGCCAGCGTGAGGTTCCCGAGAACCTGCCCCCAGGTGAGCTCGGGTTTCTGCGCGCGCCACAGCACCATCTGCACCGCGCCGGAGAACAGCACCGCGAACCAGAACGCCGGGAAGATGCGCCCCGCACGCGAACCCAGGAACCGCCCGACGGACCTCCCCTGCAGCGAGCGGAACACCACGAGACCGGAGATGATGAAAAACAGCTGCACGCCCGCGTTGCCGAAGGCGGTGACTCGGCTCAGCGCGGGCCAGACCTCGGGGGCGCTCGGCCCGCCGTCGGCCGACCAGTAGCCGTGGTGCCACGCGGTGTAGTGGAAGAGCACCACCATGAGCGCGGCCACGAGCCGCAGCGCGTCCAGGAGCGCCATGCGCTGGGTGCCCGACGCCGCGGGCGTGCCTCCCCGCGCCCGTTCCGTTGTGCCCGGGGCGGATTCGCCCCGGCCCGCCGGCGCGGCCCGCTTGCCGGTCCCGGCTCCTCGGGGCACGGTCTGCGTGGTCATCGTCCCTCACCTCCGTCGCCTGCAGGCATCTGACGGAAGGTGTTGTTCGATGCCGCACGTTCAGTTCATGAATGTCCGGAAAACCCGAGGGCCAGACCGGAACGCCGTTATGTCACGGAACGGTAACGTCGATTTCTGGGCACAGACTGTGGACCGGGGAGGCGCCAGAAAAGAGCTCCGCTTCAGGCGATGGCGTAGCGATGCTCCGGGCGCCCGCGCTGGCCGTAGCGAAGCTCAAGCACGATGCGTCCGTCCCTGGCCAGCGCGGAGAGGTAGCGCTGAGCGGTGGCCCTCGACACCCCCACGGCCTCGGCCACCTCCACCACGGTCAATTCGCCGGGCGCGGCGGCGACGGCCTCGAGGATGGAGGCCTCGGTGGGCGCCGGCGTCGCCGACACCGCCTCGTCGCCCCCGAACATAACCCTCTGCGCGCGCTCGATGGTGACCTGGTCCAGCACGGGCGCGGACTCCAGGACCCGGCGGTAGCGGGCGTACGAGCGCAGCTTCGCCGCGAGCACGCCCGGGTCGAACGGCTTGACGAGATACGCCACCGCGCCGCGCCGCAGCGCCCCTCGCACCACTCCCGCCTCCGCGGCGGCGGAGAGCATCATGACGTCCACGTCCAGCTGCGCCAGCAGGTCAAGCCCGGAGACCTGCGGCAGGTGCACGTCCAGCAGCACCAGGTCGGGACGCTCCGCCTGCACCCTGGCCAGCACCCGTCGCCCGTCCGGCTCCGGCTCCAGCGCCCGGAACCCCGCCACCGCATCCACGTGCCTGGCGTGCAGCTTGGCCACGTAGAAATCATCGTCCACCACCAGGACCGTCAGGTCCCCGCGCGATCCCGTCCTCATGCCGTCCTCCCCCGCGGACTTCCCGCGGCATCGTTCGCCCGGCTCTCCGCCGGCCCGTCCATGACCTGCGGCAGCCGCGCGCAGAACACCGCACCCTGCCGTGCACCGTCGCCGTCCGGCTCGCCGCCCGGATCCGCCAGCCACACGTCGCCGCCGCGCATGCGCGCCATGCGCCGCGCCAGCGGCAGCCCCACGCCCAGCCCGTGGCCGGCCGCGTCGGGCTTTCCGGTGGACACGCCCTCGGAGAAGACATCCAGCCCGGGCCGCACGCCCGCGCCCGAGTCCACGACGGCCACGTGCAGCGTGTCCCCGTCCTCGAGCAGATCCACCTCCACCCAGGCGGCGGATTCCGCCGGGGTGCCCGACGCCGCGTGGTCGCCGTCCGCCGTCGGGCCGCCCCTCGCGGTGCGACCCCTCGCGGCGCCCGCGCCGTCCACCGCCGCGCGCACCGCGTTGTCAACGAGGTTGCCGAGCACCGCCGTCACGTCCTGCGCGGCGCGCACGCTGCCGCTCACCCCGGAGCGTTCACCCACACGCAGCCCGACCCCGAGTTCCCCGGCCTGCACCGCCTTGGCCCCCAGGAACGCCGCGAGGTAGGTGTCCCGCACCAGGCCGAGGCCGGGCACGACCGCCCCGAGCGGCGCGCTGCCCGTGATCTGTCGCAGATAGGCGGAGGCGTCGCCGACCTCCCCGGCCCCGAGCAGGCCGTTGAGCGTGTGAAGGCGGTTGGCGAACTCGTGCCGCTGGACGCGCAGGGCCTGCGCCATGGTCTCCACCCCCTCCAGCCGCAGCCCCAGGTCCTCGACGTCGGTGAGGTCGCGCAGCGTGAGGACCGTTCCCAGGTCGCGCCCGTCCTGGGTCACCGGGCGCCGGGTCAGCACCACGACGCGCTCCCCGACGGCCAGCCTCAAAGGCCCGGGGGCCCCGGCGTCGACCGCCGCCCGGACCGGAGCCGGCCAGGCGCGTACCTCCTCGCCGCCCAGCAGCGCCCGCGCGGCACCGTTCATGACGCTCACCCTGCCGTCCGGCGCGAAGCCGACCACCCCCTCGCCGACACCGTGCAGCACCGCCTCCTGGTCCCGCACCAGCTGGGAGATTTCCTCCGGCCCCAGCCCCAGGGTGGCCCGCCGCAGGCGCCTGGCCAACCACCATCCGGCCAGCCCGGCGAGCGCGAGGGCCGGGACCACCACGGCGGCCAGGGGAATCAGGACGGCCAGGACCTCGCCGCTGACGGCATGCACGCTCAGGCCGACGCTCACCTCGCCGACCACGCCCCGGGGAGTTCCCGCGGCGTCGGGAGGGGCGCCCGGCGCGTAGACCGGCACCTTGGCGCGCACCGAGCGGCCCAGGGTTCCCCTCTCCTGGAGGACCACCTCCCGTCCGTCCAGCGCCTGGGGATCGGTGCTGACGCGGCTGCCGATGAGGCTCGCGGTGGGGTGGCTCAGGCGCAGCCCCTGCTCGTCCGTGATGACGACGAAGAGCAGGTCCGCGCTGCGACGGTAGGATTCCGCCGCACCCTGCAACGGCCCCTTGCGCAACGCGGCGGGGTCCAGCGTCTCCCGCGCGGCCTGGGCCGCCACGAGATCCCGCGTCGCTGGGTCGGAGGCGATGAGGCGGGCCACGCGCAGGGCCTCGCCCTGGGCCTGGCGCCACACCCCCTCGCGCATGAGCAGCGCCGCGGCGCCGAAGGCCAGAGCCAGGACAACGAGCACCACGACGACCTGGGCCAGGACCAGACGCCCGGTGAAGCTTCCGCGCCGAAAGGTGCCCGCACGCCGTCGCCCGCTCGAATGCACCATGCGCCCAGCGTAGGTGCTCGCCGGAACCGGTGCCGCGTGAGCACAAAGAATTCAATGCACCCTTTGCGCCGCCGTGAGCCGAGTGAGCAGAAGGCGTGCCCCGCATCACAGGCCCACCTAGCCTCGTGATGTCCGTCACCCCCTCGAGTCGAAGGAGCCCCGACGATGTTGGTTCTTCTCGGATTCCTCATGATCGCCGTCTTCATGACACTGATCATGACCAAACGCCTGACACCGCCCCTGGCCCTCATCATCGTTCCCACCGTCTTCGGCCTCTTCGCGGGGGCCGGGCTCGGGATCGGCGACATGGTCATGGACGCGGTCAAGGACATGTCCTCCACCGCCGCCCTGCTGATGTTCGCCATCATCTACTTCGGCCTCATGGTGGACGTGGGGCTCTTCGACAAGCTCGTGACGTTCATCCTCAAGGTCGCCGGGCGCGACCCCGTGAAGGTCGTCGTGGGCACGGCCGTCCTAGCCGCGGCCGTCTCCCTGGACGGCGACGGCTCCACGACCTTCATCATCGTCACGGCGGCCATGCTCCCCGTCTACCAGCGCATGCAGCTCTCCCCCGTGGTGCTCACCTGCGTGGCCGGCTTGGCCAACGGCACCATGAACATCGTTCCCTGGGGCGGCCCCACCGCCCGCGCGGCCGCGGCCCTGCACGTCGACGCCTCCGACATCTTCGTCCCCATGCTCCCCTCGCTCGCCGTCGGCATGATCGCGGTCCTCCTCTTCGCCTGGAGCCTGGGGCGCATGGAGCGCAAGCGCCTGGCCGCGCTCGGCGCGGTCCAGTGGGACGCGAGCGCCGCCGACTTCGTGGTCGAGGCCGCCGTCGCCGGACACGGCGGCACATCCGCGGCCGGGCGGGGCGGGGACCGCCCCCGGCAGCTGCAAGTCGGCGAGCGCACCTTCCAGCGCGACGGCTCGCGCGACGCAGTCGAGGCGGACTACGCGGACGGCGCGGGCGGGGCCCTCACGGCCACGGCCCTCGACCCGCACCGCGCCACGCTGCGCCCTCGGCTGCTGTGGTTCAACCTGGCCCTGACCGCCGCGATCCTGGTACTGCTCGTCATGGATCAGCTGCCGCTCCCGTACCTGTTCATGGTGGGCTCGGCGATCGCCCTGCTCGTGAACTTCCCCAAGGTGGGGGATCAGGCCAAGATGCTCGCCTCGCATGCCGGCGCGATCATCGCGGTCGTCTCGATGGTCATGGCAGCCGCCGTCCTGACGGGTGTGCTGGACGGGACCGGCATGGTGGATGCGATGAGCAAGTGGCTCGTGGACGTCATCCCCGCCGCGTGGGGGCCGTTCCTGGCGATCATCACGGGCATCGTCTCGATCCCGGCCACGTTCCTCATGTCCAACGATGCCTTCTACTTCGGCATCCTCCCCGTGCTCTCCGACACCGCGGCGCACTACGGCATCCCGGCCGTGGACATGGCCCGCGCCTCCATCACGGGCCAGCCCGTGCACCTGCAGTCCCCGCTGGTGCCGGCGATCCTGCTGCTCGTCTCGCTCGCGGGCGTAAACCTGGGCGAGCACCACAAGAAGGTGCTGTGGCGCGCGCTCGTCGTCGCGCTCGTCATGCTGGCGGTCGGCGTCCTGGTGGGGGCGATCGGCCTGGGTCACGCGGCGGCGTAGCCCCCTCTCACCTGCAGCGGCGGCCGGTCTTGGGGGACGGCCGCCGCTGTTGCGCCTCGGGGCCCCGCGTCACGAACCCGCGGCAAGCCCCGTCCACATGAGGCGCGCCTGAACGGCCCGGGGCAGCGAGGCGACGACGAGGTCGTAGGAGTCCTCGATCAGTTCCCGCACCTCGTCCCGGGTCAGGCTCACGGGGGCATCGCCTCCCAGCCGCACCGTGTTCCAGTGCTTCTTGTTCATGTGATAGCCGGGGACCACCTCGGGATGGCGGGCGCGCAGGGCGTCCGCCATCGCCGGGTCGCACTTGAGGTTGAAGCGGGTGGCCCCGCCGGCGTCCCTTCCTCCGTTGAGCAGCGCGAAGATCTTGCCCGGCTTCCCGACCGCACCCCGCACGCGGTAGACCGTGGTCTCGGGGCCGAACGGCTCGTCCTCGTACGCGCCGGGCAGCGCCAGGCACAGGCCGGCGACGTCTTCCGGCGTGAGAGTGGGCGTGCGGCTCATGCGCCCAAGGATAGATCGCACCGACCCGGCCCCTCCGCTCACGCGCCGGGGACACCCAGCCTGGCCAGGCGTCGTCGGGCGGCGAGTTCCGCCGGGCCCACCTTGACGAGCGTCGCACCGGCCAGGCGCAACACGGCAGAAGCCCCCAGGCGCCCAACCCACGGGGTGGGGAGGCGCATTCCTCCGGGCAGCGGCACGCCGGACCCGCGCAGCCCCGACAGCGAACGCCAGCGGGTGGGCAGGGTGTCGACCGCACCGCGGAAGAGCAAGGCGTATCCCGCCCGCAGCGAGGAATCCAACGGTGGTTTCCGCACGAAGCCGATGACCCGCCTCGTGCGTTCGTCGCAGCGCAGCTCGCCCCTCTCCTCGAACCCGGCCAAGGCCCGGTCCAGCTCGGCGCGCGAGCGCGGCGCGTCCTGCACCCCCATGAGCTCGCCGACCACGGCCCACTCGCGCACGTAGGCGTCGGCCCCGGATTCGCCGGGCAGCGCATCGGGAGGCAGCGGGACGGGCCCGCGGAAGTCCTGGTACGCCGAAAGAAATGCGTCCGCGAAGGCGCAATGCACCCAGAGCGAGAGGTGCGGGGAGTTCGCGGAGTAGTAGCGCCGCTCCCCGCCGCTCGCGGTGTAGTGTCCGCGCACCGGCACGTGCAGCCGCCGCACGTGCTCGCACGCCGCCCGAGCCGCGTCCCGCGAGCCGTAGGTGACGGTGAAGATCCAGCGGATGGTCCCGGCCAGGCGGCCGAGTGCGTCCTCCTCGTACGCGGAATGCTCCGCGACGCCGGCGAGCGCGGCGGGGTGCAGCGCCTGCACCAGCAGGGCGCGCACCCCGGCCGCGATGGGGGTCATGCCCCCGTGCACGTGCCACACGGCGGATGTCGGCGCGAAGTACCCCGCGTCGTCGCCCTCCTCCATGGCGTGCTGCCACGCGGGAACGCCCTCGGTGCCGCCGAAGGTCACGTGCAGAGTGCGGCGCAGGCGCGCCAGGGGATCCGACACCATGCGCCGCACCACGGCTCAGTCGATGACCATCTCGCCCATCAGGTCCCAGTCGGAGCCCTCGATGGTGCGGGAGATGATGCGCGGCGTGCGGACCAGGGCCGGGCGCATGGCCTCCATGCCCTTGGCGAAGTGTGCCGAGTTGACGTGCGCGCCGGCGGCGTCGTCCTCGAAGGCCTCGACCAGGACCCACTCGTTCTCGTTCGCCACGGAGCGGGACCAGTCGAACCACTTGTTGCCCGGCTCGGCGCGCGTCGCCTCCGTGAACTCGCGCATGCGCTCCATGAAGGTCTCGGTGTACTCGGGCTTGGTCTCGTATTTCACGACGATGAAGATCATGCCTCCACCCTAGGACCCTTCCGGTGCCCGACGACGCGTGGGGCCCGGGTGCCGTGCGCCACGCTGGGTGCTCCGGGCCACGGGTGCCGTGCCCGTCGAATCGACGTTTGCCCGTCCATTCGACGGGCAGGCGTCGATTCGACGCCCACCCCGGGCCACGCTCAGGCCCGGACGCCGGCGCCCACCCGGAAGGACGCGCCCTTGTGCTGCCGGGGCAGGCGGTCACCGTTGCCAAACAGCTTCTGCCGCAGCGTGCCCGGCTCGTACTCGGTGGGGTAGGCGCCCAGCGCCTGCAGCTCGGGGACCACGTGCTCCACCACGTCCTCGAAGGTGCCCGGCGTGATGGCGTAGGCGATGTTGAAGCCGTCCACGCCCGTCTCGGCGACCCACTCGACGAGTTGCTCGGCGACCTGGCGGCCGGTGCCGACCGCGGTGGGGCCGAAGCCACCCACACCGATCCACTCGGCCAGCTGGCGGATGGTCCACGGCTTGCCGTCGTCGCCGGAGGCCTTCTTGAACGTCTCCACGGAGGACTGGATCGCGTTGGACTGCACGTCTTCGCCGATCACGTCGTCGGGGCCGTACTCGCTGAAGTCGATGCCGGTCCAGCCGGAGAGCAGCGCGAGCGCGCCGTTGACGTCTGCGTAGGAGGTGTACTCGGCGAACTTGGCCCGGGCGGCCTCCTCCGTCTTCCCGATGATGGGCGTCAGCATCGTGTAGATCTTGATGGCGTCGCGCGCCCGCCCGGCGGCCTGCGCGGCGTCGCGGATCTTGGTGACCTGCTCCTTGAGCAGCTCCTTGGTGGGCGAGTTCACGAAGACGGCCTCCGCGTTCTCCCCCGCGAAGCGCAGGCCCCGCTTGGAGGCGCCGGCCTGGAAGAGGACGGGGGTGCGCTGCGCGGACGGCTCCGTGATCGCGATGCCCGGCACCTTGAACCAGCGGCCCTCATGCTTGATCTCGTGGACCTTGCCCGGGTCCACGAAGACGCCGCTCTCTTTGTCCGCCACGACGGCGTCGTCCTCCCACGAGCCTTCGAGGAGCTTGTAAACGACCTCGAGGTACTCGTCGGCGTGGTCGTAGCGCTCGTCGTGCTCCATCTGGTCCTCGTGGCCGAAGTTGCGGGCGGCCGAGGGCAGGTATCCCGTCACGATGTTCCAGCCGAAGCGCCCCTCCGTGAGGTGGTCAAGCGTGGCGAGGCGGCGCGTGAAGCCGTAGGGGTGCTCATAAGCGGTGCCCGCGGTGATGCCGAAGCCCAGGTTCTGCGTCACGGCGGCCATGGCGGAGACCAGCAGGAAGGGGTCGTTGACGGGGACCTGCGCGCCGGCGCTGAGCGGGATCTCGTTCGTGTTGCCGTACACGTCGTAGGTGCCGAGGACGTCCGCGATGAAGATGGAGTCGAAGAGCCCCTTCTCCAGGACCTTGGCCAGGTGCGTCCAGTAAGAGATCTTGTTGTAGTCCCGCGCGCGGTCGTCCGGGTGGCGCCACAGCCCCGGGGACTGGTGCACCACGCAGTTCATGTCGAAGGCATTCAGGCGGACGCGGGGCGTGCTCATGAGGGTCCTTTCTCACGATGCGAGGCGCGCCGTTCGCCCGTGCGTCTCCGCGGGACGGCCGAGGCCACTCCATCGATCCCGGCGGAAGCACCGTCCACGTGGGTGGTGGTTGCTGCGGCGTCACTGAGCCGGATCTCTCGGCCGCTCTGGATGGGTACCCCCTTATGGTGCACGGCCGGGCGGGCCGGCCGCCCTTCCCGTGCCCGACGCCGCCCGCTCGCCCTCGCCGCCCGCCCCGCCCTGAGGGGCGACCGGGTTCCGGGGCGACGGCAAGGCAGGAGCCGGACCGAACGTCAGGGAGTGGTTTTGCCCTCAGGGTCGAAGAAGCTTCGAATTGCGTGACGTCGCGCTTTGTTACGCCGGACGAACTGCCCGGTGCCGGGTCCCGTGGGGTGCCGCCCGCTTCACCCGGCCGAGCCGAGCGCCCAGGCCAAGCCCACGAACGCCGGCGCCGCGATGCAGAGCATCACGGCGACGCTACCGCACGCATAGCAGCGCCAGCGCACCACCGAGAGGATGCCGAACAGGAGCGCCACGACCCAGCCGAGGGCCGCGACGCTCAGGACCACGAGGCAGACGCCCACGCTGGGCGAGAGCTGATCCAACGGAATCTGGGCCAGGCCGCGGCCGTAGAGGCGCTGCGTGTCGGCGTCGACCTTGCCAAGGAGGCCGGCGGAGACCACGGCCACCACGCCGCAGAGCAGGGCGAGAAGGGCGGCGATGACACCGGAGGGATGGCGCGAACGGATCCCGCGCGAGTCACGGGGACGCGGGGTGAGTGTCGTCGTCGCCATGCCTCCATCTTGTCGTGACGCCGTGATCACTTCATCCGACCAAAGGATGATCCGGGCAAACTCACGGGATGAGGCTCCCGCCACGCCGGCTTGCGGTTGACGCGACGTCAACTCATAGCGTGGGATGCACCGGGAAACGCCCGGTGCGCGGAGGAAGGAACGGGGACGTGGACCACGGCATGCGGGAGGTGGTGCGGGCCAGCGGCGTGACGAGCCGGGCGCTGCGCCACTACGACGCGATCGGCGCGGCGCTGGACGGCACCCCGGACCAGCTCACCGCGCTGCGGGAGCACGCGGTGCGGCTCCGCCTGGAACGGGACCGCACCGCGGCGCGCATCGCCGCCGTGGAGCACACCATCGCCGCGCTGGAGCAGGGAAGGGAATTGAACATGAACGAGATGTTCGCCGGATTCGATCACGAGCGGTACGCCGAGGAGGTGTCCAGGCGCTGGGGCGCGGACACGGCGAAGGCGTCGTCCGACTGGTGGAAGGGCCTGGGCGAGGACGGCCGTGCGGCGTGGGCAGCCCGCGTCGCCGAGCTCAACGCGGACTGGACCGCGGCGGCGAAGGCGGGCCTGCCCGCGGACCGGGCGGAGGCGCTGGCGCTGGCCGCGCGACACGTCGAGTGGCTGCGCACGGTGCCGTTCGCGCCGGGGGCCTCCGGGAACGCGGATACGCTGCGCCGCTACGTCCTGGGGCTGGGCGACATGTACGTCGCGGACCCGCGCTTCGCCGCGAACTACGGCGGGGCGGAGGGGGCGGCCTTCGTCCGGGCGGCGCTCAGGGCTCACTTCGGCGTGGACGGCTGAGCGCCGGCCGGGCCGTCGCGGCCGGCATCCGCCTCCAGTCTCACGCGCACGGAGCGACCGTTGCGGGAGACCTCCTCGAAGCCGGCGGCCAGGAAGCCGGAGAGCACCCCGTGGTACAGATCGGCGCTGCGTCGCGCGCCGCCCGCGGCATCCACGGGATGGGCCCACACGGTGCGGGCCCCGTTCCGCCTGGCGTGCTCCACCGCGGCCGTCAGCAGCGCGGTCGCCAGGCCGCGGGAACGGCGTCGTCGTACGCCACCAGCCCCGGCTCCGGGCCGGGCACGGCAAGTTGCGCGCGCCGCGCCGCCTCGGCGCGCGCCGCGTCCCCCACCAGCTCCCGCTCGATGAACCACTGGCACCAGCACGTGCCCGGGTCGCCGCGACCCTCGAAGACGGCGCGGATGTCGGCCCAGCGTTCGGGCGTGGCGGGGACGATGACTGGCGGCTCGTGCATCACCGGACTCATGACTCCATGGAACACCCGGCGGCCCGGGCTTTCCAGGGTGCGCCTCGCCCGCCGGCGGGACGCCGTCAAGGACAATGGTGCCCAACCGGAAAACCGGCCGGCGACCGCGAGAGAAGGAAGCACATGAGCGCCCTGAAGGTGTTGTACATCGGCGGCACGGGAACCATCAGCGCGGCCTGCGTCGCCGAGTCCGTGGCCGCGGGCCACGAGGTCCACGTCCTCAACCGGGGAGTGAGCACGGACCGCCCGACCCCGGAGGGCGTCGTCGAGCACGTGGGTGACGCGCACGACGCCGCCGGGCTGCGCGAGCTGGCGGAGGCCGAGCGCTTCGACTCCATCGCCCAGTTCGTGGCGTTCGGACCCGAGCACGTGGCGGCGGACGTCGCGGCGCTCACCGGCCTGACGCGCCAATACCTCTTCATCTCCTCGGCCTCGGCGTACCAGACCCCGCCGACGTCGCTCCCGGTCACCGAATCGACGCCGCTGCGCAACCCGTTCTGGGAGTACTCGCGCAAGAAGATCGCCTGCGAGGACGTGCTCGTCGCGGCGCACCGCGCGGACGGCTTTCCCTCGACGATCGTGCGGCCCTCGCACACCTACGACCGCACCAAGCTGCCCGTCGAGGGGCGGTGGGGCGTCATCAAGCGGATGCGCGAGGGACGGCCCGTCGTGGTGCACGGCGACGGCACCTCCCTGTGGACCATCACGCACGCGGAGGACTTCGCGCGCGGCTTCGTCGCCCTGCTGGGGCGGCCGGAGGCGATCGGCGAGGCCTTCCACATCACGGGGGACGAGGCCCCCACGTGGAACCGGATCTACTCCGAGCTGGCGCGGGCCGCCGGGGTGGACGAGCCGGAGTTCGTCCACGTTCCCTCCGACGCCATCGCCGCCGTGGACCCCGAGTGGGGCTCCGCGCTGCTGGGCGACAAGGCGCACTCCATGGTCTTCGACAACGCGAAGCTGCGGCGCCTGGCGCCGGACTTCCGCGCGCGCATCCCCTTTGCGCGCGGGGCGGAGGAGATCGTGGCCTGGTTCGACGCACACCCGGGGGCCCAGGTGGTGGACGAGCGCCTCGACGCGCTCATGGACCGGCTCGTCGAGGTCTACCGGCCGCGGGCGCTGGGGGCGTAGCCCTCCCGCCCGACGCCGCGGGGCCGGGGTCCGTACCCGGCGTTCAGCGTGCGTCCAGGGCCTCGCGCGCCGCACGCACCGCCTCCGGGTCCGTGACCATGACGCGCGGGGCCCCGCCGCCCGGTCCCGTCGGCTCGGAGTTCGCCCAGCCCTTCGCGGAGAGATGCACCGCGTCGACGCCCGCGGTCAGGAGGGCCGGGATCGCCCCGACGCTGACGCCTCCCCCGGCCATGATCTGCACCCGTCCCGCGGCTGCGTCGACGAGCCGCGCCAGCACCTCGACCCCGTCGCCGGCCGCCGCCGCTCCCCCGCTCGTCAGGACGCGCGTGCACCCGAGCGCCACGATGTCCTCGAGGAGCTCCTCCGGCGAGCCCACCGCGTCGATGGCGCGGTGGAACACCACCTCCAGCCCGCCCGCGGCGGCCACGACCCGCCGCATCGCGGGCACGTCCACGCGCCCGTCCCGTGTCAGGGCCCCGACCACCACCCCGGTGACGCCGGGCACCGAGGCCAGCGCGGCGACGTCGTGCACCATGACGTCCACGGTCTCGGGACCGTAGACGAAGCCACCCTCCGCGGGGCGGACCAGGACGCAGACCCCGGCCCCGCTCCCCTCCGCCTCCAACGCCGCGGTCACCGCGCGGACCAGGCCCGGCGACGGCGTCAGGCCTCCCGTTGAGCCCAGCGCCACGCACAGCTCCAGGCGGTCGGCCCCGTTCCGCACGGCGGCGAGCGCGCCCGCCACGTCCTGCACGGCGATCTCGAGGGAGGGGCGGGGCGCAAGGTTCATGGCGCCATTCTGCCCGGACGCCGCCCCGGAAGCCGCTACGCTCACGCAAGTGAGCATCGATCCGCACCGTCCCCTGCCCGACGGCGTGTACTCGCCCGCCGGCGGACGGCTCCTGGCCTCCGGCCTGTTCCTGACGGCGCTGGCCGCAGGCCTCGCAGCGGCCCTCGTCCTCAGCTTCTCGTCCGGGCAGCCCGGCACCACGGCCTGGGTGGGGCGGGTGATCCTGGCCCTGTTCGCGATCGGCGTCGGCGCGTTGGGGCTGACGGCGCTGGGCGCTCTCGTCCGGCGGCGGCTCGTCCTCGACCCCCTGGGCATCAAGTCCGGAGCCGGGCGCGCCGTGGTGGCCTACTGGGACCAGCCGCTCACGGCCTATCTGCTCCCGGCCGTCACGGCACAGCGCCGGCGCAACGTCCCCGTGGTGGTCGCCATGAGGGAAGTGAGCTTCCCCGGCGTCATCGTCACGGACGCCGAGGATCGGGTGGTCCTGCGCCTCATCGGCAACGTGTGGCCCCCGGAGCTGGTTCTCGCGCTGGGCCTGCGGCTCCGGGCCCAGCACGGGGTGCGCTGCGAGAGCCTCAACGGCAAGGTGCCGCTCTGGTTCCTCCTGAGAAGCACGACGCTCACTCCGCGGGAGCTGGCGGAGAGGGCCCACGGCTAGGCGCCCCGCGGCGCCCCCCGGCTCAGGCCCGCTGCAGCGCCACCGCTTCGGCGACGACCGAGAGCTCCACGGCCTCGCCTGCCTCGTAGGCGTCCTCCGGCGCATGCTGCACGGCGATCTCCTCCGAGCCGGCGCCGGCCTCCCCGTCCAGGCGCACCACGGTGCGGCGCAGCGAACCGAGGAACCCCGAGGAGGCGACGGTGCCCCGCAACCCCGGCCGGGCGGCGTCGGGCACGGACGGCCCCGTGCCGGACGCAGGGACCGCGCGAGAGAGCCGCACGTTCTCCGGGCGGACGAAGGCGAGCACCTCGTCGCCCACGACCGCTCCGTCGGTGGAGCCGACGGGTAGCAGGTGGCCGTGGGCTCGGACGCCGCCGGCCTCCAGGACGCCGTGGAGACGGTTGGAGAGGCCCACGAAGTCGGCCACGAAGGGCGTCGCGGGCGCGCGGTAGAGCTCCTCCGGCGTGCCGAGCTGCTCGATCCGCCCGCCGTACATGACGGCCACGCGATCGGAGATGGCCAGGGCCTCCTCCTGGTCGTGCGTCACGAAGACCGTGGTGATGCCCAGCTCCGTGACGATCTCACGAATCTGCTCGCGCAGGCGCACGCGCACCTTGGCGTCGAGGGCGGAGAGCGGCTCGTCCAGCAGCAACGCCTTGGGCCGGGTCACGAGCGCGCGGGCCAGGGCCACGCGCTGCTGCTGCCCGCCGGAGAGCTGGTGCGGGTAGCGCTCCTCGAAACCCTCCAGGCCGACGACGGCCAGGGACTCCGCCACGCGGGTCTCGCGCTCCGCCTGGGGAACGCCGCGGCGTTCCAGGCCGAAGGCCACGTTCCTGGCGACCGTGAGGTGCGGGAAGAGCGAGTAGGCCTGGAAGACCATGCCGATGTCGCGCTGATTGACCGGCACGGAGGAGACGTCCTCGCCGCCGATCATGACGGCGCCGCCGGAGACCTCCTCGAGGCCGGCCAGGCAGCGCAGCGCCGTGGTCTTGCCGCAGCCGGAGGGGCCGAGGAGGCACACGAGCTCGCCCGGGGCCAGCTCCAGGGTCACGCCCTTGAGCACGGTGTTGGTGCCGTAGGTCTTGACGACCTCGCGCAGGGCGACGGCGGCGGATTCAGCGGGCACGGGGGCCCTCCTTTGCGACAGGGGTGGGGGACGCGGCGGCTGGCGCGGCGGCGACGGCCCGCTGGGCCGTGCCGGCCCGGGTCGAACGGCGCGGGCGGGCCGTGAGCCAGCCCACGAGGACCAGGAGCGCGAAGATCACCACGAGGGAGAGGAAGGACATGATGACCGCGCCGAAGGGATCCGACTGATTGAGCTGGAGCAGCCCCACCTGGAAGGTCTTCTTCGAGAGGAGCGAGGACACCGTGTACTCGCCGAGGACGATCGCGATCGTCAGCAGGCCCGCGTTGAGCAGGCCGCGGCGCAGGTTGGGGGCCAGGACGCGGATCAGCACGGTGAACCAGTCGGCGCCGAGCGAGCGGGCTGCCTCGGAGAGGGTCCGTGCGTCGACTCCGGAGAGATCGCTCGCGATGGCGCGGTAGGCGAAGGGCAGCACCAGGATGCCGTAGGCCAGGAAGAGCGTCCACGAGTCGGTCGTGACGTTGCGCCCGATCCACCGGTAGAGCGGCGCGAAGCCCACCACCATGACGATCGCGGGGATGGCGATCGGCAGGATGGTCAGCAGGTCGAGGAGGCGCTGGGCCTTGGGGAAGCGCAGGTGCACCAGCACGATCGTGGGGAAGAGCAGGACGTAGACGAGCGCCAGGACCAGCACGGCCAGGACCAGGGAGTTGCCCAGTCCCGTGAACATGACCTTGTACTTGCGGGCGTTCTCCCCGCCCAACAGGCCGCTCCAGTGGTTCAGGCCGTAGCCGCCGGAGGCGTCGCGCAGGGAGAACTCCAGCATCCCGAACAGCGGGACCAGGAAGATGAGGGCCACCACGACGAGGATGGTGCGGCGCAGCCACGGCCTCGGTGCCGTCTCGACGGAGAGCTTCATCGCTGCCACCTTCCGGCGCGGCGCATGAGCGCCGAGTAAGCGAGCATCACCACGACCATGACGAGCACCATGCCCAGCGCCAGGACACCGGCGGAGTTGGCGTTGGAGGCGCCCGTTTCGCCGACGAGCGCGGCGCGGATCTGCAGCGGGACGATCTGGGCGCCCTGCGAGATGAGGGCGGCGGCCGTGGCGTAGGAGCTGAACGCGTTCGCGAAGAGCAGCAGCACGGCGCCCAGGAAGGACGGGGCCAGGACGGGGAAGCCGACCTTGGTCCAGTAGCTCAGGCGCGTGCCGCCGAGCGTCGCGGAGGCCTCCGCCCACTGCGGCTTGAGGCCCTCCATGGCGGGGAGGAAGGTGATGATCATGAGCGGGACCTGGAAGTAGAGGTAGGGCAGGATCAGCCCCGGCACCGTGTAGAGCCAGTTGCCGTCCGCGTAGATGTCCACGCCCAGGTGGTTCTTCATGAACACGGTGATGAGGGCGTTCGCGCCGATCGTCACCATGAACGCGAACGCGAGCATGACGCCGCCGAACTGCGCCAGGACGGAGCTTGCGGCGTCCATGCAGCGGCGGATCCAGCCGTCGCGCCTGACGCCCGTGAGGGCCCAGCAGGCCAGCGCCCCGACCACGGCTCCGATCGCGGCGGTGACGACGCTCAGCCAGGCCGAGGCCCAGAACGTCTCCCACACCACCGATCCGCCGTAGATCGAGAAGTTGTCCAGCGTGAAGTGCCCGCGCTTGTCCCGGAAGCCGCTGGCGATGGCCAGCACCGTGGGGACGAGCAGGAACAGCAGCACGTACGCGGCGAAGGGCACCAGGCCCAGCGCGGCGGAGATGCGTCTCATGAATTCACCTTGGGTGGTCGGCGGCTCGCGGATGCCCGACGCCGTGTGGTCGGGCCGGTGCCGGAGTGGCGGGCGGAAGGCGCTCTGCTCCCGCCCGCCGTCGGCTCATTTGGTCAGAGCGGGCCAGCGCTCGGCGAGCAGCTTGTTGGCGGCGTCGGTCTGCTCGACGTCGGCGGTGACCCAGTCCGCGGAGGAGGTGCCGAAGGCGACCGTGTCCAGGGTGGCCTGGTCCACGGCGCCGGACTTCTTCAGCGCGTCGACGCGCACCGGCACGGCGTTGCCGTCCACGAAGCCCTTCTGGCCCTCTTCGGAGAAGATCCATTCCTGCCACAGGCGTGCGGCCGCCGGATGCGGGGCGTCCTTGTTGACGGCCTGGTTGTAGAAGGAGACGTAGGCCTTGCCCGGGAGGACGGCGGTCTTGAAGTTCGGGTTGTCCTTGCCCGCGGCCACGTTGTTGTAGGACCAGTCGAAGACGACCGGGGTCTCTCCGGAGGCGATGGTGCCGGGCGTCGGGTCCACCGTGAGGAAGTTGCCGGCGTCCTTGAGCTTCTGCATCCAGTCCACGCCGGGGCCGAAGTCGGCCGGGGAACCGCCGTTGAGGGTGGAGATCGAGCCGATCGTCGCGAACGCCGCGCCGGCCTGCGTGGGGTCGCCGTTGATGGCGACCTTGCCCTTGTAGTCGGCGCCCAGGAGGTCGTCGAGTTTGGCGGGGGCCGGGACCTTCGAGGAGTCGTACCCCACCGACATGATGCCGGTGTAGTCGTTGACCCACAGGCCCGTGGACTCCTTGGATCCCTCCGGGATGTCAGCCCAGGTGGCCACCTTGTACGGCGCGAACTGTTCGGTGCTGGAGAGGGCCACGGCGGCGCCGAGGTCGAAGACGTCCGGCGCCGTGTCGGTCCCGGCCTGGTCCTTGGCCGCCTTGATCTCGTCGGCCGAGGACGCGTCGGGGATGTCCGAGTTGATGGTGATCCCGTACTTGTCCTCGAAGCCCTGCTTGATGGCGCCGTAGTTGGCCCAGTCGTCGGGGAGGGCCACGACGTTGAGCGAGCCCTCCTTCTTGGCTGCCTCGACGAGCTGGTCCATGCCGCCGAAGTCCTCGGCGGAGGTGGCGGTCTTGGCGTCGGTGCCGTTCGCGGCGGACGAGTCGGCGGCGTCGGAGCCGCCTCCGCAGGCGGTCAGGGAGCCGGCGATCGCGACGAGGGCCGCTGCGGCGAGGAGGGACTTGCGCTTCACGATGGGGTTTCCTTCCGGGGTGACCCGCTCACGGCAGGAGTGGCCCGGGTGCGGGCACTACTGCCGAGGGGCGTCTGGGTGCGGACGGCTGTCCAAGGGAACGGGCGAGCCACAGTGCTCGCGGGCGTCCGCGGGGCGGGTGCCGCGGGCCGGGCGGGCGACCGCCGGTGCCGCCCCGTTCGTGCGTCCGGGGTGGCGGCCCGCGCTACTCACCGCACCGCGTCCACGGACAGTTCTATGGGGGCCAATCGACGCCCCGGGCGCGCCGAGGTGAACGCACCGTGAAGGGTGGCACGGGAAAGGTTCATCTGGGCGCACATCCCGGCCGAACGCGAACTGGTCCGCTACCCGGAGGTAGGTCCGCAGTCCTGCGGCTCTACTTCCGGGTAGCGGACCAGTTCAAGAAAACACAACAGGCCGACGTCCGGCCGGCCACGCGGCTCAGGACGAGGCCCGCGGCTCAGTACCCCTCGGGCAGGCGCGTCACGTAGTGCGCCTCCAAACGCGCCACCTCCTCGTCCGTGAGCTCCACGGAGAGCGAGGCGACGGCGTCGCTGAGGTGCGAGACCTTCGTGACGCCCACGATCGGGGCCGTCACGGCCGCGCCTCGCCGCACCCACGCGAGCGCCACCTGGGCCGGCGACACCCCGCGCTCCGCCGCCACCTCCGCCACGGCCTTCACGGTCTGTTCGTCCGTCTCCGGGGCCTGTTTGAACCACGAGCGCTGCGCCGTGTCCGCCTCCGAGCGTGCGCTCGCCTGGCCCCACGGGCGGGTCAGCTTGCCGCGCGCCAGCGGCGACCACGGCAGAACGCCCACACCCTGGTCCAGGCAGAACGGATACATCTCCCGCTCCTCCTCGCGCTGGAGCAGGTTGTACTGGTCCTGCATCGAGACGAAGCGCGTGAACCCGTGCAGGTCCGCGGTGTACTGCAGCTTGGCGAACTGCCAGGCGGACATGGACGAGGCCCCGAGGTAGCGCACCTTCCCCGCCTTCACGACGTCGTGCAGCGCCTCCATGGTCTCCTCGACCGGCGTCTCCTGGTCGAAACGATGGATCTGGTACAGGTCGATGTACTCGGTGCCAAGACGCCGCAGCGACGCGTCGACCGCCTCCATGATGTGTTTGCGGGAGAGCCCACGGCCGTAGGGGGTGTCCCGCATGGGGTTGAACACCTTGGTGGCGATGACGATGTCCTCGCGATTCGCCAGCTCCCCCAGGGCGCGCCCGGTGATCTCCTCGCTGGCCCCGCGCGAGTACATGTCCGCGGTGTCGAAGGTGGTGATGCCAGCTTCGAGGGCCGCCTCGAAGAACGGCCGGGCCTCGTCGTAGCCCATGCTCCAGGTGTAGTTGCCGGTGCCCGGCGTCCCGAAGCTCATGCATCCCATGACGATCTCCGAGACCTTGAGCCCCGAGGCCCCCAAACGCTTGACCTGCACGGTTCTCTCCCTCTGTCGACGGTGGTGTGGACGTTCCTCCCGCCACCCTAGTGAGCGGGGCCGGCGGTTACCCGCTCGGCCCCGCCCGTGACGTCCCGCGTCGGCCCAGCGGCGCGGCCTCGCGCAGGAGCTTGAGATGGGCGCAGAACCACGCGGCATCGGTGCTTCGATCCAACGCCCCGGCCCGGGGAAGCGCAAGGGGCGGACGGCCGGTCCGCGGCGGGCTCGCCGGCCCTTCCGGTCCGCGCCCCGCTCGCTCAGGCGCGCACGCGCGAGCGCTCCGTCGCCGCGGCGGAGTGCTCGGCGAAGGCGCCGCGGTATCGGGCGGCGGGGTGGTCGGAGGCGATGAGGCCGGATCCGGCGGTGTCGTTGATGCGCTCGCGCAGCGTGGCGCCCGGCCCGTACTCGAGCTGGGCCAGGCCGCGGCGACGCAGCTCGGGCAGGGCACCGTCGATGAAGTCGATGTACGTGCCGGGCAGGGTGAAGTTGATGAGGTTGAGGCCGTCCGTGCCGGCGTCCTGCCACTCCTCCAGGCGGTCGGCGACCTGCTCCGGCGTGCCTGCGATGAGCTGTCCGTGCGCGCGGTAGCGGGCCACGTCCCCCACCGTGGGATTCTTGCCCGGTACCGAGGCGAAGAGCGCCTCCAGCACACCCTGCCCGCCCTCGGTGGAGATGTCCCCCAGCGTCGCGTCATGCGGCAGCCCGCCCAGGTCCACGCCGAAGCCGCCGCCCACGTGGGCGATGATCGCGTCGAGGTCCACGTCCGCGTCGAACTCGGCGAGCTTGCGCGCCACCTCGGCCTCGGTGGATCCCACCAGGACGTGCAGGCCGGCGAACGCCTTGACCGATCCGGGAGCGCGCCCGGCCTCCGCCTCCGCCGCGCGCAGCTGCGCCACCTTACGGCGCACGTACTCCGGGTTGGGGGCGAAGTAGAAGGTGGCCTCCGCGTGCGTCGCCGCGAAGCGGCTGCCGCGCGGCGAGGAGCCGGCCTGGAAGAGGAAGGGGGTGCCCTGCGGGCTCGGCGCCACGAGGTGCGGCCCCTCGACGGAGTAGCGCTCCCCCTCGGTGTGGATCTTGTGCACCTTGGCCGGGTCGGCGTAGACGCCGTTCCGGCGGTCCCTCACGACGGCGTCGCGGTCCCACGAACCCTCCCAGAGCCGGTAGGCGATGTCGACGTACTCCTCGGCCCACTCGTAGCGGTCGTCGTGTGCCGGAAGCCCCTTGGCCCCGAAGTTGCGGTGCGCGTTGTCCAGGATCGAGGTCACGACGTTCCACGCCGCGCGGCCTCCCGAAAGGTGATCCAGCGTGCCCAGCTGCCGGGCCAGCTGGTAGGGGTGAGCCTGGATGATGGAGCTCGTGAAGGCCAGCCCCAGCTTCTCGGTGACGGCGGCGAGCGCCGAGGCCAGCACCAGGGGATCGTGCGAGGGGATCTGCAGTCCGCGCCGCACGTGGTTGGCCCAGCCTCCGTCGTTGTCGCCGTAGAGGCCCACGACGTCGGCCAGGAAGAGCGCGTCGAACTTGGCCTCCTCGAGGCGCCTGGCCAGCTCGGTCCAGAGCCCAAGCTCCTGGAACCCGGCCTGCCCGCCGTCCTCGCGGCGCCAGCCGCCGCCGAGGATGTGGCTGGGGGTGTTCATGATGAAGCCGGAGAGAAGGAGGCGGCGGCGCTGGCTCATGGGGGTCCTTTCGAGACGGGGAAATGCGAGGAGGAAGACTCAGGCGAGGGGCCCGCTGGCGCTCCAGGGGGCGTCGCCCACGGCGTACTGCCCCTCCGGCAGGACGCCGTTGAGGTGGTAGTCGCCGATGGCCCTGGCGCGGAAGGCGACGGGGTTGTGCGTCGCCACGGTCTGGGCGTTGCGCCAGTGCCGGTCCAGGCCCTTGGCGGCCGACGTCGCGGAGGCGCCCGCCGTCTCGAAGAGCTGCTGCGCCGCGGCGAGCGACAGCTCGGCGACGCCCACCTGCGCCTGCTCCACGGCGACCTCGGCGAGCGAGAGCTCGTACGGGACGGGGAAGCTGAACTCCGAGATGTCGGCCACCCCCAGGGCATCGGCGTCGCGCTCCACGGCGGCCAGGGCGTCGTCGAGCACCCGGGCGGCGTGGAGCACGGTGGCCTCCGCGGCGAAGGCCTTGGCCGAGATGCGGCCCACCGCCTCCTGGATGAGCGGGTCCTCGCGGAAGGGCAGGCCGAGGCCCGTGTTGAAGGTGCGGGTGCGCGCGGCGATGGTGGAGACCGCGTCGCGGCGGGAGGCGCGGGCGATGCCGGCCATGACCGCCAGGAGGTAGAGCTGGAAGAAGGCCTGCTCGTGGACGGCCTCGACGCAGCCGTAGTCGCGCACCATGACGGACTCGGGGCGGACCACGACGCGCTCGAAGGTGGCGGTGCCGGTTCCGGTGAGGGACTGGCCGAAGCCGTCCCAATCGTCCTCGATCCCGACGCCGGGGTCCCGGGTGCCGACCACCGCGTAGACCTGGCGCTCCACGCCGTCCACGCCCACCGTCACCCGGGTGTGATCGCTGAAGATACTGCCCGTGGCGTAGTACTTGGCGCCGTCCAGCAGCCAGGATTCGCCGTCCGGCGTGAGGCGCGTGTTGAGCTCACCGAGGGCGTTGCCCGCGCGCTCGGTGGAGGCGTTGCCGACCGTCTGGCCGGCGAGGATCTTGGGATACCAGTGCGCCCGCACCTGCCCGGGCTGGAAGCGCAGGCCCTCGACAAAGCCGAAGTGAGAGCGGTAGAGGTGGGCCACGTTGGAGTCGGCCTCGGCGAGATCGGCCACGAGGCGCGCGGTGGTCTCGACGCTGGCGCCCACGCCGCCCGCCTCCCGCGGGACGCGCAGGGCACCCCAGCCCGCGGCGTCGAGCCACTCGACGGGTTCGTGCGGGAGCGTCCGATCGGTCTCGCGCTGCAGTTCGCCCGTGGCGATGCGGGCGAAGAGCGGTGCGAAGCGCAGGGCGAGGGCCTCGTAGGAGGCGCCGGACTCCGACGCGAGGTCGGGGCGGGCGGGCGACTGGGTCACGCGGGTCCTCTCATCGTCACGGCCGATGGAGGTACACCCGTTGCGCCGTCGACGCGCCCCGTGGGGGCGCGGCCGGTCACGACGCGGGTGATGGGACGTGCCATCGACCCCTGGCGGGAGCACCCTGCACCGTGCGGAACACGGTCCATGGTTGCTGCGGCGTCAACGAGCCAGGTCTCTCAAGCCGCTCTGGATGGGATGCGGGGGCGAACCCCCGCGCCCGCCACTCTGCCACACGCGTGACGCCGCGCGTCATCGCGTTGCCCTCCGTGACGCGGGCGGCCGCCTCCCCGCCCCCGCCCCCTCCGCCGCCTTCCCCGCCCTCCGCCGCCTTCCCCGCCCTCCGCCGCCTTCCCCGCCCTCCGCCGCCTTCCCCGTTGCTGATCCAGTTGTGCGCGCCGCGAGGCCACTTTCGCGTCCACGCGGGGATCAGCAACGCAGAGGGAAGCAGGCAGAGGGAAACAGAGGGAACGGGAGCGACCCCGCCGTCCGCAATGCGCCGACACGGATTTGGCGCGCCGCCTCCCCACGATGCGTAATGGAGGGACAAACCATCCAGAGCGGCTGAGAGACCTGGCTCCGCGACGCCGCAGCAACCACTCGTCCCCGCTCGGGCCGGGCCGGTGCTCACGCCGGGACCGATGGAGGAGCACCATGAGCGCCGCCGCGCCCGTCCGCGACCAGTCCGCCACCCACCCGGGGCCCGGCCCCCGGCCCGGCCACGCGCCGTCGGGCACAGGAACCGCTGCCGGCCCGCTTGACCTGCCGGTCTCCCGCGACGAGGACGGCCTGGCCTCCCGTCCCCAGGAGGGGTCGTTGGACGAGACCACCCGCCTGGACTTCTGGGACGCCGCCGCGCGCCGGCTCACGTGGGACACGCCGTGGCACACCGTTCACACCTCCACCGCGCCGGACCCGCGGAGACGCCGCGGCCCCGAGCTGCGCTGGTTCGAGGGCGGCACCCTGAACGCCGCCGTGAACTGCGCCGACCGGCACGTGACCGCCGGGAACGGCGACAAGGTGGCCCTGCACTTCGAGGGCGAGCCGGGCGACACCCGCACGGTCACCTACCGCGAGCTGACCGAGCTCGTCTCGCAGGCCGCCCACGCCCTGACCGCCCTGGGCGTCGGCAAGGGCGACCGCGTGGTCATCTACCTGCCCGTGCTCGTGGAGACCGTCGTCATCACGCTGGCCTGCGCGCGCATCGGCGCCGTGCATTCCCTCGTCTTCGGCGGCTTCTCCGCCGAGGCCCTGCAGTTCCGGGTCGAGGACACGGGAGCCAAGCTGCTCGTCACGACGGACGGCCAGTTCCGCCGCGGCAAGGCCGTCCCGGTCAAGGACAACGCGGACCAGGCCGTCGCCGGCGAGAACGCGATCGAACACGTCCTGGTCGTCCGCCGCACGGGCAGCGAGATCGCGTGGACCGAGGGCCGCGACGTGTGGTGGCACGACGTCGTCGACGCCCAGCCCCGCACGCATGCCGCGGAGGCCTTCGACGCGGAGACGCCGCTGTTCATCATGTACACCTCCGGCACCACGGGGAAGCCCAAGGGCCTGGTGCACACGACGGGCGGCTACCTGACGCAGGCGTCCTGGAGCCACGAGTTCCTCTTCTCGAACCCGGACCCAGCGCGCCGTGCGGACGACGTCCACTGGTGCACCGCCGACCTCGCCTGGGTCACGGCGCACACCTACGAGATCTACGGGCCACTCTCCAACGGCGTCACGCAGGTCATCTACGAGGGTGTGCCCAACGCTCCGCACGCCGGGCGCCATTTCGAGATCATCCAGCGCTACGGCGTCACCTCCTACTACACCGCGCCCACCCTGGTGCGATCCCACATGGGCAACTTCCCCGGCGGCATCCCGGCGGAGTACGACCTCTCCTCGATCCGCCTGGCCGGCACCGTGGGCGAGGCCGTCAACCCCGAGGCCTGGCAATGGCTGCGCACGCAGGTGGGCCGGGACGCCGCCGGTGTGGGCGGAGGCATCCCCATGGTGGACACGTGGTGGCAGTCCGAGTCCGGCGCCACCGTGCTGTCCCCGCGCCCCACGGACGCGACCTTCAAGCCCGGCTGTGGCTCGCGCGCGCTGCCCGGCCTGGCGGTGGACATCGTGGACGAGGCCGGCGAGCGCGTGCCCGCCGGGGTCCAGGGCAACATCGTCCTCACCGCGACCGGCCCCTCGATGGCCCGCACCGTGTGGGGCAACCCCGAGCGCTACTACTCCTCTTACTGGGAGAAGTACGCCGGACGGGGCTGGTTCCTGGCCGGGGACGGCGCGCGCTTCGACGAGGACGGCGACGTCTGGATCCTGGGCCGCACGGACGACGTCATCAACATCTCCGGCCACCGCCTCTCCACGATCGAGATCGAGTCCGCGCTCGTCACCGACCCCGAGGTCGTCGAGGCGGGCGTCTGTCCCGTGCCTGACGCGGCGACCGGCCACGCGGCCGTGGCCTTCGTGGTCCCGCTGGACCGTTCTCTGGTCCGTTTCCGCCCCGTGCCCGACGCCGCGGGGCCGGGTTCCGGCCCCGGCTCGGCGGAGCCCTCGGCGGGCTCGCCCGCGGAATCGCCGGCCGAGTGGGAGGCGCGGCGCGCCGCGGCGGCCGTGCGCCTGCGGGCGGCGGTGACGAAGCACATCGGAGCCATCGCGAAGCCACGGGACATCGTCTTCGTGGACGACGTCCCCAAGACCCGTTCCGGCAAGATCATGCGCCGCCTGCTCACGCAGCTCTTCGAAGGCACCGCGCTGGGCGACACGACGAGCCTGCAGAACGAGCCCTGCATCCCGGGGATCGACGAGGTCTGCCGCGAGGGTCTGGCCGTCTAGGCTCGCGGCGCACCACGGCCCCGCCCGAGTGGTGCGCTTCGAGTAGACCACCCGGGCCGCACCCGTGCTCCACGCATCGCGGCGGCGGTAGCGTCCGGAGCACCGCACGCCGGGGTCGGATCCCGGCGCGGAGGCTCGGGGGTCGTCATGGGCAACAAGTCAACGCATTCCACTCAGGACATGCGACGGGCCGTCGCGGTCGTCGCCTCGGTGGGGATCGCCGCCGGCGCGATCACGGCGGCTCTGGCGCTGTGGGGCCAGGACTCCGCCGGCGGGCGGGCCGACGCGGCCGCCCCCGCGGCGAGCGCACCGGCGGACGCCGCCGCGGCGACGAAGGGCGCCCACACCGGCCAGGCGTCGTCGGGCACCGGGCAGGACGTCGGCAAGGACACGGACCGTCCGCCCACGCGGGCCGCCGATCCCAAGGCGGCCTCCGTCGAGGTGACCGACCCGATGGCCCCGCCGCCCACCGTCATCAAGGCCCCGGAGGGCACGGCGGGACCGGCCAAGGACGCCGCCCCGAAGTCCGGCCGGGAGGCGGGCTCCGAGGCCATGGCCTCCGCCCAGGAACAGCCGCGGCCGCGGGCGAAATCCACGGCCCCGCTGCTGAAGAGCGCGCCGAAGACGGCCCACGCGAGGGGCAAGCTGGTCGCTGGCTTCCCCGGCCAGGTCATGGCGCCGACGGGCGGCTCGCTGCTCGGCACGAGCGCCACTACCACGCAGGGCAAGCGCACGCAGGTGACCCTCACGGCGCACACGGAGGCGTCGGCCACGACCGTGCGCAACCACTACCAGAAGCTGTGGGCGTCCCTCGGGCTCACCCCGCGTGAGAGCGCGGACGGCACGCTGAGCTACTCGGGCGCGCACGAGACGCTCACGCTGAGCTTTCCCGAGAGCGCAACGGACACGCGCTACGCGCTCTTCGGCACCTTCAGGACCCCCTGAGTGCTCGGACGCTCGCCCCGGGGCCGCTGGGCTGCGCCCCTGGCGTGCCTGGCGCTGGCCGTGTCGGTGGGCGGATGCACGACGGCGGTCGGGCGGGTCGGCGACGCGGCCTCGCCGTCGGCGGGCGGCGGGCACGCGGCGTCGGGCGCTTCGGCGTGGGCCCAAGGCGAGCGGATCGTTTTCCGCAACACCGAGGTGGGGGACGAGTACGGGCTCGTGGCCAGCGTGCCGCTCGGGGCGCCGGGAGGGCCTCGAACGCTGGGGCCGGTCGCGTGCGACCGCGTGGCCGCGACGGCCGTGGCGTTCTCCTGCCTCACAGCGCAACGCGGCGTCTCCACGAGCTACCTGGCCACGGTCTACTCCAACGACGGGCGGGAGATGACGCACTGGCCCCTGGCCGGGGTGCCGAGCCGCACGCGCTTCTCGCCGGACGGGACGCTCGTGGCGACGACGTCGTTCGTGACGGGCTCGGCGTACGCGAGCGTGGGGTTCTCCACGTCCACGAGCATCCGGACGGTGCAGGGGACGGACCTGGCGGGCAAGCTGGCCGACTGGACGCTGGTGCTGGACGGCAAGCGGGCCGAGCCTGCGGACCGGAACTACTGGGGCATCACGTTCATCGACGACACGACGTTCTACGCGACCGTAGGACTCACGGCCGCGGGCAGGACGTACCTGGTGCGCGGGGACCTGACGGCGCGGACCATGACATCGGTGGCCTCCGGGGTGGAATGCCCGTCGCTCTCGCCGGACGGGAGGCGGCTCGCGTTCAAGAAGGTCACGGACGGCTTCGGGCCCACGGTGCACTGGACGCCGGCCGTGCTGGAGCTGGCGTCGGGGCGGGTGACGGTGCTGAGCGCGGAGACGCACAAACTGGACGACCAGATCGCCTGGCTGGACGATCGCACGCTGCTGTACGGGCTGCCGGGTTCGGCCCCGGGGGACTCGGACGTGTGGGCGCTCGCGGCGGACGGGGCGTCCGCGCCGCGCTTGTTCGTCCGGCATGCGTGGTCACCGACGGTGGTGCGGCCCTGATCCCTTGCCCCGGCGACCGTCAGCGGCGGCGCCGCGCTTCCCGCCTGCGGCGCCGAAGGACGAGCGCCCAGGCGAGCGCTCCGCCCAACGCCGCGCCGATGCCGTTGGAGACGATGTCCCGCATCATGGGGTGGCGCTCGGGAATCACCGCCTGGGCCAGTTCGACGCACACCGAGAGTCCCACCGCGAGGGCGGCGCCCCTCCATGGGTGGCGCAGCAGGAGCGTGAGCAACAGGCCCAGCGGCAGGAACAGCACGATGTTGGCGGCGAACTCGACCCACCCCGCCCCGAAGGGCAGGGAGACCACGGCATCGAGGCGGTTCCAGATCCCCGTCGTCATGTCACCGTAAGAAACGGGAAGGAGCAGGAGCAGGAGCGCCAACGCGACATAGGCGGTCAAGATCGCCGGAATCCAGCGCCTCAAGGTCATGCGACCCCCTCGCGATCCATTACGTACGTAGCACGATGTTCTTGGAAACGGGTGATTAACACGCCAAGAATATGCTGTGAGCGTCTCTTTTTGGTCACGATTCGGTGACGGTCTGCCGCACACTGTTACGGGTGCCCCGCATCCGTGCGACCAGCGCGGGCCGACACCGCCCGCCCCTCCTCTCCCGGAAGTCATATGAGTCCTTCACCACGCCCCGCGCCCTCGCGCATCCGCCGAAAAACCAAGGTCTGGTCCGGCCTGCTCGCCGTCGCGGCGGCCGTCGCGGCCAGCGCCGCCGCCCCCGGCATCGTGGCCTCCGCCTCGTCCCCGGAAGCGCCCGCCGCGGTCACGGCCACGAGCAGCGGCGGCATCGGCATCTTCCCAGACACGCTGCGCCCGCAGACGTCCAGCGATCCCGACCGCGATTCGGTGGAGCTCGGAGTGAGGTTCACTCCCCAACGCTCGGGTTCCGTCACGGCCCTGCAGTACTACCAAGGGCCGGAGACGGGCGATGTCGAGCACGCCACCCTGTGGTCCGGCTCGGGCAAGAAGCTGGCGAGCGTCAGCTTCGACGCGACCGAGCGGGTCGGGTGGCGCACCGTCGCCCTCGCGACGCCGGCCCGGCTCGAGGGCGGCCGGGACTACGTCGTGTCCTACCACGCCCCGCACGGCCACTACGCTGTCACCGAGTCCGGGCTGAGCGACGCCCACAGCCGGAACGGATTCTCCCTCGACCGCAACGCGGGCGTGTACGCCTACGCCGATCGCCCCGTGATGCCGAGGCGGACGTTCCGCGGTTCCAACTACATGGCGGACGTCGTCTTCCGGCCCGGCACCGCCGCCGCACCGGCGCCCGCCGGTCCGACGCCGGGCCAGGCTCCGCGACCGAGCTCGTCGGCGCCGCGACCGAGCTCGTCGGCGCCGGCGCCGACAAGCGCACCTACCCCCAGCCGGACGGCGATCCCCACGAGGGCGCCGGGCCCGACCGCCGCTCCCGGCGGCGCACCTGCCCCCAGCCGGACCGCGGCCCCGACGAAGGCTCCTGCCCCCACTACTGCCACCCCCACGAGCGCGCCGGCTCCCGCGGGAGGTACCAAGGTCCTGGGACGGAGCTTCCCCAACGCGGACACCACCGGGGTCCCGGCAGGCACCAAGCTCACCGACTACACGGGACCCTGCACCGTGTCGGCCCCCAACACGGTGATCGAGAACAAGACCGTGAACTGCTACCTGCGCATCACCGGCAAGAACGTGGCCATCAAGAACTCCGTCATCAACGGCGCCATCTACAGCAACCAGGGCTCCTTCACCGTGACGGACAGCGACATCCGCCTCTCCGCCATGGAGGACACGGGCGTGGGCGAGGCCAACTTCACGCTGACCCGCGTGGAGATCACGGGCTCGCGTCGCAGCGTCAACTGCGCCTCCAACTGCACCGTGGAGGACTCGTACATCCACGCCCAGGGTAAGGACTCCTCCGGTGAGGCCCACCAGTCCGGCATCCGCATGGGCGCCCACTCCGTGATCCGCCACAACACCTTCACGTGCGACGCCCCGGCTTCCCCGCCGGCGGGCGGCTGCTCCGCCGCCCTCACGGGCTACGGCGACTTCGCGGCGGTCGAGTACAACACGATCGACAACAACCTGATCCTCGAGGGAACGGGCGGCTACTGCGCCTACGGCGGCTCCAGCACCGGCAAGCCGTACTCCGGCGACACCAACCACGTCAGCTTCACGAACAACGTCTGGCAACGCGGCAAGACCGGCGTCTGCGGCATCTGGGGCCCCATCGTGTCCTTCGACCAGAGCCGGCCGGGCAACGTCTGGTCCGGCAACTCGTACGACGACGGGACGGCCATCAGGCCCTGAGCCCGCCCGTCCGCCCCCCGCGGGGCCCGGGCCCTCCCACCACGCGAGGGACCGGGCCCCGATTGCGTAGGTCCACCCCGCCGGCACCCTCGCCACCACCCGGGTGGGTCGCTATCCTCCCCGCAAAGGCGCAGTCACCGGCACCCCGGGAGGTCGAGAACGATGCCGAGCATCATCATCGCCGCACACAACGAGGCACCCGTCATCGGGGCATGCCTCGATGCCGTCCTGCGGCAGGCTCCGCCGGGTACGGAGGTCATCGTCGTCGCGAACGGGTGCAGCGACGGCACGGCCGCGGCCGCTCTGCGCCCCGGGGTCACGGTCATCGATCTGCCGCGACCGGGCAAGACGCGCGCGCTCAACGCCGGCGACCGTGCCGCCTCCTCGTTCCCCAGGATCTACCTCGATGCCGACATCGTCGTCCCCGCCGGCGGGCTGAGCACCCTGCTCGACGCCGCGGCCTCCGACGCCGAACACCTCGCCTGGGTTCCGGGCCGCGTCCTCGAAACGCGGGGACGGCCGTGGCCGGTGCGGGGCTACTTCGCCATCAACGAACGCCTCCCCGTCTTCCGGACCGGCCTGTTCGGCCGCGGGCTGATCGTCCTCTCCGAGGAGGGCAGGGCCAGATTCGACCGCTTCCCCGACGTGGTCTCCGACGACCTCTTCCTGGACTCCCGCTTCGAGGACTCCGAGAAGGGCCAGGTCCCCGGCGTCACGGTCACGGTCCGGGCCCCCATGACGACGCGCCATCTCGTGGCGCGGCTGGTACGCGTGCGCAAGGGCAACGCCGAGTTGCGAGCCCAGCGCCCGGACGTCCGCCCCGGTGACCGCTTGGCCTGGTTGCGGGACGTGGTCCTCCCCCATCCCCGGCTCGCCTTCGCCGCCGTACCGTACGTGGGTGTCACCGTGCTGGCGGGCCTCCGGGCCAGGCGGGCCGTGCCTGGGACCGTCTCCTGGGGTCACGATGTGAGCACCAGGGGCGCGGCATGAGCGCCCCGGACGCGTCGCCGCGCATCGCCATCTGCGTCGTGACCTTCAACAGCGCCGAGCTCGTGGGCGGCTTCGCCGCCTCCTTGCCGGAGGGCGCGGCGGGGACGGATTGGGAGCTGGTGGTCGCGGACAACGACTCCCACGACGACACGCTGGGCGAGCTGCGCCGCCACGCCCCCTTCGCACGCATCGTCAGGACGGGCGCCAACCTCGGGTTCGCCGGCGGGGTGAACGCGGCGATCGCCGCCGCGGGCCCCCGCGACGCCTACCTGCTCGTCAATGCCGACGTGCGCCTGAGCCCGGGATGCGTCCTGAGCATGTACGAGCGGCTCGGTCCCTCCGCCGGCATCGTGGTGCCCCGGCTCGTCGATGGCGACGGCCGGCACATCCTCTCCCAGCGGCGCGAGCCCACCCTGGGCCGGATCTGGGCGGACGCCCTCCTGGGCGCCGGCACGGCCGCCCGTGTAGGGGGCTGGGGTGAGATCGTGGCCGTCCCGGGGCGCTACGCGCGCGAGACCCCCACCGATTGGGCGGAGGGCGCCATCCAGCTGCTCAGCGCCGAGTGCCTGCGCCGTTGCGGCCCGTGGGACGAATCGTTCTTCCTGTACTCGGAGGAGACCGATTACCACCTGCGCGCCCGCGACCTCGGCCTGGGGGTGCTCTACACGCCGAGCGCGACGGCGCAGCACCTCCGGGGCGATTCGCGCACCTCCCCCGCCCTGTGGTCCCTCCTCACGATGAACAGGGTGAGGCTCTTCTCCCGGCGGCACGGCGCGCCCGCGACGGCGATCTTCTGGTCCGCCCTGGTCCTGCGGGAGTCCAGCCGCGCGCTCCTGGGACACCCCACCAGCCGGGCCGCGCTGCGGGATCTGGTGGCGCCTCGACGGTGGAGGCAGCGGACCGGCCCAGAGTGGCTCTCCGGTGTTGCGGCGGTGGGTCGCGGATAGCCGCCCGCCCACCGTCGGCGCTGTGGCGAGTGCCGCTACGCCTGGCCCTTCATCCTCGCGACGGCGCCGACGAGGCCCAGGAGCAGGAACAGCGTGCCCATGGTCATGGGGAAGGCGAAGGCGTCGAAGAACGCCATGCTGACGAAGCCGGCGAGCACCGCGCCGGAGAGGGAACCGGCCAGGTCACGCACGCGGAGATCCCCGACGAGGTTGGCCTCGCGGGCCACCCGCCGCATCTGCGACATGGCCACGACCGCCAGGGCGACGAGCGCCGTCACACCGAGCGTCCCCACGCTGACCAGCTGCACCAGGTACTGGTTGTCGAAGATCCGGTACTTGGGCAGGAAGGTCCCGGTCCCGCGCCCGAACCACGGATGCTGCGCCGTGAAGGCCCAGGCGAAGTCGAAGCTGTCCGTGCGCGAGGTGATGCTCGGATCCGCCTCCGGATTGTCGAAGAGCGACACGATGATCCTGGTCATGCGCGGCCAGACGAGCGCCACAAGCCCCACGCCCAGGACGCCGAGGGACACGAGCCACCTGCGCAGGAGCGGGGGCCACACGAAGAAGCACACCAGCACGCCGGCGACGGTGCACACGTACGCCGACCGCGAGCCGGAGACGCCCACGACGGCGATGATCGCCAGGACGGCGCCCCACCGGAGCACCGGCGATCTGCGGACGTGGTAGATGGCGACGTGCAGGGCGATGGGCAGCATCATGGCCATGATGGCGCCGTACTCGATCGGGTGGGTCGCGGTTCCGTTCGGCCGGACCAGGCCGTTGCGGTAGTAGACCCCGCCCTGGGAGACCTCCGTGAGACCGGGAATCCTGATCACGTCCGCCACCGACACCTTGAACAGGAACTGCACCAGGCCGAGCGCGGCGAGGATTCCACCGGCCATCGCCACGCGCCACACCACCGCGTCGATGCCGCGCCGCCCCGTCAGGTGATCCGTCGTGAACAGCATCACTCCCGCCCAGGACAACAGCGCGAGGAGCGAGACGTCGGCGGGGCTCACCTCGTCCGGGTTGATGGGGCGCGACATCGCCAGCGCGTAGGAGATGCCGCTGACCAGCAGCAGGGCGCCGAGCCCCCAGCGCACGGGGAGGAAGAACAGCCGCCTCGCCGCCTCCTTCCTGGTGAGGAGAAGCAGTCCCCACCACGCCAGGGCCAGGAGCCCGAGCAACATGGACGGCGCCCCCGCGCTCCCCAACGGTCCCACCACCAGGCGGGAGGGAACCGCCAGCAGCACCACGAGGTACAGCGTCACGGCGGTGGCGGCGCCGCCGGGGGACGACGGCTCCCCCGCCCCGTCCGGCGGCCCCAGTTCGGGGAGCGGACGGGCACCCACGTCTTGTGCGCTCATGAGCTCGCGGCGGCGTCGACCTCCGCGGCCGTCTGGCGCTGCGGCGTGGGTTCCCCCCGGGCGGGCTCGGCGGCCGAAGGCGTGCCACCGCCCGCGGCGGGACCCTCCCGGGGCGGCGCGTTCCCGCCTCCGCGCCGCTCGCGCCTGCGCCTGCCTCGCTGCAACAGCGTATCCAGGGCGAGCCCGAGGAGAACCGTGAGCGCCGTCCCGGCCCCGACGACGATGACGAGCTTGCGGATCAAGCCCTGGAGCCCCGGCGTCGCCTTGGTGTCCCTGGCCAGTTCCATGGACCGCACCACGTCGGCCGGCTTGACGTTGACCTCAGCCTGGAGCCCGGCCAGCCGCTGGGTCACCGTCCCGGTGACGTATTTCAGCGTCTGCAGCGTCCTGGCCTCGCCGCGATCCGTCACGTTCACGGCGATCACGCCGCCGCGGGTGGTGTCGTCCACCGTCACCTCGACCTTGGCGTGCTCCGAGACCCTTTCCAATTCATCCGCGAAGTCCGTGCTCGAATACGTCGCCACCACGACGCGCGCCGTCAGATCCAGGCCGCCGAGTTGCAGGAAGGGATTGGAGCCGGCCGCCTCCCCCGTCGCCACGGGAGGCAACAACAGGACGAGGCTGTGGGCGGTGTATTCACGGGGCGCGGTGTCGTAGACGTACCAGGCACCGAACCCGGTCAGCGCCAGCCCCACGAGCAGGACGTACCAGCGACGGCCGAGAGCCTTGAGCACCTCGCGAAGACCCACTTGTTCCTCCCCGCCACGCCGAGGGCCGGCGTCCGCAACACGAACGCCGTGACGCCCCTTCCGCAAGACAGGAGGTGGCTCGCACGCTATCGTTCTGTGACGATCACCACGGTACAACACGGTGGGGACGAATTCGGGGGGACGGCCCGTGACGCTCGTGGAACTGCTGGGCGCGCTGCTGCGGCGATGGCCCGTCACGCTGTTGGGGGCCGCGCTGTCCCTGGCCTTCGCGTACCAGGCTGCACAGATCTCCCCCGTCTACCTGGCACGTTCGCAGGTGGCCTTCACGGCACCGCAAAGCCTGAAGAACCCCAACGAACTGGTCACCCAGGCGGAATCCGTGATCAACACCGCCGGCATCGTCGCCAAGCGCATCGAGGGCCCCGCGCCGCCCCTGCTGTACGCCAGCGTGGACGTCAATCCCGTGGGGGCACCGACCGGGGGCGACACGTGGATCCGGCTGCCGCACTCCGGCAGCCAGTGGGTGCCCACCTTCGACGACCAGGTCCTGCTCGTGGACACCGTCGGCGACACACCTGAACGAGCCAGGTCCCTCATGGATGCTGCGACCCTGCGCATCGCTGCCACCCTGGACGCGTTGCAGCGAGGCGAGCGGACGGACCCCATCAACGACATCTCGACGCTCGCGTCCCCCGTGCACGTCACGCAGCTCGGGGGCAGCCGGACGAGGGCGACTGGCATGACGCTGCTCATCGGGATGGCCCTGACCGGCACCGTCGTCGTCGGCTGGGAGGTGCTCGCCCGGCGTCGGCCAACCCGGCCCAGCGCTCGCCGGCGCCGGGAGCGGGCCTCCACGACCGGCGGTCCGGCCGCCTAGGCCACGGCACCGGCCCGGCGCGAGACCGAGCGCGCCATCAGCAGGCTCGTGACGAAGGCGACGGAGCTGGGCAGCGGCACCCTCCGGCCGTCCGCGACGTCGGCGAGCCACCCGCCGTCGAGCACGGAGTCCAGGCCCTCCAGCGGCGCCAGGATCCCCGGCTCGTCCGCCCAGTGCCGTGCGACGAGGCGGGCCAGCTCGTGCGTTCCCGCCGCCGGCCTGGTGCCGCGCCGCAGGCGCTGCACGGCCTTCCTCGCCCCCTTGCGCGCGGTCAGCGACGCGCGCAAGACGGCGGCCGACGGCGATCGGGAGGCCTGCCGCCGCGGCGAGGGGCGGCCATCCAGCGGGACGTCGGCGAGGTCCCCGTCCAGCTCCATCTGCAACATGGCGAAGAACCGGGCATGAGCCTTGCCCGCCGGGGCGACGCCCTCCATGACGGCGAGGAAGTCCGGATCCAGCATCGGATTGATGATGAGCCTGTCATCGCTCACGGCGGCGTCGTTCGTTCCCGCCCACCGGCGGACCCGGTGCCGCAGATAGAGGCGGTCCGAGGCGCGCAGGAACTCGTCGCCCCCCGCGCGCAGGGCCGCCTCCACCTCGTCGACGGCGACGACGGCCGCCCAGCGTCGGAAGTCCGGGGTCAGCGCCTCGTCCTCCACGCGGTGGTTGGCGAAGAGCCTCCAGGCCGCCAGACGCTCGACCTCCCCCCGTTCGTAGCCCCTCTCCGCGGCACGTGGGCCGTAGAAGAAGCCACGACCCACCTCCCCTGCCACGCCGGAGATCCGCACGCCCTGCTCGAAACCCTCCTCCGCCCGCCGAAGTGAGGCCACGGCCAAGGCATCGGTCTGCCCGTCGACGCGGCGAGCGGCGGCCTCGAGGCGCTCCCATGCGCGCTCGGGGCTCAGCCCGGAGAAGTCCGCCTGCGGCCGCACCTCGTGGCGCAGGCCGCACCGCGCCGCGAGCACCCTGGCCACCTTGACGTCCCCGTCCTCCTCGTCGCCGAGGGTCATGGCGCGCAACCCCCGGCGCCTGGACGGGGGAACGGCGCTGAGGAGCACCCGGGAATCCCACCCCCCGGAAAGTTGCAGCGTGGCGTCCGGGTGCTCGTCCAGGACGCGTTCGACCGTGGCCCGCAGGATCCCCGCCGCCCGTGCGGCTCCCTCCCGAAGGCCCCACTCCGGGGCGGCCGGCTCCCCGGGAGCATCCACGCGTGTCCCACCCCCGCGCAGCTCGGCTGCGGCGCCGGCCGGAAGCGCGCGAACGCCCTCGAGGAGCGTGCGGTCCCCCAGTTGCCAGCCCACGAGCGACTGCACCGCGATGCCCCGCTCGTCGAGGGCCGCCGCCGTGGCCGCCCCGGCCAGGAGCGCCGAGCTGGCCAGCGCCCCGCGTGCGGCGTAGACCGGCCGGAAGCCGACGGCATCCGTCACCGCCGTCACGCCGTCGTCGTGCCCCACTGCGAGGGCGAACGGCGGCATCATCCGCGAGGCGGCCGTGCGCGGATCGGCGAGGGCCGCCGAACGCACCGCACCCGGCGGCACCGAACCGCTTCCCGAACGCCAGAGCAAGGGAGAAAGGAGCGCGACCGGCTCCCGAGCGGTGGCGTCCCCACCCCATCGGCTCAGCGTCACCGCCCCGTGCCGTGACCGGACCGCCGTCGCGGGCACCGCGGCGTCGTCCCCGCCGTCCGACACGGCCAGGAAGCCTGCCCTCGCGTCCTCATCCATGGGCTTCTCCTCCCGTGGGTTCCGCCCAACGGAAGGACACCACGCTCGTGGGATAGGCGCTCACGCGCATGGACCGGCGCGAGCGGAGGAGACCGCCGCCCACCGCCTCGTCGTGGATCGCCGGCTCCACGTAGCCCATGAGGAAGCGGCCGTCCGGATGGGCGGTGTACGCCCGGCGCGCCATCTCCGTGACGAGATACCAGGCGGCGCCGTGGGGGGACGCCTCCGACCCGCCCTCCGTGTAATACGTGGTGCCCGCGAAGTCGGCGCCGTTGAACGCCGCGAGCGGTCCCTCGTCAGAGCGCACCACGGCGGTGAGCACGTGCCGCCCGCCGAAGAGGACCCCGGCCGCCGCGGACACGAGAGCCGGAAGGGGGCGGAAGGCCAGCTCCTTGCGCCGGTACATGCGGGAGCGCAGGCGAACGATCGTGGCGACGTGGCCAAGGCACGACCAACCGGTGCGCACGTCCAGGCTCAGCCCGGGGATGTCGTTCTCCGCCTTCTTCACGTTCCGCCGCACGTTGGTGCTGACGGAGCGCCAGTAGTCCTCCCACGAGGCCCAGGCGGAGAAATCCACGGCCTCCACGATCAGGGGCCGCACCCCGATGACCTCGACACCGGCCATGAGCGCCAGGGTGTCCTCCCTGGGCGGTTCCATGGACAGCTCCCACCCGTAAGCGACCTCGCACGGCCCGATCTCCCGCAGGATCGCCTCCATGCTGCGGCGCCAGAGCCCGACGCCGGATGCCCCGTCCCCGGCGTCCTCCCTCGTCACGAGCCGGTCCAGGAACACCCGCCGCGTCCCCCGGCTCGCGACGGCGCCCTGCGCCACCCTCACTCCGTCCGGGTCCGTGACCACGTAGAGGCGCACGCGCCACCGCAACGCGTGTTTGAGGGCCCAGGCGCTCAGGTGGGCCGTCGTCAGGCGCAGCGAGGCCCGGTGACGGTGCGCGAAGGCGTCCCACGCGCCGCGGTCGACGCTCCCTAGCCCCCCTCCGGCGACGCGCAGCTCCGCGCCGGGGGCGGAGGGCCCGACCCTCCGGTACGCGGCGGCGCTCACGACGCCGTCCCCTCAGGCAAGAGGGGCCTCCCGTGTTCCCGGCCGCCTGGGCCCACCCCGTCCTCCGGCTTCTCCCCCGCCGAACGGCCCGCCTGCCTGCGCTCCCGCAGGAAACGCAGGAATTCCGCCTCGTCCGCCAGATCGACGTAACGGCGGCCCAGCCGATCGACGACGGCGACCTCCCCCTCGGGAGGAACGGCCGGTCCCGGGCGGTGGTGGCCGGTGACCTCGTCGAACACCCCGACGTAGGCCTCGGCCTGCGGGCGCCAGTCCAGGACGGTGCTCACCCGCTCCCTGCCCGCCCGGCCCAGGCGTGTGCGCCGCTCGGGGTCGTCGGCCAGGGACTCCACGGCGTCCGCGAACGCCCCGACGTCGCCGGATTCGACGTACAGCAGCGCGTCCCCCCCGGAGACGCGCGTCTCCGCGAGGTCGAAGGAGACGGCGGGCAGGCCGTAGGCCATGTACTCCATCGTCTTGTTCATGGTGGAGAGGTCGTTCAGCGGCGTCTTCAGGTCCGGGCACAGGCCGATGTCTGCCCGGCTGAGATATTCGGCGATCTGATCGCGATCGACGCGCCCCGTGAACGTCACCGCGTCGTCCAGTCCGCGTCGCGTGCACTCGCGCTTGAGGTCTTCGAGGCAGTCCCCGAACCCGAGCAGGGTCGCGTGCACGTCACGGCGGCCGCGGCGGTGAACCAGTTCATCGATGACGTGCAACACCTGGTCGACGCCGTCCTGCGGGCCCATGATGCCCAGGTACACCAACTCGATCCGCCCCTCCGGGCGGGGGTGCTCCGGATACACGGGCCGCATCTGACGGGTGTCCGGTCCGCTGCGCACCACCTGCACGTCCCCCGGGCTCCTGCGGCCCCGGCGCACGGCGATCGCCTTGTAGGACTCGTTCGTGGACAGGACGCGTTCCGCCGCGGCGAAGGTGCGGCGCTCCAGCCACGTCAGCGCGGCGTACTGCAGATGTTGCGCCGGGGTGCTCGGCGCACCGAAACGCGAAAGGAAGAGCTCGGGGTTGAGGTCGTGGTGGTCGAAGACGAACTTCACGCCGCGCAACCGCCAAAGCCTGGCCAGCATCCAGTAGGTGTCCGGCGGGTTGCAGGCCTGGATGACGTCGAAGCGGGCGCGCCGCCACACAGCGAGCGAGAGCACGGCGGTGCGGCACCAGCTGTAGGCGAATTCCCACGCGAATCCGAGGAAGCCCTCCGCCTCGCGGGCGGGCGGGTACTTGTAGATCTCAATGCCGTCGATGCTCTGCCGCAGAGGGTCGCCCGGTCCCCGGGGACAGATGACGCTGACCCGGTAGCCGCGGTGCCGCAGCGCCTGGCACTCGAGCCAGACCCTACGGTCCAAGGGAACGGGCAGGTTCTGCACGATCACGAGGATGTGCGGGCCTTGGGGTTCCTTCATCACGTCGTCCTTTCCACGGGGGCGGCATCGATCATCGACAGCAGGCGAAGGGCGCGGTCGTCCCACCCGTGCCCGGCCACGGCACCGGCCACGTCGTGGCCCCTGCGCGGTTCGCGGAGCGTCCCGAGCACGGCCTCGACGAAGCGATCGCGGTCCACGACCCGCAGGTGCGGCGTGCTCAGGCCCGTCGTCCCCGCGATGTCGGTCGCGACCACGGGGACCCCCGCCGCCAGGTACTCGAGGGTCTTGAGCGGGTAGCTGCGGCGGTTGAACATGGAGTCCCGGTACGGGGTCAGCCCCACGTCGAGGGCCCCGAGGTAACGCGGCAGCTCGCTGCGGGGCACGGCGTCGACCCAGCGGACGCACGGTCGACGGAGGAGCGCCTCGAACGCCTCGAGCTCGCGCGGCCCGGTGAACCAGCGCGGACCCACGAGCAACAGGCTCACGCCGGCGTCCGCGAGCTCACCCAGCAGCTCGAGGTCGATGCGGGCGTTGAACTGCCCCACCACGCCGGCCACGGGACCGGTCAGCCCCAGCTCCGCCGCCGGGGTGCGCGGCATGTCGCGCCACGGCTCGAGGTGGGTCCCGTTGGGCAGCCAGCGGGCAGGGCGGGGGGTGCGTTGCAAGTGGCGCGCCAGCGCCGGTGTCACCGCGAGCACCAGCTCGGCCGCCGCCAGGTTCTTCTCCCGTGCGGAGTGCAGGTAGGACGAGCTCACGCTCCACACGGCCGACGCGGCCACGGAGTCATCGGTCTCGTAGAAGATCTTCCGCCCCGGGAGATCGGCCACGAGCGGAAGGACGGGAGCCGTGGTGGTGGCGACGACCGCGGAGGGAATCACGCCGTGACGCCGAAGATAGGCCCTGGCCGCTCCGACCCTGCGGCGGTCCCCGATGCCCCGCAGGACCGGACGTTGTACGCCGGGCAGCGAGAACACCCGCAGCCGTACCACGTTGGGGTGGGGGTGGCTCACGGCCGGGCCCCCGTGGCGGCGGCGGCCGAGCAACGACGTGGCCGTGTCGACCCAGATCACCTCGCGCCTCTCCGCGAGCGCGGTCACGAGGTGGCGGTCGGTGCCGGCCAAGGTGTCCCAGCGGACGCCGGCGAAATAGAGGATGGGGCCGCCTGCGGGACCCGTCGCGGCGCGGCGCGGCCCGCTGGGCGGGGGCGGCACGGACGTCGCCGCCACGGGGGCCGCGTTGAAGTCGTCACGGCGGCGGGTGCCCCGCATCCTCTGGACGCGACGGCCGAAGTAGTAGGCGGCAAGGCGCGCGAAGGAGGCCGCACCGGCCGCGAAGCGGCGCTTCTGCCCGGCCGCACCCGCCGCGGCGTCCCGGTACACGGTCACCAGGTGACGCGCTGCGCCCTCGAGCGAGAAGTCCTCGACGACACCGCGCCCGTAGGCGCCCAGCTCGTCCCGCAGCGCCGCGCTGCGCAGCAAGGGTTCCAGCTCCGCCCGGAGCCGCCCGACGGCGTCGCCCCCGGGCCGGCCGACGCCGTACCACCCCTGCCAGCGGAACTGCTCGACCGTCTCCGGCGTGAGCGTGCGGAAGAAGCCGGACTCACCCTGCACGATCAAGGGCTTCGCGAAGGCGAGGGATCGCAAGGCAGACCCGCCCATGCCGAGCATGACGTCCGCCGTCGCATACGCGGCGCGGGGGTCCTCGAGTTCTCCCGTGAAAACGATGCTCCGGCGTCCGTGTCCGGACTGCGCGGCCTCGGCGGCCGCCTCGAGTTCCTCCCGGGATTCGCCGTCGCCCACGATCAAGAGCTGGAACGGCGGTTCGTCCAGATACTCCCCGAGCAGCGAGACGGCCGTGCGCAGGCCCTCGGCCTTGAGCTCGGGAACCAGGCGGCTGACGACGCCGAGGACGGGACGCTCGTCCAAGCCCCAGGCGGCTGCGAAGGAGGCCCGTTCGCGCGGGTCCGTCGTCCGGTTCGCGACGAGGTCGACGGGGGGCTCCATCAACTGGGCACCCGCCCTGCCGCGCCGTTGCTCCCGTGCGAGGATCTGCTGCGTGCCGACCAACAGCGGCATCCAACGCGGGATGAACGGAGCCACCGCCATGGACATCACCGTGGTCACGGCGGCCGCGCCGTCGACCCGCTCGGTCGCGATGGCGGCCTCCAGGGAGGGCGGCCACTCGTAGCCGTGCACCACGTCGATCCCCCTGGACACCACGAGTTCCCGCAGCGCCTCGGCAACGCGCGGCGAGGGCCGGCGGCCGGGGGCGGGCGCCTCGACGAATTCCAGGCCGAGCTCGCGGATCTTGCGGTTCAAGGTCCCGGGTCGGCCGAAGACGATGCACTCGTGTCCCAGGTCCCGGACCGCGGCCGCGAGCTCGATGGCGTTCATCTGGCTGCCGCCCATGTCCAGGTCGTGCGGATAGACCACGATCCTCACGCCGCGCCTGCCTTCATCGCCGTCCTCATCGCCCGCAGCTCCGCCCTGTGCAGCCAGCCCAGGGCACACACGGCGCCCACGGCGAGCAGCGCCCCGGCGGCCGCCGCGAGGAAGCCCCCGCCGGCGATGCCGCTCAACGAGCTGGCCGCCACCCACACGAGGAGCGACGCCGCCACCGCGAGCCACACGGAGGCCAGGAGCGCCCGCAGCGCGAGGCCCGTGCGGCGCAGGCTCCACGCGTACATCGGGACTCCCACGATCAACCCCACGACGGCTTGCGCCGCCGCCACGCCGGCCTCCCCCTCCCACCGCACCGCCAGCAGCATGGCCGGCAACGACACCACGAAGGTCATCGCCTGGATCACGAGGACCAGCCCGGAGCGGCCGTGCACCACGAGGAAGTCGTAGGCCAGCTCGAACCAGATGCGCAGCGCGGCGAAGGCGGCGAGCCACAGCAGGACGTCCGCGGCGGGGGCCCACTCCTCCCCGTACACGAAGGCCACCACGGCGGGGGCGGCCCCGCTGATGGCCAGGCAGGCGGGGAGCGCCACGCAGGACAGCACAGCGAGGATGCGTTCGAATCCCCTGGCCATGTCCGCAGGGCGCTCCTTCAAGGCCGAGAACGTCGCGGGGGCCACGGAACGCAGGGGCTGCGAAAAGATGGACACCGGCCAACTGGCCAGGTTGAAGGCCAGCACGTAGAAGCCAAGCGCCCGCGGATCGAGGGCGGCCGCCACGACGAACTGGTCCGCGTAGCCTGCGGCGAAGACCACGATGCTGGACGCCGCCAGCGGCAGCCCGAAGCGCACGAGCCGCCCCGCGGTGGCCCTGTCCCACCCGAATCGGTACGGCACGGGGCTGTAGCGCCAGATCATCAGCGCGAAGACCGCGCTGGCGACGAGCCGCCCTGCGGCGAGGCTCATGGCCCCCCACCCCAGGAGGGCGAACGCCAGCGACAGCCCGGCCCCCAACCAGGTGTTGACCTGGTCCGCCACCGCCCGCTCGCGTTGCATGAACTCGCGCTGGAGCACCGCCGCCGGGGTCGCCACGAGGCCGTTCAGCAGGATCGACAGGGCCAGCACCCTGATCACCGCCGTGGCCCGCACGTCCCCGAGGGCCGCGGCGATGCCGGGGGCCGCGAGCAGCGTGGCCCCGGTGAGCAGGACGCTGCTCGCCACGGAAATGGTGTTGATGGTCGGTGCGATCCGCGCAGGATCCTCCCGCCAGCGCACCACCGCAAGGGAGACCCCGAGCTCGTTGAAGCTCAGCACCGCGAGGAGCGTGACCGTCGCGATGGCGAACACGCCGAACTCGTCCGGCCCCAGGACACGCGCCAGAACCACGCCGATGAGCAGCGTCCCCAGCCGGGAGGCGATCGTGTTGCCCAGGCTCCAGCCGAGCGCCCTGCTCGCCTTGCCGAGGAGAAGATCAGGAGCCGGAGCGGGCGGTGCGGCGTGCGGCGCTCCGGGTTCGGAGGGGGCGGAGCTCACCGTCGGGAACCGCCCGTCGGGGCCGCGTCCTCCAGGGTCCGCACCGGCTGGGGGCCCCCGTTCGCGCCGAGAGACGCGCTGGCCGCCTCCAGCACCGAGAGCACCCTCAGGCCCGCGACGCCGGAGGTCCTGGCCGGACGGCCCTCGCGAATGGCGCAGGCGAACTCGCCGGCCACGCCGGCGAGAGCCTCCCGCTCGGGAAGGGCCGGCGACCAGGTGTCGCCCAGGCGGTAGGAGATCCGGGCGTCCCTGGCGGCGGCCGTCGTCCCCGCCGTGACCTGCGAGAAATCGACGCCGCGGTCGTAGACGCTGAGGCGTTGCTGCGGGTTGAGGTCGTCCCAGACGAGGGTCCGCCTCGTCCCTCCGATCACCATCTGACGGATCTTGGTGGGACTGAGCCAATTGACCTGCACGTGGGCCATGGCGCCTCCCCGCAGCGGCATCGCGAGGTAACCGACGCAGGAGCGTCCCGCCCCCAGGGGATCCGCGCCGTGCGCGCACACGGACTCGACGTCCAACCCGCGCGGCAGGACGAAGTCGAGGATGGACAGGTCGTGGGGGGCCAGGTCCCAGAACACATCGACGTCCGGCTGGATCAGCCCCAGGTTGATGCGCACGCTGTCGACGAAAAGGACCTCGCCGAGGTGGCCCTCGGCGACGAGCTCGCGCATCTTGAGCACCGCCGGTGTGTAGCAATAGGTGTGATCGGCCATGAGCACGCGGCCCGCGGCCTCCGCGGTCGCCACCATGTCCTCGCCGTGGGCGCGGGTGTCGGCCAGCGGCTTCTCCACCATGACGTGCTTGCCGGCGCGCAGGGCCGCCATCACGATGGGATGGTGCGTCCTGGCCGGGGTCGCGACCGCCACGGCGTCGATGGTGTCGTCGGCCAGGACGGCGTCGAGGCTCCCGCTCACCCGCGCGCCTCCGACGGCGTCCGCCACCCTCCTGGCCTTCTCCGTGTCGAGATCGCACACGCAGGCGAGTTCCCACTCCGGATGGGCACGGAAGTTCCTGGCGAGGTTGGGACCCCAATAGCCGGCTCCCACCACGGCGACGCGCAAGACGGTGCTCATGAGGTGTGTCCTTCCGTGGGCGTTCAGCGTCGGCCGCGCGCGGGTGCGCTCGACGTGGTGGTACGGGTGGGTGAGGGTGTGCTCGACGCCGTTGGCGTGGGGCCGGGCGAAGCGCTCGCCGTGGGGCTGGGCGGCACGGCCGCCGTCGGGCTCGGCGAGGCGCTCGGCGTGGGACTGGGCGAGGCGCTCGACGCCGTCGGCGTCGGCGACGCCGTTGGCGTTAGCGTGGGGCTGGGCGAAGCGGCCGGCGCCGCGTTCGCCTGCTGCCCGCCGAAGACCACGGCCGCGTCCACGTAGTAGGCGGCCGCCTGGCTCGACGAGGTGGGGAAACCGCCGCCCACGCCGTAGCGGAACACACCGTTGTTGGTGCCCAGGCCCGTGAGGTTCCCGTTCACCCGCGCTGAGGCGAAGTACTGCGAGGCGTACGCGAAGTGACCGGCCGGGGCGTAGTAAGACGCGACGTACCGAGTGCCGGGGACCAGGTCCACCGGGGTCGGCAGGGCCATGCTCTGCCAGCCAGCCGCGCTTTCACCCGTGAACGTCACCCTCGAGAGCACCTCACCGCCCGGGCCCCAGAGCGTCCCCACGTGGGTCCCCGTGTTGCCCGTTCCCTTGTAGAAGCGCAGCGCCGTGGCCTGCCCGGGTTGCGCCACGGTGAAAGCGGTCCCCAGCTCAACGGCGTCGGTGTCCGCCGTCGCCGCCACGCTCGGGGTGTTCTGGTCGAAGAGCGTCTGCGCCCCCGCCGGGACGCCGCCGGGTCCGGGGTCCCCGCCGCCCGTTCCCGCCGTGAACTCGACGTCGACGAGATAGCTGGTGGCGTTGGGGGCCGTGTCGTCAGGGCGTCCGCCCGAGCCGTAGCGGTAGAGGCCGTTGCCGGGCGACACCGCGGTCAGCGCCCCGCTCGTGACGGGGGCCGCGAACACCCCGGCCTGGTACGAATAGTTCCCCTGGGGGGCCAGGTAGGACACGGTGTAGGTGGTCCCCGGGGCGATGCTCACGGGCGCGCTCAGTTGAGCCCGTTGCCACCCCGAGGCTGTCTCGCCCGCAAAGGTGACCTGGGCCAGCGGGACGTTGTCGTCCGCCCCCCACAGCCATCCGGTGTGCGGGCCGGCGTTGCTGCCGGCCTTGTAGAAGCGAAGGGCGCCGATGGTGCCGGGGGTCGACGTGGTGAAGTCCATGCCGAGCACCACCGAGGCCGCGTCGTTGGTGGCGGTGGAGCTGGCCGGCGTACCGCTGAAGAAGGTCGTGACCGGTGTCGCCCCGGAGCCGATCGTGGTGAAGGTCCACGCGGCGGGGGTGCCGGCGCCCCCGTTGCTCCCCACCACGTTCGTGACGCTCACGGTGACGGCGGCCCCCTGCGGGAGCGGCTGCGAGGGCGTGAACGTCACGGTCTTGGACGCGTTGCCGAGCGTCGTCGTGCCCGCCACCGACGAACCTCCGGCGCTGACGAGGACGCTGGCCGAGGCCACCGCGGCGTCGAAGGTGGCCGACACGCTCGCGCTCGTCGCGACGTTCGTGGCCCCGTCCTGCGGGGTGCGGCTCACGAGCGCCGGACCGGTGGCGAGCGGCGAGAAGACGACGTCGACCCCGTAGTCCGTGGTGGAGGTGTCGTCCGGGAAGCCTCCCCCGTAGCTGTAGACGGCGCCCGACGCCGGCACGCTGAGCGGTCCGCGCGTGTAAGAGGAGGAATAGGCGCCGGCTGTCGCGGCATAGTGACCGTTGGGGGCCGTGTAGGACACCACGTAGGTGGCTCCCGCCGTGATGCGCACGGGTGCGGACAGCGTTCCGGTCTGCCATCCCTGCGTCGACTCGTTGAACGTCACGCTCCCGAGCTGCGTCCGATCAGCGCTCCACAGCGTCGCCGTGTGGGTGCCGGTGTTGCCCACGCCCTTGTAGAAACGCAGGGCGGAGACGGTGCCGGACTGGCTGCTCGTGAAACGGACCCCGAGCGTCACGGAGGCCGGATCGGGCGCGGCGGCGAGGGCGGGGACGCTCAGCTCCGGACGGAGGCTGCACGGGCAGTCACCCGCGGCCCGCGTGGCCTCCGCCGTGGCGAACGTCCAGGTCCCGGTGCCGCTCGCGAGGGCAACGCCTGCGGTGTCCTTGGCCCCCACCGAGACGGTGAAGGTCGCCGCGGACGCCAGCGGCAACGACGGCCTGAACGTCGCCGTCCGGGTGCTCGCGTCGTAGGACACGGCCCCGCCCGCAGCGTGTCCCGAGGAGTCCTTGACGGACATCGTCAGGCTCGTGGGGTCGACGGCCCGGGAGAAGGTGACCGTCACCGGGGCGCTCGGATCGTTGCTGGAGGAGCCCTGGAGGGGGGTGGCGCCGACGATCCGCAGCGGCGAGCCGTCGACCTTGTCGAAGAGCACGTCCACGAAGTAGTTGGCCTCGTTCCACGTGTCCGTCGGCATGGATCCCACGGAGCCGAAGGTCCCCGGCGCGGCCGCCCCCAGTCCGGGGGTCGCCTCGACGGGGCTCGTGGCCCTGGCCACGTAGGGCCAGTAGCGCTGGGTGTAGGAGTAGTGTCCCTGCGGCGCCGAATAGGAGACCGTGTAGTGCGTCCCCTCCGTGACCTCCACGGGGGAGGAGAAGGTGGCCTTCTGCCAGCCGGTCGCCGTCTCGTTGGAGAAGGTCACCTGCGCCAGGCGCTGCCCGGACGCGTTCCACAGGGAACCCACGTGCGTACCCGTGTTTCCGCTGGCCTTGTAGAAGCGCACGCCGCTGACGAATCCGTCGGAGGCGGGAGTGAAGCGCAGGCCGAGCTCGGTCGCGGACGAGTCGTTCGTCGCCGATTCGGCCGGGGTCTCCTGGCCGAAGACGGAGGCGCTTCCGGTCACCGTGAGGTTCACCGTGGTGCCCGACGCCGAGTAGTTGGCGCTGTCGTCGATGGCCCGCGCGCGGATGGTCGCGGTCCCCGCGCCCTGCTGGATGTAGCTGTAGCTCCACGAGGTGGTGCCGGTGGCCGCGCGCCAGCTGGCTCCCCCGTCCGTGGAGACCTCGACGCCCGCCACGACCCCGCCGGAGTCGGAGGCGGTGCCCGTCACCGTCACCCTGCTCCCGTGCACCACGGAGGCCCCCGCCGCCGGCGAGGAGATGGTCGTGGTGGGTGCCGTCGTGTCGGTGCTCTTGCTCGCAGGAGTCAAGGTGTTCATGAGGGAGCCGGGTTGGGCGCCCATGTCCGCGAGCAGATTGACCTGCGCCTGCTGCATGCGCGCGTCCGCGGGCGCCCCGTTGCCGTCGTGGCTCGCGTCGAGGCCCCAGCCCCACTGGACCGTGCCCGCCCCGAACACGAGTGCCCCGCTGCCGGCCCTGTACAGCGTCAGGTGGTGGACCGTGGTGCCGGACACCGTGACGTTGCCGTAGTCGGTGAGATATTGCGGGGTGGGACCCACGGTCGTCGAAAGGTGGATCAGCCCGGCGGGACGCATGCCGTTATCGACGTCCTCGTCCGACTCGTAGCCCACGGTGTGGGCCGCGAGGGGCGCGGCCGTCCCCGCGGCGAGCGACGCCAGCGAGGTGTTGCGCCACAGCCGGGTCTTCCCCTCGGCCGCGGAGACCGTGACCGCCAGGTCGTCGTTGTTGACCATGTACATGGTGCCGGTGAGCGTGTTCTCCGGGAGCCCCGCGCCCTGGGACGCGTCGGCGAAGCGCGGGTCGCGCCACGTCCCCGTCCATTGGGTGGACGGGTCGATCTTGGCACCCCAGCCGTTGTCCGCGTTGCCCCAGGTCTCCTTGTAGGACACGAGCGTGCGGTAGGGAGTGTTGGTGCCGTCCGCGGAGTTCTCGTAGCGAGTTCGCCAGTACACCTCGTTCCCGGAAAGGAACTGCAGGTTCACCCCGGCGTCTCGCGCCGCCTCCACATTGGCGCGTTGCGCCCCCGACCAGTACTCGTCGTGGCCGACGGAGAGGAACACCTTGTGCTTCTTCAGCTCGGCGCCGCGCCGGTCGGAATCGACGCCCGCCAGGTAGCTCACGTCGTAGCCGTTACGCTCAAGGAAGCGCACCGTGGCGTACTCGGAGCTGAAGTACGAGTCGCGACCCTCGGAGCTTCCCCGCGTCACGAGGGGACGGTTGTAGCTGATCTTGTACGCGCGCCCGTTCGCGCTGCCCTGGTAGAAGTCGGAGCCGCCGTAGGTGTTGTAGGCCTGCCACGTGGGGTCCGAGGTCTGGAACACGACGTCCGAGGTGTTCCCGTCGTTGCGGACGATGAAGAGGATCTGGCTCTCCCCGCCGGTGTCGTTGCGGTGCAGGAGGGCCAGGTACACGCCGGAGACCGCGTCCGCAGGAACGGCCCACGTAGCGGAGGTCTTCCACGTCCCGCAGTCGTACAGCTCGGTGGACACGTCCGTGATGCACTGCGGTTGCGTCTGCGGCAGCGTCGCCGAAGGCGTGACCGTCGCGATCTTGCGGGCCCCGAGTCCCTGGTACCAGCCGGTCCGGTAGATCGTGATCCCGTACGCCTTGGCATTGGTGTCGATCTTGAAGTTGACGGAGGAACCGGCGTTCACGCTGATGTCGGTCGCGAACCCCTGGATCGACGGATCTCCGGCGCCGTCGATGTCCCACTCATCGGGGCTCGTGCCCGGCTTCTGGTTCTCGCAGACGATCGGGTTGACGGAGATCCCACAGGCCGACCCGGCACCGACCGCGGGGGCGGGCGGCCGGGCGACCACGAGCGCACCCGCCATGAGGGCGACCGCGCCCAGCGCCGCCAGCAAGCGCGCTCCCCGGGCCCGCCGGGGACGCTGCAAACCTGTCCCGATGCGCATGACGTCTCCAGTCGTCGGCCCCGGCACATTCCGGGTCCCCGTACGGAAGTATTGCCCCGCCCCGTCCGGGCTGATCCCCTACGTGGTGCTATCCGGGTACGCCTCAAATCCGCCCAAGTAGGTGCTCGGCGATCGCCATCGAGGACGTCGCGGCCGGCGACGGCGCGTTGCGCAGGATCGTCACCGTCCCCCTGGCGTCGATCGCGAAATCGTCCAGCAGGGAACCGTCCCTCCCCCAGGCCTGCGCGCGCACCCCCGCGCCGGACCGGCGCAGCTCGCCTGCCCGCAGCGACGGCAGGTAGCGCCGCGCCCTCGAGAGGTACGCGCGCCGCGAGAGCGACCCCCACGTCTCGTGCACGCCCATACGCCAGTGTTCCCTGGCGAGCGGCAACGCGCCGGGCCAGCCGAGGGACGCCGCCGTGTCCCGCACCGACACGTCGCGCCACCGGTAGCCCTCCCGGGCCAGGGCAGGGACGGCGTTGGGCCCCACGCGGACGACGCCGTCCACGCCCCGCGTGAAGTGCACCCCGAGGAAGGGGAAGCGCGGGTCCGGCACCGGATAGACGAGGCCCCGGACCTTCGCCGCGGCGTCGGCGGACAGCTCCCAGTACTCGCCGCGGAACGGCAGGATCCGCGGCGAGGCCTCGGCCCCGACGAGGGCGGCCACCGCATCCGATTGCAGGCCGGCGCAGGCCACGAGGCGATCCGCAAGGAGACGCTCCTCGTCCTCCCCCGCCCGTATCCGGATCTGCACCCGCCCGCCGCGTCGCTCGATCCCCACGACCCGGTGACCCAGCCGGACCTCGCCCCCCGCCCGCCGCACGTCGTCGGCCATCTCGCGGGCGATGGCGACGTAGTCGACGACGGCGGTGTGCGGGGAGTGCAGCCCCGCCACCCCCGCCACGTGCGGCTCCACGCGGCGCAGCCCCGCGCCGTCGAGCCGGCCCAGCCCTGGCACGCCGTTGGCGCGGGCCCGCGTCTCCAGAGCGGTGAGCGCGCCCAGCTCGGTCTCATCCGCGGCGACCACGAGCTTGCCGCGCTCGGCGTACGGCAGCCCGCGCTCCAGGCAGTAGTCGCGAATCATGACGCGGCCCCTGGCACACAACTGGGCCTTGAGGGAGCCGGGCGCGTAGTAGATCCCGGCGTGGACCACCCCCGAGTTGTGGCCGGTCTGATGCGCGGCGACCCGGTCCTCCTTCTCGAGGACCACCACGTCATCGCCCCGCTCGGCCAGGAGCCTGGCCACGGCCAGCCCCACGATGCCCGCCCCCACCACCGCGACGTCGCCCACGCTTGTGCCCTCCCGTGCCTGCGCATAGGGTCACGGCCATCGCCGCGGACCTTCAGGAGGCCAGCATGCAGCACCGTCGCTCCCCCGGGCCAGACCCCGACTCCGGCCGCCCGTCCCCCTCGGGTCCCGGAACCGTGCCCGGCATCGCCGCCACGGCCCGCGTCGAGCCCAGCGCCGACGTGGACCCCCGCGCCTCGGTCGGCGAGCGCACCCGGGTGTGGCACCTGGCCCAGGTGAGGGAGGACGCCGTCCTCGGCGCGGACTGTCACCTGGGGCGCGGCGCCTACATCGGGCCCGGCGTGGTGCTCGGGAACGCCTGCAAGGTGCAGAACTACGCCCTCGTCTACGAGCCGGCGCGCCTGGCCCCCGGCGTGTTCATCGGACCCGCCGTCGTCCTCACCAACGACGAGTTCCCCCGCGCCGTCAACCCGGACGGCTCGCCCAAGGACGCGGACGACTGGCACGCCGTGGGCGTCACGATCGACGAGGGGGCCTCGATCGGGGCCAGGGCCGTGTGCATCGCCCCCGTCCACGTGGGCGCGTGGGCCCTCGTGGCCGCCGGTGCGGTCGTGACCAAGGACGTCCCGGCGCACGCCCTCATGGTGGGCGTCCCCGCCCGCCGCATCGGCTGGGTCGGTCGCGCGGGTAAACCACTCGTGCTGCGCGGGGGCACCTGGGTATGCCCCGAGACGGACGAGTGCTACGTAGAGAAGGACGGCGTCCTCACCCCGGTGCCGTAGGGGCCGCCGCCGCGCCACCCTGGCCGAAACATCACCGGCTCCAGGGGGAAGACATGCGGGTCTCGGTCATCGGCTGCGGCTATCTGGGCGCGGTGCACGCCGCCGCCATGGCGGAGCTGGGCCACGAGGTGGTGGGCATCGAGGTGGACCCGCTCAAGGCCGCGGCGCTGGCCCGCGGCGAGGCGCCGTTCTTCGAACCCGGTTTGCCGGAGCTGCTCTCCGCGCATGCGGCCTCCGGGCGGCTCCGCTTCTCCACGGACATGGCCGACGCCGAGGGCGCCACCCTGCACTTCATCGCCGTCGGCACGCCCCAGGCCAAGGGCGCCAAGGCGGCGGACCTGAGCTTCGTCGAGTCCGCGCTGGCCTCCTTGCTGCCGCACACGGGCGTCGGCGAGGTGGTGGTCGGCAAGTCCACCGTCCCGGTGGGCACGGCCGCGCGGCTCGCGGACATCGTGAGGGAAGCGGGCACGGGGGCGGTCCTGGCCTGGAATCCCGAGTTCCTCCGCGAGGGCTGGGCGGTCAGGGATTCGCTCTCCCCCGACCGGCTGGTCTTCGGCGTGGAGCTGCTGCCCGACGCCGACGGCCCGGGTCAGGCGGTTCCCTCGCGTCCCGCCGGCGTCGGCACCGCGGAGGCCGCGTTGCGCGAGGCGTACGCGCCCATCCTGGAGTCGGGGACACCGCTCGTCGTCACCGACTACGCCACGGCGGAGCTCGTGAAGGTCGCGGCCAACGCCTTCCTCGCCACCAAGATCTCCTTCATCAACGCCATGGCGGAGATCGCGGAGGTCACCGGGGCGGACGTGGGACAGCTCTCCGAGGCGATCGGGTACGACGACCGGATCGGGCGGCGCTACCTGGGGCCCGGCATCGGCTTCGGAGGGGGCTGTCTCCCCAAGGACATCAGGGCCTTCACCGCGCGGGCGGAGGAGCTGGGCCGCGGCGAGTCGGTGGCCTTCCTCAAGGAGGTCGACGCCATCAACCTCCGCCGGCGCAGGAAGGTCGTGGACCACGTGGCCGACCTGCTGGGCGGCGACATCCACGGCAAGCGCGTGGCCGTGCTCGGCCTGGCCTTCAAGCCGCACTCCGACGACGTGCGGGACTCCCCCGCCCTGGACGTGGCGGTACGGCTCCGCGGCCTGGGTGCCCATGTGGTCGCCACCGACCCGGCGGCGATCGAGAACGCCAGGCGCCTGCACCCGCAGCTGGACTACCGCGCCTCGCTCGAGGAGACGCTGGAGGGCGCGGACATCGTGGTCCTCGTGACGGAGTGGGACGAGTACCGCTACCTCGACCCAGCCGAGGTGCTCCCCCACGTGAAGAATGCGATCGTCGTGGACGCCCGCAACAGCTACGACCCCGGGCGCTGGCGGGCCGCCGGCTGGACCTATCGGGGGCTGGGGCGCCGCTGAGCGTCAGGCGGTGGCCCGGGCGAGAGCCGCGGCCACCCGCTCCTGTTGTCCCGCCGTGAGGTGGGGGAACATCGGCAGGGACAGGATCCGGCCCGCCGCACGCTCCGCCACGGGGAAGGCCCCGGCCGTGTACCCCAGGTGCTCGTAGGCGTGGCTCAGGTGCAGGGGCGTCGGATAGTGGACGCCCACACCGATTCCGGCCGCGCCGAGGGCCTCGGCCACGCGATCGCGGTCCTCCACCCGCACCACGTAGAGGTGCCACACGTCGGTGTTCCCGGGCCGCGGGCGCGGCACCCGCACCCCGGGGAGTCCGGCGAGCAACTCCGCGTATCGGCCGGCCGCCGCCCTGCGCGCCTCGTTCCAGGTCTCCAGCCGCCGGAGTTTGGCCCGCAGCACCGCGGCCTGCACGGCATCGAGCCTGGCGTTCATGCCGATGTACTCATGCACGTACTTGACCGCGCTTCCGTGGGCGGCGAGGGAGCGCACCAGCGCGGCCCCGGCGTCGTCGTGCACCAGAACGGCGCCGGCGTCGCCGGCGGCACCCAGGTTCTTGCCGGGGTAGAAGCTCGTGGCGGCCAGGCCGGACAACGCGCCGGCCCGCCCCAGCGTGGAGGAGGCCCCCTGGGCCTGCGCCGCGTCCTCGATCACGCGCAGCCCGTGGCGCTCGGCGAGCGCCAGCAGGGGCGCCACCGGCGCCGTCTGCCCGAACAGGTGCACGGGAACGATCGCCCGGCTCCGCGGCGTGATCGCCGCCTCGACGGCGGCCGGATCGATGAGCAGGAACTCCTCGTCCACGTCCACGAACACGGGCACGGCCCCGATCCGCGAGGCCGCCTCGGCCGTGGCGATGAAGGTGTTGGCCGGCATGATGACCTCGTCTCCCGGCCCCACCCCCGCCGCGCGGAACGCGAGTTCCAGGGCGTCGGTCCCGTTGGACACACCGACCACGTGCCGCACCCCGATGTACCGCGCGTACTCCTCCTCGAACGCGGCGACCTCCGGCCCGCCGATGAAGGCGGCCGTGGCCAGCTGCAGCGTGAGCACGGGCAGGATCTCGTCGGCGATCTCGGCCTGCTGGGCGGCCAGGTCCAGGAACGGCACGGAGCTCATGCGGTCTCTCCCTCCACGGTCCGCGGCAGCCGGCGGGCCGGGACACCCGCCCAGGTCTCTCCGGCTGGAACGTCTCCCAGCACGGCGGCGCCCATGCCGATCGTGGCGCCCGCCCCGATCGTGACGCCCTGGCGCACGGAGGCGTTCATGCCCAGGTAGGCGGCGTCGCCCACCGTCACGCCGCCCCCGAGCGCGACGCCGGCCGCGAGCGTCGCGTAGTCGCCGAGCCGGTCGTCGTGGGTCACCGTGCAATGCGGCATGGCGACGACGTGCCGGCCAAGCGTCGAGTCTGCGGTGACGACCACGCCGTCGAGCAGGATGCTCCCGGCGCCCACGCGGCAGCCCGCCCCCACCCGTGCGGAGCCGGCCACGAAGCCCGCGTACCGCGACGGGCCCACGCCCAGCGAGGCCAGGCGTGCGACGACGTCCCGCCGTCCCGCTCCCGGGCCGATGCACACGAGGAGCGCCTCTTCCCGCGCCGCGGCGAGCCCCACGCCGCCGAGCACGGGTGCCCCGGCCACCGTGCCGCCCTCCAGCCGCGGGTCGTCGTCGAGGAGACCCACCACGTCCCCGCAGCCGGCCGCGAGCACCTCGCGGGCCAGGCCGCCGGCGCCGATCAACAGGATCCCCGCGCTCACCCGGCGCCTCCCGCGGGTGCCAGCAGGACCTCGACGACGCGGTCCTGATCCGCGGCGGCGAGCTGGTGGTACACGGGCAGGATGAGCGTGGAGTCGCTCAGCTGCTCGGTGACGGGAAGGCTGCCCTCTTCCGCCAGCTCGCGGTAGGGCGGCTGGCGGTGCGCGGCCATGATGCCGCGTCGCGCGGAGATGCCGGACTCTGCGAGCGCCGTCAGCAGTCCCTCTCGGTCCACGGGGTAGCCGGGCCCCACCTCGACCCAGAAGGACTGGTAGTTGGACGTGCCGTATTCGGGATCCGCGACGGCCCGCAGCCCCTCGATCCCCGCGATCGCCCCCCGGTAGCGGGCGGCGATCTCCCGCCGCCGCCGGACGATGGCCGGCAGCCGGCCCAGCTGGACCAGTCCCACCGCCGCCTGCAGGTCCGTCATGCGGTAGTTGAAGCCCACCTCGAGATACTCCTCGGCGGGCGGGAGCACGGAGCGGTGGCGCTCGGCGGCGGACACGCTCATGGCGTGTTCGCGCAGGGCCCTGGCGCGCTGCGCCCAGGCCTGGTGGCTCGTGGTGAGCATCCCGCCCTCGCCGGTCGTGAGCAGCTTGCGCGGGTGGAAGGACCACGCGGCCAGCTCGGCACCGGCGCCCACGGGCCGGCCGCGGTAAGTGGAGCCTGCCCCGCAGGCGGCGTCCTCGATGACCACGACCTCGCGAGGATCGGCCAGCGCCCTGATCGCGTCCAGGTCCACCGGCACGCCGCCCTGGTCCACGGCGATGACGGCCCTGGTCTCCGGGGTGAGGACCGCCGCGACGGTCTGCGCCGTCACGTTGCCGGTGACCGGGTCCACGTCGGCGAAGACGGGCCTGGCGCCCACGTAGCGCACGGCGTTGGTGGTCGCGATGAAGGAGAAGGACGGGACCACCACGTCGTCCCCTTGCCCGATCCCCGCCACCACGAGCGCCAGGTGCAGCGCGGTGGTGCAGCTCGTGGTGGCGACACCGTGGTGCGCGGCCATGGCGCCGGCGAACTCCTCCTCGAAGCGGGCCACGCGGGGGCCCTGAGCCACCCAGCCTGACGCGATGACCTCCGCGACCGCGTCCGCCTCCTCCTGGCCCAGCCAGGGGAGCATGACGTTGACGCGGCCGCTCACCTCGCGGCCCCCGCCATGCCCGGCGCCGCGTGGTCGCCGTCCGCTGCTGCCCCGGCTCCCGAGGCCGTCGGCGCTGCGGCGGCCGTGCCTCCCTCTGAACGGCCCAGCGCGATCTCCTCGCGCAGCGGCCGCCACCACTCGACGAGTTCTCGCAGCCCCTCCTCGAGCCCGATGCGCGGCTCCCAGCCCAGCTCCCTCCGCGCGGCCTCGATGTCGGCCAAGCGCCGGACCACGCCGTTGACGGCACGCTCGGGCCCGTGCTCCACGCCCAGGTCCGAGTCCATGACGCGCAGCAGCGCCTCGGCGAGCCCCAGCAGGCTCGTCTCCGTGGAACTGGCGATGTTGTAGGTCCCCTCCACGAGATCGCTCGAGGCCGCGAGCACGTTGGCGCGCGCGATGTCCGGCACGCACACGAAGTCCATGGTCTGTTGCCCGTCGCCGAAGATGAGCGGCGGTCTGCCGTCGGCGATGCGCTCCATCCAGCGCACCAGCACCTCGGTGTAGACGCCGTGCACGTCCATACGGGGGCCGTACACGTTGAAGTAGCGAAGGAGCACGTAGTCCAGGCCCTCCATGGCCCGATAGCTGCGGATCAGCCCCTCATTGAAGGTCTTGGCCGCGCCGTACAGGGTGTCGTTGTTCTCGTGGTGATGCCGCTCATCCGTGGGGAAGACCTCCGCCATGCCGTAGACCGACGCGCTGGAGGCCGCCACGAGCTTGCCCACCCGGTGCCTCGCCGCCGCCTCCACCACGTTGAAGGTGCCGTCCACGAGCACCTCCAGGGCCAGGCGCGGTTCCTCGGCGCACTGCGTGATCCGGATGGCCGCCTGGTGGAACACGACGTCCCGGCCCGCCACCAGCTCGTCCACGACGGCCCGGTCCCGGATGTCCCCTTCCACGAGATTCACGCGTCCCGTGGCGAGCGCAGCGGTCAGGTTCGCCCTGCGCCCGCGGACCAGGTTGTCGAGGACGTCCACGTGTGCCACCCCGGCGTCCAGGAGCTGGTCGACCAGCGTGGAGCCGATGGTCCCCGCCCCTCCCGTGACGAGCACGTTCGCGCCGCTGAGCTGGGTCATGGGTACGCCTTTCCTCGGGGCCGCCCGGGCCGCCGGGGAGATGGCGGCACCGTGGCATGCCGCGAGTATGTTCCGCGCCCGCGGCCGGCGGAAGGTGGGCACGTACGTAGGCCTACTCGATTGCCCCCACGCGGCCCCTGTCCCCCGGGTGTCCGCCGGGCTAGGCTCGATGGAACCCCACGGCGAGGAGGCCACCCATGGCACGCGGCGCAGCACTCGGACCCGGCGGCCTGTGGCTCCGCCTCCTGATCTTCGTGGTGGCCCTCAACACGCTGGCCCTGGCCCTCGGTTTCGCCCTCGACCCGGTCCTGTCGCGGCTCACCTTCGTGAACACGCAGGAAGGCTCCTACGCCTTGGCCACGGTCCTCGCGGCGGTCCCGGCCCCGCTCGCGGCCCTGCTCGCGGCCCTACTCGCGTGGCTCGTCCCGCGTCCGGTCCCGTTGCGCGCGGGCGGGTGGGCGACGTCGCCCGTGGCCCTCGCCGTGTTCATCCTCCTGAGCTGGGTGCTCGTCTCGTTCGTCTCCGACTCCGCGGGGAGGCTCTCCGGCTGGGCCGACTCCGCCGGCATCGCGGGGATGGCCTGGGCCGGCACGGTGAGGACGCTCGCGGCCCTGCCCGGGGCCGTCGCCACGGCGTTCGTAGTGGCCGGCGTGTGGTGGGCGCTCGCCCGCCGGTGCACCTCCCCCGGCTGGGCCGGCGTCGTCGCCTCGCTCGTCGTGACGGCGGCCGAGCTGGTCGGCGTCGTCGCCCGCCTCGCGATGCCCGGCCTCCCTGCCGAGGCCGCGACGGCAGGCCCCTGGGAGACGACCCTCCTCCCGACGCTCTCCCTCGGCCTCGCGTCGGCCGTGTTCTTCGGCGGAGTGGGGCGCCTGCTGGACGGGCGGGGCTGGCTCTCCCGCACGCTGTACGTCGGGGCCGCCCTCGCCGTGGCCCGCGGGGGCTACGTCCTCATCCCGGCCGGGGGAGCCGCGGCGGGCTGGTTCACGCAGTACGGCCCGTATCTCCTGCTGGGCCTGATCGCATGGTTCGTCGCCCTGCCCGCGGCCAGGAGGGCCCGACCCTCCATCCCGTCCAGGGCCGGCGCGGTAGGCAACGTTGATGCCTGACTCGGCACCCAACCCATATCACGCGATATAATCCAGCCATGGCGAACCTCGTCCGGGAGCTGCGCACCACAGCGGGCCTGACCCAATCTCAGTTGGCCGAGCTCTCCGGGGTAGCCCAACCGAACATCGCGGCCTATGAGGCAGGAACGCGCACGGCGTCCCCCCGCATGCTGGAACGCCTGAGGAGCGCGGCCCGGCCACTCCCTCGTCAGTCCCTCGCGGAACACCGCGACGAACTCCTCGACCTCGCCGAACGCTTCGGCTTCACGCATCTGCGCGTCTTCGGCTCCACCGCTCGCGGGGAAGACAAACCAGGCAGCGACCTCGACCTCCTGGTGACCCGCCCCCCCGGAGTGGGTCTCCTCACCGTCGCCTCCTTCGCCGAGGCGGCGAAGGAGCTGCTCGGTGTCGAGGTGGACGTCGTCACCGACGGCGGGCTCCCTCCGGGCCACGAGATCCTCGCGACGGCGGTGGCGGCGTGAACGAGCGGGATGCACGCGCCGTGGAGGAGATCGTCCGCCTGTGCGGCGTGGGTGCCGATCTCGTGGCACGCGGCCGCGAGTGGTACGCCAACGATCCGGACAACGTGCCGGGGCTGGCCGCGGAATCGGTGATCGTCAAGATCGGCGAGAACGTGGCCCGCATGACGGCCGAAACCCAACAGGCTCATCCCGACATCCCGTGGTCCGCCATCAAGCGGATGCGGGACCGACTCGCCCACCGCTATGAGGCCACGGACTACGACGCCGTCTGGGACACCCTCGTGAGCGACCTTCCGACCATCCGCGCATACCTGCAGGCTCTCGTCTGACCCGGCACCACGGTGCCGGGCCCGCCCGACCCCGCCACGCGGCGTCGGGCACGGGGTGGACGCGACAGCCTCAGAGGGCCACCGGCCCCTTCCCCAGCGCGAAGCCGGCGAGGGCCTCGACGGCGCGCGGCAGCACGGCGTCGTCGAAACGGACGCCCGCCGAGTGATTCGTGGGGGACTCGCGGTAGTCGACGTCCAGCGGCGCGGCACCGTACATGAGGTACGCGCCCGGCACCCGGTCCAGCACCTCTGAGAAGTCCTCGCTGCCGGAGGCGGGCGCGTCCAGCTCCAGGTAGGCCCCGGCGCCGAAGAGCCCCTCGATCACGCCGCGCGCGTAGGCGGTCTGCGCGGCGTCGTTCACCGTCACGGGGAAGGCGCAGTCCACGCGCGTGGCCACGCCCATCCCGTGGGCGTCGGCGATGCCGCGCACCAGGCGGTCCACGGCGGGCAGGAGCCGCTCCCGCGCGGCTGCGGAGAAGGAGCGCATCGTGATGGCGAGCTCGGCCGTGTCCGGGATGATGTTGCTGGCCGTGCCGGCGGTCAGGCGGCCCACGGTCACCACGACCGGATCGAACACGTCGAACTGCCGCGTGACGAGCCCCTGCAACGCCAGCACCATCTGCGCCGCCACCGGCACGGGATCCTGCGTGAGCTGCGGCGTGGAGCCGTGGCCGCCGCGGCCCAGGACCGTGACGATGAGGTCGTCACAGCTGGACTGCATGGTCCCGGGACGCGCCGCGAAGACGCCGCGCGGGTACTTGGCCGCGCTCGTGTGCAGGGCGTAGGCGAAATCGACGGGCACCCCCGCGGCGTGGAGCAAGCCCTCCTCGATCATGGGGAGGGCGCCGCCGTCGGCTTCCTCCCCGGGCTGGAACATGCCGACGACGTCCGCCACGAGCTCGTCGCGATGCTCGGCCAGGTGGGCCAGGGCTCCGTAGAGCCCGGCCGTGTGCAGGTCGTGCCCGCACGCGTGCATGGCGCCCGGCTCGGCCGGGGCGTACGGCAGCCCGGTCTCCTCGCGGACCGGCAGGGCGTCCATGTCGCCACGCAGCAGCACCACGGGGCGCCGCGTGCCTGGCGGCAGCGGGGCACCGCCGCGCAGCACGGCCACGACGGAACTCAGCTCCCGCCCCGTGCTCACCTCGAGGTTCCCCTCCCCCGCGAGCGCGGCGACGCGCCCCAGCCGGGCGAGCACGGCGGCCTGGGTCCGCGGCAGGTGCAGACCGATCTCCGGGTGGCCGTGCAGCTCGCGGCGGAGGGCCACGACGTCCGCGGCAAGGGCTTCGGTGATCGGCACGGTGCGCTCCTCAAGAGTCAGTTCGGGCCGGGGCCCGGGGTTCGGGTGGGCCGGCCTCGACGACGGACGGCCCGGTGCGGGTGACCTCCAAGGTATCCGAGGGTGAAAGCTCGGGTCCCGCGGCGGCGCCGGTGCCTAGACTCGATGTCACCGGGGCGCACGGACCAAGGGCGCCCACCACCTTCACCGCACCACCCCGCGAGGAGCACCCCATGACACAACGAGCCACCCCCGCCGACGAATTCATGACCCGCTTGAAGAAGACCAGCTTCACCTGGCTCCTCGTCCGCGGCGTCCTCGGCGTGCTCATGGGCCTCCTGCTGCTCATGGCGCCCCTCGTCGCCGGCGGAACCATCGGCGTCTTCGTGGTCGTCACCCTCGCCGTCTGGCTGATCTTCGACGGCGGTGCCAGCTGCGCTCTGGCCCTCCGCGATAAGAGGGCGGGCACCAAGGGCTGGGGCTGGGCCCTCGCCGGCGGCATCGCCGCCATCGTCGCCGGCCTCTTCGGCCTCATCTTCCCCCTGCAGATCGCCACGCTGGGCGGCCTGGCCCTGCTCTGGTTCCTGGCGATCGGCATGGTGGTTCGCGGCATCCTGGAGATCGGCGACCGCCGCCTGGGCGGCTGGGGCATCGCCCTTGGCGTCGTCAACGTGCTCTTCGGCATCGCCTTGGGCATCCTGATCCTGGCCCACCCCGCCGCCGCGCTCGCCGCGCTGATCTGGGTCTCCGGCGTCTATGCCCTGGTCTTCGGCGTCATGGCGATCGTCCTGGCCGTCAAGATCCGGAAGGCCTGAGCGCATGACTGAGGCTCGTTTCTCCGGCAAGGTCGCCCTCGTCACGGGTGCCGGGGCCGGCATCGGCCGGGCCGTGGCCCTCCGCCTCGCGGCGGAGGGTGCCGCGGTCCTGGTCTCCGACGTGTCCGACGACGCGGGCGAGGCCACCGTCGCCGCCATCGCCGAGGCGGGTGGCCGGGCCGCCTACCAGCACGCCGCCGTGGGCGACGCCGCCCAGGTGAAGACCCTCGTGGCCCGCGCCGTGTCCGAGTTCGGCGGCCTGCACCTCGCGGTGAACAACGCCGGCGTGGGCGCCCAGCCCAAGCCCGTCCAGTACCTGTCCGACGCGGAGTGGTCCCGCACCATCGACACCACCCTCACTGGCACCTTTCAGTGCCTGCGGGCCCAGGTGGAACACATGGTGCTGAACGGCGGAGGGGCCATCGTCAACGTCGCCTCGATCGCGTCGCTGCGGGCCACGCCGCAGCTCACCCCCTACGGGGCGGCCAAGCACGGCGTGCTCTCGCTGACCGTTTCCGTCGCGGCGGAGAACGCTGCCCGCAGGATCCGCGTCAACGCGGTGGCCCCGGGCCCCATCGCGACCGCGGCGCTGGGGTCCCTGCCGCAGGAGGCGCGAGAGGACTACGCCTCCGAGGTGCCCATGAAGCGGCTCGGGACACCGGAGGACGTCGCGGCGGCCGTCTCGTTCCTGCTCTCCGACGACGCCTCGTTCATCACGGGCCAGACGCTGGCCGTGGACGGCGGGACGCTGCTGGGGTAGCGGCGCGGCTCAGGCGCGGGCGTCGGCGTTCGCGCCGGCCTCCGCGCCCGTGCTTGCCACAAGGTTCCGCCACTGGACGGCGCTGAGCTCGATGGCCTCCGCGTTGCGCGGGCTGCCGGTGAAGCGCTCCCAGCGGTCCAGCTCGTCCAGCGTCAAGCGGATGAGCGTGCCGTGGGAGACCACGATGATCCGCTCCCCCGGGTGCGCGGCCACGATCCGGCGCAGCGCGGCGGCCCCGCGTTCGCCCGTCGCGTGCGAACGCTCGACTCCGGGCAGCAGGCCCAAGCGGTAGCCGACCTCCTCGAGCGGGGCCGGGTCGGCGTCGTACCCGGGGTGCAGAACGCGCGCGGTCTCGACGGGCAGCTCCCGGTCCACGACGCCCTCGAGGTCGCCGTAGGCGCGCTCCAACAGTCCGGCGTCGGTGGTCGGCTCCGGCAGGCCGAGGTGGGCGGCGATGATGCGGCCGGTCTCGTTGGCGCGGACGGCCGGCGAGGTGACGACGCGGTCCCACCGGGTGCCCTCCAGGGCGCGCGCGGTGACGAGCGCCTGCTCGCGGCCCGTGTCGTTGAGGGGGATGTCCACCTGGCCCTGCAGACGGCCGGCCGCGTTCCAGTCGGTCTGGCCGTGGCGGACGAAGACGAGCGGGGACGGGGTTTCCTGGTTCTCAGTCACAACCCCCAAACTACTTGCCGCGTCCACCAAGCGCAGTGACCCACGAGACCCTTCCCGCTTCTACGCGTCGTGAGGCCTCTCGGGGGGCGTCTTGCGCCCCCTTTTGCGCCTCACGACGCGTAGAAGCGCAGGAGGGGCACGCCTCGCGGCGCAACAATTCGCCGCGCCCCACCCCACGCTGACAGACTGGGAGGCGACCATCCAGAGCGGTTCAGGGACCCGGCCCGTTCAGACCGCAGCAACCAGCGCAGCCCAGCCGCACGGCGTCGGGCATCGACGCCAGGTGCTACCGCCGGGAGTCGATGGAAGGAGCATTGCATGTCCTCGACCACGCCCGAACACCGCTTCGGCTTCCGCACCCGCGCCCTGCACGCGGGAGGCACGCCCGACTCGGAGCACGGCGCCCGCGCGGTGCCGATCTACCAGACCAGCTCGTTCGTCTTCCAGGACGCGAACGACGCCGCCAACCTCTTCGCGCTGCAGAAGTACGGCAACATCTACTCGCGCATCGGCAACCCCACGGTCGCCGCCTTCGAGGAGCGCATCGCCTCGTTGGAGGGCGGCATCGGCGCCGTCGCCACGAGCTCCGGCATGGCCGCCGAGTTCATCACCTTCGCCGCGCTGACGCAGGCGGGGGACCACATCGTCGCGTCGTCGCGCCTCTACGGCGGCACCATCACGCAGCTGGACGTGACCCTGCGCCGCTTCGGCGTGGAGACCACCTTCGTGGACTCCTCAGAGGCCGCGGACTTCGAGGCTGCCATCCGCCCCAACACCAAGGCGCTCTACACCGAGGTCGTCGCGAACCCCTCCGGCGCCATCGTGGACCTGGACGGGCTGGGCGAGGTGGCGCACCGCCACGGCATCCCGCTCGTCGTGGATTCCACGCTCACTACGCCGTACCTGCTGCGCCCGCTGGAGCACGGCGCCGACATCGTGATCCACTCGGCCACCAAGTTCATCGGTGGGCACGGCACCACCCTGGGCGGCGTGGTCGTCGAGTCCGGCCGCTTCGACTGGGGCAACGGCAAGTTCCCGTCCATGACGGAGCCGGTCCCTTCCTACGGCAACGTGTCCTGGTGGGGGAACTTCGGCGAGTACGGCTTCCTCACCAAGCTGCGCTCGGAGCAGCTGCGGGACATCGGCCCCTCCCTCTCCCCGCAGTCCGCCTTCCAGCTGCTGATCGGCGTCGAGACGCTGCCCCAGCGCATGGACGAGCACGTCGCCAACGCCCGGAGGGTCGCGGCCTGGCTCGAGGCCGACCCCCGCGTGGGCTGGGTCAGCTACGCCGGGCTGGAGTCCCACCCGGAGCACGAGCGGGCCAAGGCCCTGCTGCCCGACGGCGTGGGCTCGGTCTTCGCGTTCGGCGTCAAGGGCGGGCGCGAGGCCGGCGGACGCTTCATCGAGGCGCTGCAGCTGGCCAGCCACCTGGCCAACATCGGCGATGCCAAGACCCTCGTGTTGCACCCCGCCTCCACGACGCACCAACAGCTCACCGCCGAACAGCTCGTGGCCGGCGGCATCTCCGAGGACCTCATCCGCATCTCCGTCGGCCTCGAGGACATCGAGGACATCCTCTGGGACCTGGACCAGGCGCTCGCCGCCTCCCAGGCGGAGCAAGAGCCCACCGCCGAATTCGCCGCGCCAGAGTACGCGGCCTGCGAGATCCCGGCGCCCTCCGGCGCCGCGAAGGGAGCCTGACATGAGCACGACGACGGACGCGGTCTCCCAGCCGGGGCAGCCGGCCCGGCCCGGGCGCACCTGGGTGAGCCCCGGCGCGGGCGAGCGCCTGAACATCCTGCGGGACACCAGGACCATCGCGGTCGTGGGGGCCTCGGACAAGCCGAGCCGCGCCTCCTACTTCGTGGCCACCTACCTGCTCTCCTCCTCGCCCTACAAGGTCTACTTTGTGAACCCCGTGGCCAAGGAGATCCTGGGCCGGCCGGTCTACAAGTCCCTCGCGGAGCTGCCGGAGGTCCCGGACCTGGTGGAGGTCTTCCGCAAGGACGCCGACCTGCCCGGCGTGGCCCGCGAGGCCGTCGCGGTGGGCGCCAAGACCGTGTGGATGCAGCTGGGCTCCTGGAACGAGGAGGCCGCCGCGATCGCCGAGGAGGCCGGGCTCAACGTGGTCATGGACCGCTGCGTCAAGATCGAGCACGCCCGCTTCCACGGCGGCCTGCACCTGGCCGGCTTCGACACCGGAGTGATCTCCTCCAAGCGCCAGGTCCGCGCCTGAGGCCCGGGCGGGCACACGCCGTCGGGCGCTTCCGGCCCGGCGGCGGGCCGGAGCCCCTCAGTCCCCCACGGCGTCGCGGCCGCGCTTGACGATGAGCGGGTCCGGCTCGCCGATCCGCGAGAGGTCCTTGCCCTCGTAGTCCACGGTGGAGAGGAAATGGCGCATCGCGTTGAGGCGGGCGCGCTTCTTGTCGTTGGACTTGATGGTGGTCCACGGCGCCCAATCGGTGTCGGTGCGCAGGAACATCTCCTCCTTGGCGTCCGTGTAGGCCTGCCACTTGTCCAGGGACTCCAGGTCCATGGGCGAGAGCTTCCACTGCCGCACCGGGTCGATCTGCCGGATGATGAAGCGCGTGCGCTGCTCGGACTGGGTCACGGAGAACCAGAACTTGGTGACGTGGATGCCGGAGGAGACCAGCATCCGCTCCAGCGCCGGCACGTCCCGCATGAACTCCTGATACTGGTCTTCGTCGCAGAAGCCCATGACGCGCTCCACGCCGGCCCGGTTGTACCAGGAACGGTCGAAGAGGACCAGCTCGCCGGCGGCCGGCAGGTGCTTGATGTAGCGCTGGAAGTACCACTGGGTCAGCTCGCGGTCGCTCGGCTTGGTCAGCGCCACCGTGCGCGCGTAGCGCGGGTTCAGGTGCTCGGTGAAGCGCTTGATGGTGCCGCCCTTGCCCGCGGCGTCCCGTCCCTCGAAGAGAACGATGTGGCGCTGGCCGGTCTTCTGCTGCCAGGCCTGGAACTTGAGCAGCTCCACCTGCAGCTCGTACTTGGCGACGTCGTACTCCTCGCGGGAGATGCGCTCGTCGAAGGGGTAGTTCTCCCGCCACGTGTCCACGGCCTTGCCCGCCGGGTCGATCAGCTGCGGGTCGTCGTCGTGGTCCTCGCCCAGGGTGTAACCCTCGGTGTGGAGGCGGTCGATGTAGGCGCGCACGTCGTCGAACATGCTCCCCACCGTAGGGGAGGCAGATGGACGGGAAGTGAACGGCGTCTTCCCCGTGCCCGACGACGCGTGGTCGCCTCCCGCCGTCGCCGTCCCGTGCCCGGCCCCGGTACCGTTGGCCCAGACGTTCTCACCCCCAGGAGCCACGCATGACCGAGCAGTCCCCCGCCGCGACCTCCCGCACCGTCAAGGACTCCGTCACGAAGGACACCCAGGTGTGCCTCTCACTCGCGGCCCGTCCCTCCAATCTGGGCACGCGCTTCCACAACTTCCTCTACGAGGAACTGGGCCTGGACTTCGTCTACAAGGCCTTCACGACCGAGGACATCGAGGGCGCCATCCGTGGCGTGCGGGCGCTCGGCCTGCGCGGCTGTTCGGTCTCGATGCCCTTCAAGGAGGCCGTCATCCCCCTGCTGGACGAGATCGAGCCCTCCGCCGCGGTCATCGACTCGGTCAACACCATCGTGAACACCGGCGGCCGCCTCACCGGCGCCAACACCGACTACGAGGCGATCGCCACGCTCATCCGGGAGAACGCCCTCTCCCCCGCGCTGCGCACCGTGGTACGCGGCGCGGGCGGCATGGCCAAGGCCATCGTGGCCGCCCTGCGCGAGCACGGCTTCGACGACGTCACGGTCCTGGCCCGCAACGGGACCACCGGCCGTGCCCTGGCCGAGCAGTACGGCTACGCCTGGACGGACGAAGAGCCCGAACCGGGCGCGGCGGAGCTCATCGTCAACGTCACGCCCCTGGGCATGCAGGGGCCGGACGCCGAGGCGCTGTCCTTCGCGCAGGACGTCATCGAGGCGGCCTCGGTCGTCTTCGACGTGGTGGCGTTCCCGGCGGAGACCCCGCTCGTCCGCGCGGCCCGCGCCGCGGGAAAGCTCGTCATCTCCGGGGCCGAGGTCCATGCCCGCCAGGCCGCCGGGCAGTTCGAGCGCTACACGGGCGTGAGCATCACGCCGGAGCAGATCGCCCGCGCGGCGGCTTTCTCCCGCGCGGTCTAGCTTCCCTTCCCACGAGTTGTTGATCCCCGCGCGCACGCGAAACCGCCGGTTTCGCGTGCGCGCGGGGATCAACAACTCAGGAGGGGGCGGCGGCTACATCCACTTCTTCTTGCGGAAGACCACCCAGATCCCCACGCCCAGGGCCACCATCGCCGCCACGGCGAGCGGGTAGCCAAGGGCCCAGTGCAGCTCCGGCATGGAGTCGAAGTTCATGCCGTAGATGGCGCCGATGAGCGTGGGGGCGAAGAGGATGGCCGCCCAGCCGGAGATCTTCTTCATGTCCTCGTTCTGGCGCTGCGTCACGAGCGTGGAGTTCACGTTGAGGATCTGGTTGAGCGACTCGCGCAGCTCGGTGACCGTGACGCCCACGCGCGTGAGGTGATCGCTCACGTCCTGCAGGTGTGCGCGCAGTTCGTCCCCCGTGCCGTACTTGCCGAAGCCGGCCCGCAGCCCGGCGATGACGGACGCGAGCGGGGTCACGGCGTGCTGCAGGTCGATGACCTCCTGGCTCAGGCGGTAGATGCGCTCCGTCACCCCTGGATCGCCGCTGAAGACCTGCCGCTCGATCTGTTCCTTGTCCACGTCCAGGCCGCGCAGCACGGGAAAGTAGCCGTCCACGACGGCATCGAGGAAGGAATAGACCACGGCCTCGGCGCCCAGCCGCAGCAGCCCGGCGTCACGCGGGATGCGGTGGCCGCCGTCCGGCGCGTCCACCTGGCGGTTCTGGCACAGCACCATCACCACGTTCCCCCGCGACAGGACGTGCAGTTCGGAGAAGGCCACCTCCTCGCTCGCGTCGAGGTAGGTGGCGGCGCGGGTGACCACGAAGAGCACGTCGTCGTAACGCTCCAGCTTGGGGCGTTGCCCCGCCTGCATGAGGTCCTCGACGAGCAGGGGGTGCAGTTCCCAGGCCTTGGCGATCTGGGCGATCTGCTCGTGGGTCGGCAGGTCGTAGCCCAGGATCACGAGCCGTTCCCGCCCGCCGTCCTCGCGGCCGGCCGCGGCGCCGTCGTCGGCCCCGCTCGCGCCGACGGGAGAGCTCGCGACGTCCAGCCCCGCCGCGAAGGCCAGCGCCTCGTCCAGCGCGGCCTCCGCCTCGCGTGCTGCGACCGCCTCGCCGTGCACCGATTCCCCGTCCACGAAACAGGAGACGGTGAGGGCTCCGTGCGAGAGCGGTCGCCCTCCGGGGAAGGGATTGCGTCGGCCCAGGATGTCGATCGCCAGCTGCGGGTGGCGTCCGCCGGGGACGGATTTGGTGAGGCGGCGAATGGTGGCCACGGTCAACCTCCGGACAAGGGCCGACGGCGCGTGGTGACCACACGCCGTCGGGCAGGGAAAAGGGGGCGGGCCCGGGTGCGGGCGGTCGCCCGATCAGGCCGGGTCGGGAACCCCGATGCGGCGGTTCGCCAGGACCGGCAGGAACTCGCGGACCTCGTCGACGCGCTGTCGCGTGACCTCCGCGGTGACGAGGCCCTCCGGCTCGTCCTCGAGGTAGTCCACGGGGTGGGCCAGCGGGTCGATGATCGCGGAGTAGCCGATAGTGCTTTCCCCCGCGGTGCCGGCCGCGGCGACCCAGACCGTGTTCTCCACGGCACGGGCCTTGAGCAGGGTGCGCCAGTGCGAGAGCTTCTGCTCGCCCTTGTACCAGGCGGCGCCGATGAGCAGGACGTCGGCTCCTTGCAGGGCCAGATCCCGCGCCAGTTCGGGGAAGCGGATGTCGTAGCAGGTCATGAGGCCGAAGGTGAGACCACCCAGTTCGAAGGTGGAGCGCTGATCGGCGGGGCCGGCCGTGATGCGCGAGGACTCCTTGAAGGAGAACGCGTCGTAGAGGTGGATCTTGCGGTAGGTGGAGACGATGGCGCCCGTGGCATCCACGGCCAGCACCGTGTTGAAGGGGGCGTCGTCCCCGTTGGACTCGTAGCCGCCCGCGACGACGGCGATGCCGTGACCGGCCGCGATGAAGGAGAGACGCTGGACGAAGCGGGTCCAGTCGCGCGCCACGGCGTCCTTGAAGCCGTCGCCGGCTCGGGTGATCGCCAGCATCGATTCCTCGGGGAAGAGGACCAGCTCGGCGCCGTCCGCCTTGGCCTGGCCCGCGAGGCGGTCCAGGGTCTCGATGTTCTCGAAGACGTCCCCGGTGGGGGCGAACTGGGCGACGCTGATCTTCATGGTGCTTCCCTTCATCTGAAGCGCTGTGCGTGCGTTCACTGTAACCGCCGGGGCTGACTGTTTCGGTCCCGGCGTCTGTGCACCGCCCGTGCCCGACGCCGGCCGCCCGCCTCACGTCGAGGGCGCGCCGGTCTCCGTGAGGTCCGGGACGTCAAAGCTCGGGAAGGTGGGTGGGGCGAACGTCGGCACCGGCGGAGGGGAGAACGTGGGCAAGGGCGCGGGGGTGAGCTGGTCCGGGACCACGAGCTTGCCGATGCGGTGCGCCGGGTTCTCCGACACCGGCGGGCCCTCCCCGGCAAGGGTGGTGACGCCCGCGTGAACGCAGAACCAGGCGCAGGCGGCCACGACGAGCAGGCGCACCGCGACGCCCACGAGCGCCAGGGCCACGCCGGCGGGGCGGCCCTTGGCCCGCGGCAACACCCCCCGGGACACGCCGCGGGCCACGTGGATCCCGCCCACCCCTTCAGCCACCGACACGAAGAGCAGGTTGAGCGCCAGCGCCACGGGGATCTGGCCGGTCCCGGGCGGCGTGCCCCGGACCAAGATGGCCGTGACGATGGCCAGGACCAGGGAGGCGACCCACTCGCCCCGGCGGCCGTCACTGCGCAGGCGCAGGAGCCACGCCTCGCGCTGCAGGCCCCGGGAACCGGGTGCCTCCGGGTCGTAGGCGTCCGCGCTGAGCGAGTTCGTGGCGGCGGTGCCGCCCGCCCAGGCCAGCGCCATCACCACGGTCACCGTGACGAGGACCAGCCACGTCCGGGAATCCGGTGACTGCGGGATCAGGCCACCCAGGAAGAGCGGGATCCACGCGAGCACCCCGCCGAGCATGACGAGCCCGCGCCCGCGCCGCACCCCGGGATGGGCGTCGAGATACTCGGAGTAAGCCTCGCTCCCCACCAGACGCCGGGCCGCGTGGCCGTCCACGGCCATGAACCCGAGGGTCGCCAGGACACCCACGCCCGCCGTCACGGACCAGAGCCCGTGCGGCAAGCAGGACACGGCCCCGGACAGCACCAGCGCGACGAGGGCACCCGTGCGGCTGCGGAACAGGAGCGTCGACAACCTGCGCAGCAGCTCCCGCCTGGCGTCCTCGTGCTGCGGCGAGGCGGCCAGGACGGATCGCAGCACCTCCCCGGCCTCACCCTGCACGGAGCGGTCGTCTCCCAGGAGCCGCACGTAGGTGGTCTGCAGTTCCTGGTCCTCGGGGAAGGACTCGAGCCCGGCCTTCGCTGCCTTGCGCGCCTCGGCTCCGCGGCCCAGACTCTCCAGGATCCAGACGAGCTTGCGCGCGGCCCGTGGCCCGTCCGCCCCCAGCCGGACCGCCTCCGCGTGCTCCGCGAGCGCGTCCTCCGGGGTGCCTCCCATGAGCCGACCGATGGAAATCAGCAGATCTGCCCGCAACAGGTGCGCGTCCGGGTCCTCCGGGTCCAGTTCCATCGAGGTGGCGAGCGCGTCGCGGGCGTGAGTCAGCCGCCCCCTTTTCTCGAGGATCACCGCGAGGTTGTACCAGTGGGCGGCGCTTTGCGGCGCAGCCTGGACGGCCGAGCGGAAGTGGTGTTCCGCGTCGTCGAGCCGCTCGGAGCGCAGCGCCACGATGCCAGAGACCTGCTGCCACCGATCCGAGCCGACGCCCTCCCCCGCCACGCCGAGCAGCGCGTCCCGCGCGGCGTCCGGGCGGCCCAGCTGGGCCAGGGCCAGCGCCCGCTCGACCTCGGAGTCGACGTCGCTCACGACCACCAGCCCTTGCGCCGCTTGGGCGTAGCCCCTCCCGCGACGCCGCCGTCGTGCTCCAAGAGGTAGTCGCGCAACTCGTCGTAGCGCCCGCCGTCGGCCGCGAAACGGACCACGTTCCGGGCCGAGGCCAGCCACTCCGAGGTGCTGGGGCGGATCTCCGCCATCGCCTCGGCTAGCTGCCCCATGCCGAGCGGCCGCACCTCACCCGCGGCGATCGAGGCCATCATGGCCTTCTCCGACGCGGTGGTGACGAGATGCTCCAGGTCCGCCCCGGAGAAACCCTCCGTGCCGCCCACGATCGTGGGCAGGTCGATGCCGGCCACGGGACGCGAGGCCAGCTGCCGCCGCAGGATGGCGGTCCTCGCGGCGTCGTCGGGCGGGGAGACGAGGACGGCGCGGTCCAAACGGCCGGGGCGCATGACGGCCTCGTCCAGCTCCCACGGGTGGTTCGTGGCCGCGAGCAGGTAGAGGCCGTCGTTGTTGCCGGCCATGGAATCCATCTCCAGCAGCAGCTGATTGACGGTGGAGCGGATCCACGAGGAACTGCCCGTCAGCCCGGAGCGCTTGAGCGCCAGCGCGTCGATCTCGTCAAGGAAGAGCACGGTGGGACGCGGATTCGATCGCGCCTCCTGGAACACCGCGTGGATGTTCTTCTCGGTCTGCCCGCGCACGCCGTCCACCACGTCCGTCATGACGAGCGAGAGGAAATCCGCCTCGAGTTCGCCCGCCACGGCGCGCGCCATGTAGGTCTTGCCGCAGCCGGGCGGCCCGTAGAGCAGCAGCCCGCCGCGCAGCGACTTCTTGAACGCCTGCGCGATCGCCGCGTGGCGCATGGGCTGGATGAAGGATTCGTTGAGGCGCGCCTTGACGGCGTCCAGACCGCCCACGTCGGCGAATCTCACGCGCGCGAGCGCGGGTTCCAACGGCGCCACGCCCTCGCCGCCCTCCTCGCCCACGCTCTGGTGCTCCACGAACGGCGGCGGCACGCTCGCGTCCAGCTGCCCCTCTGCCGCGGCCCAGTCGAAGCCGTGGCCCGGCTCGTCCGGGTCTTCTTCCCGCCCGACGTCGCGTGGCCGCTCCCCCCTCCCGGCCTCGTCCGCCGTGGCCGAGGCCCCGACCGCCGCGGTTCCCGCGGGGCGCGCGCCGTCCTCGGAGGTTCCCACGGCACCGGGCTGGTCCACGGGGTCGACGGAAGCGGGCGTCGTCGGGCGCGGTTCCGTCCCGCCGACCAGGGAGGCGGTCCCGGTGACGAGGGCGAGCGCCCGCGCGTTGCCCGGCTGCGCGGCGAGCACGGTGGCGGCCTCGGTCACGGCCTCCGCGTGGCGCCCGGCGGCGGCCAGGAGCTCGGCGAGCGCGAGGCGCAGCTCGGCGTTGGACGGGTCGGCGACGACAGCCGCGCGGACCGCGTCGATGGCGGCGCTGTTCATGGATCCCCACCTCATGGATCAAACGATGTCTGGGTTCAGCGTAACCAGACGGGCGGACACTCCGCCGTCCCGTCGACGCCCGCCGCCACCGAAGGGGGATGCCCTCGTGACAGGGACGCGGGATCAGGCCTCGAGGGGCCCGATCAGCTCGTGCACCTGGATCGTCTGGTCGCGGTCCGGGCCCACGCCGATCGCGGAGAAGCGGCAGCCGGACATGGCCTCCAGCGCCAGGACGTACGTGCGGGCGTTCTCCGGCAGCTCCTCGAGCGTCTTGGCGTCCGAGATGTCCTCGGTCCAGCCGTCGAAATACTCGAAGATCGGTTTGGCGTGGTGGAAGTCCGACTGCGTCATGGGGACCTCGTCGTGGCGGACGCCATCGACGTCGTAGGCCACGCACACCGGGATCTTCTCGATGCCCGTGAGCACGTCCAGCTTGGTCACGAAGTAGTCGGTGAAGCCGTTGACGCGCGCGGCGTAGCGGGCCAGGACGGCGTCGTACCAGCCGGTGCGGCGCGGGCGGCCCGTGTTGACGCCGAACTCGCCGCCCACGGTGCGCAGCTGCTCGCCCATCCCGTCGAAGAGCTCGGTGGGGAACGGGCCGGCACCCACACGGGTGGTGTAGGCCTTGATGATGCCGATGGAGCGCTGGATGCGCGTGGGGCCGATGCCCGCGCCCACCGAGGCGCCGCCCGCCGTCGGGTTGGAGGAGGTCACGAACGGGTAGGTGCCGTGGTCCACGTCGAGGAAGGTGGCCTGGCCGCCCTCCATGAGGACCACCTTGCCCTCGTCCAGCGCCTTGTTCAGGACCAGCTCCGCGTCGATGACCATGGGACGCAGGCGCTCGGCGAACTGCAGGAAGTACTCCACGACCTCGTCCACCGTGACGGCGCGGCGGTTGTAGATCTTGACGAGCAGCTCGTTCTTCTGGCGCAGCGCGCCCTCTACCTTCTGGCGCAGGATCGACTCGTCGAAGATGTCCTGCACGCGGATGCCCAGGCGTCCCACCTTGTCCATGTAGGTGGGGCCGATGCCGCGGCCGGTGGTGCCGATGGCGCGCTTGCCGAGGAAGCGCTCCGTGACCTTGTCCATGGTCTGGTGGTACGGCGCCACGAGGTGGGCGTTCGCGGAGACGCGCAGGCGGGAGGTGTCGCCACCGCGGGACTCGAGCGCGTCCATCTCCTCGAAGAGCGCCTCGAGGTTGATGACGCAGCCGTTGCCGAGGATCGGCGTGGTGTTGGGCGAGAGGATGCCCGCCGGGATGAGCTTGAGCTCATACTTCTCGCCGCCCACCACCACGGTGTGGCCGGCGTTGTTGCCGCCGTTGGGCTTGACGACGTAGTCGACGCGCCCCCCCAGCAGGTCGGTGGCCTTGCCCTTGCCCTCGTCGCCCCATTGGGCTCCGACGATCACGATCGCTGGCATCCGGGTCTCTCCCCTCGTGTGCCGCGGCTGCCGCGGCGGTTTCCGGCGCTGCCGCCGGGGTCCGGTGTCCCGGACACAGGAACGCCTCCCGCTTCGGTCCCGCGACCCGCGTCTGCGTCGACGGGGCGGGGCCGTGCAAGAGGCTCTTGCACCAGGAGTTTACCCGGCGAACGGAGCATCCCGGTAGGCGCGTGACTCCGCGGGGCCGCGCCTCACCGGGAAGGCTCCGCGCCAGGCGCCGGAGCCACCGAACTGGTCCGCCTTTTTGAACCGAGCCGCTACCCGGAAGTAGAGCCGCACATAAACGGCTCTACTTCCCGGTAGCGGCTCACTCCGCGCACCCAGCGTCGCCGTTTCACTGTCCGACGCCGCGTGGTCGGCCTGCGCCGTCGCCCCGCCTAGCATCGAGGGGTACGCCGCCGACCTGGGACGAGGAATCACGTGAGACAGCACCGCTACGAACTCAGCGTCGAATGGACGGGCAACACCGGCACGGGCACGTCGTCGCCCCGCGCCTACTCGCGCGATCACACGGTCACCGCCGAGGGCGTCGGCACGCTGGCCGGCTCCTCCGACCCGGCCTTCCGGGGCGATCCCGCCAGATGGAACCCGGAGCAGCTCTTCCTCGCCTCGCTCTCGCAATGCCACATGCTCTGGTACCTGGGCCTCGCGGAGGAGGCCGGCGTCGTGGTCACCGGGTACACGGACGCGCCCACGGGCGTCATGGTGGAGGAGGAATCCGGCGCGGGCGAGTTCGTCCTCGTGACGCTGCGCCCCACCGTCACGATCACGCGGGACAGCGACGCGCTCCTGGCCCGCGACCTCCACGACGAGGTGGGCAAATACTGCTTCATCGCCCGCTCGGTGAAGACGCCCCTCCACCACGAGGTCACCCTGCGCTACGCGTGACGCCGGGCCCCACGCGCCCGGATAGGCTGGCACGCATGGCCCTGACGCGTAGCGCGGTGGTGGAGACCGCCACCCGGATCCTGCGCGAGTACGGCCTCGCCGATCTCACGATGCGCCGCCTGGCCCGCGAGTTGGGGGTCGCGCCCGGCGCGCTGTACTGGCACGTCGCGGACAAGCAAGACCTGCTCGTGGCCGTCACCGAGGCCCTGATGGACCGCCTCCCCGTGCACGACGACGCCGTGCAGCTGGGTGCCTGGCTCGCCGAGGCGTTGCTCCCCGTGCCCGACGCCGCTGACGTGGTCCGCGTGGCGCTCGCCTGGCGCCCCGAGGTCGTCAGCGCGCTCGCCGCCTTCGAGGAGTTGGCCACCGCCTCGGGGGCGGGCGCCGGCGTCGGCGAACGCGAGGACTGGGCGCGCGGCGCGCTCGACCTGGTGCTCGGCGCCGTCGCCGATCACCAAGAACGCACCCGGGCCGCCGCCGCGGGCGGGGCGGAAGCACCCGACGTCGGGCACACGGTGGCGCGGGCAAGGGCGGCACTCACGCGCTGGGCGCGCGCGTAGCCAACGGCTCTTCATTACTGGGCGGAGTCCGGCCCACGCGTGAAGCGGGTGAACGTAGCCAAGGGATGAGCGATGCCAGCACCAGGACCGGCCACCCGACCAGCGTCCATCGTTCACCCCATGCCTGCGCGGCCCAACCACCCAATACCGACCGCAACCTCGCGGCCAGAACGCACATCGCTTCCCTCGGCACCGCCCGGGGAAGGGAAGCGCACTGCGCAGCGAGGAATCCGGTTTCGCCGAGCGCGGTCACGCGCTCCTGCGAAACGAGCCCACCGGCGAGGCGCTGGGGATCAGTCGCCAATCGGCCTGGGAGCGGTTCAAGGACGCGTGAGGCCCTCAGGCACGCCAAGGGACCGACGCACACGGTTTCATTGATCGCCCCGGTCAATTCGGGCCGTCGAAGCCCGCGGAATGAGGGTGGGCGCGAACTTGCGATGCGCATCCCGCAGGGGACGCCCGCCGATGGAATCGATCAGCGCGTCGACCGCGGCTGACGCGATGTCGGAGAACGGGACCCGAACGCTCGTCAGCGGAACCGCAAGCCGTGCCGCCAGGGGGATGTCGTGATAACCCACGATGGAGAGGTCGCGGGGGATGCTCAGCCCGTTGCGCTGGACGACGGAGGAGAAGCCGATCGCCGTGACACCGAGATCCCCGTCCTGCGCGAGACGTTCCCCGATCTCCAGATCCTCACCTGCCACGATGAGTACCTGCTGCACACCATGTTCGACGTCGACGGCGCCCTGGTCGGCTACGGCGGGCTCGCCCCCGAGCCGCTCGTGGAACTGATCGCGGCCGGCAAGGCCAAGGACTACGTGAAGGCACGTCAGATCCACGACAGCCTGCTGCCCGTGACGAAGACCGTTTACCACCGCGGCTCCCACATGGAAGGAACGGTCGCCCTGAAGGAGGGCCTGGTCGCCCGCGGCATCCTCGAGCACGCCACCGTCAGGACGCCCCTGGTTCCGCTGGCCGAGGGCGCCCACGAGGAAATCGCCGCCGCGCTCGCTTCCGCCGGCCTGCGCAGCGCCGTCGTTCCGGCCTGAGTGAAACGCCGTTCCCCCACCACCGTTCGGTGACCCGTCGTGGCGGCCGGCCCGCGCCGGCCGCCACGACACCCCTTCGACTCTCTCCCGTCTCCGTCTTGTCCCCGCCGGACAACACCGCCCCTACACATCCCCGGACCCGGAGCAGCGCCCACGCGGCATGCACGCAGGCCCCTCAACGATGAGGAAATTTACGTGTCTTCCCTCCAGCAGTCGCCAGCGGCCGCCCCAACAGCACCTGTCTACCTACGCCGAGAAGTTCGGTGGATCATGGTTTTCGCATTGCTCGGAAGCCTCTTTGATGGAGCCGAGCTGAATCTCATCGGCTATCCGCTGGTCTACATCTCAGAATCCCTACACGTGACCTCCATCGCGCTGATCACCGTGTCCACCGTGCAAGGATTCGCCTCGATCCTTGGCGGGTTCATGGGGAGCCGCATCCTGGCAGGGCTGGGCATGGGTGGCCTTTTCGGTCTGTGCTTCTCCATGTTCACGGAATGCTGGAAGACCGGTCGCCGCGGCACCATGGGCGGTGTCATCCAGGCCATGTACTTCGTCGGCGAGATCGTCACCGAGATCATCATTTTCATCTTCTTGAGCACGCTCGGACACGACCTCGGATGGCGGTTCGGATACCTCACCATCGGGGTGATCAGCACCGTCATCGGCATCGCATCGATCAAGCTCCTGCCCGAGTCGAAGCAATGGCTCAACTACCAGCAGCACCTCAAGAACGGGACGCTTCCGCCGGAGCTGCGCAGGACGAAGGTCCCCTTCGTCGACATTTTCCGACCGGAATTCCTCTACGGGACCGTGCTGTTCATGGTCCTCTCGACGGCGATGTTCCTGACCACCAATTCCGTCGGTGCCTACCTGTCCACCTATCTGCTCAAGACCCAGCACCTGTCCCTCAACACGGTCAGCGTGATCGTTCTCCTGGGTTACGTGGCCACCATCGCGGCCTACACGCTGACCGGCGTCGTCTCCGACATGATCCGCCGCAAGTACGCCTTCAGCGCCGCGTGCGCGCTCGGAGTGATCGGCTTCGTCTGGTTCCTGGTTCTACTGACCCACGGCACGGCGCATGTCGGACCGAATTTCTGGGCCTGGCCCACCTTCTGGGCGCTCATGATTTGCGCGGGTGCGGCCGGCGGATTCGGTGTCCTTGGCGTGTGGATGTCGGAGTTCTTCCCGACGCGCATTCGGGCCACGGGTTCCAGCGCCAGCTACTACGTCGGCCGGGGGCTGGGCGCGGGAGTGTTCCCCCTCTTTGCCCTGGCGATCGCCGGGACCGTTCCCTTCGCGCTCACCCTCGGCATCATCGGACCGACCGCCGGACTCGTGGGATCTCTCATCACGCCGGATCGCACGGGACGCAAGATCGCAGACCTGGAATAGTCGAGTGCTTCCTTGCGGTGGTTGGCGCGGCGCCCGTGGGCGCCGCGCCAACCACCTTTTTCGGCCACGGTTCGAGGGCGACGGGACCAGCGCGCGATCGCGCAGGCATCTCCCCCGGTGAGCGAGCCGCCCTTCCCGCGGCGACGTCGCGGGACGTCCGATCCCCGTGCAAAGCGGCGAATACTAACGCTATTACTCCACTTGCCGGTTCATCTCGTACCCTATGGGAGGCACATCGCACCGCAGGAGGGAACGGCAGATCATGCCTAGGGGTAACACCGTCAGTCGGCACGGACGGGCGTGGCGGGTCGTCGCGGCGCTCGGGGCCGCGCTGGGACTCGTCATGGCGTCGTCGTGCACGGCGCACAACGACCCGCCGGCGCAGCAGGTCACCGATCCGAGCCGCGTGCTGCAGAGCGTGCGCGTTGGCCTCTCCAGCTCGGCCAACGTCGAATCGGTGAGCGGCACCGCGGTCTCCGTCGCCGCGGACGGCGCCTCCTCCACCGCCGCCACGGACTACGACACGGCCGACGTCGTGGGCGACCTTCCCGTCCGCACCACCCTGCGCTACACGGCCAAGGACCGCTCCGGCTCCGACCTCGCGGACCTCAAGGGCTACACCGGCCCCCTGCAGGTGGACCTCACGCTGGAGAACCTCACGGTGGCGCCGCGCACCGTGGAGTACGACGTCAACGGGGCCTCCCGCAGCGACAACGCCCTCGTGGGCGCCCCGCTCACGGTCGCGGCCTCCGCGACGCTGAAGAATGTCGCGGCGGACGCCGTCACGGCCGGCAGCCCCGACGGCACCGAGGGCACCGAGGGCACCAACGGCGTGCTGAGCACGGCGAGCGACGGCTCCACCGTGGTGCAGTGGGCCACGATCCTGGCCCCGCCGCGCTCCGGCGCCAGCGCCACGCTCCGCCTCGTCGCCGACGTCAAGGACTTCCAGGTGCCCAGCATCGACGTGGCCGTCCAGCCGGGGCTGAGCACCGACCTGTCCGGCGACAGCGTGGTTTCCTCCGCGCTCGACGCCGACGACTCCTCGCAGATGGCGCTGCAGCGCCGCACCATCGACCTGGTCTCCGACGTCAACACGGTCCTCACCAAGGCGGGCGCCTCCATCACGGACGTCCGCAACAACCTGGACTCCAGCGCCAAGACGCTGGGCGTCAAGACGGCCGGGGAGCTGCGGGACAACTCCAAGGCTCTGGCCTCCACCATGAAGTCCCTCAAGGGCCAGCTCGGGGACCTGCACACGGGTCTCGAATCCGCCACGAACGCCACGTCCTCCGCCACGACGGCCCAGCTGGAACAGGCGGTCTCCGCCATGGACTCCATGCTCGGCGACACCTCCGCGACGCCGGCCACCGCGGCGATCAAGGGCGCGGGGTGCCAGGCGCAGGTCGCCAAACCGGCGTCGTCGGCCACGGTCTACTCGAGCCTGCTGACCATGTCCTCACAGCTGGACGCGTATGCCACGGTGAACGCCGGCTGCCGTGACCTCGTCGCGAACGCCATCCGCACCACCCTGGGCCCGGCGGAACCGAGCGCCCAGGACTGCGTCAAGAGCACTTCGCTGACGTGCCTGCTCTACGCGGAGGCCGCGAAGGTCACGCTGTCCCTCGTGTCCATGGTGGACAAGGGCGACGAGCTCGTCTCGGCGCTCCAGCCGGAGGTCGTCGGCGCCGCCATCGACACGAACACCGCCGCCGCCCGGAAACTGGATGCCCTCAAGCAGGCCCTGTCCGACGCCGCGGCGACGGCCGAGAGCACGCAGAAGCACCTCCAGGAGCAGGTGGAATCCAACGGCAAGAGCTACGCGCAGACCCTTGACGAGCTGGAGAAGGCGCTCACCGCCGTCGACGACGCCGTGTCCGCGCTCGACGACCCCGTCGCCAAGGCCAAGGACACGGTCCTGAAGCAATTGGAAGAGATCGGCACGGCCGCCCACGACGCGAAGGACGAACTCGCCGCCGCCCTGATCGACGACCGCCACTCGGTCAAGAATCAGGCCGAAGACCTGGCCGACGAGCTCTGCCGCCTCTCCGACAACGGCTTGACCCGCCCGGGCCGCCTCTCGGCGAAGCAGGTGCAGCGCCTGCGCGGTTACCTCACCGAGGTGCCCTGCGAGGGCAAGGCCGCGGTGGATCAGAACGGCGACCCGGTGCCTCCGCTCAAGGCGCCCTTCCCCTATTCCGCGCCGCTGAGCCAGCGGCTGGACGAGGAGGTCGCCCAGGAGCAGGGGCGCTGGGACGGCGTAGCCCAGGCCGCCGACCCGGCCGCCGCGCGGCAGGCGTTCGACGACGTCGAGACCGCCGTCCGGGCCGTCAAGGCGGCGCAGGGCAAGCACTCGGACCGCCCCGGCCTGGGCGACGACCCGACCCGCTCGGACGAGGAGCCCACGGTCTGGAGTCGCTTCGCCAAGGCGCGCAAGGCCTCCGGTTCCTCGGTGGAGACCTCGTTGCAGGACATCACCTTGCGCCTCCGGGACGCCTCCGCCGAGGCCGACGACGCCCTGACCGCCAACGGGAACGTGGACAAGACGCTGCAGGATCTGCGCAAGCAGCAGGAAGACGTCGGCAAGAACCTGAAGGCGGCCCTGCAGAAGCTCTCCTCCGAGACCGTCGCCGAGGTGCTGGCGGCCACCAAGACCCAGGCCCGCGGCGTCGCCGACATCGGTGACAAGGCCTCGGAGTCCATCGTGAAGTCCTTCAACCGCTCCATCGAGGGCCTCAAGAGCACCTCGGACGACGTCGTCAAGGACGCGAAGGGCACCGTGAACCAGCAGCGCGCCGAGTTGAACCAGCAGAGCAAGGAACTGACGGGCGCGCTGGACAAGACGACGGAGGCCTCCCTCAAGGGCATCGCGGAATCCACCTCCGCCTCCAGCAAGGACGTCGAGGGCGCCAGCACCCTCCTCAGTTCCAGCCTGAACAAGGTCCTGCTCGACCTGGGCGATCGCAAGGTGAACGGCTCCGGCCTGTTGGGGTCCATGACCACCAACGCGGCCAAGGCGGGCACGGCGGACTATCAGATGGCACTCGCCTCCCAGAACGCGGAGGGCTACGCCAACATCCGCAGCCAGGACGTGTCGGCGCTGTTGCTGCGCCAGGCGCAGTTCAAGGCCTCGCTCACCGCGGCCGACGAGCTCCCGGCCTTCCACCTGGATATCCCGTCCGGCGCCGAACACACCACCCTGTACACGCTGAGCATCGGGGGCACGCGATGAAGCGCGGACGCCTCGTCGCCCTGCTCGTCGCGGCGGTGGCCGTCATCGCGGTGGCGTCCGTCGCCGTCACGCTCCTCGTGACGCACCGCGCGCCGGCGGAGGCGGCGGCCCCGGAGGCCGTGGCCGTCACGGTGCCCGTGCCGGTCGCGGCCAAGGGCCTGCCGAAGGACACCACCATCGGCGTGCTGCTTCCCCTCGGCGAATCCGGCGAGGCCGGGACCGAGTTCGCCACCGCGGCGCAGGGTGCCGTCGTGGCCGCTGAGCGCCTGCGCCAGGCCGGGAACCCCGTGTCCCTGGCCGTCCAGAACGACGGCGGCAGCGACTCCGGCGCGGCCGCCGCGGTCGAGAAGCTGCGCGCCGCCGGGGTCTCCGGCCTCGTCATCGCCGAGACGGACGGCCGGGCAGCGGCGGCCGCCAAGGCGGCGTCGGCCGCTGGGATCCCCGCGGTGGCTCCGTACGCGGACGTCACGGGAAAGGGCGTCTACTCCCTGGCCCCGAGCGCGGCCGAGTTCAAGGACGCCACCGCGTCCGCCACGCGCGGCGCCAAGAACGTGCTGCTGGTGGACGCCGGAGCCGGCGCGCCGGCGGGCGTCACGGTCGGCAGGACCCTCAAGCTGAGCGACTTCGACGACGTGCAGGCCCTCGCCACCGAGGCCGCCGTCCTGACCGGGGACCGGCTCCGCCAGCCCGGGCGGGACGCGCCCCAGGGCAGTGAACCGAGCAAGGAAGCCCACCCGTCCGACACGGTCCTGATCTCCTCGCCCTTGACCGCGCGCAGCGCGCTGGTGGTCCAGGCCCTGCAGGCCAAGGGCGTCTCCGTCCCGCTGGTGCTGGGCCAGGACGCCACGAGCCCCCTCTTCGCGACGTCCCTGCAGGAGCACGACGGCGCGGCCTCCGGCCAGCTGGTCGGCGTCGCCGCCGTGGGCGGGGACTCCGTGGCGCTGCAGCAGGACGACGCCGGCCGGGCCATGTCCGCGTTCCTCGCCGGGGTGCGCATGGCCGCCGCGGACCCCTCGCTGAAGAACCTGAGCGGCGACGCGCCGTTCGCCGACGACGCCTGGGCGGCCGACGCCCGCAGCCACGACGCCGTCCTCTCCCTGGCGCTGGCCGCGGCGCAGGCCAGGAGCACCGCGCCCGCCAAGGTGGCAGAGGCGCTCGCCGCCCTCGCACCGGGGGCCAAGCAAGGCATCGCGGAGGGACCGCTGGACTTCACACGGCCGCATGTCATGACCCGCAAGGCCGTGCCGGTGTACGCCTCCGAACAGGATCTGGGGCTTCGGCCCAGGACGCAGAACTCCCCCACCCTGATCTGGATCCCCGCCGCGTCCGGAGGCCGCTGACTCCGCGGCCCGCCCCGTCGCGGGCGGACCGCCTCCTTTCCCCTGCCGACCCACGAAAGGAGCGCGCCGGTGCGCGTGCTGATCGACCTTGACGACCGCCGCTTCGAGGCGGAGGTGGCCCACGTGGCGCCCTCCACCCCGCTCTCCGAGCTCATCGAGGCGGCGGGCGGACCGCGGCTGGACCCCGGCGAGCGCGTGCAGGTCGACGACGCGTCGGTGGACGCGTCCACGCCCGTCGGGGAACTCGTGCTCCTGGAGGGAAGCAGGATCTCCCGCTCGCCCTGGGCGCGTCCTCAGCGGACGCGGGGATGGACGCTGACCCTGGCGGGAGGCGAGTCCGTGGGCGGCGTCGTCGAGCTCCCGCCCACCCGCGAACTGCTCGTGGGACGTTCCCCGCACGCCGACGTCGTGCTGCCCACCCAGAGCGCGTCCTGGGAGCACCTGCTGGTGCGGCGAGAAGACCAGGGCGTGCGCGTCGTGGACGCGGGCTCCACCAACGGGACCCTGGTGAACGGCGAGAGCGCGGCCGACGACGGCGTGCTGCTCTCCGAGGCGGCCACGATCGTGGCGGGCGGCGCGGTGCTGCTGCTGCGCCCGCTCCTGGAGGAAACGCCCGCACCGGAGCCCGGCTCCCTACGCAACCTCACCCCCGCGGGGACGGCGCCTTTCAACCGTCCGCCACGGCCCGGTCGGCCCCCGGCGGGCGAGGCCCTGGTCCCGCCCTCCCCCAAGGACGTCCCTCCCGCCTCCAAGTTCAACGTCATCACCGTGGCCGCACCGCTGGTCATGGCCGTCGTGATGGTCCTGGTCCTGCGGGACCTGCGCTTCGCCATGTTCGCCCTGCTGAGCCCGGTCATGGCCATCGGGATGTGGTTTGAGCAGAAGCGCCGCCACGCGAGGGGCCTCGTGGAAGAGGAGGAGCGCTTCGACGCCGCGGTCTCCGAATTCGCATCCCAGATGCGGGCCGCAGCGGCCGAGGAGACCGCGCGGCGCCACCGCATGATCCCCGATCCGGCCACGGTGCTGCGCCGCGCCGCCCTGCCGGCGACCTCGCTCTGGCAGCGCCGGTCGGACGCGAACGACTTCCTGGCCCTGCACGCGGGCACGGGTGACGTCCCGTGGACGCCGGAGCTGGAGCGCGCGGGCGCGCCCCGCCTGCCGGAGAAGGTCAGGGACGCCGTGGACCGGGTGCGCCTCGAGTCCGCACCGGTGCTCGTGGACCTGACCGACGCCGGCGTGGTCGGCATCGTGGGGCGGCGCGAGGGCGCGCTCGCACTGGCCCGTTCCCTCCTGGCGCAGGCCGCCGTCCACGTTGGCCCCGCCGACCTCACGGTGGGGGTGTTCTGCGACCAGGGGCGCGCGGACAAGTGGGAGTGGGCCTCGTGGCTGCCCCATACGCGCCAGGCGGGCAGCAGCACGGGGCAACGCTGGATGTCGGCGCAGCGCGAGTCCAGCGTCTCGATGCTGCGCGCCCTGAAGGATTCGGTGGGTGAGCTGCCCACACCCGCTCTGCTGGTGGTCCTGGACTCGGAGGTGCTCACCGAGGGACGCGATGCCCCGGCCCGCGAACTCCTGGGGCTGGGACGCTCGCGTCCCGGCGCCGATGGCAACTCCCGGCGGACCGAGCCGCGCGTGGCCGGCATCGTCATCGCGGCCTCCGCCGAGCACCTCCCGGCCAGCTGCACCAGCATCATCACGGTGGGCGACGACGCCGCCGCCAGCGTCCAGCAGCCCGGCGACCTGAGCCGCGTGGACGACGTGATCATCGCGGGCCTCGACGAGGCCGCGGCCCTGCGGGCGGCCATGGCGGTGGCGCGCTTCGACGATCCGGAGCTGCGGGTGCCGGGCGCCTCCCTTCCCTCGCTGGTCTGCTTGCCGGAGCTCTTGGGCGAAGAGCGTGCGGGAGCCGCCGCGGTGCTGCGGGCCTGGCGGGCTCCCACGGGCACCTCGACGCCCATCGGCGTCGGGGAGAACGGCGTCCTGAGTCTGGACATCGTCAAGGACGGGCCGCACGGCCTCGTGGGCGGCACCACCGGCTCCGGCAAGTCCGAGTTCCTGCGCTCACTCGTGGCCGGGCTGGCGGCGCGCAACGATCCCACGCGCCTGAACTTCATCCTCATCGACTTCAAGGGCGGCGCCGCGTTCGCGGCCTGCGAGCGCCTGCCCCACACGATCGGTACCATCTCCAACCTCGATGCCCAACTCGCCGACCGAGCGTTGCGGGCCCTCGAGGCGGAGATGGAGCGCCGCCAGCGCATCTTCGCGGCGGCGGGCGAGGGCATCGACAATCTCAACGCCTACCTCGCGACCAACCCCGCGGAGCCCATGCCGCGCCTCTTGCTCGTGATCGATGAGTTCGCGATGCTCGCCAAGGACTTCCCGGACGTCCTGGAGGCCCTGGTCAGCGTCGGCGCCGTGGGCCGCACTCTGGGCGTGCACATGATCCTGGCCACCCAGCGGCCCGCCGGCGTGGTCAACGACGACATCCTGGCCAACACGAACCTCAGGGTGGCCCTGCGCGTGCAGAGCCGCGAGGACTCCAACAACGTCATCGGTGTGCCCGCCGCCTCCGCGATCGGCCGCGCCCAGATGGGCCGTGCCTACGTGAAGCTGGGTCAGGACGACATCACTCCCGTGCAGACGGCGCTCGTCACGGGGCACACGCAGGCCGGGACGGCCGCGTCGCTCGACGTGCGTGAGGTGGGCCGCTTCGGCGTCCCCGTCCCGAAGCCCACCCCGCCGCGTTCGGCGTTGCCGGAGGAGAACGACCTCGACGTGCTCATCGACGCCATCGTCGCGGCGGACGCCGAGCTGGGCTTGCGCCCCCCGCGCAAGGTCTGGCCGGAGGCCCTCGGGGAGCGGGTGGAGCTGGAGGGCTTCGCCGCGGACGCGCCCAGCGACGTGCCGGTCGTCGGCGGCGTCCGTGGGGACACCGTGGTGGCGGCGCTCGTGGACGAGCCCGATCTGCAGCGCCAGTCCCCTGCCGGCTGGGACATGAACGCCGGCAACCTCATGCTCCTGGGCGTGGGTGGATCCGGCACCACGACCACCCTGGCCTCGCTGGCCCTCGGCCTGGCCCGTTCCACCGACCCGGCCGAGCTGGACCTCTTGGTGCTGGACATGGGCTCCCGGGAACTGGAGCCGCTGGCCCGGCTGCCGCACACGGTGGCCTACGTGGGGACGGGGGCCGGGGCCAAGGAACAGCAGGCGCGCTTCCTGCGCCACCTGCGCACGGAACTCGAGGCCAGGCGGGCCGCGCCGGGAACCCGGCCACGCGCCGTCGTGCTCCTGGACGGCCTGGCGTCCCTGCGGGACGAGTTCCAGGACTACGAGGGCCAGGCGCTATTGGACCTGTTGTACCGGGCGTACGCTGACGGGCCGGCGCTGGGGCTGTCCTTCGCCGTGTCCACGACGCGGGCCAAGGCCGTGCCGTCCGCGATGGACGAGGTGACGCTGCAGAAGTGGCTGTTCCGTCTGGCGGATCCGTACGACTATTCCTCGCTGGGTGTCAGAGGCAAGTCGATCCCGGCGCCGGTCCCGGGGCGCTGCGTCGATCCGCGCACCTCGTTGCAGATGCACGTGGCGACGCCGGGCGTGGGCTTGGACGCGGCGGTGGATCGTGTGGCTCTGGAGTGGGCGTCCGCGCCGGCGAAGGCCCCGGCCATCGGGCGGCTGCCGGACCGGGTGACCGTGGACGAGTTGGGCGACACCGCCCGGCTGGACGGCGAGCCGTGGTTGATCCCCGTTGGCGTGCAGGAGGCGAGCCTCTCCCCCGCGTATCTGGAGGTGTACGAGGGCGAGCACGTGCTGGTGGCCGGGACCGCGCGCTCGGGAAAGTCCTCGCTGCTCCTGGCCCTGGGCCAGGCGGTCAGGGGGGAACGGACGGCGCTCGGCGAGGTGCAGGTGTGGGGGCTGTGCGATCGACGCTCGCCTCTGGCCGACGCCGAGCTGGACCGGGTGAGCGTCGGTGCCGACGAGGTTCCGGCGCTCGTGGCGGCGTTGCGCATGGAAACGGGACCCGTGGTGCTCCTGGTGGATGACGCGGAGAGGTTCGACGACGCGGACCAGTCGTTGGCGGGCCTCGTCACGTCGGGGCGCCCCGGGCTGCTCGTCGTCGCGGCGGGCCGTTCGGCCGATCTGAGGAGCCTGTACAGCCACTGGACCAAGACGCTGCGCAAGTCGCGACTGGGCGTGGTGCTGCAGCCGGACGTCGATTACGACGGCGAGCTGCTGGGCGTCACGCTGCCCCGCAGGGCACCCGTGGCCCTGACGGCGGGACGCGGATACTTGGGCGTGGGTGGCCAGGTGGCGCTCATCCAGGCCATCAGCCCCGCTCCGGATCCCGCCTGACCTCCGGCGTGATTCCCAGCAACCGAAAGGGACACCAAAGCGCGTAAGTGGCGGCGCCCATGTCAAAGTGTGAATCCTTCTCGCCTTCGATGGCAGCGGCGATCTCTTCGCGGTGTGACGGGGTCACGCCCCGAGTCACGGTGAGGGTGCCACAAGCCGAGCACCATCACACCAAGAATGGTCCAGGCGACCCATCTGCGGGGCCGACGTCCTCTCGCAGTTCCGGGATGAAATACCATTCGCTCCGCTCTCACACCGTCTGCCATGCGTGCCGTTCAGCGGTCCTCGAACAACTGCAGCGCCTTCCCATGCGCAGTCCACGCGCGCGCCGACGCCACAGACCTCCCCTCAAACCGGAACCCCTCAGGAACCCGCCCCGTAGCAAAGAACACCGTCACCACAGCCACAGCAGAATCCCAATCCACCGTCTTCTCCGCCCTCACCACCACCGACGAAGTACCACTAGCCACACGAACCCGCCCAGACACCCCAGGACTCCGCGCCACCACCAACCCCGCCCCCCCACCAGGCCCAGAATGCAAAGTCACCTGACAACGACGACCCTCCGCCACATCCACCACAGCACACGGACCATCAGGCACATCCAAAGCAAACGTCCGCAGCCTGCTCGAAGCCGGCGGATTCAGACCAGCCCTACACCCTCGTTCGCGATGAGCCAGGGAAGTGATCACTACGACTCACATCCTTCAATTATAACAGTGTTATACAAACAATTTCACACCACCCGTTGCTCTCACTACTCCCGAGGCATATGCTGACAAAGTCGAAACATCGAGACACTCGATCAGAAACTAGAAGGGGCTTGCTATGTTTTTGAATGGAAAGAAGTCGACCCGTAAAAGTGCCATTATGCGCGTAGCGTCGGCCGCTCTTGCGACAGGAACATTTCTCTCGGTTGGACTCATCACCCCGAGCGCTCAGGCCGCCGAAATAGGGTCGAGGGCCACCTACGTTCTTAACATTGATGGACACCACACAACCCTCCAGGAAGGGCAATCGGTAACATACGAGATGGAACTGATTAACCCATCCATTCCCCCTGGCCAATTTTCCACCCAAGCCGTCTATGATGACAACGGCGGAACCATTACAGTCACAGCAAAGGGTGGCGTCTATCATTACGATATCGCAATGAAGGTTCCTGTAACCAACTTTTCTGGCACCTTCTACACGACGGACATCACATCTGGGCTTAGCGGCGGGGGAGTTTCGCTTAACAAATTTGCAGGAGACGTGACGACGAGCAAGCTCCGCGGTCACCTATACTCCGGCAGTCTGACCGGGACCGCCTACCTACTTGGCGTCCCAATTGCAAAGGCAATCTTGAACAACACCTACTACCGATACAACGACTACTGAGTTTTCAGGAAGTCTCAAGTCCGACTGGGGGTGGGCGAAGTTCGCTCGCCCCCTTGGAGGTTTTTATTTATGAGCGATCCACTTACTATACTACGTTCACTACTGGAAAAAGAAGCAGTCTCCATTGAATCGCTTGAAATGATTACTGGGGTCCCTAAAGAAGACCTTGAGAGTCTGTTAAATCCGAATTTGAACCGAAATTCAGCCATTCCCACCCTTTCCGAAAGACAGACGGCTGCACTCTCTGTCATATCTGGACAATTAAGTGTAGGTCTAAGCATACCTGACAATGAACGTCTTATTGGAATACTTGAGGTGTTAATTGAACAATTCAAATTCAACTACCGAAATCTTTCCACGTTAACGGGGGTGTCCCAAAGTGACATTAAGTTAGTCCACGAGGGTGGGGGGCAAGTGTCACAGGATATAAAATTTTCTCTAAGTGTGCGCGCGTCGTACATCCTCGGTGCGGTTGCAAACTCTTGTGCGTAGTGAAAATGAAGCGTCGTGATTCTTGTTAGGAAGGGACGAGTTGGCCGACAAATTCCCTTGGTATGAACCGAGCCTAATTCGTTGACAACCCGCGAATAATACTCTATCCTCACCGTTAAGCGAACAATAACTGCGGACATTATTGGAGCGACCGGATACTACCGAGTGCGAATAGGCATCATAACAGCGCGCCACCCCCCTGCGACCATAGAAGCCCTGCGCTTCGGCGAAGCCTACGACCTGTACGCGGACAACGTCTTCCGCTTCGCCCTGGCGCGCATATGGAATTGGCATGACGCGCAAGACATCGTCGCCATGAAATTCATGCGGGCTTTCAGCACCAAGCCGTCAGCACGGTCGCGTGCCTCCTGGGCATTCTGCACCCGACGGCCGCGGTCTGTGGGATCCTGCGCGTGCGTGATCGCGGTGCACCTTCGGCCACGCCCGAGGCTAAGTTCGTGGCCATGAGCGGTCTCAGCTGGCGCGCCTGGCCACGAGATATTCGGCCAGGGCCTCTCGCACCAGATCGGCTTCCTTGCGATCCTCGCGCAACGCGAGGGCAGCGAAGCCAGCCTTGAGCTCCCGCGGGACACGCGCGCGCATGATCGGCGATTCGCCAGCGGCGGCTCCCACCCGAGGTCGCCCCGACGCCACGCGAGTCATCTCCTCAATGCTCGCCGTGCCGGTCGCTTCCATGAGTAGTGCCTGCGCCTCCTGACGAGAAACGCTCCCCCGCTTCACCAAGCCCGGCTTCACGGTGAGCTCGCCGCGTTCGGCCGCGTCAGCCAAGGCGTTCAACTCCACCTCTCGCTGTGCCCGCGTCAGTCCTCCTCCTGCATCAGTAAGTGCTGCCGCTGATCGGTCTGTTCCATCGCGTGAAACACCTGCATGTTCCGCGCTACCCGTCCGCTCAAGCCCCTGGCTAAAGTGTGGCACAGAACACGGCCACAGATTCGGACGCCGGGCGCAACCCGAGCCGCCTTCCGGATAGCTGGTCTTCGTGGATGGAACCTTTTTGGGGCGAGCGGACACTACTGAGTGTGAACAGACATGAGGAGGTCGCGCCGCCGTCTGTGGCCGCAGAGGCCTTGAGCTTCGGCGAGGCCTATGACTTGTACGCGGACAACATCTTCCGCTTCGCCCTGGCGCGTATGCGGAATTGGCACGACGCGCAAGACGTCGTCGCGATGACGTTCATGCAGGCGTTCGGCACCAAGCAACGCCCAAAAGTCAGCGCGGTTGCATGGCTCTTGGGTGTGGCCAGCAACGTGATGCGGAACTTCGCTCGGTCCGCTCGGCGCTACCGGGACGTGATCGACCGCATCCCCCGGTTCGAGTTGCCCACCGACGACGCAGACATCGACGCCCGCCTGGATGCCGAGAGCGCCGTGACGGACATGCTCGCTTCCACCCCGGGGCTGGGCATGCGGGACAGGGAGGTGCTGATCCTGTGCGGAGCCCTCGGATACGGCTACCAAGAGGCCGGCGCGGCCCTGGACATTCCGGTGGGAACGGTGCGTTCGCGTTTCGCCCGGGCCAAGCAGAAGGTGCGAGATGCCCACCCGTCCCTCGCCTGAACCATCCCCGAACCGCGACAAGGAGCTAGCCATGAACCTCAATGATGTGACGCTTCCGCTGGCCACGAAGGCTGCCATGCGCAACGTGATCGACGCCGAGCTGCGCAAGGCCACCACTCGGCGTGGGCGCCACAAGGTCGGGATCGCTGCCCTGGCCGTCTCGGTGGTGGCCGTCGGCGCCACCGCCGGCGCCGCCTACTACTCGTCCCTGCAGCCAGCCAAGGACCTCACCCGCATCACGTGCTACTCCTCGATCGATCTCTCGCACGGCCCGGATGCCTCCGTGGAGAAGGAACTCAGCGGGCCGTTCGTCAACGAGGATCCGAATTTCGATGACCCGATCGGCGAATGCCTCGATTTCTGGAAGTCGGGCATGGTCACCAACACCGACAGACCCTTCACGGGCAAGCCCCTGGACCCCTCGATCCCGTTGCCGCAGCTCCAGGCCTGCGTGAAGAACGACTCGATTGCCGTGATCCCCGGCGGCGACGGCACCTGCGGCGGCCTGAGACTGCCCGACTGGAACGGACGTTGAGAAGCGACGGGGCAGGCGCCGCACGCCCGACGCTGGCGGACCGCGTCGAGGCCGCCTCCACCGTCAATCGCATCACCAGCACCTCTCGCCGCAGCGTGCGAGAGGACGCACCGCTTGCGATGGCTGCAGGTTCCTCCAACTTCCTGCACTGACGGGGAGAAGAGACACGAACGGCGACCAGGCAGCGACGACAGCTCGGCATCCCGACCTACGATGGAGGACATGGCGGACCTGGTACCCGACAACTACGCGGCAACGCTCGATGACCTCAAACGTCAGGTACACGCGGCCCGATACCAGGCCCAGCGGACGGTTAACAGGCTCTTCGTAGTTGAGGGTGTAGCCGGGGTTCGGGCGGCGGTGGTTGGATAGGGGTCGAGGTCCCCCGAGGATGGAAGTTCCTACGCTGCCCATCCGGAAGACCTCGACATGTTCAACGCTACCTTCGCCGCGCCCTGCCTCACCACGTTCTGCCGCCTCGACGAGCTTGGCCTCGAGGCCGTGGGCCAGCACCTCGACGCGGATCGGGCGGTGATCGAGTGCCGCGTCGTGGACGACGATCCGTGGTGCCGGAAGTGCGCAGCAGAGGGCGTGCCACGGGACACCGTGGTCCGTCGGCTCGCGCATGAGCCGTTCGGGCACCGGCCCACGATCCTGCTGGTGCGGGTGCGCCGCTACCGGTGCCCGCACTGCGGGAAGACGTGGAGGCAGGACACCTCGAAGGCCGCGACGCCGCGCGCGAAGATCTCTCGCGGCGGGCTGAGTTGGGCGCTGACGGCGATCGTCGTCGACCATCTCACCGTCTCGCGCGCGGCCGCCGGTCTCGGCGTGTCCTGGCATACCGCGAACAGCGCGATCCTCGCAGAAGGCAGGCGGCGCCTGATCGACGCTCCGGGCCGGTTCGAGAGGGTCACCACGATCGGCGTCGACGAGCACGTCTGGCGGCACACCCGGCTGGGCGACAAGTACGTCACCGTGATCATCGACCTCACGCCCGCCCGCGAGAAGACCGGCCCTGCGCGGCTGCTGGACATGATCGAAGGCCGCTCCAAAGCCGTCTTCAAGCAGTGGCTCGCGGGACGGCCACCGGCATGGCGGGACGGCATCGAGGTGGTCGCGATGGACGGGTTCAGCGGGTTCAAGACCGCCGCCGCGCAAGAGCTGCCGGACGCGGTCCCGGTGATGGACCCGTTCCATGTCGTCCGCCTCGCCGGCGACGCGATGGACCGGTGCCGGCAGCGAGTGCAGCAGGACACGCTCGGGCATCGCGGTCGCGCCGGTGACCCGCTCTACAACGCCCGCCGCACCCTGCACACCGGCGCCAGCCTGCCCACAGACAAGCAGACCGCCCGCCTCGAAGCGGTGTTCGCCATCGAGGAACACGTCGAAGTCGAGGCAAGCTGGGGCATCGACCAGCGCATCGTCGCCGCCTACCGCGAACCCGACAAGAACAAGGCGAAGCAGCTGATGCGGGAAGTGATCGACTCCGTCAGCAGCGGCATTCCCGCCTCGCTGATCGAGATCCGCAGGCTCGGCCGCACCCTCAAGCAACGCGCCGTCGACGTGCTCGCGTTCTTCGACCGACCCGGCACCTCCAACGGGCCAACGGAGGCCATCAACGGCCGACTCGAGCACCTCCGCGGCTCCGCCCTCGGCTTCCGCAACCTCACCCACTACATCGCCCGCAGCCTGCTCGAAACCGGCGGATTCAGACCAGCCCTACACCCTCGTTCGCGATGAGCCAGTAATCACGCCGATGGCTACCGCATGGTCCGCGGCGAACTGCTTGATGCTGCTACCGACCTTGGACAGGCGCGAGCGTGCCGAGTCGTCGTACACCTTGAGTTCCTTGTCCGTCAGCGGCTTCAGGCCGTTGGGGTCGGTGAAGGCCAGCGGGTTGCTGCCGGCGTAGGCTTACGGGTTCACTGACAGAGTCCAATCAGCTGTTGCCGGAGATCGTGCACGTCTTCCTGAAACCACCCACAGGCGGGGTCCGAACAGTAGTAGCTCTCACCAGGTCTGCCCTGGATCGTCAAGGATCTGGCCCGACGGATAATCGACCCACTTGTCGCGGTTCCCTTTCGCGAAGAGCTGAGAAGCCACCATTTCGCATTCTTGCCAGTCCCTGTGGGGCCCGTCCGGCGGCACGTGCAGCGCTGCAGGCAGTTGGTCCAGCGGGACCCTTACCCAAGGAGCATCACCAACGGATACCTCATATTCCGGCGGCTGTACTCGAAAAAATCCACGCCTTCTGCGGGCCTGCACCATCCGAAAGGCTCGCAATGGTCTCCTATTCGAGCCGGCCATCATCCCAAGTCCCAGCTGGGCTGGAAGTCCGACGAATATCCAGAATAGCCGGCCACCTGCCGCCGCTCCATGTCGTAATAGGGACTTGCCGGCAGTCCGCCCTTACCACGCGGATTCAAGCTCGGCGCAGGCTCGCCGATATCCACGATTCCCTTACCCTGCATCATCTGGTAGTTGATCCATTTCTTGTTGGCCCATAAATGAACTGAATTATGCATAGATTCCGGGAGGTGGTCCTCCGTGAACTTATACAACTTGGGTGGGAGCGCGTTGTATGTGCCGTACCCATGCTCAGCTCCGTAGGGATGGACTCTAGTTTCCATCAGGCGACCCATAACCACCGTGTTTGCGCCGGGATTGCGCGTCACAGAGTTCATGATGGTCTGCGACACCTTGTGCCCTGCAGCACCGCCGGCGATACCCGTGACTGCGCCGAATGCCGTTCCCGTCGCCGTCGCCTGCAAACCGCCGGCCAGCGTATGCGGCCCAGGCCCCGTGTAGTACGAGTAGGCACTCTGCAGACCACCACCGATACCGCCCGAGCTGGCGCCGGCAACCATCGCTCCCTTGATACCCGTGAGCCCGGCTTTGGCAGCGATACTGGCTCCGCCGAAGCCTCCGAGGGCGCCACTCAATGCGACCTCACCCCAGTTGACACCGCCGGTGGTGGCCTTCTGGATGATGGTGTCGGCGCCAGCGCTGATGAGCATCATGCCGGCGGGTCCACCGACACCGGTCGCCATCAGCACGCCGCCGGCGATCACCATGGCACCACCGGCGAAATACTCCCAATTCTCACCGACCCAGGAACCTGCCTTGGCCAGGCCCGAGCGTGCCGAATCGTCGTACGCCTTGAGTTCCTTGTCCGTCAGCGGCTTCAGGCCGTTGGGGTCGGTGAAGGCCAGAGGGGTGTTCCCGGCGTAGGCGTACGGGTTCCCGTCCCACCCCGCACCGAGTGTGGGAGGCAGCGGGTCCGTGCTCAGGAAGGAACGGGTGCCTGCGTCATAGACGCGTGCTCCCATCCACTCCAGCCCAGCCACCTCCAGGCCGCCTCCAGCCGTGAGGCCGACGCCGGCGGGCAACAACCCCGGGATGCCACCGGGAGTGTCGGCCCGTCCCCCGGCGTGCCAGCCCGGGGTGGGCAGGGCGGGCGCTCCGATCGCTGCCCACGGGTCATCCGCGCCGGACGGGCGGGCGTCACGCCACCCAGCCGTGGTGAACACCTCCCCGACACCCGTCAGGGACCCTGGCAGGTGCACCACCTGGGTGTCGGCCACAGCAACCAGGGACGGGAACGGGGCGGCCGTGTCCCAGGCCAAGGCCGTGTCGTCGACCTGGGCGAGCTGGCCGAGGGCATCGACCCACAGGTGCTGAGCAGCGATCTCGGCGCCGTCGGCATTCCGGTCCACGCAGGCGCTCAGGTACCCGGTGGGACCCCACGCGTACTCCCGCGCACTCCCATCCGCCTCGATCCGCCGCACCCGCCGGCCCAGCCCGTCGTACACATACCGGGCCTCGGCCCCATCCGGGTGCGTCACCCGGATGAGTTGACCGGCCTCGTCGTACTCGTACGTGGTTGTGCCGGCCGAGGTGGACTCGGCCAACAGGAGACCGCCCTCGCTGTACTCGTAGCCGGTCGTCTCCTCCTCGCCTCCACGCCGCGTGGTCAGGCCGAGCAGCTGACCCGCCTGGTCATACGTGTAGGTGGTCTCCGAACCGTTCCGGGCGATCACGGCCACCCGACCTTCGCTGTCGTAACCCAGATGCGTGGCGTCCACCGCCTGCGGTTCGGTGGCACTGGTGCGTGCATGCTCCACCAGGCGAGAAGAGCGGTACACCCATTCCTGGATCAGGTCCCCGGCCACCGAACGGGCCAGCCGCCCCGCCGCATCGCGTTCGAACACCGCCCGCCCGAGCTTGGGGTTGGTCACCGCGGTAATGCGGCCGGCGGCGTCTCGCTCGTACTTGGTGGTGACCCCGTGCGCGTCCGTGAAGGCGGCGCGGTTGCCGTCCTTGTCCCACGCCCAGTTCAGGGACCGCTCCTGGCCCGCGCCGATTCGCTGGTGGGAGGTAAGCAACCCACGCCGGTCAAAGGACAGAGTGTGCTCCACCAGCGCCCCGTCGGCGCGGGTGGAATCCGTCACCACGACCTTGCGCCCCACGGCATCGCGGCTGACGCGGGAGAGCACGGTGCCGTCCACGCTCGTGGACTCCTCACACCCGGCCGCGTCATACGTCCAGGTGGTGGTGTGCCCATCCGGATCCGTCTGAGAGAGCTGTCGCCCGGCCGCGTCATACCTCGCCGTCGTCACCCTCCCGGCCGCTTCCGTCTCCGACGCAACCTTGTCCAGCTCCGTGTACGTCCGCGTCGTCACCCCACCGGACGGATCGGTGATCCGCACCAGCCGCGAACGCTCGTCGTACTCGAAACGAGTCACGCCACCGAGCCCATTGCGAGTGGAAACCAACTCACCAGCAGCGTTGTAGCTGAAGTGCCGCACGCCGTACCAAGGGTCGGCCACGAACGTGACCCGGCCCAGGGCGTCGTGCCCGTACCTGGAGACCTCACCGGAAGGCGACGTCACCCGCGTGAGACGGGAACACGCATCGTACTCGAAGGACGTCTCCCCCACCGGGGAGATCTGTCTCACCACACGCGAGTCCGCGTCGTAGACCAGCTCCGTCACCGCGCCGAGAGGGTCCGTGGAGCGCCAAGGGCGTCCACAGGCGTCGTACTCGTAGCGCGTGGTGGCCCCGGAGGGCGAGACCACCTCCACGACACGTCCGGCCACGTCACGGACCAGCCGGGTCAGCCCGCCCTCGCCATCTACGAGCTCCACCGGATTGCCGGCAGCGTCGTAGCTGACCAGCTCCGCGGTCTCGTCCTGCGATGACACCTGCGTGGGGCGCCCGTATTCGTCGAAACGAACGGTCCGTGTGGCGAAGGCGTCCCGCACCGTGGCGGTGCCCCCTCGCCGGTCCGATGCCGCGTCCACCCGCACGCCGGTGGGATCCACCACCGCGGTGAGATCCCCGATCCGGCTGTACTCGCGCAGCCACTGTCCGCCGGCCGGGTCGGTGATCACGCGCAGCCGGGACAGGGCATCGTGCTCAAACTCCCAGGCGGAGCCGTCGGGAAGGACGGCTGCGGCCACGTTGCCGAGGTCGTCGATGACACGCTCGATCCTCCGGCCCAGCGGATCCGTGGTGGACACCAGGTCTCCACCGGGACCGTATTCCAGTTCGGTGCGCGCACCACTCGGGTCCGTCAGTGCGGTCAGCCGGCCCGCCACATCGTGCTCAAAGCGCCAGCCCGAACCGTCCGGGTCCGTCCGGGAGATCAGATTCCCGGTCGCGTCGTAGCCGAAGGCAGTGGTGGCACCGGAGGGCGAGACCGCCTGCACCGGCCGCCCGGCCCCGTCACGGACGATCCGCGCCGTGTCACCGGACGCGTTGGTGCTGGAAACGAGATCACCGTGTTCGTCGTAGCCGAAGCGAATCCGTACGCCGGTGGGGTCCGTGACCTCCTGCAGGAGCCCCTTGTCCCAGCGCAGCTGCGTGGTGCCGCCCAGGGCATCACGGATCACGGACGGATCCAGGTCCTGCGCGGTCGCGTACTCGTACTCCACCACTGCGCCGGTAGCGGTGACCAAGGCGGTGAGCCGGTCCGCGTCGTCGTACCCGAAGGTCAGGTCAGCGCCCTCCGGCGTCACGGTCCGGGTCCGCCGACCGCGTTCGTCATAGGCGTGGACCGTCACGGAGCCGTCGCGCTCGGTGAACATCAGCAGGTTGCCGTGCGTGTCATAGGCCATGGACTGCTTGGCGTCGTCCGCGTCGAGGATGCCGACCAGTCGGCCCTGGGCATCATGCAGCCATGAATTCGAGCGTGAGCCGTCCCCGTCTGAAACGACCGTGACGCGCCCTGGCAGGTACGCATACCGACTCACGCGCCCATGCGCCGAGACCTGGGAGGTCACCCGGCCGTCGGCGTCATAGGTGTTGGTCACCTCGGCCACGCCGGCGGCGGAGACCACGGTATGGATCAGACCCGCCTCGTTCAGGGTGTAGTGACGCGAGGCGCCCGCGGAGTCCACGCGGATCAGGTGGCCGGCTTCGTCGTAGACGTACTCGACGCGGCGGCCGTCATCGGCCGTGACCACGGCGACACGGCCGTCCACGTGCTCCACATCGACGCTGCGGGAGGAGCCGTTCTCCATGTGTACGACGACGCCCGAGGTCGCCTCGCGCCGGACGCTGACCGTGCGCCCGGGCCCCGACCCGGCCCCCAGCCAGGCGCCGGAGGCGCTGAACGCCCACCAGGCACCGTGGTTGTCCCTGACCACGAACAGCTTGTCGATGCCCTCAGGCACGCAGCGCAGTTCGGCGAGAATGCCCTCGCCGGCGCGTTCCTGCCTGAGCCAGAAGTTCTCCCGCACGCCGCGCCCGAAGCCAGTGCCTTCGCGGGGGAAGACCACCAATCGGCCGTCCTCCTTGACCCAGCGCGCCCCCTCGTCCCCCACGTCCAGGAACTGGTCAAGGACCGAGGCCCACCCGGGGCCGAACACACCAGGCTTCGAGAGCCCGGAGGGCAACGAGTTGTACATGCGCGTGAGGGACAGTCCGCTGGCGACCCCGTCGAAACCGAGGTCCGTCTCCGGCTCCAGGAAGTTGCCAGTCGCCGTGTTCACGGGGTCATCCGCGTAGCCTGTCGACGGCATGGCGCCGGCGGCCGTCGGCGGGTCGATGTGCAGCGCCGAGCGCTTCTCGGAGACACCGGCTGCCTTGAGGGCCTCGCCGAGGCTCGCGTCCGAGACCTGGGAGACGTTCCCCTCGCCACCCGCCGCAGCGAACGCATCGGCGATGGTCTTGGCCCACGTCGCGTCATTCTTGTTGGAGGAGAGGTAGCTCCGGTAGGCGCTCACCACACCCGATGCACTGATGGAACCCCAGGCGCACTGCGTGGCGAAATCGCTGAGGTGGGACTCCAAGGTGCCGGGAGTCGAGGAGAGGTCATCATCCAGGGAGCCGCAGCCCGTGGCGAAGGACCGCAGGTCTTCCGGGCGCGCGGAGGACGTGCCTCCCGCCGCGCCCTTGCCGTACTCCTGCCTGGTCCCGGCGTTGACGTCCGCCGCCGGGAAGGATGGCGCCGGCCCCGGATCCATGTTGGGGCGTTCCTCCTCCCCCGCGAAGAAGTCATGGACGTCATCACCGCGACGTTGGAGCCAGTTGTGATGGCTGCGCTCCTCCTCGCGCTTGTTGTGCTCCCTCACCCATTCATTGTTCTGCCGGCGCCGGGCGTCTTCTTTGTGCCCGGCATCGATCATCTGCTGAACGTAACCGGCCACGGTTTCCATCGCCGTGGCCAGATTGGCTGCGTCCTGCGCCGCCGTGGCTGCGTTCGCAGCGAAGATCTCCGAGTAGTGCCCCGTGAAATCCTGCTTCGCCGCCGAGACGTACTTGGCGCGCGATCCCGCCTGATCCCGGAGTCGGCTCGCGGCACTCGTGAAGGCCCGCTTCAGCTCGGACGCCGTCGTGTACGCGAAGCGCCCACCGTGGGTCGCGTCAGACTCGGGCAACAGGGGCATCTCTTTGAACGTGGTCACCGATTACTCCTCGGGTGAGCCCGGCGCGAAGGCGGCCGGTCGCGCGTTACTGGAAAATGAGTCAGCGAGTCAGCGAGTCAGCGGTGGCCGGACCTGACGTTCCGAGGCAGCCGGCCACGAGCACGGTCGATTCGATCGCCGCCCCATGCAATGACCGGGCCACCTTCCGCGTCGATACCCAACGCATCCGAAGGTGGTCCGGCCACTGTCACCGAAGTGCGGTCAGGCGCCGCCGCCGGCCGAGAAAATATCCTGGCTGATCTTCGAGAGCTGCTGATGCAACTGCTCCAACTCCGACTTCGCCTTGTCCAACGCAGCCTTCGTCTCAGGCCACGTCGAACCACGAAACTGCGACGCCAACGGACCATCCCACACATTCGGATCAGACAGAATCTTCCCCTGCCCATCCAACGCCGTGATCTGATCCGTCAAACCACCATTGATGATGTTCTGCACCTGCGAAATCGCAGACTTCGCCTGCTCCGTCGACAACACACGCGACATGGAAACCCCCACGCTCAAACACTTCACCCACCCCCAGAAGCACTCCCCCGGGACCCAGGCCTGCCGAAACGAAACGCTATCAGCCTAACGTCGTTACTCCAACCGGTAGGCGTAAGAGTCACTGACCTTCGCGGGACGTGACGCTGAACGGAGCGGACTGCAGATCCGTCAGGTTGCCCACGCTGGCGCGCACGGTGCATTGCGGCGCGATCTGCAGCGCCGTGACGGTCAACCCGTCGCCACTCACCGCCAAGGCACCAGCACACCCATCGGAGAACCTCACGCCTTGTTCGCCTCCGGCGATGTCCACCAGCATGCTGGACGGACGCCCCGCGCTGGGGCTGACGTACAAGGGGTTGAGCTCGTCGACACCACCCGCCCACACCGGGAGAAGCCGGATCGACACGGCGCTGCTGGACACCACCCGGGCGGACGTGCGCACCTCGATGCCCTGGAGTCGCTGCACCGGATACGCGGTCCCCTTGACCTTTGGGTTCGCCACGGCGGACGCCGTCGCCTCCTGAACTGAGCGCAACCACGCGTCGAGGCCCTGCTGATCCGCCGGCGCGATGTCCACCGAGGCCGTGAGCTGCTTCGTTGCGCCGGCGGGGATCTTCGCACCCGTCACCGTCCAACCGCACGGGGCATCGACCCCGGTCACGGACGCACGATTCCGCGAGACCTCCCCCTCTCCCCAGTCCACCGACGGACAGTTCTGGGACCCGTCCAAGCCGGGAAGAACCTCCAGCAGGTCCCCGCTCAGCGGGGCCCGCTGGGCCGAGTACGTGATGGTCAGCTTGGCCCGCCCCGCCGCCGGGTCGTAACTCACGTCCCGCGAAATGCTCAGCCCGGTGGGCGACGCCGCTCCCGGCAGGTGCGAGGTCAGGGTCACCGTGGATGCCGCCTCCTTTTCCTTCGCCGGCGTCAGGAGCCGAACACCCACCACGCCGACGACGGCGAGCACCACGACCGCTACGGCCAGGACGACGGCCCGCCGGGTTCGCCACCACGGCACGGTGCGCGCGGCGGCGTCCTCGAGCGACCGCACCGCCAGGGTCGATTCTCGGCGAGGCATGGGCCTCACCACCGTGGCCGAGCCGGCCTCGCCCAGGTGCGGCACCACGGCATCCACGTCGGCGGGGCCGACCGGCATCGCCTCCGCCTCCTGCTCGGAGAAGCTTCCGCGCACCACCGTCGCGGGGCGCTCGGCCGGATCGAATTCGTCCGGCCCCTCGACCACGGCCAGAGGTGGCAAGGAGGCGACCCCCGGCGCCAGGTTCCGCAGAGAGGCCGCGGCCTGGGCCGCCGTCGGGCGCTGGGCCGGGTCTTTCGACAGCAAGCTGTCAAGCAGACTCCACGCCTCAGGGGGCAGCTCGAGGCGCGGCACCTGGGAGGTCACATGGCGGTAGGCAATCGTGAAATCGGTGCCTGGGCCGGCGAAGGGCGTGCGGCCCGCCAACAGTTCGTAGAGGAGGATGCCGGCCGAGTAGACGTCCCCCTCGAAGCCCGAGCGCCCCTGGCTGATGAGCTCCGGCGACATGTACTGAGGGGTGCCGATCAAACCGGTGGTCTGCCGAATCCTCTCCCCCACCACCGAGGCGATGCCGAAGTCCGAGACCTTCACCTCGCCCGGGACGCCGTCCCCCCACGAGTGCGTCAGCAAGACGTTGTCCGGCTTGATGTCCCGGTGGACCACGCCGCTGCCGTGCGCCGCTGCGAGCGCGTCGAAGACCTGCGCGACGACGGCGAAGGCGTCCTCCGGCCGGAGGAGGCCGCTCCGGGCCAGGGCGTCACGCAGGGAACCGCCGGGCACCAGGTCCATGACGATGGCCAGGCGGGGACCTTCCACCACCATGTCCCGGACGGGGACGATGTGCGCGCTACGCAGGCCGATGAGCACCGAGCGCTCCCGGACGAAGCGTTCCACCAATTGGGGATCCTCGGCGTGCTCGGGCTTCAGGAGCTTGGCCGCAAATTCCTCGCCGTGGGCGTTCTCCACGGCCCAGACCTCGCCGATCGCCCCCGAGCCCAATCGACGAACGAAGCGGTAGGAGGCGCCGAGCGCCTCACCTGCCTGTGCCAGCTGCACACCCACCCCCGAGCCTCACCGGGTGCCACCGCACCCTGCGCGGCCCTGCACCATGGTAGGCAATTCCAGGTGATGGGCGAACTCGGCGGCGGGCGGCGGCGATCCGCAGACCTCAGCCCAGCCGGCCGCCGGACTCCTCCAGGTAGCAGGCCGCACACAGCGATTCATACGTGACGTCCCCGCCGTCGATGGCCACCTGGTCGCCGTCGAACACGATCTCCCCGTCCACGCGCCGCGTGTTGAAGACCGCCTTGCGCCCGCAACGGCAGATGGTCTTGAGCTCCTCCAGCGTGTGCGCAATCTCCAACAGCCGCGCGGCCCCCGGGAACGCGTGCGTGAGGAAGTCGGTGCGAATGCCGTAAGCCAGCACCGGGACGTCATCCAGCACCGCGATGCGCATCAGGTCATCCACCTGTTCCTCCGAGAGGAACTGCGCCTCGTCCACCAGCAGGCAGGCCACGGGCGGCACCTGAACGTGCGGCACCAGCGCGTCCGGATTGTCGCCGCGGGACGCCGCCGCGAAAAGCTCGCGCACATTGGCACCCTCCGGGATGACGAGGTCCACGGCGCGCGTCACGCCCAGCCGCGACACGATCTCGTCGTCGCCCTTGGTGTCCACTCCCGGCTTGGCCAGCAGCACGCGCTGCCCGCGCTCCTCGTAGTTGAACGCGGCCTGGAGCAGGCCCGTGGACTTGCCCGAATTCATGGCTCCGTAGCGGAAGTACAGCTTGGCCAAGGGGGACCTTTCGGGCGGGCGATCGCAGTGCTCTCGCCGGGCGGAAGCCCCGGGACGGGCCCGGGCGCGGCGCAGACAGTCTAGCGAGTACGCACGGGCCGCGACGCCGGCGGGACTCAGCCGTGGGCCCGGCGGCGCCTGGTCCCGATCACCACGCCCGTCCCGGCCAGCAACGCCAGAACGGCCAGCCCGGCCGGGCCGTAGCCGTTCGCTCCAGTCGCCGCCAGCTCGGCGGTCGCTGGCGCGGCCGCGAGGGTGGTCGGGGCCGGCTTCACCTTGATGGGCGTGATGGCGCCGACCGGCTTGGCCGGCTGGCTGGGCGGGGCGCTGGGCGTCGAGCCGCTCGTGGGTGTCGAGGTGCCCGACGACGGCGTGGTCGCCGGAGTGACGGGGTCCGGCGTCGGTGCGGAGCCGAGGGAAGCCGCGATGCTCGCGGCAAAATCGATGGCGTCCTGCGCCGTCCCTTCCGGATCCATGTGCTTCAGGTACCAAGCGCGGAGCGCTGCGGAACCGCCGCCGTCCAGATACGCGTTGAGGGCATCAACGTAGTCCTGCTCCGCTCCCTCGCCGAACTGCAGATAGACCCAGTAGATGCCGTCGTCGCTCGTGAGGAAATCGGCCGCCTCCGCCTCATCTTGGATAGCGGCCAGCTGCCCGGTCAACCGGTAGTAGTCGGCCACCTCAAGGGGCTGAAGCTCAGGCCGACCAATGTCCGCCGGCGACGTCAACGTCGCCACGATCTCGTCCAGCACGTCCGGCTCGAGAGCGCGCAGTTGCTTCAGGCTCAGGCCCAGCGCCTGTGCCAGCTCGCTCTCGCTCGCGCCCACCGCGGCGGCGGCCTGGGCGGAGGTCGTGGTGCTGGGCGGGGTGTCTTCCGTGGGGGCCTCCGCGCTCGACGGCTCCTCCGCCCCGGAACCGGCCGCCGGCGCGGCTGCCGAATCGGGTGAAGCCCCGGTGTCCGGCGTGGCCTCGTCCGAGGAATCAGTGGTCGTGGTGGCAACTCCCGAGGGGTCGGCCGCATCGAATTCCGACTGCGTGGGCGTCGCCGAGACGTCATCCGGCGAGCCTGTCGCATCCGGAGCGGACTCGGCAGGGGGCGCGGTCGCCGCCAAGTCGTCGGCGACCTCGGTCGGCAACGGGGCCGCTGCCAGTGCATCCCGCGCTACCGCGGGCACCGACACCCCCTCGGCCGAAGGTGCGTCGCTCCCTGCGGAAGCGCTGGCCCCGACGCCCGTGGGCTCGGCCGCCGCCGAAGGCGACTCGACGGCGACGGGCGAGACGGCGACGTCGGGCACGGGGGCGGCGGGGGCCGAGGAAGCCGGAACGGCGGCAGCGGACTCCGGCGCCGACTCGTCCGCGGCGAAGGCGCCGGCCGGGCCGGCCAGGAGCAGGCCCGCGGTGAGGGCGGCGGCGCCGGTGACGGCCGCGATGCGGCGCGCGGGCAGGGGCGACGAGGGGGAAGAAGACACGTGAGCCTCCGGGGAAGGGTGCAAGGCAGGGGTGATGCGAAGAGCCCTCGATCCCACCGTCGGTAGGAAGCGAGTGAGACATCCTGACACGCCGCGGGCCCCCGCGGCTAGGGGGTGGATCCCTCGATCGACGACCAGCCGTTCTCGAGGAGGTCGAATGCGCCACGCAGAGCGGCCTCGGGGTCCCCGTAGAGGTCCACGACGGTCCACGCCTCGAGGACGAAGTGGGCGAAGAGCCGGACGCGGACGTCGCCAGGGTCCCGCCCCAACTCGGCCGCGATGGTCTCCGCGAGGGCGCTCTCATGCCGCAGCCACATGCCGCGCTCGTAGGCCTGGAGTGCGGGGGTGGACTCGATCATGGCCTGGAAGGCGGCCATCTGCTCGACGTATTCGCGCCCTTGCTCCGCCATCCCGGCGAGCCAACCGTGCAGGGCGGCGCTGATGCTCGTCCCTGACGGTCGCTCCCGCACGGCCGCGAGGAGGGACTCCCGGCGTTCGTCGTCCTCATCGAAGACCAGCGCCTCCTTCTGCGGGAAGTGCGCGTAGACGGTGGCGAGGGAGACGTCCGCCCCTTCCGCGATCTGCTTCATGGTCACGGCGTCGTAGCCGCGCTCCAGGAACATCTCCATCGCGGCGTCGGCGATGGCGCGGCGCGTGGCCGCTTTCTTGCGTTCCCTGCGGCCCGGAGCGGCGGCCTGCGACGTGCTTGCACCCATGACTTCAGTGTATCGAGATTAAAACTAGAGCCGTTCTAGTTTTGGTGCTATTCTACTTTCATGGCTACCACGAACCAGCCCCCCGCGTCCCCGAAGCGCGCGTGGTTCATGCTCGTCACGCTCACGATGCTGAGCGTCATCGGCATGACCATCGTCTTCCCCGTCATGCCGTTCCTCGTCCAGAGTTATCTGCCCGCGAACAGCTCGTCCCTGGCCCTCTGGGTCGGCATCCTGGAGGGCGTCAGCGCCCTCTGCGCCTTCCTCGCCGCGCCCTTCTTCGGTGGTCTGTCCGACCGCGTCGGCCGCCGGCCGGTGATCATCATCGCGGCCTTCGGCGCCGTGGCCGGCTACCTGGTCTTCGGCTTCGGCGGCGCCCTGTGGATGCTGCTGCTCGGTCGCATCATCCAGGGCATCACGGCGGGCGACATGCCCGCCCTCTTCGCCTACGCCGCGGACATCACGCCGCCCGAACAACGCGCCAAGCGCTTCGGCCTGCTGGGCGCCCTCAACGGGATCGGCTTCATGGTCGGCCCCGCGCTGGGCGGCGTCCTCGCGGGGATCGACATCCACCTGCCCGTCTTCGCCACCGCCGCCGTGGCGCTCCTCGTAGCCCTGCTGTCCATCTTCCTGTTGCCCGAGTCCCTGGCCCCCTCCCACCGCACCACCCGCCTGCAGCTGGAGAACCTCCACCCGGTCCGCGTCATCGTCGATGCCTTCCGTCGCCCCGAGTTGCGCGGCCTGCTCGTCACCCTGGTGCTGCTGACCATCCCGTTCACGTTCTTCTCCAGCAACTTCAGCGTGCTCGCGATCGACGCCGTCTCGTGGGGCGCCACCCAGGTGGGGTTGCTGTTGTCCGTCATCGGCGTGCTGGACATCGTGATCCAGGGCGGAATCCTCGCGTTCCTGCTGCCGCGCATCGGCGAGCACCGCACCATCCTGATCGGGCTCGTGGGGCAAGGCCTCGGCCTCGTCGCCGTGACCGCCGTGGCCTCGGTGTTCGGCCAGCCGTGGTTGCTCGTCCTGGGCGTGCTCATGCTGGGCGGCTTCCAGGGCCTCACGCAGGCCCCGTTGGGCGGCCTGATCTCCACGAGCGCGGGCGACGACGAGCAGGGCAAGATCGCCGGCGCCATGCAGTCCACCACCTCCGCCATCCAGATGTTGGCCCCGCTCGTGGCCGGCGTCCTGTACAGCGGTGTGGCGCACGCGGCGCCCTACGCGATCGGCGTGGTGCTCGTCGTCGCGGCCGTCGTCGTCTTCTCCCGTGTCCGCCCGGCGGGGCACGCCCGCGGCGAGGCGGCCGTCGCCGTCCCGGCCCCGGCGGAGTGAGGGGACGACCGGGCGAGCCACGGCACCCACCCGGCCGAACGCCGTCGGGCACAAAAAACGGAAGACCCCCGGTTCTCACCGGGGGTCTTCCGTTGGGTGCGGGGCTCAGCCCTCCGCGTCGATGGCGGCCTCCGCCGTGGGATCGGAATCCCGCAGGAAGGCGGAGATGCGCTCCACCTCGTCCGCCTCGCCGATGGCCTCCGCGGCCCGGCGCAGCGCATAGAGCGCGCGCAGGAAGCCGCGGTTCGGCTCGTGCTCCCACGGCACGGGGCCCTGCCCGCGCCAGCCGGCACGGCGCAACGCGTCCAGGCCGCGGTGGTAGCCCACGCGGGCGAAGGCGTAGGACTCCACCTGGCGCCCCTCGCGCCACGCATCGTTGGCCATGAGGGCCCACGGGAGCTGCTCCGACGGGAAGCGGCGGGCCAAGTCCTCCGGCTCGTCGCCGGCGTCATAGCGCGCGGTCAGCTCCGGGTTCTCCGGCAGCCGCGTGGCCGGGACTCCCAGAAGGTTGTCCCCCAGGCTCACTTGACGGACTTCCCAGCGGAGCCGAGCTGCTTCGCGGCCTCGACAACGCGGGCCGCCATGCCGGCCTCCGCCAGGGCGCCCCAGACGCGCGGGTCGTAGGTCTTCTTGTTGCCGACCTCGCCGTCCACCTTCAACACACCGTCGTAGTTGGAGAACATGTGGCCGACGACGGGACGCGTGAAGGCGTACTGCGTGTCCGTGTCGATGTTCATCTTGATGACGCCGTAGGAGACGGCGTCCGCGATCTCCTGGTCGGTGGAGCCGGAGCCGCCGTGGAAGACCAGGTCGAAGGGATCGGTCTTGCCGATCTTGGCGCCGACCTCGGCCTGGATGGTCTTGAGGATCTCCGGGCGCAGCTTCACGTTGCCCGGCTTGTAGACGCCGTGCACGTTGCCGAAGGTCAGGGCGGCGATGTAGCGGCCGTTCTCGCCGGCGCCCAGGGCGTCGATCGTCGCGAGGGCGTCCGCCGTGGTGGTGTAGAGGGTGTCGTTGATCTCGCCGACGACGCCGTCCTCCTCGCCACCCACGGCGCCGATCTCCACCTCAAGCACCTGGTGGTTGGCGGCCGTGCGGGCCAGGACCTGCTGCGCGATGCGCAGGTTCTCCTCGAGGGTCTCGGCGGAGCCGTCCCACATGTGCGAGTTGAAGAACGGGTCGCGGCCGGCCTTCACCTCCGCCTCGGAGGCGTCCAGCAGCGGAAGGACGAAGCCGTCCAGCTTGTCCTTGGGGCAGTGGTCGGTGTGCAGGGCCACGCTGATGTCGTAGGACTTGGCGACCTCGCGCACGTACGCGACGAAGCCGAGGGAACCGCGGACCATGTCCTTGACGGAGGCCCCGGAGAAGTAGGCGGAGCCACCCGTGGAGACCTGGAGGATGCCGTCGGAACCGGCCTCCTGCAGACCGGCGAGGGCGGCGTTGACGCTCTGCGAGCTGGTCACGTTGATGGCCGGGAACGCGAACTTGCCGTTCTTGGCGGCGTCCAGCATCTCGTTGTACTTGTCCGGGGTTGCGACGGGCATGTCACTCCTTGGCTCAGTCGGGGGAAGGGTCCGTCACCGGCAACAACAGTGGGTCCGGTCACGCCCTGTTCCCATCGTAGCGATTCCCCCGGGCCGTGGTCGCGGCAATCCCCCCGCGTGACGCCTCAGACGCGCTGGCCGAATTCCCAACGCCGGATCCACGCGTGCATGGCGACGGCCGCGGCCGACGCCGCGTTGATGGAGCGCGTGGAACCGTACTGGGCGATGGACAGCGTGGCCTCCGAGGCCTCACGCATCTCCTCCGAGAGCCCGGGACCCTCCTGACCGAACACGAGCACGCACCGCTCCGGCAGCTCGTAGCTCTCCAGGGGGACCGAGTCGGGGAAGATGTCCACGCCCAGCACGCTCAGCCCCTCCGCCGCCGCCCAGGCGCGGAAGTCCTCCACCGTGGCGTGGTGGAACACGTGCAGGTAGCGGTCGGTGACCATGGCACCGCGACGGTTCCAGCGCCTTCGTCCCACGATGTGGACGGCGGCCGCATTGAACGCGTTGGCCGTGCGCACCACGGTGCCGATGTTGAGGTCGTGCTGCCAGTTTTCGATGGCCACGTGGAAGGGGTGCCTGCGGGTGTCCAACTCCGCGATGATCGCGTCCATGGACCAGTAGCGGAACTCGTCCAGGACGTTGCGGCGATCGCCCCCAGCCAGGAGTTCACGGTCGTAGCGTTCGTCGGTGGGCCATTCCCCTTCCCAGGGCCCCACGCCCACCTCGGGCTCCGGGGTCGCGGAGTCGGGGACGGCGGCGTCGGGCAGGGGAAGAGTCACCGACCAAGCCTAGCGGCGGGGTCCGCGGCCTCCCTCCCCGCACCTTCGACGCCTCGGCCCTCTTGTGTAGGCAGATGCCCACACTTCGGTCAAAGTGTGGGCATCTACCTACACAAGAGGGAACGCCGGGCATCACCGCTCCGCGCAGTGACCCGTCCCGCCCGAACAACACGTTCGCAGGTGGGTTCGGTCGTCTTCAGGCGATGAAGGCGCCCGAACCCACCTACGAACGGGGGACGAAGGAGAACGGGGGAAGAACCGCCCTACTTCACCGAGCCGGCGGTCAGGCCGCGCCGACGCCACTCTTACCCGGCACGAATTCAACGAGTCACGAAAGTCTTGACCTCGCGCTCAGTGGCATCATCCATGCCACCCGAGTAAAGGTGCGCATCTACTTGCAGGTCTGCCGCATCACTTACTTGAAATCCGAGATCGAACGATCCACTCTTCCCCGGTCTGATGGAAGCGGCATCCTGTCCATTAGACAACCCGTCATCCATGATGGTGCCCGCCTGCTTCCCGGAAGAACTTGCAACATATTCATCGAACGTGGGCTTCCAGGCCTCTGCAGTTCCGTTCTTGATCGTCACCGTTACTTTGACGGCCGATTGCCCATCATGATCGCTGTCGTCAAACGCCGCGTAGTCATGAGGAACGAATTTTCGAGGCTTGGAGATGCTGATAGACAATCCGTCAGAGTACTGAAGCGTCTCCCCGAACCGCGCTGACTCATCAATGGCTTCGGGCGGCACAGGTGTTGCAGTAACTGTTGCTGTGGCAGTGACGGTCTGCGTTTCCGTCACCCGAACCTCCACTGGATCAGGTGTGCATCCCACGAGCGATGCCACCGAAATTACACAGAGGACAGGGAAGAGGAACTGGCGACAAGCACGCATGAGGCGATCTTAGACGAAGCATGACCGCCAAACGAGCACGATTTGTCCGACATTAAATTACACCTCTATTTTCTTGGATAGGGTCCGTTAGATTCACTGGCTGGCACATCCTCTGGCCCAACAGGCACTCGGACGACGGTGGCGTCCACCGTACCCACAGATCTGCACCGACGTTCCAATGCCACGGCACGCAGGTGGGTTCGGTCGTCTTCAGGCGATGAAGGCGACCGAACCCACCTGCGAACTGGGGGGACTGAGGGGAACGGGGGAAGAACCGCCCTACTTCACCGAGCCGGCGGTCAGGCCACCCACGATGTAGCGCTGCAGCGCCACGAAGATGATCACGACGGGCAGGGCAGCCATGACGGCGCCGGCCGCGAAGGCGCTCCAGTCCGCGTAGTTCGGGTTGGAGACCATGTTGTACAGGCCCACGGCGAGCGTCTGCTTCTGCGGATCCACGAGGATCACGGAGGAGATGACGAAGTCGTTCATGGTGGCGATGAAGCTGAGCAACCCCACCACCGCCAGGATCGGGGCCACGAGGCGCAGGATGATCGTGAAGAAGATCCGCGCGTGCCCCGCGCCGTCCAGCTTGGCCGCCTCGTCGATCGAGATCGGCACCGTGTTGAAGAAGCCGTACATGAGGTAGGTGTTCACGCCCAGCGCGCCACCCAGGTAGACGGCGATCAGCGCGGCGGGCGAGTTCACCCCGAGCCACGGAACGATGTCACCCAGCTTGGTGACCAGCAGGAAGACCGCCACGACGGCGAGCAACTGCGGGAACATCTGCAGCAGAATCAGGGACAGCAGCCCGGTGCGGCGCCCCTTGAAGCGCATGCGGGAGAAGGCATATGCGGCGAGCGAGCCCAGGAACACGGTGCCGATCGCGGTGCACACGCCCACGAGCATCGAGTTCAGGAACCACTTCCCGAAGGGGTGGGACTCGTCCGTCAGGATGCGCCCGTAGGAGGCGAAGGAGATCTTCGAGAAGAGCTGGTTGGAACCGGTGAGCGTGCCGTGGGGATTCAGCGACGCGGAAAGGATGTAGACGATCGGCAGCAGCGCGTAGATCGCGAAGACGACGCCGATGACGTGGCGCCAGCCGGCCTCTCGCAGCCAGCGCAGCGGCGAACGGCGGCGGGCCCTGCTGGCGGCGACGCCGCGGGTCCCGTGGGCCCCCGGGATCCCCGGGGTGACGGAGCTGGTGTCGACGGCGCTCATCAGTTGACCTCCTCGAGGGCACGGGTGCGGCGGAAGCTGATCACGGAGATCACGGCCACGATGACGAAGATGATGATGGAGAACGCGCTGGCGAGGCCGTAATCGCGGTCCTGGCCGGTGAACGCCACCTTGTAGACGAGCGAGATGAGGATGTCGGTCTCGCCCACGGGGATGGAGGCGTCCATGTCGCGCGGGCCACCGCCCGTGAGCATGTAGATCACGTTGAAGTTGTTGAAGTTGAACGCGAACGACGCGATCAGCAGCGGGGCCACGGAGACCAGCAGCAGCGGGAACTTGATGAGGCGGAAGGCCTGCCACGGGGTGGCGCCGTCGGTCTTGGCCGCTTCCTCCAGCTCGTCCGGGATGGACTGCAGCGCACCCAGGCACACGAGGAACATGTAGGGGAAGCCCAGCCACAGGTTCAGCAGCAGGACCGAGAGCTTGGCGAGCGTGGGGTCCTCGAGCCATGGGATGGCCGCCCCGCCCAGGAGTACCTGGTTGAAGAAGCCGAAGCTCTTGGAGTACATGCCCGCCCACACCATGGCGGCCAGGAAGGCCGGGAAGGCATACGGCAGGATCATGATCGCCTGGTAGACCTTGCGGCCGCGCATGCCCTTCTTGTTGAAGACGATCGCCAGGAACATGCCAAGGATGAACGTGGTCGCCACCGAGAGCAGAGCGAACACGAAGGTCCACACGGTCACCTTGAGCAGCGGCCCGCGGATGGAGTCGTCGGTGAAGGCGCGAGTGAAGTTGTCCACGCCCACGTTGATGGTCCAGCCGGGCAGCACCTGCTCGCCGTCCGGCCTGACGAACGCGCCGTTCCCGCCGTCCTTGTAGACCTCACCCGTACTCGTATCGGTCATGGTGTCCGCGGCCTCGTCGAACTTGAGTCCGGAGACGAACTGGTAGGCCGTGCGCCCGTCCTGCGTGCGCAGGGTGCCGTCCGCGGCGTCGTCGGACAGCGGAACGGCCAGGCCGAAGATGTCCTTCTGGCGCGCCAGAACATCGGTGAACGTCAGGGTGGTCCAGCCATCTACGGAGACCGGCTTGTCACCGTCCATCTGCGCCGTCACGGGCTCCAGCGGCCGCGTGGCGGTGCCGAGCTCGGCCCGGTGGGTGGAGGGATCGGCGACGAGGAAGCCCAGCTCGCTCCCCTTCGAGACCACGGAGAGCGGGAACGCCGGCGAGTCGGGCACGCGCGACTGGTTCTGGCTCAGCAGCGCCTGCACCGCCTCCTCCTTGTTCAGCACGTGGCCGGAGGAGTAGTTCGTGAACGCGACGTAGCAGGTGTACAGCAGCGTGAAGATCTGGAAGATCAGCAGGAAGACCACGCCGGGCGTGAGGTACTTGCCGGGCAGCATCCCCTTGCGCAGGTAGATGACGTTGATGGCCGCCAGCGCCACGACGACCACGCCGAGGACGACCCACTCGGCCTTGCCGATGAGGACGAAGACGAGCACTAGGCCCAGCGCGTCCAGCAGGCCGACCATGACGAGCTTGACGAGGAGAGGGCCGATGCGGGGCCCCACGCGACCGGTGTCGCGGCGACTCGGCCTGGTGGGCTTCGTCGGGGGAATGCCCGACGCCGCGGGGCTGGGTGGTGCGGAAAGCGTCATGGTGTCCTCGTGCTCTTCTTTGCCTCGGAGCCCGGCCCCGAGGTGCGGGGCCGGACGGCACCGACGGCGAGCGGACCGGCGAACCGGACCACCCGCCGTCGGGCATTGTCACTACTTGGTGATGGCCTTCTGGACCTTGGCGACCAGGTCGTTCCAGGTCTTCTGGGCGTCCTTGCCGTCGAGGATGGCGGCCTCGGAGACGCCCCAGTGCTCGAACACGGTGCCCATCTCGGGGATGGCAGGCATGGGCTGGGCGTGCTCGCCGGCCTTCTGGAAGCCGGCGATGACCGGGTCGGAGGCCGCGGCGTCGGCGGCGGTCTTCAGCGCGGGCAGCACGGCCGAGGACTTGAACAGCTCCGTCTGGACGGCTTCGGTGCCGAGGTAGTTCACCAGGAAGTCGGTGGCAGCGAGCTTGTTCTCGGAGTGCTCGTTGATGAAGAAGCCCTTGACTCCGGCGAAGGGAACGGCCTCCTCGCCCGTGGGCGAGGGGATCGGGTCCACGGCGATCTTCACGCCGGAGGCCTCAGCGGCCTTGACGTTCCACGGGCCGGTCAGCCAGTACGCGGCCTGCCCCTTGGCGAACTTGTCGGAAGCGATGTCGCCCGTGATCTCGGTGGAGATGTTGCCGGCCTTGGACTGGGCGGCCAGCCAATCGGCGAACTTGCCGCCCTGGTCGAGCATCAGCTTGGAGGCGTCGTAGTCGCCCTTGGCGTCGGTGCCGAAGACGGGGGCGCCGAAGGCGGTCTGGAACGGGTACAGGTGGTAGGGATCGCCCTCCTTGCCCTGCTGGACCACGAACGGCGCCTTCAGCCCGGCCTTCTTGCCCGCGGCGATCATGTCGTCGTAGTTCTTGGGGGCCTCGGGGGCCAGCTCGGTATTGCGCAGCAGAGCCAGGTTCTCCACGGCGTAGGGGAGCATGTACGTCTTGCCCTGATAGGTGGAGGCCTTGATGGCCACGTCGGAGAACTCGGAGGCCTTGTCCGCCATCTCGATCGGGGCGGCGATGCCGTTGGTGACGAGCTCGCCGATCCAGTCGTGCGCTCCCATGACGACATCGGGGCCGCCGGCGGCCGCGCCCTGCTGGGTGAAGTCGTCCTTGATCTTGTCCGTGGCCTTGGAAACGATCTGCACCTTGATGCCGGTGCTCTTCTCGTAGTCGGCGGCGACGGTCTTGAGGGCGTCGGCGCGCTCCGAGTCGACCCACACCGTGAGCGAGGAGGTGCTCGCGGCCGCCGGGCTGGAGGCGGCGGTGCTGCCGGTGGCGGCGGGGCCGGAGGAGGCGGACGTTCCGGAACCCGAGCCGCCGCAGGCGGTGAGGGCCAGCGTGGCCGCGGCGGCCACGGCGCCGAGCCGGGCCAGGTGCAACTTCTTGACCATGAGGGATGGCCTTTCTTCGCTTGTCTTCGAGGGAGGGACCCCTGCGCCGGGCGGCGCTCGCCGGACTCCCGTTGTAAGCGTTTGCAGGAATGGTTCATCAGAGTGAACCACGAAACACCCTGTGACCTCAACCACAGATCCCCATTTGGCCGGATTCGAATGTAAGCGTTTGCAGTTTGAGGCGGGCGATGGCTAGGGTTTGCGCCATGACGCAGACCACATCCGTGCCCCCCTCCGCCGCCAGGACCGCGGCCACGCCCACCGCCCCCGGCTCCGAGTGGTGGCGTTCGGCGGTGATCTACCAGGTCTACCCGCGCTCCTTCCGCGACGCCAACGGCGACGGCATCGGAGACCTGGCCGGCATCATCGAGGGCCTCCCCGCCCTCGCGGAGCTGGGGGTGGACGCAGTGTGGCTCTCCCCGTTCATGACCTCCCCGCAGCGCGACGCGGGGTACGACGTGGCCGACTACCGCGACGTCGACCCCCTCTTCGGCACGCTGGCCGACTTCGACGCCCTCGTAGCCCGCGCCCACGAGCTGGGGCTGCGCGTCATCGTCGACCTAGTCCCCAACCACTCCTCCAGCGACCACGCCTGGTTCAAGCAGGCCCTCGCCGCGGCGCCCGGCTCCCCCGAGCGCGCCCGCTACATGTTCCGCGACGGCAAGGGCGAGCACGGCGAGCTGCCGCCTAACAACTGGGAATCCATCTTCGGCGGGTCCACGTGGACCCGCGTCACCGAGGCGGACGGCACCCCGGGTCAGTGGTACCTGCACGTCTTCGACTCCTCGCAGCCCGACTTCGACTGGAGCAACCGCGAGGTCCGCGACGAGTTCGAGGACATCCTGCGCTTCTGGTTGGACCGCGGCGCCGACGGCTTCCGGGTGGACGTGGCCCACGGCATGATCAAGGAGGAGGGGCTGCCCGACTTCACGCCGGACCCCGAGGGCGACTCGATGGGTGGCGGCGAGCAGGATCCGCCGTTCTTCGGCCAGGACGGAGTCCACGAGATCTACCGCGAGTGGCACAAGGTCATGCAGGAGTACGACGGCGAGCGCGTCCTGTGCGCCGAGGCCTGGGTCTCGCCCCTCTCGAAGATGGCGCGCTGGGTGCGCCCGGACGAGATGCAGCAGGCCTTCAACTTCGGCTACGCGAGCGCCGACTGGGACGCGGCCCAGCTGCGCCAGGTCATCGACGAGTCGCTGACGGAGTTCGGCGCCGTGGGCGCGCCGAGCACGTGGGTCCTCTCCAATCACGACCTGGTCCGCCACACCACGCGCCTCTCCCTGGGCGCGGGCAACCCGCAGGGGCACGGCCTGGGTCCGCGCTCGGTGGGCATCCCCGAGATCGCCCCCGCGCTACGCCGGGCGCGCGCCGCGACGGCGCTCATGCTGGCGCTGCCCGGCGGCGCCTACCTCTACCAGGGCGAGGAGCTGGGCCTGCCGGAGGCCATCGACCTGCCGGACGAGGCCCGCCAGGACCCCACCTTCTTCCGCACCGAGGGCGAACGCTACGGCCGCGACGGCTGCCGCGTTCCCCTGCCGTGGACCGCAGAGGGATCCGCATACGGTTTCAACGAGACGGGCGAGTCCTGGCTGCCGATGCCCGCCGAGTGGGGTGGCTACGCCCGCGCCGCGCAGGCGGGGGACCCCGCCTCGACGCTGTCGATGTACCGCGCCCTGCTCGCCGCGCGCCGCGAGGAGAAGCTGGCCCACGCCGATCTGGTCTGGGACGAGAGCCAGCCCGAGGGGGTCCTGGCCTTCACGGTGGGCGGGGTGACGGTGCTGGCCAACACCTCCACCGTCCCCGTGCCTCTGCCGGAGGACGCCGAGGTGATCGTCTCCAGCGACGCCGCGCTGCCCGCCGGGGTCACGGGGTCCGTCACCGAGCTCCCGGCGGACACGACGGTCTGGCTCCGCGCCTAGCCGCTTCTACGCGTGGTGAGGCGCTCCCGGGTGCGTTTTTGCCGGTGTTGGGCGCCTCACCACGCGTAGAAGCGGGGGCGGCGATGGGACAATGGCGACGATGACGGGAGGGGCGATGAACGCGACGCGGACGGCGGGAGGCGCCGGGATCGAACAGGTCGCCGCGGAGGCCGGCGTCTCCACGGCCTCGGTCTCCCGCGCGCTCTCCGGGCGCGGGCACGTCTCCGAGGCCATGCGCACCAAGGTGGAGGCCGCAGCCGCGAAGCTGGGCTACGTGGTCTCTTCGACCGCCTCGTCGCTGGCCTCCGGCCGCACCCGCTCCATCGGCGTGCTCTCCCCCACGCTGGGGCGCTGGTACTTCTCCACGCTCGTGGGTGCCGCCACGGAGCAGCTCGCCAGGGACGGCTACGACACCGTGCTCTACTCGGTGGGCGACGACCCGGAGGAGCGCCGCTCCCTCTTCAAGACCGTGGTCCGGCGCCGCCGGGTGGACGCCCTGCTGTGCGTCGCCGTCACGCTGGACGCCGAGGAAATCGCCGCCCTGCGGGACCTGGACATCCCGGTGCTCACCGTGGGAGGGCGCCTCGAGGGGATCGCGGCCCTGGCCTCGGACGAGACGGGGATGGCCCGCCTGGCCACCGGCCACCTGCTGGGCCTGGGTCACCGCCGCATCGCCTTCCTGGGCGGTGCGGCGGAGTTCGACGTCGACTTCCACGTCCCCACGCAGCGCCGCAGCGGGTGGGAGGAGTCCCTGCGGGAGGCCGGGGTTGAGCCGGAGCCCGAGCTGTTCGCGGGAGCGGACTTCACGGTCCGGGGCGGGCGCGAAGCCGCCCGGGCGCTGCTCGGATCGGCGCACGCACCGACCGCGATCTTCGCCGCCTCCGACGAGATGGCGATCGGCGCGTGGCTGGCGGCCCAGGAGCTGGGCTACGCCGTGCCGCGTGAGCTGAGCATCGTGGGCATCGACGGCCACACCCTCGGGGAGATCTACGGGCTCACGACGGTGACGCAATTCGTGCCGGAGCTCGGGGCCAAGGCCGCGAGCGAGCTCGTGGGGCACCTGGACCACGGCGACCCGCTGGGCTCCGACACCCCGGCACGGCACGCGCTCGTGGTGCGCACCTCCACGGCCCGCCCCTCGGCCTGAGGACCGGCTCAGAGCGAGCCCGCGTGCCCCTTGAGCAGCGAGGCGAAGTCCGGCGTGGCGCCGAGCGAGTTCCCGGAGACCCGGCGCGTCAGATCGGCGTCGGACTGCACGAACCCGGCCACCGACGCGCCCGCCTGCAGCATGAGGTTCGCGAGTTCGCCGGCGGCCTGGCGCACGCGCCCGGCCAAACCTGAGCCCTCGGCCCCGTCGCCGAAGTCGTCCGTCGCGGCGAAGACCCCGGTGGGGACCACGAGCGCGTGCAGATAGGCGAAGAGCGGACGCAGGGCGTGGTCAAGCACCAGGGAGTGCCTCGGCGTGCCTGCCGTGGCGGCCACGATCGTCGGCACGTTGCGCAGCGTGTCAGGGTCCAGGACGTCGAAGAACATCTTGAACAGGCCGGAGTAGCTGCCCGTGAACGTGGGCGTCACGGCGACGAGGCCGTCCGCGGCCGCGATGATCTCGCGGGCGGCCGCTACCTTGGGGGTGGGGAGCCCGCCCGTGACCATCGTGGTGGCCAGGTCCTGAGCCAGGTCGCGCAGCTCGATGACGTCCACCTCGACCCCCTCGCCGCGCGCCGTGACCTGGGCGGTCACGGCGTCGGCCAGGAGCTCGGCGAGGATCCGGGTGCTGGAGGGCTGGGACAACCCGGCCGTGACGACGGCGACGCGCAGGCTCACTTGCCCTCACCCTTCCCTGCGGCACCGGCGACCCCGGAGGCGCCCGACGCCGCGGCCTGGGTCTCCTGCTCGGCCTGCGCCTGGCGGGCCACGGGCGAGGAGATCACCTGACGGTAGTCAGCGTCGGCCGGAAGGGCGGCCAGCTCGGCATGCGTGGGGGCGGAGGAGCGCACGCCCTCGGGACGGCGGGCCTCGAACTCGCGGCGCAGCACGGGGACCACCTCGGTGCCCAGGATCTCGATCTGTTCCAGGACGACCTCCTCCGGCAGCCCGGCGTGGTCGAGCAGGAAGAGCTGGCGCTGGTAGTCGCCCACGGCGTCGGCCATGCCCAGGTAGCGCTCGATCACCATTTCCGGCGTGCCCACCGTCAACGGGGTCATCTTGGTGAAGTCCTCCATGGACGGGCCGTGCCCGTACACGGGCGCGTTGTCGAAGTACGGACGGAAGTACTCCTTGGCCTTCGCCTCCGTCTCCGCCATGAACGCCTGCCCGCCCAGGCCGACGATCGCGTTCTCCTTGGCGCCGTGCCCGTAGAGTTCGTAGCGCTCGCGGTAGAGCTTGACCATCTGGGCCGTGTGCTCGATGTTCCAGAAGATGTTGTTGTGGAAGAAGCCGTCGCCGTAGAACGCGGCCTGCTCGGCGATCTCGGTGGAGCGGATGGATCCGTGCCATACGAAGGGCGCGGTGTCATCCAGCGGGCGCGGGGCCAGCGTGAAGCCGTGCAGCGGGGTGCGGAACTGTCCCTCCCAGTCCACGACCTGCTCGCGCCAGAGCTTGCGCAGCAGGTGGTAGTTCTCCACGGCGAGCGGCACGCCCTGGCGGATGTCTTTGCCGAACCAGGGGTACACGGGGCCGGTGTTGCCGCGGCCCATCATGAGGTCGACGCGCCCGTCGGAGACGTGCTGCAGCATGGCGAAGTCCTCGGCGATGAGCACCGGGTCGTTCGTGGTGATGAGCGTCGTAGCGGTGGAGAGCTTGATGCGCTCGGTCTTGGCCGCAATCCACGCGAGGTTGGTGGTGGGGCTGGAGACGACGAACGGCGGGTTGTGGTGCTCGCCCTGCGCAAAGACGTCCAAGCCCACCTCCTCCGCCTTGAGCGCATACTTGCGGATGGACGCCAGGCGCTCCCGCTCGGTCTGGGACTTTCCACCCGTGGGGTTGGGGGTCAGGTCGCCCACCGAAAAGATGCCGAACTCCATGTCCATGCTCCTTGCTCTGGGGGGCTTCCGCCTCCCTGGTTGTTGATACGTCAACTATAACCACATCGGGCCGTCTTGTCATTCCGTGGCGCTCCTCACTCTCCGCCCCGGCTAGGCTGGCGGCGTCGGGCCGCCAGCCGGCCAAGGTGCCCGACGCCGCCCGGCCGGGTCCGGGACCCCGGTCACCGAGGCGACGGGACGGGACGACGGAACGGAGGCGGGGCATGAACCAAGAGGAATGGCTGGCCGAGCGGCGCCGCCTGGGGCTCCCGGCCGACCCGGCCAAGGACTTCCCACCCGGATACCGGGCGGATTCCTCGACCGCCTCCCCCGCCCCGACGCCCACGACACGCGACCACGCGGCGTCGGGCAGCGCACCCGCTCCCCCGGGCGGGAGGAAGCACCCTCTACGCGGCGCAACACTGACCCTCGCCATCGCACTGGTGGTGCTCGGAGGCGGGCGTGCCCTCCTGCCCGCGCTGGACGGCCTGTTCGAGGCCGGGGGACGCGAAGCCTCCGTCACCGACACTGCGGCCGAACCGATCGGCGACGACCTCGCGGAGGAGGCGGCGTCGGAGGCCACCCGGCTCATGACGGACTTCGCCCATGGAGACCCCGGCGCCGTCTCCGCGCTCGTGGAGAGCGATCCCCTCACCAAGACCACGCTCCTCACGCCCGCGACGGCCAAGGCGGCCATGGGCGCCGAGGCGAGCTTCGCCGTCACGAAGAGCACGGCGGACGGCTACGCGGCCACGGTGACGGGAACCCTGACGACCTCCACCGGGAAGGTCCCCGTGAGCCTTGCCCTGGACTACGACGGCGACGCCTGGGTCCCGCGCCCGTTCCAGCTGCCCACCTTCGCGGTGAACTCGGACGCCAAGGTCGGGGCCAGGGCCAACGACGCCGCAATGGCGATCCCCACCGACCCGGCCACGCGCTACGCCACCTGGCCGGGGAGCCTGACGGTGACGCTGCCGAAGGACCGCTTCACCACCTGGAAGACCACCACCCTGCGGCACAAGAACCTGGAGCCCTTGGGCTCGGGGGCCTCGCGCCCCGCGTTCACGCTCACGGCCACACCGATGCGCACTCCGGAGTTCACGAAGCAAGCCACGGCCGCGGCGAAGGCGAACCTGAAGCGCTGCCTGGCCAGCCATGAACTCTCGCCCAAGAACTGCCCCTTCGGCGGCAGCGTCCCCAACGCGGTGACGAAGGTCCGGCACATCTCCTTCAAGCAGATCGTGCCCATCAAGAGCTGGAAGCTGCAGGGGCCCTTCGGCGACGAGACCCTGTGGGGTCTGGGCGGCTCCGTCAAGATCACGGGCCAGGGCTACTGGGAGGGCTCCTGGGGAAGCCTGACGGGCACCCTGGACGTCGACTCCGTGGGGGACGTGTCCGTCAAGAACGGCAAGGTCGTCTTCTCCGAGCACTGAGACGGAGACCCGCCCCGGGTCATGGAAAATGACGCCCTTCCGGGGGTCTGTGCGTCGCATCCCATGTCCGAAGGACGCGCGCGAGCCCTCACTCCCGTTGCGCTCGCACCCCCAGGACCTCCCGCGCCGCCGCCTTCGCCTCCCGCGCACCCCGCGCGGAGAGCGCCACCCCCGCGGCCTCGCGGCAGACGGCCAGCGTCGCCGCGCCGACCGAGCGTCGCACGGCCGGCAGGACCCGCGGCGTCCCCGAGAGGCTGGAGACCCCCAGCCCCACGAGCACCGCGGCGAGCAACGGGTCCGACGCAGCCTCGCCGCACACGCCCACGGGTTTGGACCCCGCGCCCTCGACCGTGGACGCGATGAGCCGCAAGACGGCTGGCTGCCACGGGTCGTTGAGCTCGGAGAGCTCCACGCTGAGCCGGTCGGCCGCCATGGTGTACTGCGCCAGGTCGTTGGTGCCCAGGCTGACGAAGTCCAGGGACTCCATCACCGCGCCGGAACACAGCGCGGCCGCCGGCGTCTCCACCATGACGCCCACGTGTTCCAGACCGGCCTCGCGGGCCAGAGAAGCGAACCACTGAGCCTCCTGGGCCGTCGCCACCATGGGCGCCATGACCCACGCCTCGGTGCCGGGCACCTCCCGCGCCGCCGCGGCCATGGCCGCGAGCTGAGTGGACAGGATCTCCGGATGCTCCCTGGCCGTACGCAGCCCGCGCACGCCCAGCGCCGGGTTCTCCTCCCGGGCCGGGTGCAGGAACGGCAGCGGCTTGTCCGAACCCGAGTCCAGCGTCCGCAGCACCACGCGCCCGCCCGGGAAGGACCGCAGCACCTCGGCGTAGAGCCGTGCCTGTTCCTCCTCGCCGGGCGCGTCCGCGCGGTCCAGGAAGGCGAATTCGGTGCGGAAGAGCCCCACGCCGCTCACGCCGAGCGCCGCGGCACCGCGCGCGTCCGCGGCACCGCCCACGTTGGCCAGGAGCTTGACCTCGTGGCCGTCCGCCGTGACGGCGTGCCCCTCGAGCCGCTCGTCGCGCACCTCGCGGACCAGCGCGTCCCTGGCCGTGCCCGCACCCTCGCGTGCCTCGGCCCCGGGGTCCACGAGGACCTCGCCCGTGGCCCCGTCCACGAGGACGGTGCTCCCGTCGACCAGGTCCGGGGCCCCCGGGAGCCCGACGACGGCCGGGATCCCCAGCGAGCGCGCCAGGATGGCGGTGTGGGAGGTGGGCCCGCCCTCCGAAGCCACGATGGCCAGGACCGTGCGCGGGCTGAGCCCGGCCGTGTCCGCCGGCGCCAGGTCCCGCGCCACGAGGACGTAGGGTTCGTCCCGCTGGGGGACGCCCGGTGGCTCGACGCCCCGCAGGGCCGCCACGATGCGCCGCCGCGCGTCCAGCACGTCGCTGGCGCGTTCGGCGAGCCGCCCGCCGGCGGAACGGAAGCCATCCGCCACCGCGCCGAAGGCGTTCCACACCGCCAGCTCCGCCGAGACGCCCTGCGACCTCACCGCCCGGGCGGCCTCGTCCAGCGCGCCCTCGTCCTCGACAATGGCCGCGCTCGCCTCCAGGATGTCGGCGGCCTCGCCGCTCGCCGCTTCGGCTCGGCGGAGCAGTTCCCGCCCGACGCCGCGGGCGGCCTCCGCGATCCGGCCCGCCTCCGCGTCCCTCACCCCGGGAGCCAGCGCCGGTGCGGCGACGGGCGCCGCGAGCGGTTCCGGCATGCGCGCCACCAGCCCGACGACGCGCCCCGGGCTCACGCCGAGGCCGCGGGTGGTGCCGCCCGGTGCCGACGGTGCGCCGGGGGACTCGCCACCCGCGACGGAGGCGTCGAGCGGGGCGCCGTCAGCTGAGGGTGCGGCACCCGGGATCGCGGTGCCCCACGGCTCCGGGACGACCACGGCCTCGCCGAAGCCGCCCAGGATCAGCTGGGCGAGCGCGTCGACGGCCTCGCGGGCGCCGGGTCCGGACGCGCCCAGCGTCACCTCGTCGCCGCCGCGGGTCCCGAGACCCGCGACGGCGAGCGGGCTGCGCGCCGGGACGGGCTTCCGCCCGGGCACCGACACCGCGACCTCGGCGTCCAGCGTCGAGGCCGCCGCGGCGAACTGCGCCGCCGGCCGGGCGTGCAGGCCCAGCGAGTTGACGAGCACCACGGCGCGCACCGCGTCAGGTGCGTCGGCCTCCCCCGGCCACGCGACGTCGGGCAAGGAGTCCTCCCCCAGCTGCTCCGCCTTGGGGCGCAGGGCGCCGGCCGCCTCCGCGGCGACCTGATCGAGGCTCCCGCCGCCGGCCGCGCGAACGAGGGCGGCGAGCAGGCCCTCAACGAAGGGCGCGGCGACGATCCGCACGGGCGCATCCGGATCCGGCAGGAACTCCACCGCCATCTGCGCGGAGAGCACGGCCGAGCCCAGGTCCGTCAGCACCACGACGCCGTCGCCGTCCTGCGCGGCCTCGATGGCCTCGGCGACGCGCGCGGCGTCGGTGCCGAAGCCGCCGTCGGCCATGCCTGCCGCCAGCTGCACGCGCGGGGGATCCCCCGCGACCATCTCCATGGCCAGCCCCACGGCGGCCCTGGCCAACTCCTGCGAGTGCGAGACCACCACGAGGCCGACGGGCACGTCAGGCCCCCGACCCCGCCGCGGCGTCGGCGAGCGCGCGCAGGAGCAGCGCCGTGGAGGCGGCGCCCGGATCCGCGTGACCGGCCGAGCGCTCGCCCAGGTAGCTGGCGCGGCCCTTGCGGGCCACGAGCGGGACGGTCGCGTCGCGGCCCGCCTCGGCGGCATCGGCCGCGGCGGCCGTCGCGGCGACCTCGTCCGCCCCCGAGGCCAGCGCGGCGTCCAGTGCGTCGAGGGCGGGGGCCAACGCGTCCACCATCGTCTTGTCCCCCGTCTCCGCCTTGCCGCGGGCCAGCACGCCCTCGAGCCCGGCGCGCAACGCGGCGGACAGCCCGGCGCCGTCGAGCTCCTGGACGGCGCCGGCGGCGGTGCCGACACGCAGGAAGAAGGTGCCGTACAGCGGGCCGGAGGCTCCTCCCACCGTGCTCACGAGCGTCATGCCGACGCCCTTGCCGAGAGCGCCGACGTCGGCCGCGGGGGATTCGTCCAGCTTAGCGACGGCGGCCTGCATGCCGCGCGCCATGTTAGAGCCGTGGTCCGCGTCGCCGATGGCGCGGTCCAGCTCGGTCAGCTCATCGCGGTGCGCCACGACGGCGGCGCCGAAGCGGCGGATCCAGTCGTCGAGGGTGCTCAGCTGCACGCTCACACCCCCCAGCGCAGGCCGGCGGTCTTGACCGGGGCGTCCCAGAGACGCAGGAGCTCGTCGTCCGCCTTCAGCAAGGTGAGGGAGCAGCCGGCCATCTCCAGCGAGGTGATGTAGTTGCCCACGAGGTTGCGCGCCACGGTGATGCCGCGCTGTTCCAGGATCGCGGCGACCTCGCCGTAGACGAGGTAGAGCTCCAGTTGCGGGGTGCCTCCCATGCCGTTGAGCATGGCGATGACGGGGGCGCCGGAGAAGTCCAGGTCCTGGAGGATGGGGTCCACGAGGTCCTTGGCCACCTCCTTGGCGGAAGCGAGGGGGACACGCTTGCGGCCGGGCTCCCCGTGGATGCCGATGCCCAGCTCCATCTCGTCCTCGCCGAGGTCGAAGGTGGGCTTGCCCGCCGCGGGGACCGTGCAACTCGTCAGCGCCATGCCCATGGAGCGGCCGCGCGCGTTGATGTCGCGGGCCAGCGCCGCGACGGCGTCCAGGTCCCGGCCCTCCTCCGCGGCGGCGCCCACGAGCTTCTCGATGAAGACGGTGAGGCCCACGCCGCGACGACCGGCGGTGTAGAGGGAATCCTGCACGGCCACGTCGTCATCCACGACGACCGCCTCGACGCGCACGCCGGTCTCCGCGGCGGCGAGCTCGGCCGCCATCTCGAAGTTCATGACGTCGCCCGTGTAGTTCTTCACGATGTGCAGCACGCCGGCGCCGCCGTCCACGCCGCGCGTGGCCTCGAGGATCTGGTCGGGGGTCGGGGAGGTGAAGACCTCGCCCGCGATGGCGGCGTCCAGCATGCCGGGGCCCACGTAGCCGCCGTGGAGGGGCTCGTGTCCGGAGCCGCCGCCGGAGACGAGGCCCACCTTGCCCTGCCGCGGGACGTCGCCCCGGTAGACGATCCGGTTCTCGTGATCCACCCTGAGTTCCGGGTGAGCCACCGCCACACCGACGAGGGAGTCCTTGACGACGTCATCGACGTCGTTCATCAGCTTCTTCACTGCGCACCGCCTCTCCAAGGCCGCCCGGGACGGGCGGTTTGACTCGACTGTGCTCGCCGCTGACGCGGCGGTCAAGACCCTGTTCACCGCGGGAGCCCGCCGGCGGGTCCGGCCGGCCCCCGACGGCGGGACGCGGTGCGCCGGACCGGCTCAGTCGAGCCCGAGCTCGTCCTTCGTGAAGACGGTCAGGTACGGGACGTTCGCGTCGGCCTCGATGCGCTCCTTGGCACCCGTGGCGCGGTCGACGATGACGGCCACGGCCGTGACGTTGCCGCCGGCGTTGCGCACGCCCTCCACGGCGGTCAGGGCGGAGCCCCCGGTCGTTGAGGTGTCCTCCACGACGAGGCAGGCGCGGCCGTCCACACCGGGGCCCTCCACCTGGCGGCCCATGCCGTAGGACTTCTGCGCCTTGCGGACCACGTAGGCGTCCACGTCGCGGCCGGCCTCACGGGCGGCGTGCATGATGGCGGTACCCACCGGATCCGCCCCCATGGTCAGGCCGCCTGCGGTCTCGAACTCGATGCCCGCCTCGTCCAGCATGGCGAGCATGACGCGCCCCACCAGCACGGAGGCCTCGTGGTGCAGCGTCACGCGGCGCAGGTCGACGTAGTAGTCCGCCTCCTTGCCGGAGGAGAGCGTCACGCGACCGCGCACCACGGCGAGGTCCTTGACGAGTTCGAGCAGGCGGGCGCGGTCCTGTGCAAGGGTCATGGGGCGATTCTATCGGGGCCGTGTTCCCGCGTCCCTCCGGAACACCGCCCCGGGAAACGCTCCGGCGCGGCTTGGTAATCTTGCGCCGTCAGTCCCAAGCATGACGAGGGGGTGGACCGTGCCCGGTCCCCAGGAACACGACGACGCTCTCCCCGCCGAGAAGGGCGACGAAACGCGTCGCGAGAACGACGCCGCACCCGAGGCCGACGCGGCGATGCGGGCACCGGGGGACGATCCGGCGCCCGCCGAAGACGCCGACGACACCGTCATCCGCGCCGCGGAGACCGGCGAGCCCACCGCGCCGTTGCCCGAGGCCGACTTCGATCACCCGAGCGGATACCCGGCCCCCGGCGACGACGCCGGCGAGCCCGGCGACCTCGACGACGCCCCGGCGGAGGGCGAGGCACGATCGGAGGAGGCCGCGGCGCCGCTGCCCGACCCACTCCCGCCGGTCCCGCCGGCGGCGGCCGCGAGCCCCGCGGAGACGGACTCGGCGCAAGGCTCCCAGCCTCCCGTCACCCGCTCCGGCGGCCACCGCGCGGCCCCGAACCGCCGCTTCCCACTGTGGGCCGTCATCGTGGGCGCCATCGCGGTGATCGCGATCATCGGGGGTCTCATCGCCTACGCCGTGGCCTCATCGCACGCCCCCTCCGGCCCGCAGCCCGCCCCCGCGCCGACCACGAGTTCGGCGCCACCCAGCCAGAAGGCGGACGCCGAGGGGATCGTGGACGGCAGCCCGGCCGCCGCCGTACGGGACCTCGGCGCGGCCCTGAGCAAGGGGGATGCCACGACGGCCCTCGGCCTCATCGCCGACACGGCCACCGTGGCCGGCGAGAACATGGCCCCCACCCTGCTGAGCAACGCCAACTACGGCGCGGCCAAGAACCGCCCCACCGCGGTGGACATCGACCCCGCCTCGCTGGGCGTCCCCGCGCCGGAGGTCATCCGCGCGCGCGTCACCGCGGAGGTGACGCAGGCGGGCAAGAAGACCAGAGTGACCTTCGACGTGGCGCGGGCCTCCGCCGACGCGCCGTGGAAGATCAGCCCCGCGGCGCTGCCCACCGTGGCCGTGGGAGGAGCGAGCGGCACCACCATCAGGGTCAACGGCAAGGACGTCAAGGTCCCCGGCAGCCCCGGCGACTACATCACCACACGTTTCCAGGTCCTGCCCGGTTCTTACGCCGTGGGCGGCAGGGGCGACAAGTTCACCACCTTCGGCAAGCCGAAGACCGTGGGCATCGCGCCGAGCGCGCTGGGCACGCGCCCTCCGTCCTCCGCCCCCGCCGTGCAGCTCACCGCGGAGCGCACGGACGCCTTCAAGAAGGCCGCGATCGCCGCCGTTGACGCCTGGCTCAACGAATGCGCCAAGTCCACGTCCACCGCACCCGCGAACTGCCCGCTCCGCTCCGAGAGCAGCTACCAGGGCGCCCCCATCACCAACGTGGAATGGTCCATCGACCGCCGCCCCGCCCTCACCTTCGACGACTACGGCGTGGGCGAGGACTCCGTGACCGGCCGGAACGGCCGTGCCATCATGACGGGCCAAGCCAAGGTCGGCGGCCGCACGCAGGACATCAAGGGCACCCTGGACAACTTCGTCTACCGCGGCGACCTCACGGTCAAGGGCGACGAGGTCACCTTCCACTACGTGGGCTGAGCCGACCGAGCCGCGCGCACGCCGCCGGTGCCCGACGCCGCCCGGCCCGCCGAGTGCCCCTCCCGCCCGTTCGGTGGCAGAGACGCCCCGTCTATCTGTCGGACACATGGGGTCACTAGGGTGGAGGGCATGCGAGAACTGCAACGCGAGATCATCGCGGAGATGGGCGTCCGCCCCACGATCGATCCGGCGGAGGAGGTCGCGCGGCGCGTGGCCTTCCTCCAGGACTACGTCCGTGCCGCCCACGCCGGAGGCCTGGTGCTGGGCATCTCCGGCGGCCTGGACTCCAGCTTGGCCGGGCGCCTGGCCCAGCTGGCGATCGAGGGCCTGCGGGAGCAGGGCGAGGACGTGGACTTCGTGGCAGTGCGCCTGCCCCACGGCGTCCAGCACGACGAGGACGACGCCCGGGCGGCCCTGGACTTCATCCGGCCGCGCACGTCCTGGACCTTCAACATCCAGGCGGCAGTGGACGGGGTCTCCGCCGAGTTCGCCGCCACAACGGGCCGGGAGATCTCCGATTTCAACCGCGGCAACGTCAAGGCGCGCCTGCGCATGGTGGCCCAGTACGCGCTGGCGGGGGAACGCAGCCTCCTGGTGGTCGGCACCGATCACGCGGCCGAGTCGGTGGTGGGGTTCTTCACCAAGTTCGGGGACGGCGGGGCGGACGTGCTGCCGCTCTTCGGCCTCGACAAGGAGCAGAACCGGCAGCTGCTGCGCCACCTAGGTGCGCCGGAGCGCCTGTGGTCCAAGCCGCCCACGGCGGATCTGCTGGACGGGAGGCCCGGCCGCACCGACGAGGACGAGCTGGGCATCTCCTACGATGACGTGGACGCGTACCTGGAGGGCCGCGAGGTCCCCGACGAGGTCGCGGAGCTCATCGAGGCCAAGTACTTGGGCACCCGCCACAAGCGCACCACCCCCGCAACCATCTTCGACACCTGGTGGAGGAAGCCGTGAACGTCATCTCCGAGAACATCGACTGCTGGCTCACCGACATGGACGGGGTGCTGGTCCACGAGAACGCGCCGGTCCCCGGCGCCGCCGAGCTGCTGGCGCAGTGGCGGGACACCGGCAAGCGCTACCTGGTGCTGACCAACAACTCCATCTACACACCCAGGGATCTCTCCGCGCGCCTGGCCTCGTCCGGACTGGAGGTGCCTGAGCAGAACATCTGGACCTCCGCCCTGGCCACGGCGGCCTTCATCCGCGACCAGCAGGAGCGGGCCACCGTCTACTGCATCGGCGAGGCCGGGCTGACGACGGCCCTGCACGAGGCCGGCGTGATCCTCACGGACCAGGACCCGGACTTCGTGGTCCTGGGTGAGACGCGCACCTATTCCTTCGAGGCCATCACGAAGGCCATCCGCCTGATCCTGGGCGGGGCGCGCTTCATCTCCACGAATCCCGACTCGACCGGTCCCTCCCTCGAGGGCGTGCTCCCCGCGACGGGTGCCATCGCCGCCCTCATTACCGAGGCCACCGGCCGCGTACCCTATGTGGTCGGCAAGCCGAATCCCATGATGTTCCGTTCGGCGATGAACCGCATCCAGGCTCATTCGGAGACCACGGCGATGATCGGCGACCGCATGGACACCGACATCATCGCCGGGATGGAGGCCGGCCTGCGCACCTTCCTGGTGCTCACGGGCATCACGCAGCGCGAGGACATCGCCGGTTTCCCGTTCCGGCCCAACCACGTCCTGACGTCCGTGGCGGAGCTCCTGGAGAACTGACCCCTCGCGTTCACGCGAAGTTCGGGGACGGCGGCACGGTGCTCAACGGGGACGGCTCCGGCGTGAGCACCGACGGCAGGAAGAGCACCACCAACAACGGCGACAGCTCCGGAACGTACACGGGCCAACGCGTGTCCATCGTGAACGACGGCAGCGGCGAGGCGCTCGTGACCTCGTCCGGGGGAGGCTCCACCACGGTGAAGGCGCCCGCGGTGCCCCGGGCCGGGCGTGTGGGCAGCTTCCCCGCGATCGGCGCCATCAAGGCGGTCAAGAGCTGCGGCACCACGATCACGCTGCGCGACGGCGTGCTCTTCGACATCAACGAGTTCGCCCTCACGAGCCTCAGCGACAACCCGGCCGGTCGCCAGCTCAACCGGCGCGTGGAGATCTTCGTCCCGACGTTCTGAGGCGGGCCGGATGCCGCGGATCGGGGGCGCAAGGGACTAGCGTTCTCGGTGACCCGGATCACCGAAAGGCCACCACCATGTCCGTCACCTCCGTCACCGACGAGTTCCGCGCCGCCCGCGACCGCCTCCTAGCGCTGCGCGAGGACTACGCCACGGCCAAGGCCGAGTTCGCGTGGCCGCGCCTTGAGCACTTCAACTTCGGCCTCGATTGGTTCGATCGGATCGCAGCCGGTCCCCGCGGCGGGGAGAACGCGCTCGTCATCGTCGAGGAGGACGGCTCGCGCACGGCACGGACGTGGGCGGAGCTCTCGGCCTCCTCGAGCCGGGTGGCGAACTGGTTCCGCTCCCGCGGGATCGGGCGGGGCGAGCGCGTGATCCTCATGCTCAACAACCAGGTGGAGCTCTGGGAGATCATGCTCGCCGGGATGAAGCACGGCGTGGTCATGATCCCCACGACCACCCAGATGGGGCCGGCAGATCTGGCTGACCGCGTGGAGCGAGGCGGCGCGCGCTACGCCATCGCCAACACGGCGGACCTGGCCAAGTTCGCCTCGGTCCCCGGCGAGTGCCGACTCATCGACGTGCGCGGCGAGGACCGGGGCGCGTGGGACTACCGCGAGGCGGAGACCGAGTCGGAGCGGTACGAACCGGACGGGCCGACGCGCGGCGACGAGACGCTGCTGCTGTACTTCACCTCCGGGACCACCTCCAAGGCCAAGCTCGTGGAGCACACCCACACCTCGTACCCGGTGGGTCACCTCTCCACGATGTACTGGATCGGGCTGCAGCCGGGCGACGTGCACCTCAACGTGGCCTCACCCGGCTGGGCCAAGCACGCATGGTCCAACGTCTTCACGCCCTGGATCGCCGAGGCCACGGTCTTCATCTACAACTACTCGCGCTTCGACGCGAAGGCCCTCATGGAGCGCATGGACCAGGAGCACGTCACGAGCTTCTGTGCGCCGCCCACCGTGTGGCGCATGCTCATCCAGGCGGAGCTGTCCCACCTGAAGACGCCGCCGGCCAAGCTCGTCTCGGCCGGCGAGCCGCTCAACGCCGAGGTGATCGACCACGTCGCGAAGGCCTGGGGTCAGACCATTCGCGACGGCTTCGGGCAGACGGAGAGCACGGTGCAGACCGCGAACCCTCCGGGGATGCCCATCAAGATCGGGGCCATGGGTCGCCCCATGCCCGGCTACGACGTGGTGCTCCTGGACCCGGTGAGCGGCGAGGAGGCCGACGCCGGCGAGGTGTGCCTGCGCCTGGACCCGCGGCCCGTCGGCCTCATGGTGGGCTACCACGGGGATCCGGAGAAGACCGCGGAGGCCATGCGGGACGGCTACTACCACACGGGGGACATCGCCGAGCGGGACGCCCAGGGCGTCCTCACCTACGTGGGCCGCGGGGACGACGTCTTCAAGTCCTCCGACTACAAGCTCTCTCCGTTCGAGCTGGAGTCCGTGGTGATCGAGCATCCGGCCGTGGCCGAGGCCGCCGTGGTGCCCTCGCCGGACCCGATCCGCCTCTCGGTGGCCAAGGCCTTCGTGGTGCTGGCCGCCGGCCACGAGCCCGACGCCGCGACGGCGGAGTCCATCCTGGCGTACTGCCGCGAGCACCTGGCCCCGTTCAAACGCATCCGCCGCCTGGAGTTCGCCGAGCTGCCCAAGACGATCTCCGGGAAGATCCGCCGCGTGGAGCTGCGCGCCGCGGAGGAGGCGCGGCACGGGGCGGACGGCCGGGCCGCCGCGCCGGAGGGCCTGGGGGTGGAGTACTCCGACACGGACTTCCCGTCCCTGAAGGGGTGATCGTGTTTTCGCGATAGCTCGCGGTCATTGCGAAAACACGATAGAGTCTCCGTATCGGATTTTCACGATAAGAGAGACGGTCATGCCCCGCTACACCGCCCCCTTGCGCGTCCCCTCCGATGTCGGACTGGCCCTCGAACAGGCCCGCCTGGCCAGAGGCCTCTCCCAGAACGAGGTCGCCGATCTCCTCGACATGCCACAGAGCACCGTCAGCACCATGGAAACCGGTGCGGGGACCATCTATCTCCGCAGGCTCCTCGCGATGGCTCGTGCGCTTGGCCTTGAACTCACGGCAAGTTGGGACGACGATGCGCCTGTAGGTTGAGCTCTACGGAACCCGTCTTGGCGTCATCGAGGGAGATGCACGAACGTTCGACTTCAGCATCTCAGCGGAGGCGATCGATCGATTCGGCATCAACAGCCCCGTCCTTTCGCTCACCATTCCGCTCACACCTCGGCCCAGACGAGATCGCGCTCCGCGCCGCCGTCATTGGTTCGCGGAACTTCTCCCGGAGGGGGAACAGTACGACCATCTGCTGTCCGTGGCGGGTCTGAAACGGGGAGACACACCGCGCTTCCTCGCCCGCTACGGGCGAGACGTGGCTGGTGCCCTACAGATATGGGACCTCGACGATCCTGGTGAACCTCGCCGACCGTCCCTGCGGCCCGTCTCAGCTTCGGACGTCAGGGGCCTCGTTCTGGACCCCCTCGGGGCTCCACTGGGTAACGCAAGGCGCGGGGGCAGAACATCCCTGGGTGGCGTTCAACCCAAAATCGTGCTGACGAAGACTGAGTCGGGGTGGGCCCAACCCCTGGACGGACACGCCTCAACCCACATCCTGAAACCGCAATTGCCGGATGCCCTCTCCAGCGTCATCTACGACGAGGAATTCGGCACCAGGATCGGCCGCAGCCTCGGTCTCACCACTTTCTCCAGCGAGATCACCGTTTTCGACGGGGTCACGGCGTTGGTCATTGAACGCTACGACAGGAGCGCCGGCGATCGCGTGCACCAGGAAGATTTCAACCAGGTGTTGGGTGCCAGCGGAAATGAGAAGTACCAGGAGTACGGAGGGCTTGTCACCCTCGCCCACATGGCCGAGACGCTGCGAAGGTCGACAAATGAAGATGATGTCGAGACATTGGCTCGGACCGTCACGCTTGCCGTGGCTCTGGGCAATCTCGACATGCACGCCAAGAACGTCTCGATCTTGCATCCTTCGGAGGCTCCTCCGCGCCTGGCTCCCGCCTACGATGTGGTCCCCCACGCGCACCAAGGCGATGGCCGGCTGGCCCTCGCCGTCGCGGGAGAATACCGGCACGCAGCCATGAATAGAGCCCTGCTCATTGCGGAGTTCGAGGCGTGGGGGATCCGCCGCGCCGATGCGCTCGTCAACGGCACACTGGAGCGAATCGTCCAAGCCCTCACGCACGAGCATCCACTCGATGGCGCCCGCCCCGGGCTGCACTCGGAACTGTCCGACATGGCGCGTCGACTCCTGGAAGGCAAGGCGATCGGGGCCACGGCCTGACCTTGATAGCGTGGCACCCGTGAAGATCGCCACCTGGAACGTGAATTCTCTCCGCGCCCGCGCCGACCGCGTGGAGGCCTGGATCGAGGCCAACGAACCCGACGTCCTGGCCATCCAGGAGACCAAGTGCAAGGACGAGAACTTCCCCTGGGAGCTCTTCGAGCGCCTGGACTACGAGGTGGCGCACTTCGGCTTCAGCCAATGGAACGGCGTGGCGATCGCCTCCCGCGTGGGGCTCGACGACGTGCAACGCACCTTCTCCGAGCAGCCCGCCTTCGGCAAGGGCGGCGTGGACGCCGTCCAGGAGGCGCGCGCCATCGGCGCCACGTGCGGCGGAGTGCGCGTCTGGAGCCTCTACGTCCCCAACGGGCGTGGCCTCGAGGACGAGCACATGCCGTACAAGCTGGCCTGGCTCGACCGCCTCCGGGTGGAGGCCGAGTCCTGGCTCACCGAGGACGCGCACGCGCAGTTCGCCCTCGTGGGCGACTGGAACATCGCCCCCCGCGACGAGGACGTGTGGGACATCGACCTCTTCCGCGACAACGGCTACACGCACGTCTCCCCGCCGGAGCGCGCGGCCTTCCAGGGCTTCCTCGACGCGGGCCTCGTCGACCCCATGCGCGAGCGCCACCCTGGCCCCGGCGTCTACACGTACTGGGACTACAAGGGGCTGGCCTTCCCCAAACGTCAGGGCATGCGCATCGACTTCCAGCTCCTCTCCCCCGCCCTGGCCGCCCGCGTGACGGAGGCCGACGTGGACCGCGAGGAGCGCAAGGGCAAGGGCGCCTCCGACCACGCCCCCGTCGTGGTGGAGCTCGCGTGAGGGGTGCCCGCCCGTGACGGCAGCGTCCGGCGACGCCGCATGGTGAACGACGTCCCGCCGGGGGTGCGCAGGAACCTGCCGCCCACGGCCGCCCTGCGCGTCTTCTCGCCGCTGAGGGCTTTCGACGACGCCGAACAGGCGGACATCCGCGCGCAACGCCCCGCCTCGCGGGTGGAGATGGAGATCGTCTCCCGCCGCAACCTCCTGGCCCGCGCCACGCGCGAGGTCACGGATCCCTTCCCGCACGACGTCGCGGAGCGCTACCGCGTGCTCCACCGGGCCACGGACGAGGGCACCATGACGCTCTACTGCCCCGAGCAGCTCCCGGCCCGCACCGGCATGGCGGAGGGCATGCTGGAGCAGGAGTTCCCGCCCGCCCTGCTGCGGGTCATGGTCCCGGCCACCGCGGCCGGCTCGCACTCGGAGCGGATGCAGGAGCACGAGCTCTTCCTGGGGGAACGGCCCCTGCACACCCGCATCGCCACGTGGGGCATCCCGCTCGCGTGGTTCGCGGCCCTGCGGGAGGACGACACCGAGGAGGTGGACGACGAGGACGGCGTGGTCACCTCCGTGCGCCTGAGCGCCCCCCTGGTCCAGGTCGTCGAGCGCCTGGCGCACGCCGAGGCGATCGTGGCCCGCGCGGCGCCGGAGCTGCCCCTGCTCGCGGAGATCGGGCAGCTGCGCTCGTGGGTCGCCCGCTTCCACCCCGACTCAGCGGTGGAGCTGGACTACGGCCTCCTGGCCGACTTCGTGTGGCCTGACGATTCGCCGCGGGACCTGCGAGAGGGACTCGACTGCCTCGACGAGGGCGATCTGCTGGGCGGCGCGGCGGCGCACCGCCGCCTCGTGACGCGGTGGAACCGCGTGCGTGTCCTGGGCCGCTCCGGCTGAGGCCGGTGCCCGACGCCGCGTGGTGACCACGCGGCGTCGGGCACGGGGAGGTGCGGGGCTCAGGCCCCGAAGGCCGGGTCGGTCATGGCCCACTCGCCCAGACGGGCGATCACCAGGACGAGTGCCAGCCCGTAGGAGACCACAGGGCCCGCCACGAAGCCCACGATCGCGCCGATGCCCCAGCCGCGTCCCCGGTTCGTCGCCGTGGCGACGATGCCGATGACGAGGCCGGCCAGGAGCGCCAGGCCTGCGAGGATCTCGACGAGCGCGAAGCCGCCCAGGAACGAGTCGAGGAAGTGGTCCGCTCCAGCCCTGTCGCCGAGAGCGATCGCGCGGTCCGCCTCCGCGCTGAGCCACACCACGCCGGCCAGCGATGCCAGCGTGCCGAGGACCGCGAGCGCGAGGGCCCACAGGCCGGTCGCGGGAGAACCGGGCGGCGTGGGCCGGCGGGGTGCCACGTGGTACCCCGCCGGCGGGAGCGGGTGACCGTAGGGGTCAAGGGGCCGGCCGTACGCGTCGACGGGGCGGCCGAGCTGGTCCCGTGAGGGGCCGGGGGGAAGGGTACTCATGTGTCCTCGTCTCGGATCCGGGGGTTCAGCGAACACGTTCCGTGGCGGCGAAGCGGGCTCTAGCACCCGTGACGAGCTCCAGGACCACGGGGCCGCGCGCGCCAAGGCGCTCGTCGAGGGCCAGGACGAGGCGTTCCACGTCGTCGGCCAGGCGCAGGGGGTCCGCGCCGGGGCGCGGCTGGACCTTCAGGCGCAGCCCGGCGGCCTCACCCGGCTGGTCCCACGCGCTGATCGCCACGCGCAGGACGTCCTGGCGGCCGGAGAGCGCCTGCTTGAGCAGCGTCTCGGGGACGGCGGCGGCGATGTCGACGACGCCGCGCCCGTCGCCGTCGCGCACGGCCTCGCGGCTGAACATCGTGGTGCGGCCGCGCCCCTGCACCACCGCCCACACGATGAGCAACACCACGGCGATCACGGCGAGGGCGGCGACGGCGAGCCAGAGCCACGAGGCTTCGCGGCCGGAGGAGCGCGTGGCTGACAGGACCGCCTGCACGCCGTCGTTCACGCGGGCGAGCCGCTCGCCCACCACCTCGGCGTAGGGACGGACGAGCGCCACGAGCACCAGGTGGGCGCCGCAGAGCACGAGCAGGACACCCAGAACGGCGAGCAGGACGCGATTGAGGGCGCGCGGCGTGCGGTTCATCTGCCCACCACCCCGCTCGTGGCGACGGTGACGCTGACCGGGGTCGCCGCGTCGATGCCCTGCCGAGGCAGGTCCTCCGCGACGGCGGCACGCACGGCGTCCGGGTCCACGGGGACGCCGGAGGTGGGACGCACCGTGACGATGACGCCGCGCCGGTCCATGGCGACGCGGACCTGTTCTGGCCCGACTCCCGCGGCGAGCTGCGCGGGGCGCAGAAGCGCCTGGGCCAGCACGTCGTCGTCGGCCAGGGCGATGACGCGCTCGGTGGGGAGCTGACGCACGCGGCGGCGTCCGGGGCGCAGCGCGGCGGCGAGCAGGCCCGCGCCGAGCGCCAGGAGGATCACGCCGGCCACCACCACACCGGGCAGCTCGTCGGAGCTGCCAGGCAGGCCGATGAACCAGGCCCACGCCGCGTCCGGCGCGATGAGCCAGGGCCCGTGGTCAACGGCGCGGGTGCCGGCCTCGAGCGCGGCGTAGCCCAGCAGGAGCACCAGGACGATCACGACCACGATCACCAGGCCGGAGCGTGCGGTGCGGGACTCGCGGCGGCGCACCCGGGCGACGATCTCTTCGGGGCTCGGCGTGCGGCGGCTCATGCTGCGGCTCCGTTCGGGTCCAGGACGCCGGTGACCCGCACGTCCACGCGGGAGAGGGCCGTCCCCGTCAGCTCCTGGAAGCGCGCGCGCAGCCCGGCGCGGCGGCCCAGGGCGCGCTCGCGCACGGAAGCGGCGGGGGGCGCGGGGGACCCGTCGGTGTGCGAGGACACCAGAGGCTCCACGGGAAGGGGGAGGTTGAGGCGCAGGGCCAGGTCGCCGCCCTCGTCGCTGAGCACCACGCCGATGCGCCTGGCGGGGACCGCGAAGGTCTCCGCGGCGAGCCGCGTGGCGACGGAACGCAGCGCCCGGGTGCTCACCCGCACGTGACCGGGGACGGCGGGGGCGTCGGATGCGGAGGCGTCGCCGCTCCCCTGGGAGCCAGATACCGTGCCGGACGCCGCGTCGCCCGCCTCCGGCGCGGCGGGCGCCGGGGCCGCCTCGACGTCGAGGACCTCCACGTTGACCTCCGTGACCTCACGGCCGCTGCTGGCCAGGCGTGCGGCGGCCGCGGCCTGGGCCGCGCGTGCGGTGGCGCGCAGGGGTCGGCGCAGCTCGGTGACGATGCTGATGTCCACCGCGATCTGTTCGCTTCCCTCGGCCACCTCGACCCCGCCCCTCTCCGCCTGGCCGATCGCCTCGCGGAGGCGGCCGAGAGCGCGGGAGACGGGCTCACCCACCGCGACCACGCCGGGGACGGAGGAGACGGCGGAGCGCAGGACGGCCGCGGGCGACTCGTCCAGCTCCAGGCTCGCGGGCGCGGGCGCGGCCGGCGCAGCGGGGTGCGGCGGGACGGCGGGGCGCGGGGGTTCCCCGGGTGCGTCGTGCGGCCTGGGCGGTACCAGGGGGATGGCCCCCGTGGGCGGGTGGCTCGGCCTGGGGACGGACGTCAGCGGATCGTGGTCGGGGCGTTCCGGCCCCGCTGCGTTCTCCATGCGACCTCCCGCTCGGCGTGCCCAGCTGACGCGATCCACCCTACCCGCGGGCCCGGCCCGGCGGCGCCGGGCGGCGGAGAAAAACAAAAGCCCGGAATCTCCATGATTCCGGGCTTTTCTTGGTGGCTCCGACCGGCGTCGATCCGGTGACCTTTCGATTTTCAGTCGAACGCTCTACCAACTGAGCTACAGAGCCGAATGGCCATCTTTCGATGGCCATTCAGATTCTCCGCCGTAACGGAGAACCGTTGCGACCCTGACGGGACTTGAACCCGCGACCTCCGCCGTGACAGGGCGGCGCGCTAACCAACTGCGCTACAGGGCCTTGGTGGTTCCCGACCCGTTTCCGGGCCGTTCACAAGAGAAAACTTTATCAGAGGCTCCGGTGGAGTCCAAATCGAGGCTTCCTCGTACCCCCAACGGGATTCGAACCCGTGTCGCCGCCGTGAAAGGGCGGTGTCCTAGGCCACTAGACGATGGGGGCCTATGCGCCCGCGGGCTGACCCGCGTGCGTCCCCATCGTAGGCGAAGAAACGCCCCGGACGCGAATGCAACCCCCGTAGGCTGGGTCCATGCCGTTCCGGGTCAGCGCAGACGCCTTCCACCTCGCGGCGTCGGAGGCCTTCCGTCTGCTCCCCGAGGAGCTGACGGCGCCGCTCGACAACGTCATGATCTTCGTGGAGCCACGCTACGAGCCCCTGCCCCACGAGCATCCGGACACGCAGCTCTTCGGCTACTACGACGGCGTCTCCCTCCCCGAGCGCGCCCTCGACGCGGCGGCCCAGTTCCCCGACCGCATCGTCCTGTTCCAGGAGACCTTCGAGGACGAGTGCGAGGACTGGGCCGGGATCGTCCGCGAGCTGCGCATCACCCTCGTCCACGAGATCGCCCACCACCTGGGCCTGGACGAGGCCCGCATCCACGAACTCGGCTGGGGCTGAGCGGTGCTCCGGCGGCGCACGGCGACCACCCGCCGTCGGGCACCGGCTCATGGGCAGCCCGCCCCTCGAACCACCAAAACCCCTGCAATCCTGCAGGGGTTTTGGTGGAACAGCGGGGTCCGAGCCCTCACCCCGGCGGAGCAACGGGGTGACGCACGTGCCGCCCCGCGAAGCCGCTCACGCGCCGGGCAGGGCCCCGGCGTTGGCGACGGCGAAGTCGTAGTAGTCGCGGTGCTCCAGCTCCTGAGCCGCGGCGTCGTCGATGAAGACGCTCACGTGCGGGTGCAGCTGCAGCGCGGACGCGGGGCACGCCGAGGACACGGCGCCCTCCACCATCCTGGAGACCGCGTCCGCCTTCGAGGAACCGGAGGCGATCATCACCACGCGGCCGGCGTCCAGGATGGTCCCGATGCCCTGCGTGACGCAATGGATCGGGACGGCGGACATGTCCCCGTCGAAGAAGCGCGCGTTGTCCTCGCGGGTGCGCGGGTGCAGCGTCTTGACGCGGGTGCGCGAACCAAGCGAGGAGCCCGGCTCGTTGAAGCCGATGTGCCCGTTGCCGCCGATCCCCACGATCTGCAGGCCCACCCCGCCGGCCGCGCGGATGGCCTCCTCGTAGTCCAGCGCGGCCCGGCGCGGGTGCCCGGTGTCGCCCGCCGGCACGTTGACCTGGTCCTCGCGCAGCCCCCACGGGCGGGCCACGGTGGCGGCCACGACGGAGTGGTAGGACTCCGGGTGGTCCACCGGCAAGCCCACGTACTCGTCCAGCGCGAAGCAGGTGATGCCTGAGACGTCCAGGCCGTTCTCCCGGATCTCCCGGCGCACGTACTCGTAGATGCCAAGGGGGCTGGAACCGGTGGCCACGCCGAGCACCAGGCGCGGGTTGTCCCGGATGGCCGCGGCCACCTCGGCTCCGGCGCGGTGGGCGGCGTCAACGGGGGTGGGGGAGATCACGACATCCATGCCTCAAGCCTATGCTGGGAGGCAGGCCCGGCGGGTGCCGCGACGACTGCGTCGCCCCCATGTGACGGGCGAAGCGCCACCCTTGGAGAACCCGTGCAGATCATCCATTCCGCCCGCCGCATCGATCGTTCCTTCCTCCCGTCGGCGGGGCGGCCGGTGGCCGCCGCGGCGGACTGGGTCGCGGTGCACGACGGCGCCCTGCTCGCCGAAGGCGTGGGCGGCACCTGGCACTCGTGGGCCAGGGGCAACGGGGTGCCCCTCGAGGCCGCGGTCGATGCCGGCGGACGCCCGCTCACGGCGGGCTGGGTGGACCAACACTGCCACGGTGCGGCCGGCGTCTCCTTCGACGACGAGGCCGATCCAGGCGTCGCCGTGGCGGCCCACGAAGCGCACGGGACCCGTGCGCTCGTCGCCTCCCTCGTGACCAATCCGCTCGACGTCGAGTCGGCAGCGGCCCGCCGCCTCGCGGCCGCGGTGCGCGCCTCGGAGACGCTGGTCGGGATCCACCTGGAGGGCCCCTTCCTCGACCACGGCCACAAGGGCGCCCACGCGCCGCAGTACCTGCGCCCGGCCGGGCTCGCGGACGTGCAGGCGCTCTACGACGCCTGCGAGGGTGAGCTCAGGCAGCTCACGCTGGCGCCAGAGCACGACGAGAACCTGGCCGCGACGCGCTGGCTCTCCGAGCGCGGCGTCGCGGTGGCCGTCGGCCACACCTCCTGCTCGCGCGACGTCGCGATGGCGGCCTTCGACGCCGGCGCCTCCGTCCTGACGCACACCTTCAACGGCATGCCTGGGCTGCACCACCGCGAACCCGGCCCGCTCGGCGCCGCGCTGGACTCGCCCCACGTCACGCTGGAGCTCATCTCGGACCTGGTGCACGTGGCTCCCACGCTCATCCGCACGCTCTTCGCCGCCGCCCCGGGGCGGGTCGCCCTCATCACCGACGCCATGAGCGCCACGGGATGCACGGACGGCGCCTACCAACTGGGTTCGCTGGCCGTCACGGTGACCGACGGCGTGGCCCGCCTGGACGAGGGCGGCTCCATCGCCGGCTCCACCCTCACGATGGACGAGGCCGTGCGCCGCACCGTGGCCTGCGGGGTGGCGCTCGAGGACGCCGTGGAGGCGGCCACCGTCACGCCCGCCCTGGCCATGGGCCTCGGGGCGTTCCCGAGCGAGGGGCAGCGGCTCGAACCCTTCCTGGTCGACGCGGACGGGACGGCGACGGCGGCCTGACCCCGCGGCGTCGGGCACTCAGGGCAGGACCGGCGCCACCATCACCTCGACGCCGGCCTCGCGCAGGCCGGCCAGGACCTCCACGGGTGCCGCGGCGTCCGTGATGAGGCCGAGCCCGGCCACGGGCGGAAGCGTCGCGAACGCGCGGCGGCCCAGCTTGGCGGCGTCGGCCACGACGAAGGAGCGCCCGGCCTGGCGCGCGATGAGGGCGTTGACGACGGCCTCCGACTCCTCGTCCACGGAGAATCCCTGCGGGGAGACGCCGTTGACGCCGATGAAGGCCAGGTCGCACGCGAGCGAGGAGAGGGTGGCCTCCGCGAACGGGCCCACGAGTTCGTAGGAGTGCGAGTGCATGACGCCGCCGGAGACCACCACCTTGATGTGGGGGCGCACGGCCAGCGTGGAGGCGATGTTCACCGAGTTCGTCACCACGGTCAGCGCCGCGCGGCCGGCGTCGCTGCGCAGGTCCTCCCGCATTCCGAGCATGGTGGCCAGCATGTCGGTCGTGGTGCCGCCGGAGAGCCCCACCACCATGCCCGGCTCCACGAGGGCCGACGCCGCCGCAGCGACGGCCCGCTTGGCGCGGTCGTCGTCGAGGCGGTAGCGCTGCGGCAGGTCGTAGGCCACGGAGCCTCGGGAGGCGCCGCCGTGGGTGCGCACCAGCAGCTGGCGTTCTGCCAGGGCGTCCAGGTCGCGGCGCACAGTAGCCGGGGAGACCCCCAGAGCGGAGACGAGCGCCTCCACCTCCACGCCGCCCTCGCGGGCCAGGGTCGCGAGAATGATGTTGCTGCGGTCGGCGCGGTTCACGATGTGCGGTTCCTTGAGGGTACTGATGTGGGCCCGCCCCCGGGGAGAACGGGCCCACGCACGGGTCCTTGAATGCTATCCGGCCCTACTTGACCGCGCCCGCGGTGAGGCCGCCGATGAGCCGCTTCTCGATGAAGAAGAAGAGGATCACCACCGGGATGATGGAGAGGATGGACACCGCGAAGACGAAGTGCCAGCTCGTGGCGTACTGCCCCACGAACTTGGTCAACGCCACGGAGAGCGGCTGGTTCTCGGCGGTGGAGAGGATCACGAGCGAGGCCGCGAACTCGTTCCACGCGGAGACGAAGGTGAAGATGACGGCCGTGACGATGCCCGGCCACACGAGTGGCAGGTTGACCTTGAAGAGCGTGCGGAACGTCCCGGCGCCGTCGATCTGCGCGGCCTCATCCACCTCCTTGGGCACGGCGGCGAAGAAGGAATGCATCATCCACGTGGCGAAGGCCAGGTTGAACGCGGCGTTGATGAGGATCATGGCCAGCCACGTGTCATAGATGCCGAAGAGCTGCATCTCGCGGAACAGGCCGGTCGTCAGGATGGCCGGCTGCAGCATCTGCGTCAGGATCACGAGCGCCATGAAGGCCATGCGGCCGGGGAAGCGGAAGCGCGCCGTGTAATAGGACGCCGGGACCGCCACGAGCAGCACCAGGATCGTGGCCGCCACCGAGATCACGATCGTGGAGATCATGTTCTGCGGCAGGGGCGTCTCCGGGGTGTCCCACACGTTGGCGTAGTTCTGCCACTGCCAACCGCCGCTCGGGGCGTACGTGGGGTCGTAGGAGAGGATCTCCGACTTGGTCTTGAGGGACCCAAGGAACATCACCGCGTAGGGGACCAGGAAGACGAGGGCGATGACGAGGCCGATCACCATGCGGCCGATCACGCGGGGCTTGCTCGCGTGGTCCTCCGTGCTCAGGAACGCCATGGCTCAGACCTCCTTCAGGGGCTTGACGGTGCGCACGTAGATCACCACGATGACGGCGACGACGAGGAAGTTGACGACCGAGAGCGCGCTGGCCCAGTCGATGCGCTGGTCTCCCTGCAGCGTCTTGAAGATGTAGGTCATGAGGGTGTCGGACTGATAGCCGGGGAGGTCGCCCGTCATGATCTTCAGGATCGGCAGATTGTTGAAGACGTTGATGATATTGATCAGCACGGCGACCGCGAGCGAACTGCGCAGCTGCGGAAGGATCACCGAGAAGTAGGTGCGCATGCGCCCGGCGCCGTCCACCTTGGCGGCCTCGATCGTGTCCCCCGGCACGGACTGCACGCCGGCCAGCAGCGTGTAGACGGTGAAGGGCAGCGAGACGAACACGGCCACGAGCATGGCGGAGGCCAGCGCGGAACCGGGGTTCTTGGTGAAGCCGAAGCCCTCGGAGCCCACGAGACCTAGCTGGTAGAGCAGGTGGTTCAGCGGGCCGTAGTTGGGGGCCATGGAGTAGTAGAAGACGGTGGTGGTCATGACCACGGAGGCCGCCCACGGGATGACGACGGCCATGCGCACCAGGCGTCGGCCCGGGAAGGGCTTGGAGAGGAACTGCGCCAGGGCCAGCGAGACCAGCACCGTCACCGTCACGACCACCACGACCCACACCGCGGAGTTCAGCAGGATGCGCGGCAGGTTGGGATCCGTGAAGACGTGGGCGAAGTTGGAGAAGATGCCCCAGTCCGGACCCTTCTTCGACGCGGTGGCCCAGCCCTTATCGAGGCCCGTCTGCGTGATCTTGCGCAGCGAGCTGTAGATCATGTAGCCGGCGGGGAAGACGACCACCACGAGGATGAGGAGGAGCGCGGGCGTGAGCCACGGCAGGGCGCGCAGGAGGCTCTCCCCGCCGCGCCGTCCGCGCCGCGGTGCGCGGCGCCCCGGCCGCGTCCCGCGCGGCGGCGTGCCGACGGTATCGGTGTTGCTGGACATGGATCTCTTCCGGAAGGCGGGTGCGTGTTGGGCGAGGGGCGGGCGGCGGCGTGCGGAGACGCCGGCGGCCCTGGAACGGGGCGGGCGGGACGGGGTCCGTCCCGGCCGCCCCGCGACGTCACTCGGAGGCGGCGTCCGCCTTGGCCTGGATCTGCTTGGCCACGTCCGCCGGATCACCGGTCTGCAGCTGGCCGAGCAGGGCCTTGAAGCCGGCGTCGGTCGCGGTCCAGGCCGGGTTGGTGGTCGGGTAGAACTTGGCGTTGGGCAGCAGGTCGAGGAACGGCTTGAGCGTCTCGTCCGAGCTCATCGCCTCGGAGCCCGACTTGGTGGTGGGAAGGAACCCCTCGGTCTTGACGAAGTTCAGGTACTGCTCGTCGGAGAAGAAGAAGTCCATGAACTTCTTCACGGCATCCTTCTTGGCGGCGTCCTGGGAGAACGAGGCCAGGCGATCGGCCACGCCGAGGGTCACGGGCGAGCCGTCCTTCGTGGCGGGCTGGGCGATGCCGTAGTTGAGCTTGGGGTTCTCAGCCTTGATCTGGCCCACCGTGGGCGGCAGGGCGTAGACGAAGCCCATCTTGCCCTGGACGAAGCCGGACATCATGGGGGTGCGCTGCGTGGAACCCGGGTTCGCCTGGGTGACGCCGGCGTCGATCATCTTCTTCATCTGGGTGAAGGCCTCGACGGTCTGCGGCGAGTCCACCGTGATGTTCTGCTCATCCCCCAGCGACCCACCCGCGCCGAAGATCCACATGGAGGCCTCCGCCTGCGCCTCCTCCTTGCCCAGCGGCATGCCGTAGCCCGGGTTGCCCGTCTTGTCCTTGATCAGCTTGGCGTCCTCCAGCAGCTCGTCCCAGGTCTTGGGGACGTCCTTGATGCCGGCCTTGGCCATGAGGTCCTTGTTGTAGAACAGGGCGCGGTCGGAAGCGATGAGCGGAAGGCCGTACTGCGTGCCGCCCACCTTCTCCGCCTCGTTGAAGCTGTCCTGGAAGTTGGAGAGCGTGTCCGGCGAGGTGATCTCGTCCGCCTTGGCAAGCTGGCCGTCGTTGGCGAAGGCGGAGATGGCGCCGCCGTTGTAGATGTCCGGCGCCTGCTTGCCCTGGATCTTGGTCTTCAGGACGGTGTCGATGTTCTCCCACGATTCGACCTGGAGGTCCACCGTGATGTTGGGGTTCTTCTCCTCGAACGCCTTGATGGTGCCCTCCCAGAGGCCCTTCGTGGCATCCGAGTAGGTCGGGACGAGCATGCTCAGGGAGACGGCGCCGCCGTCGGCCGCCGCGGACCCGCCGGACGGGGCCGAGGAGCCCGAGCCCTTGTCCCCGGAAAAACCGCAAGAGGTCAGCGCCAGGGCGCCGACGGCCGCGAGAGCAAGTGCGCCGCTGCGCCAGGACTTCTTCGTCATGATGATCTCTCTCCCCCTCGGGCCGGACGACCCGATGGTGTGCGTGGAAGTGATGTTTTTGAGGTCTGAATGCTCAGATTCCCTCAAGTAGTGACCATCATGCTGCGTGATCGACGTCACGTCAAGGGATTGTTAGTAAAGCTAACACATTCGTCATCGGCCCGACATCGAGGGGCCCCTGTCCCCGGAGATGATGCCGGCCAACCGGGCCACCTCGGCCCGCATGGCCTCCCGCGCCGGTCCCAGGTACTTGCGCGAATCCACGAGCTCCGGGCGCTCGGCCAGCACGCGCCTCGCCTCGCCAGTGAAGACCTTGTTCAGGTGCGTGGAGACGTTGATCTTGCGCATGCCCGCCGCGACGGCCTCGCGCAGATGCTCGTCCGCGACGCCTGAGGAGCCGTGCAGCACCAGGGGGACGGGGACCGCGCCGCGCAGACGAGAGATGAGCCCCAGGTCGAGGGCGGCCGTCCGGCTGGTCATGGCGTGCGAGGAGCCCACGGCGACCGCCAACGCGTCCACGCCCGTGTCCGCCACGAAGCGCGCGGCGTCCTCCGGATCCGTCCGCACGCCCGGCGCATGGGCTCCGTCCTTGCCGCCCACCTCGCCCAGCTCCGCCTCAACGTAGACGTCGACGGCGTGCGCCTCGGCGGCGACCTCGCGCGTGAGGCGCCGGTTCTCGTCGTCGCTCAGGTGCGCGGCGTCGAACATCACCGAAGAGAAGCCCAGCCCCAGCGCCTCCCGCACCAGGGCGGGGCTCACGGCGTGGTCGAGGTGCAGCGCCGCCCTCGCTCCAGACCCCGCCGCGGCGGCCGCCGTCGCCGCCGCGATGGGGGCGAGCGAGCCGTGATAGGCCACGCAGTTCTCCGAGATCTGCAGGATCACCGGCAGCCCGGCGTCCTCGGCGCCGCCGAGGATCGCCTCCGCGGACTCCAGGTGGATCACGTTGAAGGCGGCGAGCCCGCGGCCTTGCGCCGCGGCCTCTGCCATGAGGGTGGAGGTGGGGACGAGCGGCATGGATGACCTTCCTTGCTGTGGTGGGTGGATGCCCGACGCCGCGGGGCCGGGTCGGCCCCGCCCCGTCGGGGACGGGGCTCAGGCGAAAAGGACGCGGCCGGGGAAGGACGCGACGTCCGGCCCCAGCTCCCCCGCCAGGGGTGCAAGGACGGCGGAGGCCGAGTACGCGACGGCCATCCGCAGGGCCTCGCGGCGCGCCCCCTCGCCGGGGATCCCGCCGTGGCGATGGGCCACGGCGAGCCAGCCGGCCACCCCGGCGTCGCCGGCCCCGGTCGGATTGCCGACCAGGACCTCGTCGAGGCGGGCGTGCAGACCGCCCGGGTCCTCCGGGGTGTGGTGGCTCATCCCGTCCTCACCGCGGCTGAGCAGCACGGAGCCCGCGCCCAGCTCGAAGAGCCGCGCCAGGCCGGCCGCGATGTCGTCCGTGCCCGTCGCCTCGGCGAGCTCCTGGGCGTTGGGCTTGAGCAGGTGGGCGCCGGCCGCCGCGGCCGTGAGGAGCAGGGGGCCCGACGTGTCCGCCACCGTGTAGACGCCGGCGTCCACGAGGGTGCGGACGGTGCGGGCCACGACAGCGGGCGGGGTGCCCTCCGGCCAGGAGCCGCTCACGGTGGCGACGCGGGCACCACCGCCCGGGTGCCGGCCGTCCACGCCGTGCTGGCCGGAGACCACGCGAGCCTCCGCGGCGGCGTCGGGCAGCAGGGCGCCCAGCGCCGCGAACCACGCGTCCCACTCCCCCGGGAGCAGGGCGGCGGCGCGCTCGTTGAGGACGGTGGTGCGGCCGGAGTCCTCGACCCAGGCCGTGCTGGAGCGCGTGGGGGCCGCGACGTCCACCCAGCTGGCGGCGATCCCGGCGGCGGCGACGTCCGCGGCGAGGGCCGCGCCGTTCGCGCCTCCGCGGGTGGCCAGGGCGTGGGCGGGCAGGCCCTGGGCGTGCAGCACGCGGGCCACGTTGATCCCCTTGCCGCCCGCCCGCACGCGCGCGGCGTCGACGCGGTGCGTCTCGCCCGGCGTGAGAAGCGGGAGACGGACGGTGGAATCGAGGGCCGGCGCGGGCGTCAGGGTGAGGATCATGGCTCCTCCCCCAGCGCCGCGAGCGCCAGGCGACGGGCACCGCGCAGGCCGGCGTCGCCGCCCAGGCGCGCCGCCACGAGCGTGGGGACGGGCATGAAGGACAACCGCGCGGCGAGGGCCAGGCGCAGGGGGCGCAGCAGGTGCTCGCCCGCGCCGGAGAGGCCGCCGCCCACGACCACACGGTCCACGCCGAGCAGGCCCACGGCCCAGTGCAGGGCGAAGGCCAAGGCCTCCACGGCCGCGGCCCAGGCCGCTCGCGCCGCCGGGTCGCCGGTCAGGGCCAGGCGCAGGACCTCGGCCGCGCCGTCCACGGGCACGCCCGTGGACTTTTCGTAGGCCCGCGCGATCGCGGCGGCCGAGGCCACCGTCTCGAGGCACCCCACGGCACCGCAGGCGCAGTCCGAACCGCCGGGAACGGGGACGTGACCCAGCTCCCCGGCGCCGGGGACATCGATCCGGCGTCCGCCCACGAAGGCCGTGGACGCGATGCCGGTGCCGATCACGACCACGAGGGTGCACGCGGCCCCGGCGGTGCCGACACCCTCGGCGATCTCCGCCTCGGCGGCGGAACCGACGTCGTGCCCCCAGGCGACGGGGACGCCCAGGCGGGCCTGGAGCGCGTCCGGCAGGGCGGCGTCCCGCAGGCCAAGGTTGGAGGCGAACACCGCGCGGCGGCGCTCCACGTCCACGACGCCGGGCACCAAGAGCGCGGCGGCCCGGGCCGAGCGCTCCCCCAGCAGGGAGCCCGCCACCCTCTCCAGCTGCGCCACGAGCGCCGCGCCGTCCGGGTCGCCTGCCGCGGCGGCGGGCTGGACGGGCACGCGGAGGACCGGCCCCAGCTCCCAGCCGCCGCCGGAGGCCACGGCCGCCTTGATGTCGGTGCCGCCCACGTCGAGGAGCAGGAGGGCGGCCCCTTGCGCCGGGGGCCCCGGCAGCGGTTCCGCGACCGCCGGCGACTCAGGCATCGTCCCCGTCGAGGATGATCGAACGGGTGAGGTGGCGCGGCTCGTCCGGGTTGAGGCCGCGGGCCTGCGCACGGTCAAGAGTGACGCGGTGGACCCTGGCCAGCTCGGCCAGCGGGTGCACGCCCGCGTGATGCAGGTAGCGCCCGCCCGTGGCCTCGACCTCGCCGCGCAGGGCGGAGGGACCGTCTCCGATGAGCCACGTGACACGCCCGGGGGCGGCGATGGAGATGGGACCGTGGCGGTACTCCTTGGCCGGGTAGGACTCGGTCCAGCCCTGGACGGCCTCCCGCATCTTCAGGGCGGCCTCGTTGGCCAGCCCCACGGTCCAGCCGCGGCCCAGGAAGGTGAACTGCTCGGCGTCGATGAGCTCCTGCGGGGTCTCGGTGTCGACGGCGGCCGCCGCGTCGGCCACGGCGGACCCGAGGTCGATGCCGGAGTCCGTGAGCAGATAGGCCAGGGCCGTCGTGGCGAAGCGGGTCTGGACCACGGAGCGCTCGTCCGCATACGGAAGCGCCACGATGCGGTCGGCGATGGTCACGATCGGGGTGTCGGTGTCGCCGATGACGGCCACGGTCGCGACCTTGCCCTTGAGCTCGGTCAGCACCTGGAGCACCTCCGTGGTGGTGCCGGAGCGGGTGATCGCCACGACGAGGTCGTAGTCGCCCAGGCGCAGGGAGAGATCGGACTCGGAGGCGGAGAAGGGGTCCGTGAGGCCCTGCCCCGCGAGCTCGCGCGCCTTGGCCCAGGCCTGGGCCATGAACCACGAGGTGCCGCAACCGATCACGGCCACACGTTGGCCCGGGCGGGCCACGGGCTCCGCGCCACGGCGCCCGGCGGCCTCGCGGATGGCTCGGTCCCAGACCTCGGGCTGCGAGCGCAGCTCCTCTTCCATGAAGGTGGCGGCCATCGATGCTCCCCGTCTCTCGTCCGACCCAGGGCCGGTGATCACTCTTGATCATTTTGAACACTCAACAAGCATTTTCACTCAAACCATCGAAATATTCCAGTGCCCGACGGCGGCCGCCGCCCCCGCGCGAGCGGCCTCGCCCGCCTCGATTCGCGCGACAACGCCCGGCCGCACCCGCGAAAGACCGCGAAGGTCCGGCATCGAATCCCCACAGTGGGAGCATCCGGGGCCGCAGCCGAACCCGCAAGCCACAACTGTAGGTTATGTGGTTTATGTGACTAGTGTTGTCAGAGGTGAGTGAGTTCCGTATGGTAATGCGAGTGACGTTGATCTGATCGTGATGAACCCTCGGGTTCCCATCACGGATCGTGACACCGATCATCCGCTCTCAGCACCCTGACGTGAGGAATCACTATGGTCTCGCGACTCGCCATCGGCGCCTCCGCCTGCACGGTTGCGCTCGTCGCCGCCACGTTCACCGGAGCCCTTGCCCTGGCCGGCCCCGACGACACCCAGCTCGCCGCCGCCGTCCAGCCGGCCGCGCAACAGCCCGCCGTCACGGTCCCCAGCGTCGCCGAGGTCAACACCGCCAAGGTGGACCCCGCGGCCAAGAAGGCGCTCGTCTCCTCGTTGCAGTCCAAGCTGAGCGACAACTCCGCCGCGCTGGAAAAGGTCGCCGAGAACGCCCAGCTGGCCTGGGACGCCCTGAACGACGCCCAGCAGCGCGTGGTCACCCGCCAGGAGCGTGCCGACGAGGCAGCCAAGCAGGCGAGCGCGGCGCAGAAGCGCGTGCAGCAGGCGCAGGACCGCGTCGGCGCGATCGCCGCCTCCGCCTACCGCAACGGCGGCTTCACCCCCAGCGCCACCGAGTTGCTGGCCGGCGACCCGCAGGAGGCGCTGGATCGCGCCCGCACTCTCAACACGCTCTCCGAGTCCAGCACCCGCGACCTCCAGGACTCCAAGGCGGACGCCGCCCTGGCGCAGCAGTGGCAGGACTACGCCGAGGCCACGCAGCGCTCCGCAGAGGACGCCGTGGCCAAGCAGAGCGCCGCCGAGCAGAAGGCCCAGGAACAGGCCGTCGGCTTCCGCGACGCCATCCAGAAGGGTGACGACGACCGCAAGCTCCTGCTGAACCGCCTCGCCGACCTCAACGGCACCTCGGTCAAGGCCGAGGAGAAGGCCCAGGCCGCCCGCGAGGAGGCAGAGCGCCAGAAGAAGCTCGAGGAGGCCCGCAAGGCCGAGGCCGCGCGCAAGGCCCAGGAGGAGGAGGCCGCCCGCCAGGCCGCCGCCCAGGAGGCCGCCCGCACCGAGGCGGCCAAGCAGGCCGCGCAGGAAGAGGACGGCAGCGTCGTAGGCGGCGTCGCCCGTCCCGCGACCGTCGTCGACGACACCCAGAACCCGTCCGACGGTGGTCAGGAGGAAGGATCGCCGTCGGACGCCCAGAAGGAGGCGGACGCCAAGGCCGCCGCGCAGAAGCAGGCCGACGACGAGGCAGCGGCCAAGGAGGCCGAGGCCAAGAAGCAGGCCGAGGCGGACGCCAGGGCCGCCGCCGAGCAGGAAAAGGCGGCAGCCGAGGCGAAGCGGAAGGCCGAGGAGGACGCCGCGGCCAAGGCGCAGGCCCAGCGCGAGGCGGATCAGAAGGAAGCGGACGCCAAGGCCGCAGCCGACGCGAAGGCCGAGGCCGACCGGAAGGCCGCCCAGGCCAAGGCGGACGCCGACAAGCGCGCTGCGGACGCCAAGGCGGCAGCTCAGAAGCAGGCCGAGCAGGAGGCCGCTGCCAAGGCCGCGGCGCAGAAGCGCGCCGCCGAGCGCGCCGCCGCCCAGAAGGCGGCCGCCAGGGCCGCCGAGCAAAAGCGCGCGGCGGACAAGGCCGCCGCCGCCAAGCGCGCGGCCGAAAAGGCCGCGGCCGACAAGGCCGCGCAGCAGGCCAGCGCCCCGTCCTCCAGCAAGGAGTCCGCGATCGCCTGGGCCCTGGCCATCGCCGCGGACAACTCGCACGGCTACACGTGGGGCGGCAACGGCCCCACCAACTACGACTGCTCCGGCTTCACGCAGAACGCGTTCTACAAGTCCGGCGTGAGCCTGCCGCGCAACTCGGCGGCCCAGTACGCAGCGGCCCCCAAGCACGTGCCGCTGAGCCAGCTGCAGCGCGGAGACCTGGTGTTCTCCACCTCCAGCGGCCCCGGCTCGATCTACCACGTGGCGATCTACATCGGCAACGGCCAGGTGGTGCAGGCCCGCAACCCCTCCGCCGGCATCTCCACGACGCCGCTCTCCTGGGTCAACAACCTGTACCCGCTCGCGGCACGCTACTGAGCCACCCGCAACGCCGAACGGCCGGTTCCCCCTCGGGGGAACCGGCCGTTGCCGTCGTGTGCGATGCCCGACGCCGCGTGGTCGGGCCGGTGTCTCAGTCCTCGCTCGGCATGGGGCCGAAGTCCGCGCGGTTCTCGACGCGACGGTCCTTACGGTTCGGCACCACCAGGACGGGCGCCTTGGAGTGGTGCAGCACCGCCTGCGAGGTGGAGCCGAGCAGGACGCCGGCGAAGCCGCCGCGGCCGCGCGTGCCCACGATCACCAGGCGGGCGTTCTTGGATTCCTCGACGAGGACCTGACCGGGGACGCCCTCGACGACCGCCGTCTCCACCTCCAGCCCCTCGAAGTGGTGCCGCAGCCAGTCGGCGCCCGCCTCGATCTGCTCACGCATCTCCGCCATGACGGCCTCGAAGTCGATCGCGGCGGAGACCCAGGCCTGGGTGCCCGTGAGCGGGGGGAGCGACCACACCACACGCAGTCGGCACTGGCGCGCTTGGGCCTCCAGGGCGGCGTCGAGCATGGCAAGGCGGGCCCGCTCGGAGCCGTCCACACCGACCACCACGACGTTCTCCACGTCCTCGCGATCCAGCGAGCCCTTGGGCACCACGACCGTGGCGCACGTGGCGTGCGGGGGCACGGCGGAGGACACGGACCCGAGGATGCGGCCCATGAAGCCGCCGCGGCCGCGCGAACCCAGGACGATCTGTTCGGCGTGGCGGCTGTACTCCAGCAAGGTGCCGGCGGCGTCGCCCGTCTCCACGTAGGCCCGCACGCGATCCGCGGGGGCGAACGTGAGGTGCGTCAGCTCGTGGCGGCGGCGATCCAGGTCCGCGAGCGCGTCCCGCAGGACCTGCTCGGCACCGCGGCGCAGCGACTCGTCATCCAGCGCGGCATAGCCAGCGTCCATGGCCGTGGCCACGAAGGTGGGGATCGAATAGGACATCACGGCCTCGACGTCGAGGTCGCGGCGCGCGGCCTCCGCCGCGGCCCAGCCGAGGGCGTCCAGAGACTGCTCCGAGCCGTCCACACCGACCACGATGGAGCCGGAACCGGGGGTTTCGCGGCGCTCGTCGTCGCGGGGGATGTCTTGCGCGGTCATGGGGACCACTCCTTCCAGTGGGAGGTGATTCCATCTAACACCCGAGTGGCCTTCCTCACGGAACCATCAGGAGATTCCGGTCACATGAACACTTCTGGGCCCCACTACACCCGCCAGCCCACCCCCGCGGGCGTGGCGCGCCGATAGGCTGGTTGTCATGTCAACTCGCACCACCACTCCCGCGGCGCGCGGTGCGCTGGATCGCTACTTCCGGCTCTCCCAGCGCGGCTCCACGATCGGCCGCGAGGTTCGCGGCGGTTTCGCCACCTTCTTCGCGATGTCCTACATCGTGGTCCTGAACCCGCTGATCCTCTCCAGCCCCGACGGCTCCGGGCACGCCCTCGGCATCCCCCAGGTGGCCGCCGTCACCGCCTTCGTGGGCGGAGTGCTCTCCATCGTGATGGGCCTCTGGGCGCGCCACCCCTTCGCCATCGCGACGGGCCTCGGCGTCAACGCGCTCGTGGCGGCGACGATCGCCACGCATCCGGGACTGACCTGGCCCTCCATGATGGGCCTGGTCCTCATCGCGGGCATCATCATGTTCGTCCTGGTGCTCACGGGCTTCCGGACCGCGGTGTTCAATTCCGTCCCCGCCGGGCTCAAGACGGCCATCGTGGTGGGCATCGGCTTCTTCATCACGCTGATCGGCCTCGTCAACGCCGGCTTCACGCGTCCGGGAGGCACGCCCCTGACGCTGGGCATCAACGGCCGCCTCAACGGCTGGCCCACGCTCGTGTTCGTGTTCGGCCTCCTGCTCACGATCGCGCTGCTAGTGCGCAAGGTCAAGGGCGCCATCCTCATCGGCATCGTCGCCGCGGCCGTGCTGGCCAACGTGCTGCAGCTGGTCTTCGACATCCCCGCCCAGACCGGCGCCGACGGCTCCACGACGCCGACCGGTTGGTCACTCGTGGTGCCGGGCGCCGACTTCACGTGGCACGCGCCGGACCTCTCCCTCATCGGCAAGGTGGACTTCAACGCGTTCAGCGCCTCCTCGCTCGGCGCCGTCTCCGCCATCCTGCTGGTCTTCGTGATCCTGCTCTCGATCTTCTTCGACGCGATGGGCACCATGGTGGGCCTCGCGACCGAGGCCGGCACCATCGACGAGGACGGCCAGATCGAGGACGTCAACAAGGTGCTGCTGGTGGACGCCGCCGGCGCCATCGTGGGCGGCGGTTCGTCCGTCTCCTCGAACCAGATCTTCGTGGAGTCCTCCGCCGGCATCGGCGAGGGCGCGCGCACCGGTCTCGCCGCGATCGTCACGGGTGTGCTGCTCCTCGTGGCGATGGTGCTCTCGCCGCTCGTGACCTTCGTGCCCTTCGAGGCCGTGGCTCCCGCCCTGGTCTGCGTCGGCTTCATGATGATGCGCCAGGTCGTCAACATCGACTGGAACGACCTGGGCATCGCCCTCCCGGCGTTCCTGACCGTGGCGCTCATGCCGTTCACCTACTCGATCGCGGACGGCATCGGCGCCGGCTTCGTCTCCTACGTCTTCATCCGCGCCGTGCAGGGCAAGGCCCGCGAGGTGCACCCGCTCATGTGGGTCATCTCCGCGTTCTTCGTGGTGTTCTTCGGCGTGGGCCTCATCGACGGGTGGGTCGGCGCCGCGGCCTGATGCGATCGCGGGTGCCACGCAGTTTTGTGGAGGCATTTACCTACACATTCGCGAATGTGTAGGTAAATGCCTCCACCGAACCGCCGCGCAGGCTCCAGGGGCTCACACTCAGCGGCGCAGGAACGCGTCCAGCTCCGCCTCGCCCCAGGCGGAGGCGGGGAGCGCGTCGCCCAGCAGCCGCCGGGTCAGCGGCGCCCCGAGGGGCAGTTCCGTGTCCGACGCCGCCAGCACCACGTTGCCGCGCCGCCGCCCCTTGAGCATGGCCGGGTCAGCGATCGCGGCGACGTGGGCGAAGACCTCGCGCAGCGCGCCCGCCTCCGCGCGCAGGTTGGCGCGGTCCGGGGCGTCCCCCACGTTGAGCAGATACAGGCCGTCGGCTGCCAGCACGCGCCGTGCCTGGGCGTGGAACGCGGCGGTCGTGAGCTGTTGCGGCGTCGTGTCCCATGCGAACACGTCGCGGATCACGATGTCCCTGCTGTCCTCGCTCAGCGTGGGCAGGACCTCGCCGGCATCGCCCGGCCGGATCCGCAGCAGGGGAGCGGCCGGCAGCTTGAACCACTCGCGGACCAGCACGGTGAGCCGCGCGTCGAGTTCCACGACCACCTGCCGCGCGTCCGGATGCGTCGCATGGATCCAGCGGGCCATGGAGCACGCACCCCCGCCCAGGTGCAGCGCGCGAAGCCGGGACGGGGCCGCCCAGCGTTCCTGAAGCAGGCATGCCATCCACCGCATGTATTCGAAATCGAGGCGCTCGGGGTGCTCCAGGTCCACGTGGGAGGACGGCACACCGTTGACGTAGACCGTCCACGCGTCGCGCGAGTACGGGTCCCGCTCCAGGCGCACCGTCCCCGTGTCGGTGTCCCACGTCCCCTCGACGGGCCCGCCACCCTGTGCCCGAGCCGCCTCCACGGCGTCGCCGCGTCCGGCGCGTTTGCGTCCCATGTGCCAGGGCTCCCTCGTCTCTCGCTCCGCCCGGTCACCCGGTGACGGGCTTGGGCCGCCGATCAGCCTAGGCCACCAGCGGCCTGAGTTTCAGTCGTCGTCCTCTTCCTCGTACGGGGAGACGGCTCCGACGCGGCGCACGGAGCGGACCTCCGGCAGCTCGGCCAGGACGGGGATCATGCGGTGCGGATCGTGCCCTCCCTCGAAGTGCAGCTCCACGGTGACCAGGATGGGCCCGCCGTCGTCCTTGTCGCGGTGCGAGTGCTCAAAGCTCGTGGAGAACCCGTTCCGCGTGGCCTCCTCCAGGATGGCCCTCATGGCCCCGGTGCCGTCCACATAGGTGATGAGCAGGTTCCGGTCCCGGCGTTCGGTCGGGATGCGACGGATCAGCGGCGCCACCACGAAGAGGATCACGACGTACACGGCCGTGACGAACGCGGCCACGGCCACCATCCCCGCGCCGGCTGCCATGCCCACGGCGGCGGCGATCCAGATGGAGCCCGCCGTCGTCAGGCCCCTCACGGTGCTGGACCCCTTGAAAATCACGCCCGCCCCGAGGAAGCCGATGCCGGAGACCACCTGGGCCGCGATGCGCGTGGGGTCGCGGGGAACGTCGGGGGAGACGAAGGCCGCGAAGCCGTACGCGGAGACGAGCGTGAAGCCGCAAGAGCCCAGCCCCACCAGGACGTGGGTGCGATAGCCGGCCGACTTGCGCCGCGCCTGCCGCTCCAGCCCAATGACGGAGCACAACACGAACGCCGCCGAGAGCAACGCCAGCTGCACCCCGACCTCGGTCCCGAGGACCCGCTCCGCGAACCCCGTCCCTGGCACCGTCCCGTTCATCGCCGCACCATCCTGACCTCCCTGGCGCCGTTCCACTCGGCTGGCAGCGCCTGCACGGCGCCGTCCGCGACGAAGCCCATCTTGGCGTAGAAGCCGCGGGCCCGCGGATTTTCCTCGAGGACCCACAGGAAGGCCGGGGCATCGCCGATCGCGGCACGCAACAACGCCGCGGCGATGCCGCTCCCCCGGTGCTCGGAGGCGACGCCTACCACGGCCTCCCCCGCCACGGCCACCCACGTGGGAAAGAGCGACCCGTCCGCGAGGGCGGCGCTCCAGCCAGCGACCGCACGCTCAAGCCGCGCGTCCAGCGCGTCCAGGTACGCCGCCCCCAGCCACGGCAGGTAGGTGTCCCGCCACCCGGCGTTCTTCACCTCGATCGCCCCGCGAACCGTGGCCGACGCGAGCGGCTCGATCCTCACCCCGGCATCCAGCCCCCGACCGCCCGATCCTGCGGGGGCGCCGGGGCCGTGCGCGCTCACGAGCGCCGCACCATCCTGACGTCGTGGGCCCCGTTCCACTCCGGGGGCAGCTCCTCGCGGGCACCGTCCGGCACGAAGCCGAGCTTCTCGAAGAACGCCCGCGAGCGCGGGTTGTCCTCCAGCACCCACAGCAGCGCCGGTTCGTCGCCGAGCACCGCGTCGGCGAGCCGCCGCGCCACCCCGGAACCCTGCCACGCCGCCGCCACGTAGACCGTGAACAGCTCCCACTTGGCGCCCGTCGCGAGCCGGTCCGATTCCTCCAGCACCGGCGCGGCCGAGGCCATGCCGATCACCTCACCGTCCTCGGCGAGCGCCACGGCGGTGCGGGTGAGGTTGCCGGGCCGAGACAGCGACGCCGTCCACGCCGCCACGTCCGCGTCGAGGCGGGCGTCCATGTCGTCCAACCACTCGGAGGCGATGTGCTTGGAGAACGCCTGCCTCCACCCCAGGTTCTTCACCTCGAGCGCGCCGCGCACGGTCCCGGCGGTCATGGGCTGCACGCGCACGCGCTCGGCCATGGAGCCCGGCGCGGCGGCCCCCGTCACGAGCGCCATGGCGAAGCCGTCCCAGCCGTAGGCGGACGTGGTCTGCAACGCCGTCGCGTCGAAGCGCGGGTCGGAGTGCAGCAGCTCCAGTGCCTCCCTCATGCCCGACGACGCGGCCCCGCCCCCCGTCCCGTCCTCGCCTTCCGGCGCGGCCGGGACGGCGGCGTCCGACCCGCCGCCGACGGGGCCGGCCCCCTCACCGGCCAGGACGCCGTCGCGCACCACGTGGTCCACGATGACCACGGACCCAGGGGCCGTGAGACGCAGGGCCCACTCGAGGTAGACCCGCGTGCCTGCGGCGTCCGCGTCGATGTAGACGAGGTCGAAGGGCGCCTGGCGCGTCCACGTGAGCTGGTGCAGGGCCTTCACGGCCGGCCCCGTCTCCACGGTCCAGCGCGAGCCCTCGCCGTCCTGGTCCACGAGCCGCAGGTTCTCGCGCGCCACGGCAGCGATGTCGCGGTCGATCTCGAGGGAATGCAGGTGCCCGTCGTCGGGGAGCCCGTCCAGGATCCAGGCCGCGGAGTAGCCGCCCAGCGTGCCGATCTCCAGCACACGCCGCGCCCCGGAGAGCCGCGTCACGAGGCTCAGGAACTTGCCGCGGGCCGGGGTGGTCGCGGCGTCGGGCAGGCCGCGCTCGGCACTCGCCTTCCGGACCCGCCGCAGTTCCTCCGGCTCGGCGACGAGCCCGCCCTCCAGGACGGCGTCCACCTCGGAGGGGGAACGGGGAGCGGAATCCGCCACGCTCACTCCCCCTCGCCCAGCGCGGGGCGGGTGTTCCGCGTGAGGGCGCGGCCGGCGTCGGGCACGCAGGCCCCCGCGTCCTGCTGGGCGATGGCCCTCTGCAGGCGATCGATCTTGCCCGTCAGCTCGCCGGTACGGCCGGGGCGGATGTCCGCCTTGAGGACCAAGGAGACGCGCGTGCCGTAGTGGCTCACGGCGATCGTGGCGCGCTTGACGACGTCCATGACCTCGTCCCATTCGCCCTCGATCTCCGTGAACATGGAGGAGGTGCGGAAGGGCAGCCCGGAGTCGCGGACCACGCGAACGGCCTCGGCGACGGCGTCGTGCACGGAGCCGTCGGGATGGTCGTTGCCGGACGGGGAAAGGGAGAACGCGACGATCATGCCCACCAGACTGTCACCCGGCGCCGTCGGAGCGAAGCATGGGGCGGGATATGACCGGCGCGTCGGGGCCCGGCCCGCTACCGTTGGTGCCCGTGACCTCACCCGCCCCCTCCGTGCCTCCGTCTCCTTCCGGTTCCGCCACCGGCGTCCTGCGCCGAGGCCTGACCATGCGACACATCCGCTTCATCGCTCTGGGCTCGGCGATCGGAACGGGGCTCTTCCTCGGCTCCGGCCAGACGATCGCCTCCGCAGGACCCGCCGTCCTGGTGTCCTACCTCGTGGCGGGTGCGTGCGTCTTCCTGGTCATGAGGGCGCTCGGCGAGATGGCGGTGCGCCACCCCGTGGCGGGGTCCTTCGCCAACTACGCCAACCACTACCTGGGCCCCTACTTCGGCTTCCTGGCCGGGTGGACCTTCGTGTTCGAGATGCTGCTCGTGGCCATCGCGGACATGACGGCCGTGACCCGGTACATGGGCCTCTGGTTCCCCGGGGCGCCGGGGTGGGTGTGGATGCTTGCGGCGATCGCGCTCGTGGTGGGGCTGAACCTGCTGCGCGTGCGGGTCTTCGGGGAGGTCGAGTTCTGGTTCTCCCTCATCAAGGTGCTCACGATCGTGGCGCTCATCGTGGGGGGTGTGGTGTTGCTGGTGTTCGGGCTGTCCGTGGGCGGGCACACGCCGTCGGTCAGCAACCTGTGGGACTCCGGCTTCGCGCCGTTCGGCGTGTGGGGCATCGTCATGTCGCTTGGCGTCGTGGCATTCAGCTTCGGCGGCATCGAGACGCTGGGGTCCACCGCGGGGGAGGCCTCCGCGCCGGAACGCTCCATCCCCAAGGCCATCAACTCCGTGCCGGTGCGCATCCTGCTCTTCTACGTGCTCTCGCTCGGCGTGATCCTGTGCCTAGTGCCGTGGAACGCGCTGGACCCCGCAGCGTCGCCCTTCGTGACCGTGTTCTCCGCGCTGGGCCTGCCCGCGGCGCAGCACGTGGTGAACCTCGTGGTGCTCACGGCCGCGCTCTCCGCGATGAACTCCATCACCTACGCCTCCGCGCGCCTCATGTACGGCTTGGCGCGGCAGGGACAGGCGCCGCGGGCGTTCGCCCGCACGGGTACCGGGGCGGGGGTGCCGCTGCTCCCGGTGCTCGTGGTGCTGGGGGCGCTGCTCGTGGGGCTCGTCGCGTTCCTGCTGATCCCGGACGCGCTCTTCCTCATGGTCGCCTCGATTGCCTCCTTCGCGACCGTGGCCACGTGGGTGTTCATCCTGGTGGCGCACCTGGCCATGCGCCGGCGGCTGCGGGCGTCCGACGAGCGCACCACGTACCGCCTGCCGGCATCTCCCGTCACGAACGTCGTGGCGCTGGCGTTCTGCGTGTTCGTGCTGGTGGTGCAGGCCTTCGACCCGTCCACGGTGTGGGCCCTCATCATCGGGGTGGCGTGGGTGGTCCTCATCTCGCTGGGATACCTGGGCGTGCGTGGCCGGGGCCGCGAACGGGTGGAGCTGGACCCGGCCTCGGCGGCCTGATCGGCCCCGCTCGCCTGAGCCGCGCCGGGGCACCGATTCCCCGCCAGTCCTCCTCCACGTATGCGTCGGGCCTCTTTCCGAGGCGAATAGACGGCCCGAGGCATACGTGAACGCCGGCTTCGCGGCGTCGGGCACCGAACGTGCCCGCTCGCCACTGCTCCGCCCGTGTGCGGTCCCCGGTCATGGCATATGCCGCGATTCCCCCGTCGCAGCGCGGTATATGCCATGACCGAACTCCGGGCGCGCCACCTGCGGACTGAGCCGTGGGACACACGCCCTGGACTTCACGGCCCACCGGGAGCACAATAGTTGTAGCTTCAATCATTGACCAACGGGGTCGCCGCCCCGCCCGCCCCAGGAGGCACGCCATGACCACCAACACCTCAGGCACCGCAGGCCCGCTCTCCACCCGCGCCGAGCAGGACCGTCTCGACGCCCGCAGCGACGTGGGCGCCGTGAGCCTCAAGGTCGCAGATCTGGACGGCATGATCCGCTTCTACACCGAGGGCGTGGGCCTTGGCGTGATCGCGCAGCAGGGCGGCTCGGCCGTCCTGGGCCGCCACGGCGTCCCCGCCGTGATGCTGCAGCACGAGCCCTCCCTTCGCCACGCCCCCTCCGGCGCGGCTGGCCTCTTCCACACGGCGATCCTCTTCGAGTCCCGCGCTGACCTCGCCGCGTCCGTCTACTCCGTGGCCCGCAGCTACCCCACTCTCTTCACCGGATCGTCCGACCACTTCGTCTCCGAGGCCTTCTACTTCGACGATCCCGAGGGCAACGGCGTGGAGCTGTACTTCGACCGCCCGCGCGAGACCTGGACCTGGAACGCCGGCCAGATCAACATGGGGACCGTCTACCTGGACCCCAACGGCTACCTCGAGGAGCACCTGAGCGAGGAGGGCCGCGCGAGCGCCGTCGGCACGGGCCAGGCCGCGGCCGTGGGCCATGTGCACCTCAAGGTGGGCGACACCGCAACCGCCCGCGACTTCTACGAGGGCGTCGTGGGATTCGACGTCACCACCGCGTACGGCGACCAGGCGATCTTCTTCTCGGTGGGCGGCTACCACCACCACCTCGCGGCCAACACGTGGAACTCGCGCGGCGCCCTGTTCCGCACGCCCAGCCTGGGCCTGGGCGAGATCGACCTGCTCCTGCCGGACGCGGACGCCGTGGGAGCCCTGCGCGAGCGCCTCACCGCGCGCGGCGTGACGCAGCACGACGACGGCCGCACCCTCACGTTCGAGGACCCCTGGAAGAACGCCCTGCGCGTCACGATCCCCACCGCCTGATCCCGCCGCCCGACGCCCGTGGCGGAATCCCGCCAGCGGCCGGCAGCGGCCGGCAGCATCATGGAGGGGTGAAGAACCCACGGCCCGACGTCGCCCCCGTCGCCACCGGCGCCCGGCCCACCACCGCGGGCGCCACGTCGCCGGCCGCCGAGGCGCCGCTGCCGTTCGACGCCGCCTACGCGGCCATCGACGCGCGGGACGCACGCTTCGACGGCGTGTTCTACACGGCCGTGCTGACCACGGGCATCTACTGCCGCCCCTCCTGCCCGGCGCCGACGCCCAAGCCGGGCAACGTGCGCTTCGTGCGCACGCCGGCGCAGGCCCAGGCCATGGGTCTGCGCCCGTGCCTGAGGTGCTTCCCCGAGGCCCTGCCGGGAACGCCGGGCTGGGCGCCCCGCTCCGATCTGGCGGCCAGGGCGCTCGCGGCCATCGCCGACGGCGACCTGGACGAGGAACCCCTGGACGCGTTCGCCGCCCGGCTTGGGACCAGCGCCCGCACCCTGCACCGCGTCATGGTGCAGGAGACCGGCGCGCCGCCCGTGGCCCACGCGAGGGCCCACCGCGCCAGGACCGCGTTCCGCCTGCTCGCCTCGACCGACCTGCCCGCCGCCGACATCGCCTTCACGGCCGGCTTCGGCAGCGTGCGCCAGTTCAACGACACGGTGCGCCAGGTCTTCGACCGCACGCCCTCCCAGCTGCGCGACGCCGCCCGGCGCTCCCCGCGCGTCACGGCCCCAGGGGTGCCCGCCTCCCTCAGCGCCCGCCTCGACGCGCGCGGCCAGGTGGACGTGGACGGCCTGCTCGCGTGGTTCGCCGCGCGCACCCTGCCCGGGGTGGACAAGGTGGAGCGGGGCGAGTACCGCGTGGCGTTGAGGCTGCCGCACGGCGCGGGCACCCTCGCCGTGGGCACCACGGCCGGCGGTGCCCTGCGCGCCAGACTGTCCCTGGACGACGCCGCCGATCTTCCCGCCGCCGTCACCGCGGCCCGACGCCTGTTCGACCTGGACGCCGATTCCCCGAACATCGACGCCGCCTTGGCCCGCCTGCCCTGGTTGCGAGAGGCCGTGGCCGCGCGTCCCGGCGCCCGTATCCCGGGCGAGCCCACGCTCACCGAGTCGCTGATGCGGGCCATCGCCACGCAGCAGGTCTCGGTGGCCTCCGGGCGCGCCCAGCTGCGCCGGCTCGTCGAGAGCGTCCACGGCGGGGATCCGGAACAGGCGGGCGACGCCGGCCCGGCGAACCGTCCGGCGCGCGACGCCGACGGGTCCGGCCACCCACCCGGCCCGACGCCGACGGCGGAGGGCGGGCACGCGTCGTCGGGCAGGGTGTTGAGGCCGTTCCCCACCGCCGCCGAGGCACTCGCCGCTCTCCCCGACTGGTTCCGGGGGCCGGCCACGCGGCGGGCCACCTTCGAGCGAACGCTCGCGCTGCTGGCCGGGCGCGGCGAACCCGCCGACCGCGACGGCATCGCTACGCTGCTGGGGGAGGTCCGGGAGCTGAAGGGGATCGGGCCGTGGACCGTGGCCTACGCGCGGCTGCGCACGCTCGGGGACCCGGACGTGGACCTCTCCGGCGACGGCGCGCTGCTCAGCCGGGCGCGTACGCTTGGCCTCGCCACCGATCGCAAGGACCTCACCACCCTCCTGGACGGCGCGCGCCCCTGGCGCTCCTACGCCGCCCTCCACCTCTGGGGCTGAGCACCCCGCACCCGGGGCCGAGACCCCCTGACCACGGAGCAGACCATGGCACATCTCTTGGCGGAATCACCGCTCGGGACCCTCATCATCGCGGGCAACGGCGCGGCCGTGACCGGCATCTGGTTCGAGGACCACCGCTACTTCCCCACCGACGCCACGCTCGGCGAGCGGGTTCAGCCGGGCACCGATTCCGTGCTCGACGCCGCGGCCGAACAGCTGGGTGCCTACCTCGCAGGGGAGCGCGCCGACTTCGAGCTGCCGCTGGACCCGGCGGGAACGCCCAAACAGAAGCGCGTCTGGGAGATCCTGCGTGAGATCCCGGTGGGCTCGGTCATGACGTACGGAGAGATCGCGCGCCAGATCGGCAAGCCCAAGGCGGCCCAATCCGTGGGGCAGGCCGTGGGCCACAACCCGGTGTCCATCGTGATCCCGTGCCACCGGGTGCTCGGAGCAGACGGTTCCATGACCGGGTACGCGGGCGGCTTGGAGCGCAAGCGCTTCCTGCTGGACCTGGAGGGCTACGACCCCGTGGACGCGGAGGCGGCGCTGTTCTGAGGGGCCGGGGGGCGGACCGGAGGGCCGGTGCCGGGCCCAAGCCCCGAGTTGACCGCGCCGCGCCTCCGGGTTTTCGAGTCCCCTGGGACTCGAAAAACATTCTTCGAGTCGCTGGGGACATTTCGAGTTACCCCGACCTCGAAATGTCCCCAGCGACTCGATTTTCTTCCGCACCCCGCTCGGCGTACAGCGGCGCCCAGCCGTGGGCGGGGGCCGCAGCCATGACACCGTCCACCCCCGAACGGGAACCGCCCCGGAAAGCCAGGTGGTTCACGCCGGGCCGACGCCGGTCGTTAACCCCACCACTCAGCGTGGGGGCCTCGTCAACGACAGGTAGACACCTCCGGCTTCCCAGGACTGCCCCTCGGGCTACTCGCCGGCGAGCGTGAAACCGAGCCGGCCCAGCAACCATCCCCACTCGGCGAGCGCGGTCCCGAGATCCGCCACCCAGATCTCCACGTGATGAAGCCCAGCCATGCGAGCCATGGTGCCAGCCGCCGGTCGACTCGTTTCCGCCCCTAATGCCCCAGCACCACGGAGGCCACGACGTTGATCGCCGTCGCCAGGATCGTCAGGGAGAAGAGGAACGAGATGAGGCAGTGACGCAGCACCACGGCCCGGATCCTCCCGGAACGCACCGCCGTGTCGGAAACCTGGTAGGTCATGCCGAGGTTGTAGGAGAAGTAGAGGAAGTCGCGGTAGCAGGGCGCCTCGTCGTCGTTGAAGTCGATCCCGCCCTCCGCGCCGTCGTAGTACTCATACGCGTAACGCGCCGCGTACATGGCGTGCAGGCCGAACCACTGCGAGAGCACGGCGACGAGCGCCAGCAGTCCCGCCCAGCGCTGCTGGCCCCCGGCCCCGAGCACGCCCGTGACGAAGGTGGCCGCGACCGCGACGGCCACCATCGACGCGACGACGAGCTCCTCGAGCCCCGGGCGGAACTCGTCCCGCTGCGCCCTGGCCTGCGTCGCCGCGGCGTCGCGCGGCCACAGCTCGGCCCAGGCCAGCGCGGCGAAGAGCACGCCACCCAGCGCCAGGCCGCCCAACAGTCCCCAGATCCAGCCCTGCCAGAGCCCGACGCCGCTGCCCACCGCTGTCCCGACCGCCACCGACACCGCGGCGCGGCCGAGCGCACCCATCCCCCCGGTCGCACCGTTGACCACCATGGGCCCATGGTGCCAGAGCCCGTCGTGACCAAGCCCGCACCCGCCACGTGACCCGCGCCGCGGCCCCGGCGGAGCGACGAACCTAGGCTGGTGCCGATCGGGCGATGCCCCCCTCCGGGGCGGCCCCTGCGAAGGAGTTCAGCATGACCCGCGGCCTCTACGTCAGTGCCAGCAGCGCCGGTGCAGGCAAGTCCCTCATCGTCCTGGGCCTGGGCGATCTGCTGCACCGGCACGCGGACACCGTGGGCTTCTTCCGCCCCATCACGGAGGCCGTCGACGCCGCCACGGACCCCAGCGCGCGCCTCATGAGCGAGCTCTTCGAACTGCCTCCGGAACGGGTGGGCGTTGGGCTGACCCGCACCGAGGCGCGCGAGCTCATCGTCGCGGGCAACATCGAGGAGCTCTACTCCCGCGCCCTGGAGGCCTATGCCCGTGTGGCCGCGCACGCCGACGTCGTCATCGTGGAGGGCACCGATCTCACGGGCCACGACTTCACGACCGAGTTCGAGCTCAACGCGCGCCTGGCCAACCACCTGGGCTGCCACGTGGTGGGCGTCGTCAACGGCGAGGGCAAGTCCGTCGCGGAGGCCGCCGACGACGTGGACGTGGCCCGCGACGGCTACCACGCCGACCACGTCTCCCTGCTGTCCATGATCGTCAACCGGGCCGAGCCCAGCACCGTGGAAGAGCTGCGCGCGGCCGTCCGCCCCGGCCAGCACGGCCGCAAGGTCTACGTGGTCCCGGAGCTGCCCGACGTCGTGGCCCCCACCGTGGGCGAGGTCGCCTCCGCGCTGGGTGCCCGCCTCATCGCCGGCGCCCCCGCGGACGACCGCGACATCCGGCACATCATCGTGGCCGCCATGAACGTGGGCTACCTCCTGGAGCGCTACGAGAGTGACGGCACCTTCCTGGTCACCCCCGCCGACCGCACCGACGTCCTCACGGCCGCCATCGCCGCCGCGCGCACCGCCGGCTTCCCGTCCACGGCCGGCGTCCTCGTGACGGGCCGCCGCCCCGTCGAGGACTCCGTCCTCCCGCTCCTGGCCGAGGCCCCGTTCCCCGTCTACGTCACGCCCCGGGGCACCTTCGAGTCGACGACGGCGATCGGCGGCGTCCGCGGCGAACTCACCGCGAACATCCCGCGCAAGACGGCGGCGGCCCTGGGCGCCTGGTACCAGGCGGTGGACGAGGACGAGCTCCTGACCCGCCTGCAGCTTCCCTCCCCCGAGCTCATGACGCCCGTTCGTTTCCTCCACCAACTCGTGGAGACGGCCAGGGCCGAGCGCCGCACCGTGGTGCTCCCCGAGGGCGAGGATCTGCGCGTGCTGCGCGCCGCGGAGATCATCGCCCGCCGCGACATCTGCGAGCTCGTGGTGCTGGGCGGCCCCGAGGCCTCCGTCCTGGCCAAGGAGCACGGCATCGACCTCTCCGGCGTCACGCTCATCGACCCGAGCCGCGACCCCCGCACGGAGGAGTTCGCCGCGGAGTACGCGCGCCTGCGCTCCCACAAGGGCGTCACGCCGGAGCGAGCCCGCGAGCGCATGACGTCCCGCTCCTACTGGGGCACCATGATGGTGCACCTGGGCCTCGCCGACGGCATGGTCTCCGGCGCCGCCCACACGACCGCGGACACCATCCGCCCCTCGCTGGAGTTCATCAAGACGCGTCCGGGCGTCAAGATCGTCTCCTCGGTCTTCCTCATGTGCCTGCCGGAGCGCGTCCTGGTCTACGGCGACTGCGCCGTGAACCCCAACCCGAATGCGGAGCAGCTGGCGGACATCGCCCTGGCCTCCGCCGCGACCGCCGAGCAGTTCGGCGTGACGCCCAAGGTCGCGATGCTCTCCTACTCCACCGGCACCTCCGGCACGGGCGACGACGTGGACAAGGTCCGTGCCGCCACGGAGCTGGTCCGTGCGGCGGCCCCGGCCCTTCCCGTCGAAGGCCCCATCCAGTACGACGCCGCCGTGGACGCCTCCATCGCCGCCTCCAAGCTCCCGGGCTCCGACGTGGCCGGCCGCGCCACCGTGTTCGTCTTCCCCGACCTGAACACGGGCAACAACACCTACAAGGCCGTGCAGCAGTCCGCCGGCGCGGTGGCCGTCGGCCCGGTCCTGCAGGGCCTCAACCGCGCCGTCAACGACCTCTCCCGCGGCTGCACCGTCCAGGACATCGTCAACACGGTAGCCATCACCGCCATCCAGGCGCAGACGCTTTCCCCTTCCGTGCCCGACGCCGCGTCCGTCGCCCCCGTTCCCCCCGGCGCCGTGGGTGCCGTCCCCGCCCACCCCGCCCAGGAGGCCTGAGCCGTGCGCGTTCTCGTCATCAATTCCGGTTCCTCGTCCCTCAAGTACGAGGTGAGGGAGCTCGACGCCGCCGAGCCGCTGATCCACGGCCTGATCGAGGAGATCGGCATGGGCGGCGTGGCGGACCACGGCGCCGCGCTCGACCTCGTGGAGGAAGCACTCAACGAACGCTTCGACGGGGAACCCGGCCTGGACGCCGTCGGGCACAGGGTGGTGCACGGCGGCGAGCGCTTCGCGGAGCCCGTGCTCATCGACAACGAGATCACGCGGGCCATCGAGCGCCTGGCGCCGCTGGCGCCGCTGCACAACCCGGCCAACGCACTGGGCATCAGGGCCATCGCGGCCAAGTGGCCCGGGCTGCCGCAGGTCGCCGTCTTCGACACGGCGTTCCACCGCACCATGCCGGAGTTCGCCTGGCGCTACGCCGTGCCGGAGGAGCTCTACTCCCTACACGGCGTGCGTCGCTACGGTTTCCACGGCACCAGCGCGCAGTACGTCAGCGCCAAGGCGGCCGAGCTGCTCGGCGTGCCGCTGGGCGAGCTCAACGCGATCGTTGCGCACCTGGGCAACGGCGCCTCTGTCACCGCCATCAGGGGCGGCCGCAGCGTGGACACGTCCATGGGCTACACGCCCCTGGCGGGGCTCATCATGGGTACCCGCTCCGGCGATCTGGACCCGTCCGTGCTCACGCAGCTCATCATGCGCGGCGAGTACACGGCGCAGGAGCTGGACACCGTGCTGAACCGCGGCTCCGGCCTGAAGGGCCTCGCGGGCAGCAACGACATGCGCAAGGTCGTCTCGGCCGCGGCGGAGGGCGACGACGCCGCGGAGCTGGTCCTGGAGATGGCCGCCTACCGCCTGCGCAAGTACATCGGCGCCTACCACGTGGCCGTGGGCGGGGCGCGGGCCCTGGTCTTCACGGCCGGCATCGGCGAGAACTCGTGGCAGTTCCGCGAGCGTGTGCTTCAGGGCCTCGAGGTGCTCGGCGTGAAGCTGGACCGCATGGCCAACGTGGAGAAGTCCCGCCAGGCCCGCGTCATCTCCGCGCCGGACTCGGCCATCACGGTCCTCGTGGTGCCCACGGACGAGGAGGCGGCGATCGCCGCGATGACGGCGGACGTGGTGCGTGCTGCCACGGAGAGCTAAGCGGCGCGGTGGCGCGTAGCCCTCACGCTGCACCGCGTCAGCGTCACCTCGCCCTCGTGCACGCTTCTACGCGTCGTGAGGCCCCGCCGGCCCCGATTCGCGGCCGTCCGCGCGCCTCACGACGCGTAGAAGCGCACGGCGTCGCGCCGCGGCCGCCCCGTGAGGCAAGATGTCCCCTATGACTCACGCCACGACGGAGCCGCAGCACACCGCGCAACCCGCCCCGCTGCTGGAGGTCAAGGACCTCTCCATCTCCTTCCGCACCCAGCACGGGGACGTCCAGGCCGTCCAGGGCGCCTCACTCACCCTGCACCAGGGGCAGACGCTCGCCATCGTGGGCGAATCGGGCTCCGGGAAGTCCACGACGGCCATGGCCGTGATCGGGCTGTTGCCGGACAACGGTGACGTCGTTGGGGGCTCCATCACCTTCGACGGCAAGGACCTAGCGAAGTACTCGGACAAGCAGTACCACGGCGTGCGCGGGCGGCAGATCGGCCTCGTCCCGCAGGACCCCATGTCCAATCTGAACCCGGTGACCCGGATCGGCGAGCAGATCGGCGAGACGCTCCTGATCAACAAGATGGCCACGAAGTCCAACGTCAAGGAAAAGGTCCTCGACGTCATGCGCCGGGCCGGCATCCCCGACCCCGAGTCGAAGGTCCGCGCCTACCCTCACGAGCTCTCCGGCGGCCTGCGCCAGCGCGTGCTCATCGCGATCGGCCTGGCCTGCGAGCCCCGGCTGCTCATCGCGGACGAGCCCACCTCCGCCCTGGACGTCACGGTCCAGCGCGTCATCCTGGACCAGATCGACGAGATGACCACCGAGCTGGGCACCTCCGTCCTGCTCATCACCCACGACCTGGGCCTGGCCGCCGAGCGCGCCTCCCAGGTGGTGGTCATGCACCGCGGCCGCGTCGTGGAGCAGGGCCCCGCGCGCCAGATCCTCGAGAACCCGCAGCACCCCTACACCAAGTCCCTCGTGGCCGCCGCGCCGTCCGTGGCCGTGGCCCGCCTGGACCCCGGCGCCTACACCTCACCGCTCGCCGAGCGCGAAGAGGTCGCCACCGAGGAGGCCGTCGGCGCCGGCCTCGCGGACGCCCCGGCCGCCGTGAGCGAGAACCTCGTGGAGCTGCGCGGCTTGACGAAGGTCTACCCCGTGCGCGGCAAGGACGACTTCGTGGCCGCCAAGGACGTCACGCTGGACATCCCGCGCGGCTCCACCGTGGCGATCGTGGGCGAGTCCGGCTCCGGCAAGACCACCACGGCCCGCATGCTCCTTGGCCTCATCGAACCGACGGCCGGCGCGATGACCTTCGACGGCAAGGACCTCCTGGCCCTCTCCAAGGCGGACCGCAAGGACTTCCGCCGCCGCGTGCAGCCGGTCTTCCAGGACCCCTATTCCTCGCTGAACCCCATGTTCACGATCGGGAAGATCATCCAGGAGCCCATGGACGCCTACAAGGTGGGCACCCCGGCCTCCCGCCGCGCGCGCGTCCGCGAGCTCATGGACCAGGTGGCCCTCCCCCAGGCCATGCTGCGCCGCTACCCGTCGGAACTCTCCGGCGGCCAGCGCCAGCGCGTGGCGATCGCCCGAGCCCTGGCCCTTGAGCCCGAGCTGATCGTGTGCGACGAACCCGTCTCCGCCCTGGACGTCCTGGTCCAGGCGCAGATCCTCAAGCTCCTCGCGGAGCTGCAGTCCGAGCGCGGCCTGTCCTACCTCTTCATCTCCCACGACCTGGCCGTGGTGCGCCTCATCTCCGACTACGTGTGCGTCATGAAGAACGGCGAGCTCGTCGAGGCCGCGACCTCCGAGGAGATCTTCACCAACCCGCGTCACCCCTACACGCGCAAGCTGCTGGCCTCCATCCCTGGCAACGAACTGGGCATCGAGGTGGACCCCGCGGCCTGAGCGAGCGGCTCCCCACGGGAGGCCCCCTCTCCCGAAAGCAGGCCCCGTACCAAGGAACGCAACCAACGGTGCGCCTGATCGTCGTGCGAGCGCCGGTGCCAGGACATGTTCATGGACGCGGCCGGCCATTCCACCGGCATGGCTCCGGTGACGATCCCCTCCCGTTGAGCCCCTCCCGCCGTCACCACCGCGAGCACCTCGCCGCCCCGCACCACGTCGAGGGCCGCCGCAAGGGTGGGCAGAGAGGCCACCACACGCCGAGCGAGGCCCCGCTCACCGAGGAACTCGTCGAACGGATCGCGGAGACGCCCGCGCCGGGAGACCGTGACGTAGGAAGCCGCCGCGTACTCCTCCACGGTGATCTCGCTCCTGGCCGCCAGCGGATGCCGCGTTCCCATGGCCACCACGAGGGGGTGGCGAGACACCGTCTCGGTGTGGATCGACGGCAGGGTCGACCGTGTGCCGCTCAGTTCCAGGTCGACCCGCCCCCTGGCGAGGTCCTGCGTGTCACCCGCGGACTCGCCGAGCAGGCGCAACGCCACGCCCGGCGCCTCGCGGCGGACGGAGGAGACGAGGTCCGCCGCGATCGCCTCGAGCGCCGCGTCGTGGGCCACGATGCCGAACGTCCGGGTGAGCCCCGCCAAATCGAGTTCCCGGCGCGGGGACAGCAGGGCCCGCGACTGCGCCACCACCTCGGCGACGCGGGCGCGGATCTCCACCGCGAACGGCGTGGGCACCATGGCGTGGCCCGTCCGAACAAGAATGTCGTCCCCGGTCGCCTTCCTGATGCGCCCCAAGGTACGGCTCATGGCAGGGGTGCTCACGCCGGAACGATCCGCAGCACCGGTGACGCTTTCCTCCTCCAGCAGCGCGTCCAGGGCGGTCAGGAGGTTCAGATCCAGTTGCATTCAAGTAAATCTACAAGTGTTCCAAGATCATTTGTCGTCAACTACGACCCGATCTAGCGTGAGGACGTCCAGCAGGGACCATCCAAAGGAAGAATCATGAACCCCCTCAAGACTCCCTCCGCGCGCCTCACCGCCCGGGCCGACCTGGAGCTGCTCCCCCACGTCATCTCCGCGACGCAGGCTGCCGGCCTGGTCCTGGCCCGTCGCTTTCCCGCGTCAGCCACCCCGACGAATCATGGGGAGATCCTCGACGCCCTCGAGGCCAACGACCGCTCCGTCCTCGCCGTGCTCCGCGACGACCTGCTGACCGCTCGCCCGGGATCGGGCTGGGTCGAGGACGAGGGAGGGACCGGTTCCCTACCGCCGGGCGAGTGGTGGGTCACCGATCCCGCGGAGGGCAACATCAACCACATTCACGGGCTCGACGACTGGGCCGTGAGCGCCACGCTCGTCCGAGGGAACCGACCCGTCCTCGCCGTGATCCACCAACCCCACCGGGACCGCACCTACACCGCCGTGCGCGGAGCGGGAGCCTGGCTGAATGAGGAACCCCTGACGGTCTCCGCCAAGACCGAGCTGGGCGACGCGCTCGTCGGCACCGGGCAGGCCGTTCCGGGCGAGGACGCCTCGACCCACCGCACCATGGGCCGCACGGTCACGGCCATGCTCGGGGCCGCCCTGGTCATCAAGGTGGCCGTCCCGGCAACCCTGCATCTTCTCGATCTGGCGGCGGGGCGTACCGACGTCTTCTGGCAGCACAGCCGGGTCCGATCCGGCCTGCTGGCGGGCGCTCTCCTCGTCTCCGAGGCCGGCGGCACCGTCAGTGACCTGCGCGGTGCGCCGTGGACCCTGGACAGTGCCGACTTCCTGGCCTCCGTCCCGGCCCTGCACGAAGCCTCGCTACTGGTCCTCACCGACCCCGACGATTCCTCCGAGGACGCCGCATGAGGCTCGCGATCCTGGGCGCCACGGGGCGGACCGGAACCGAGGTGGTGCGTCAGGCACTGGAACGGGGACATCACGTCGTGGCGCTGGCCCGCGCACCCGAACGCGTTCAACGGACGGCTGCGTTCGCCGAGCACCCTCGCCTAACCCTGGCCAGAGCGGATGTCCTCGTGCCCGGCTCACTTTCCGCAGCCGTCGACGGCAGCGATGCGCTGCTCGGCACCCTCGGCACCGGGCCCCGGGACGCGCATGACACCCTGTGGCGCGGGGCCGAGGAGGCCGTGGCGACCGGGATCAAGCGGATCGTCTGGCTCGGGGCGCTCGGCACGGGGGCCAGCGGGCACGTCGCGGGCCCGCTGCTCGGCCCCGTCCTGAGGCTCGCCCTCGGCAAGGAGATCACCGAGAAGGTGCGGGCGGACGCCCGCGTCGTCGCCGCCGGGCACACCGTGGTCCACGCCGGGAGGCTGACCACCTCCACCGCGACAGGAGGGTATCGCCTCGTCCCCGCCGACCTGCTGCGCCCCTCGCTGTGGCCGTCCTCGGTCCCCCGCGCGGACGTCGCGGCCCTCATGCTGGAGCACGCGGAGGGGGACCCGGCCGGAGGAGACGTCGGGGAGACCCTCGTGACCACGCGGAGCTGAGCGCTCCGACCTCGCCCTGGGCGTCCCACCTCGTCCCGAACACGGCGCGGCGCGCCCCAAGGCGAGGCACAACGCAAGGTGCCCGACGACGGGTGGTGACCACCCGTCGTCGGGCACCATGGGTGCCTGCCTAGATCAGCGCTTGCGCGCCTTGGGATCCAGCGACTCGCGCAGGGACTCGCCCAGGAGCGTGAAGCCCAGCGCCGTGATGGCGATGCAGATGCCTGGCAGGAACGCCAGCTGCGGAGCGGAGGACAGGAAGTTCTGCGCCACGGTGAGCATGCGCCCCCACTCGGCCGTCTGCGGCACGCCGCCGCCGAGGCCAAGGAAGGACAGCGCGGCCGCGTCGATGACGGCCGTGGCCAGCGCCAGGGTGGCCTGCACGATCACGGGACCCACCGCATTGGGCAGCAGGTGGCTCATGGTGATCTTGCCGCGCCCCAGGCCGAGGGTCTGGGCCGCGAGGACGTAGTCCGCCCCGCGCTGCTGCAGCATCGAGGAGCGCAGCAGGCGCGCGAACACCGGGATCTGCGCCGAGCCGATCGCGATCATGACCGCGAACGGGCTCTGGCCCGCGATGGCCGCGATGGAGACCGCCATGAGCAGGTTCGGCACCGAGAGCAGGATGTCGACGACGCGCATGATCACGGTGTCCACCCAGCCGCCGAAGCCGCCGGCCAGCGCGCCGAGGATCATGCCGCCCGCCAGGCCGATGCACGTGGAGATCACGCCCACCAACAGGGAGGAGCGGGCGCCCCAGATGAGCTTGGAGAGGACGTCGCCGCCAAAGTTGTCGACGCCGAGCGGGAAGCCGGGCGAGCCGATGCCGGGGATGTCGGTCGGCGTGACCAGGTCCATGCCCGGCGTCTCCTCGCCGCCGTACGGGGCCAGCCAGGGCGCCAGGAGGGCCACGAGGATGAAGAGGGCGATGACGATCGCACCCACGATCGCCATGGGGCTGCGGCGCAGTCGGGCGAAGGCCTCGCCCCACAGCGAGGTGCCGCGGTCGGCGTGGCGGGTGTCGCCGGTCGTATCGGGGATGTTGGCGCTCATTTCACACGCACCCTCGGGTCGATGACGCCGTAGAGCAGGTCCACGACGAGGTTGATGAGCGAGTAGATCAGGGCGATGAAGATGATGTACGCCTGCAGCACCGGGTAGTCAGCGTTGGAGATCGCCTGGGCGATCCCGTAACCGACGCCCTGAAAGGCGAACACGGTCTCCGTCAGCACCGCGCCGGCGAACAGCAGGCCCAGCTGCAGGCCCACCGTCGTGGCCACCGGCAACATGGCGTTGCGCAGGATGAAGCGGTTGCGCAGGAACTTCTCCGGCATGCCCTTGGCCTTGGCCGTGCGCACATAGTCCGCGCCCTGCACCTCCAGCACCGAGGCGCGGGTGATGCGCGTGATGATGGCCAGCGGGATGGAGCCCAGCGCGATGCCGGGCAGGATCAGATGCTTGAAGGCGTCCCACGCGGAATCCCACTCGCCCGTGAGGAGCCCGTCCAGCACGTAGAAGTTGGTGTAGTGCGTGGCGTCGAGGCGCACGTCCGCCCGCCCGGAGGTGGGCAGCCAACCCAGCTGCACGGCGAAGATCCACTTGAGGATGAACGCCAGGAAGAACACGGGGATGACCACGCCGAGCAGCGAGAGGATCACCGAGGTGTTGTCCTGCCACTTGCCGTAGTGGCGTGCCGCCCAGTAACCCAGCGGGATGCCGATGACGACGGCGAAGATGATGGCGAAGATCGCCAGCTCCGCCGTGGCGGGGAACTGGTTGCCGAACTGCTCAAGCACCGGCAGCTTGGTCTGCGTCGAGACGCCGAAATTGCCGGTGAGGAGCTTGCCGACGTAGGTGAAGTACTGGGTCCAGATGGGCTTGTCGAAGCCGTAGGCCTCGTTGATCTCGGCGATGGCCTCGGGGGTCGCCCGCTCGCCCAACAGGGCGGTCGCCGGGCCGCCGGGCAGGGCCCTGACCCAGACGAAGAGCAGCACCGAGAGCCCGAAGAGCGTGAGCAGCAGCAGGCCCAGCCGCTTGAGGATGAATCTGAGCACGAAAGTCCTTCTTGGCTCGTCGTGTCACACGGGGCGGGGCGGCGGCGGATCACCGCCGCCGCCCCGTCTCACGCATGGATCACTTGGACAGCTTGACCTCGTTGTAGACCTCGTCCTGGACCGGGGAGGCCGGGTAGGAGGTCACGCGCTCGTTGAACGCCAGGGTCGGGACCGGGTGGGCGATCGGCACGGCCGGCACACCCTCGGAGATCTCCTTGAGGATCGCCGAGTACTTCGCCGTCTGCGCGGCCTCGTCGCTCATCTGACGCGCCTCGTCCAGGTTCTTGAAGAGCTCGGGGTCGTTGTAGCCGAACTCCTGCTTCTCTCCGTTGAAGAAGACGCCGACGAAGTTGTCCGGGTCGTTGTAGTCGCCCGTCCAGCCCAGCAGGTGCAGGCCGTGGTCCTCGGAGTTCTGGACCTTGGGGATGTACTGCGTCCACTTCATGGGCTTGGGTGTCACCTTGATGCCCACCTTCGCCAGCTGCTGCGAGATGTTGGTGAAGGTGTCCGCCGGGGTCGGCATGTACGGGCGCGAGACGTCCGTGGGGTAGTAGAAGGTCGTCGTGAAACCGTCGGGGTAGCCGGCCTCCTTCAGCAACTCCTTGGCCTTCGTGGGATCGTAGGAGTACTTCTCCACGTCCTCCGTGTAACCGCGGACCGTGCTCGGAATGAACGTCACGGCGGACTTGGTGCCGGCCGGCATGACCTGCTTGTTCAGCTGGTCCTTGTCGATCGCGTAGGAGATGGCCTGACGCACGCGGGGGTCGGAGAGCTCCTTCACCTTGGAGTTGATGCCCAGGTAGAGGATGTTGAACGCGTCGCGGTTGACGAGGTTGAAGCCCTTGCCCTTGAGATCGTCCAGGTCGGCGGGGCCCACGAGATCGTAGCCGTCGATGTCGCCGGCCTCAAGGGCCTGCTTGCGGGCGGTCGAGTCGGAGATGACGCGGAAGACGACCTTGTCGATCTGACCCTTGTCGCCCCAGTAATCGGTGTTGCGCTCCAGCGTGATCTGCTGGCCGTTCTCCCACGAGACGAACTTGAACGGGCCGGTGCCCACCGGGTGACCCTTGCCGTACTCGGACATGACCGGGGCATCGGCGGTGCCACCCACGCCGTCGGCGTCGTACTTCTTCAGCGCGTCGGGGGACTGCATGGCGAAGGCGGGCAGGGACAGCGCGGAGATGAAGCCAACCCACGGGTGGGTCAGGTTGATCTTGACCTCACCGTCGGAGACGGCCTCGCAGGACTTGTAGACGGCCTTGTCGGTGTCCTTGGACGCGTAGCCCTGGAACAGCGACTTGTAGTAATAGGCGCCGCCCTCGGTCTGGAGGATGCCCTTGAAGTTGTACCAGCGGTCGAAGTTGGCGCACACGGCGGCGGCGTTGAAGTCGGTGCCGTCCTGGAACTTGACGCCCGTCTTGAGCTTGAAGTCGTAGGTCTTGCCGTCGGAGGACGGCTCCCAGGATTCGGCCAGCAGCGGGGCCGGGTCCGCGGTGCCCGGCTTGGTGCCCACGAGGCCCTCAAAGATCTGGCGCGAGATGCGGAACGTCTCGCCGTCCGAGGCGGTGGCCGGGTCGAGGCTGGTCGGGTCGGATGACGAGGCGAAGACGAACGTGGAGTTCACGTTCGAGGCCGCCGCGCTGCCGCCGGAAGCGGCGGTGTTGGCCGCGCCATCGTCGCCGCGCTTCGAGGCGCAGCCGGAGAGCAGCAGCGCGGAGACGGCCACGGTGGCTGCCGCGGCCTGTAGGGCGCGACGCTTGCCGAAGCTGGTCATGTTTTCCTCCTGGGTCGGGTAATCCCGCCTCCGCACACGGTGCGATGTGAACGGAGTCACGCAGGGACGTGTCCGGAAGCCTACCGCACGGTCGGTTACCGGCCGGTCATCGGCCCCGTCGTGCACGCTGCCGTGAGCCCTGGTGCCCGACGGCGGGTGGTCACCGGGCGCCGTCGGGCACGGGTGGGCGCCGCCTCTCTGGGCCCGCTGGCCTAGCCCCATCCGGCCAGGCGCAGCAGCGCCGCCGCGGCCGCCCCGGCGAGGACCACCACGAGGAATGGCGCGCGCAAGAGCAACGCAACGGCGGCGGCCAGGAGGGCCCCGAGCCGCGCGTCCAGCACCACGGAGGATCCGGAGACGAAGCCGTTGGTCACGGTCAGGGAGGCCAGCAGGCCGATCGTGAGGCAGCCGGCCACGCGCAGGGCGCGTTCGGACTCGAGCCAGCGGCGCGGCACCAGGTAGCCGGCCAACTTGATGGCATACGCGACGGCACAGCCGACAACGACCCAGGCCCACAGGCTCATGCCTCGCCCCGCTTCCAGCGCCGCGGGGCACCCTTCTCACCGGGGCCGCCACCCGGTTCCGGCACGAAGAAGCCCCACGCCGCGGCGACGACGGCCGCCACGAGGATCGGCACGCCAGCCGGCACCCACGGGACCACGAGCGCCGTGGCCAAGCCGGCGACGACGGCGAGCGCCCACGGCTCGCGCCCCTTCAGGCGAGGCCAGAGCAGGCCGAGGAAGGCGGCCACGGCGGCGCCATCGAGCCCCCAGGCCTTGGGGTCCCCCATGGCGGAGCCGAGCAGGGCGCCGACCACGGTGAAGAGGTTCCAGAGCACCCACACGCCCACGCCGGTGACCCAGAAGCCACGGCGCCGCTCGACGGGATCGGGCTGGGACAGGCCGGTGGCGGAGGACTCGTCGATCGTGACGTGGGCGGCCAACGGCGTGAGTCCGGGGCGCACCAGCGCGTTGATCTGCATGCCGTAGACGGCGTTGCGCACGCCCAGGAGCGAGGCGGCCCCGACGGCCGCGCCTCCCCCGCCACCCCCGGCGAGGACCCCGATGAAGGCGAACTGGCTGCCGCCCGTGAACATCAGGGCGGAGAGAGCGACGGCCTGCCACACGCTCAGGCCCGCGGCCACGGCGAGCGCCCCGAAGGAGATGCCGTACAGGCCCGTCGCAATCGACAGGGCCAGGCCCTGGGAGGTCGCGGGGGTCAGTCTGCTCATGGCCCCCAGGCTAGCCAGGCACGTAGGCGGGGCCCAGCCGGTGACGGGCGACGGGACGGTGGCACATGCGCGGCGGCCCGGTGACACAGGGGCGGGGCGACGCCGGCTCTCAGGCGCCGATCGACACCTCGGCGAGTGCGGCGCGCAGCCGGGCCGGGACGTTGCTCGTAAGCTCGGGGACGCCGAGGCCCACGAGGTAGCGAGCGTCCTCCTCCTTGTCCACGGTCCAGACGCGGCCGGTGGCGTGCCCGAACCAGCGCCGAGCCGTCTCCTCGTGGTCGCGCACGAACGCGACGCCGGGGCCGGCGATCCCCGCGGTGCCGGCGGAGAGGTGCCGGGCGGCGCCCACGAAGGCGCGGCGCTCCTCCACGGGGACCGGCTCGCCGTGGCCGTCCGCGCGCAGGACCTCCTTCTCCCAGCCCTTGCCGGAGTCCTCGATGAGCTGGCACACGCCGTCGGCCGGGACCAGCCCCAGGAGCCGGTCCACGGCCAGCGGCTCGAAGCTCATGAAGGACACCGTGACGTCGCCGATCCGGCGCGTGGCACGGTCGAGGCCCAGGGACTCCAGGAGCCCGACGACGGCCGGTTCCAAGCGCGGGTCGTCCCCGTCCTGGTGCTTGGTCTCTACCGCGAGCTCGATGGGGCGGCCTGCGCGCGCGGCGATCTCGACCAGCTCGGCCAGCGTGCACAGCTGTTGGGCCGCGGTGCCGAAGGCGGCCGGGATCTCGACGCCCTTCCACGAGCTGTAATCGACGGCGCGCAAGTGCTCCAGCGTGAGGTCCCGCAGGCGACCGGTGCCGTCGGAAGTGCGGCCGAGGACGGCGTCGTGGTGGCAGACCACGTGGCCGTCCGCGCTCAGGTGCACGTCCGTCTCGATGCCGTCCGCGCCGTCCAGGATCGCCTGCTCGAAGGCCGCGCGGGTGTTCTCGGCGAAGGCGCGGGAGGAGCCGCGGTGGGCGAAGATCCGGGTCATGCCTCCACGCTAACCCCGCCGCGTGGACGGACGGTGAACGCCCGGCGTCGCTGGGGCAGGATGGGGACATGAGTACGCTCCCCGCCCTCGGCTCCGCGAACCCCGGGGCCGATGCCGCCCGGCGCGCGGCCCTGCGCCGCATGAAGACCATCGCGACGGCCGCCCTCGTGGCACTCGCGGTGATCTTCGTCGTGGCGTTCGCACTGCAGGAGGCCCACCCGTGGCTGGCCTACGTGCGCGCCGCCGCGGAGGGCGGCATGGTGGGTGCGCTGGCCGACTGGTTCGCCGTGACGGCCCTGTTCCGGCGGCCGCTGGGTCTGCCGATTCCCCACACCGCGCTCATCCCGCGCAAGAAGGACCAGATCGGCGAGAGCCTGGGCGACTTCGTGGAGGAAAACTTCCTCTCCGACGAGGTGCTGGGGACCAAGCTGGCCCAGCTGCGCGTCGCGGCGCGGGCCGGCGCCTGGCTGGCCTCCCCTGAGCACGCCGCGCTCGTGGCCGGCGAGGGGGCCGTGCTGCTGCGGGGCGTGCTCGACGTCGTCTCCGACGCGGACGTGCAACGCGTCGCGGAGGACCTCGTGACCAAGCACGTCGTGGAACCCGAGTGGTCCGGCACGCTGGGACTGCTGCTGGAGCGGCTCGTGGAGGACGGGGCGCACCGGGGCGCCGTGGACGTGCTGGCCGAGCGGGCCCACGCCTGGGCCGTGGAACACCCCGAGCGCATCCTGCAGCTCGTCGCGGACCGCTCCCCGTCCTGGTTGCCGCACGCCGTGGACCGACTGATCGGCGAGCGCCTGCACCGCGAGCTCGTGGGATTCCTCGCCGCCGTCCGCGCCGACCCGGCCCACCCCGCCCGGCGCTCGATCGACGAGTGGCTGGCGGGACTGGCCCAGGACATGCAGCACAAGCGGGAGACGATCGAGACTCTCGAGGCGTTCAAGCGCTCGCTCATCGAGGACCCGCGCCTGCGCTCCGTGGCGCTGGAGGCATGGGGCCGACTCAAGGACACGCTCTCCGAGGCGGCCGAGGACCCGGCGTCGCCGCTACGGCAGGCGTTCGAGCGCGGGCTGCGGGACCTGGGCGCGCGCCTGGCCGGGGGCGATCCGCTGGCGGACAAGGTGGACGAGTGGTTGCGCTCCGCCGCCGGGTACGTCGTGACGACCTACCGCCACCGCGCCACGGACATCATCACGGACACCGTCGCGTCGTGGGACGGCGAGGAGGCCTCGGAGCGGATAGAGCTCATGGTGGGCCGGGACCTGCAGTTCATTCGACTCAACGGCACCGTGGTGGGTTCGCTGGCCGGGCTGGCGATCTTCGCGCTGGCGCAGGCGGTCTTCGGCCCCTGACTCGCTTCTACGCGTGGTGAGGCACCAAAAGGGGCGCGAAACGCCCTTCGGGACGCCTCACGACGCGCAGGGCCTGTCCTGTAAGTCATCGCAGCCAGAGAACCGTGGCCGCGAGCAAGATCTCAGACTTGAAATACACGGCGCGTTTGGCGTAGCGGGTAGCGAAGTCCCTGAACTGCTTGAGCCGGTTGAGGCAGCGCTCCACTACGTTGCGTTGTTTGTACTCCACCAGGTCGGTCTTGGGTGGCCGCCCACCGGCGGAGCCTTTGGCTTTGCGGCGAGCGATTTGATCGACGCGTTCAGGGGAGGTGAACCTGATGCGACGCTTGCTTAGCGCAGCTCGTGTTGAAGGATGTGAGTAGGCCTTATCCGCCAAGACCGATTCGAGACGTTGACGGGCACAACCACGACCAGGGCGAGGGATGCTGATCTGATCCAGGAGCGGAAGAAGTTGTGGGTTGTCCCCGTCTTGTCCCGGGGTGAGGATCACGCTCATGGGTAGCCCGCGTCCGTCCACGGCCAGGTGAAACTTGGTGCTCAGTCCTCCTCGGGAGCGTCCGATGCATTCACCGTCCACTTGGAGGGCCTCGATCTCACCTCGTGTGGATCCCCTTTTTGCGCGCACCACGGTGGAGTCGATACTGATGATCCATTCCACGTCGCCGACGGCGTCGTCTTTGACGATGGCAGCCTGGAGGATTTTTTCCCAAGTTCCATCGATGGTCCATCGTCGTAGGCGTTCGTGGCAGGTCTTCCATAGGCCGTAGCGTTCGGGAAGATCACGCCAGGGAGCGCCGGTGCGTAGCTTCCACAAGATCTCGTTGATGACTTGGCGGTGCTCCCGCCATCGGCGTCCTGCGCCTTGAAGGGGCAACAGGGGCTCGATGACGTTCCAGGCATTGTCGGTGAGTTCGCCTCGTCCTACCACCCAATAGGGTTAACACATTGGTGGTGGTGTTGGTCGGTTAACGCGCCGTGGACCACTTACAGGACACGACCTAGAAGCTCAGGAACGGGCGACGTCGCCGCGCCACTCTGCCTGGCAGTCTGGTTGTGGTTCATCCTAGGCGTTCCAGGGTGGCCTCAAGCAGGGGCGAGTCGTGGCGGTTGGCTCCGGCGATGACACAGCCCAGCGGCAGGCCGGCGCCGTCGAGGCGGAGAGATCGTTTGGTGCCTTGCTTGCCGCGATCTACCGGTGACTTGCCGGCGGCTTCGCCCCCGCAGGGCGCCTTGACGATGCACCCGTCCACGCAGAGACCACAGAGGTTCAACCCAATCATGCGGTCGTAGCCCTCCAAAGCGATCTGCTCCAACGTGGTGAAGATCCCGGCAGTAATCCACTCGTCACGTCGACGACGGATTGTCGCGGCTGAGCAGGTGCTGTCGGCGATCGTTGTACGAGGCACCGAGAACGAGGACCTGGATGAGTTTGTCGAACACGACTCGATCAGGCCCCGGGGTCGGTGACAGCCCAAGGGGTGATCGTCCACCACGGGTGGGATCAGTGCCTCGAATTGGTGCCAGATCGGTTCAATGAACGATGATGGGACCGCGGGCACGAGGCATCCTGGAAACCGATAGATTCTTCACAAAATCATGGTTAAAAGACCTCACACCCATCTAACAGCGCAACCTCTAAGAAGAGGAGATCTGGCGGAAGCGGGTTTCAGTCCGAGGAAATTCCTGACGTCGACTGAGGCAGGGGTAGATGGGATTGGGTGTCTAGAGAGAGATATCTGCGATACGCGAATCATCAAACCGTTTTAATTTTGCCACAAGTAACATCGCCAGTATAATTAGTAGCATCGATACTCCGCTTGCGGCGAGCACAGGGACCGAGCCGAAAGAACGCCCCAAATACCCGAAAACTGCATACCCTACCGGTAATAGACCAAAACTAATAGCGTAGTCAACAGAAGAAATCTTGCCAATATGCATCGTGTCGACGCGTGTTTGCAGAGCCGCCCCCAGGCCACACCAGAGATCTCCAGACCGATCCCAGCTGCGAAGGACGCTACGATCCATGCCGCTGGTGTCGAAATAAGTGCAATCGCGAGATTAGGCAGTGCACTGAGTGCCATGAAAGCAATGCTCGCGGTGATAAATTTAGTCTTGATTTCCCATTTGACAGACGCGGCACTGCCGGTTATATATCCAAGCGCCAAGGCGGTGGCCATGAGGGGCCAGGTCGCGTCGTTAGTTGCTTGTGTAACAGCGATAGGTTGAACGACGCTCGCCGCCCCCGATTGTACGGCGAGAGTAACACCCCAGAAGCAGATCATAACCGGGAACCAGATGTTTGTGCGAGAAAATGTTAGTGCTTGCTTTAGGTCTTCTCGAATTCCATGTTTTACTTCAATTTTTCCTTCAACTTTCAGAGGGACTAAGACGAGAGCAGAAAGCGAGAGAAGTAGGGCACTTACCCATATACCGGAGATGGGTTCGAAAAAGAATGATCCAGCCCCAGCCGCGACCGGACCTAAGATAGATCCAAAATTTCTAAAAGTACGAACAAGTGCATTTGCGCGGAAAATTTGCTCTTTATCTACGATGCTCGGGAGTAGAGCATATAATGAAGGGGCTCCGAATGCGCTAATAAGGCCACCAATAAGTGAAATTAATGGCGTTAGTCCTCGCAATCCGAAATGCGACGCCGAAAACAATATTAGAACATTTATAGCGGCGGCGGAAATAATGTGAATGTTGCAAGGAACTTCTTATTTAGTCGATCCGCTGCGATGCCCCCGATAAGAGCGACTATTACGGTTGGAAGTGCTTTTGCGCCCAGGATTAGACCTAGTCCAACAAAATCTTTGGAGGAGCTGGCATACAAGGCCAAAGCGACAGAGAAGACCGATGCGCCGAGAGCTTGAAGACCTTGAGAAAACGCAAGAAACCACACAGGCCTCGTCGTTGATCTCAGCGGCTGTGCGGTTTCTTGTGTCAAGAGGGTAGCCGTTCTAATGCGAAGATGATGCAGATGTGAGGGAAGGTGCGAATTCCGAGGTGTAAGTCACCGGATCGGTAATTCCTAGAACGGCAAACGCTCCACGGCGACTCAAGCAAGGGGCGCAAGTGCCACAGTGCTCATCGTTGCCAATTGCGCAGCTCCAGGTCAGTTCGAATGGCACACCCAAGTCGAGACCCTTCTGGAGAACTTCGTACTTACGAATACCCAGATATGGAGTGTGGAAGGTGACCGCATGCTGTTCCCCTTCGCACTCGCGAGTCACAGTTCCGAGGAGGTTGAAGTATTCCGGATGATTATCGGTGAAGCGTGCGTCATCCCCGTGGACTGCGTAGAACACATCTGAGATACCGTTCTTCACAGCCCAGGAGGCGGCCAGCATTAGAGCAATAGTGGAGCCGAAAGGCTGGACATCAGTGCTCTGGCTGACGGGAGTGGGAAAGCCTGTGACGGCCGGCCCAGCCATGCGCAGGAACTGAGGCTGAGGCAGTCCGTAGAACTCGCGCAGGGGTCCAGAGAAGTCGAAGTGGTGATGCTCGACATTGAGGGCGGTGGCAATGTTGTGCGCCGCCCTCTGTTCGCACGCAGCTTCAGCCTCCCCGAAGTTGAAAGTCAATGCGACAACCTCGTGTCCGTCCTTTACGAGATTGTAAAGAAGGGTGGAGGAGCCAGGGCCGCCGGAGAAGAGGAGAGCTACCTTATTGTTTGTGATGTTTTGGACTATACGGTGATACGGGCTCACCAGACAACCCTTGTCATGAAAATTCTGACCCTGGTGGGGCACTAGCTTCAAAGCTTTGAGGCACACCCACTGTCACAGGATGCGCACAAGCACTTGTTTGTTAAGTTGAAATATTTCTATTGTTTCGTGCGCATGCTGGGCATCGTTGAGGTCGCACACGTATGAGGGCTCAGGGTTGGTTGTCGGCGCAGCTCCTCGTGGTCGGAGGCCTCCGCCGCCACGAGCCGGCGCACCTCCGCCTCCGAGGACGGCGCCTGGGCCACGGCGCGGTCGAGGTCCGCCCAGCCCAGCGGGGGCAGGGCCGCGAAGGCGGACCGGGCCGAGCGCACCACGCGGCGGCCCAGCACGCGGGAGGAGATCCCGCCGACGGCGGCACCGATGCCGAAGGGCATGGCCCGGCCCAGGAGGCCGGCCGTCTGGGTGCGGGCCAGGTGCCGCAGGAAGCGGGCCTGCAACTCCTTGGCCAGCCCGGAGAACGAACCCCCGCGCCCCGTCGCGACGGCGAAGGCGGCACCCCACGTCCCCGGCGCCTTACCGCTGACGATCTGCTCGCTGACCCCGGCCAGCAGACCCGCGGCCTCGTCGCCGAGCATGACGGCCATGACGAGCGCCCTGGCGTGCTCGGGGTCCTCCACCGCCACCCCGTGCAACTCCGCCATGGTCTGTGCGTAGAGCGCGCTGGCCTCGAGGAAGAGCACCGTGACCCCCGCGGAGATGCCCAGGGAGGCGAGCGTGCCCACACCGGGGATCACGGCGGACGCCCCACCGGCCGCGCCGGTTCCCGTGACGGTGCGCAGGTAGTCGCGCTCGGCCAGCAGCGCCAACTGCTCGGCCGTGGCCTGCGGCGCCTTGGACCGCAGTCGCCTCACGTACGCGAGCACCAGGGGGCGCTGCACGCCGAGGACCTTGATGATGGAGCGCTGCACGCCCTGCGCGGGCCTGCCGTCGCTCCCGTGGACGCTCGCCGCGATCGCCTCGCGGGCCTGCCGCGGCACCAGTTCGCCGCGCTGTGTCTTCTTGCTCATGGTGGTTTCAGCGTAGGACACGCGCCTGGGTGACGCCGCAAGGTCTCGCCACCCGGACACCGCGCACCCGCCCGGCGGCCCCGCAGCCACCGCTCAAGCGGGAAGGTAGTGGCGCCAGAAGGCCCCGACGTCCCGCAGCTCGTCGGCGCCGATGCCGTGCCCCATGCCGGGATACCGGCGGGCGGTCAGGAGCGTGTGCTCCTCCAGCCACGCCGCGGCGCGTTCCTGCGCGTCCGGGTTGATCACGAGGTCCCCGGGGTCCCGGCCCCAGAAGAACGGAACCCGGGCACCCGCGTCGTTGCCGACGTCGAGCAGGGGTTGGTCCACGACGAAGCCGGACAGACCGGCCGCGCAGCGGTACGCGGACGGCCGCAGGCGCAACAGGGTGGTGGCCATGGCCATGCCCTGCGAGTGCCCCAGCAGGGACACGGAGCGGTGGTGCGGTGCGAGCTCGTCCTGCAGCGCGAGGACGTGGGAGGCCGCCTCCACGACGCGGGAGAGGTCGGGGCGCAGGCCCCAGTCCAGGAGGAACCAGCCGTATTCGTCATCCTCCATGGGGAAGATGCCGCGCACGGCCACACCCGTGGCGTGGGCGGGGAGGGCGTCGAAGAGCGCCGTCATGCGATCCTCGCGGGAACCGTAGCCGTGCAGGAGGATGACCAGGTCGGTCCCCTCGGCCTCCGCGGCGGGCCGCGAACGCATCACGACCGGCGACACGGACGGCACGGGATCAGTCGGCGACGTCGACCCAGACCAGGCGGTGGCTCCCCTGCTCCGTGTCCACGGCGGGGCTCAGCCCCTCGTCCAGCACGGATACCGACGGCGTCGCCGCTGCGATGTCCTGGCGACCGAACCCGGCACCGAGCCTCGTGGCCGACGCGGAGGCCCTCAGCATGCGTCCGAGCGTGTCCCCCCACCAGGAGGGGGATGCGCCGGAGGACGTCCCACCCTGGTCCGGGTCCACGAGCGCGGAACCGTCCAGGAGCCGTTCCAGGCTCGGGTCACCGTCACCCACCGGGTCCGCCGCGCCCAGGGCGCCTGCCACGACGGCCCTGGCGCCCTGTTCCAGTGCGCCCTCGCGACCCTTGTCGTCCGCCACGGTGCGCAGCGCGGGGTCCCCGGACACGTAATCGCGCAGGAAGGCCAGCTGGTCCTCGCGCCGCACCTCATCGGTGGCGCCGTCCAGGTGCCCGGGGGCGGACGCGGTGGCGATCACGTGGATCGCCGTGCTCCCGCGGCCGATGGGCAGGTCCCACAGACTCGTCGATTGCAGGGGGATGGACGCACGGGCCACCGAGCCGAGCCCGGAGTTCTTCAGGTGGTTGCCTGGCACCTTGCTCCACAAAAGATCGTTGAACGTCCGGGCATTGGCGGCGTCGATGGGGCGGGTGGAGAAGACCGCGATCGAGGACTGCCCCTCGAAATCGCCGTAGCCGTATGCGTCGCCCGCGCCGCCGATCTCTCCGTCCCCGTCCAGGTCGGTGCCGGACTGCAGGCCGGCGTTGCTCGCCACCGCGAAGGTGTAGGGATAGTCGATGGGACGGCCGCCGTCCTGCGCCGCCCCGAAATAGGTGTCCCGCAGGCTGTCCACCACGACGCCGTCCGGGTCCACGTCCACGCCGGTGAGGACGAGCACGTCCGGGCGCTGCCGCTGCACCGCGCGGGCCAGCTGCACCGCCTGTTCGTCGCCGCCGGAGGCCAGGTCCACGGCCAGCTCACCCTCCGTGTCACGGGTGAGTCCGGCATCCACCGTGGCCACGCGCAAGGTAGCGGGCGCGGCGGCCGGATACCCGGCGTCCACCGCCGCTGCGGCCGACGTCGCGCCGGCCACCATCGCCAGGGAGGCGAGGGCGGCCACGGAGGCGGCGCGGAAGCGGGACATGTCTCCACAGTAGGGATCTCACGGATCGTCGCAAGGGCCTCTAACGATCAGGTGTGAAGTGCACCACCCTGTGGGGGACGGCCACCGCTTCCGCCCGCCCGGGGAGATCCGCGGCATCATCGGGGACGCGTCAGTTAAATCTCCGAAATGGATGAAAAATGCCCCTTCGGCGGCCCTTGTGAGCGATATCGAACCGAGACCGTTCCGTGACCTTCGAGCGGTGACTCGCCATGCATCATGTGATGCCGTGTGATGGCGGCGCCGCGACGATGAACGCATCGCGGCCAGGGCTCCACGACACCACACCACGAAGCGGTGACTCAGTGGTGCATGCGGTCCTCGGCATCCGCCCCACCCGGCGGCTCCAACTGGAAGGTGGCATGGTCGAAGGTCACGTCGAAATGGCTCAACGCGCAGGCGCGCAGGGAATCCAGGATCCGGACGGCTCCACCGTCGTGGAAGGCCTCCTCCTCGACGACCACGTGCGCCGTGAGGACGGCCGTCGTCGAGGAGATCCGCGAAACGTGGAGATCGTGCACCCTCACGACGCGGGGCACCTCCTCCAGGTGTCGCCGCAAGCCCTCCGCCTCGACGCCGGCCGGGGCCGCCTCCATGAGCACCCCCAGCGCCTCGCGCAGGATGCCGAGCGTGCGGGGAAGGATGAGCGCCGCGATCACCAGGCCGGCCACGGTGTCGACCCACTCCCAGCCGAAGGCCAACAACAGGCCTCCGGAGACGATCACGGCGACCGAGCCCACGGCGTCGTTGGCGACTTCGAGGAAGGCCGCCCGCATGTTCAGATTCTCGCCGTGACCGCCGCGCAGCACCGCGAGCGAAACCAGGTTCGCCGCCAGGCCCACCGCGCCGAAGACCAGTAACCCCACCGCCGGCACCTCGTCGGGATCCCCGAGGCGGCGCAGCCCCTCGACGAGCGCGAAGACGCCGACCCCCAGCAGGATCGCGGCCTGCGTGACCGCGGAGATGACCTCCGCACGCTGGAACCCCCAGGTGAAGCGGGCCGTCGCGGGGCGCGCGACGAGATGCCCGGCGCCCAGGGCCAGACCCAGGCCCAGCACGTCGGTGAGCATGTGCGCGGCGTCGACCAGCAGGGCCAGGGAACCGGTGAGCACCGCGCCGACGACCTCGACGACGAGGACGAGCGCCGTCAGGCCGAAGGCGACCCGCAAGCGGCGACGGTTCGCCACCCCGTGCCCGTGGTGATGATCATGCGCCACGCCACGCCCCCCTCCCCCTCCATTTTCCCTGCCCGACGCCGCCCGGTCGCCGTGCGGGCGACGTGCGGGCGACGTGCGGTCGCCGTGCGGGCGACGCTCGCCGTGCACACGGCCGCGGCCGCGCGGACTCGGCCACGGGTCGCTCAGCCTACCCGCGCGGGCCCGACCCTCCGAGCCCGGAACCGTGACCGTCGTCACTACCGCCCGGTAGGCTCACTGCTGCACCTCCCCCCAGCCCGCAGGAGTCACCGTGGCGCCGATTCCCCCCGACCCTTTCGCCGGCTATCTCGCCGCCCTCGAGGACGCGGGGCTCACCCGCCGCCCCGTCGCGGTCCTCGACGCGGACGCGATGGCGGCCAACGTGGCCGATCTGACCCGCCGTGCCGCAGGCAAACCCCTGCGGCTGGCCTCCAAGTCCTTGCGTGTGCGCGGCGCGCTCGAACGCGTGCTGGAACACCCCGGCTTCCGCGGAATGCTGACCTTCACCCTGCCGGAGTCGTTGTGGCTCGCCGCCCACGGTCACACCGATCTCGTCGTCGGCTATCCCACGGCGGACCGCGAAGGGCTACTGGAGCTCGCGGCGTCGGACACCGCCCGCGCGGCGATCACCCTCATGATCGACTCCGAGGAACAGCTGGACCTCGTCGACGCCGCGGCCCCCGCCCACCCCGAGATCCGCGTGGCCCTGGAGTTGGACGCCTCCTTCCGTCCGGCCCGCGGGGTCATGATCGGCGCGGCCCGCTCACCCCGGCGCACGCCGAAGCAGATGGCGGCCCTGGCCGCCGCCGTGGCGCGCCGCCCGGGTTTCCGCCTCGTGGGCATGATGGCGTACGAGGGGCAGATCGCCGGCGTGGGAAACTCCGCCCGGGGGCCACGGGGCGTCGCGGTACGAGCCATGCAGGCGGCGTCGGCCCGCGAACTGGAGGGGCGCCGAGCCGAGGCCGTGGCCGCCGTCCGGCTCGTCGCCCAGCTCGAGTTCGTCAACGGCGGCGGGACCGGATCCATCGAGACCACGCGCCGCGAGGACGCCGTCACCGAGGTGGCCGCCGGCTCCGGAGTGTTCGGCCCGGGGCTCTTCGACCACTACACGGCCTTCAGTCCCAAACACGCCCTGCACTTCGGCATGGACGTAGTGCGCCGCCCCGCCCCGGACACGGCGACCGTGCTCGGGGGCGGTTGGGTGGCCTCCGGTGCGCCCGGCCCCGATCGGCTGCCCACGATCGCTTGGCCGGAGGACGTCTCCTATCGCGGCACCGAGGGGGCGGGCGAGGTGCAGACGCCCCTCGTGGGGCCGGGCGCCTCGACGCTCAGGGTGGGCGACGTCGTGTGGTTCAGACATGCGAAGGCGGGCGAGGTCTGCGAGCGCGTGAACGAGGTGGTGCTGGTGCGCAGGTCGAGCGTCGTGGACGTCCTGCCCACGTACCGCGGCGAGGGGAAGGCCTTCCTGTGAACGACTCCTCCACCATCGATCGACACGGGAACTGGAGCAATTGGGGCCGCAGCGCCTCCGCTGCGCCGGCCGCCTTCGTGGAACCGTCCTCCGAGGACGAGCTGTGCGCGGTCCTGGCCTCCGCGCACCGCGAGGGTCGGCGGGTGAAGGTCGTGGGCGGGGGCCACTCGTTCACCGACATCGCGGCGACCGACGGCGTCATGGTCTCGCTCGACCGGCTGCAGGGTTTGCTCTCCGTGGACCCGGCGAGCGGGTTGGTGCGGATGCGCGGCGGCACCCGCCTCTGGACGCTGGCCGACGCGCTGGAACCCTACGGCCTGGCCCTGCCGAACATGGGGGACGTGGACCGCCAATCCATCGCGGGGGCGATCTCCACCGGCACGCACGGCACGGGCTTGGACTTCACCGGTTTCTCGGGGACGGTGCGCTCCCTGCGCCTGGCGCTCGCGGACGGCTCCGTCGTCGAGGTCTCCCCCGAGTCCGACCCGGACCTCTTCCAGGCCGCGCGCGTGGGCCTGGGCGCTTTCGGCGTGCTCCTCGAGGTCACGCTGGCCTGCGTCCCGTCCTTCACGCTCGCCGCCTCCGAGCGCGCCGAGCCGCTCGAAGACATGGTGGCCGGGTTCGTGGAGCGCTCGGCGGCCGAGGACCACCTCGAGTTCTACTGGTTCCAGCACACCGAACTCGTCTCCGCCAAGGTCAATCGACGCCTGCCGGCCGACGCCGAACGCCGCCCCCTCTCGCGGCGCCAGGTGCTCATCGACGACGAGCTCGTCGGCAACGGCGGGCACCGGCTCCTGTGCGAGCTGGGACGGCTGACGCCCGGCGTGGTCCCCGCCCTGAACCGCGTGGCAGCCCGGGCCATGGGGCACCGAGAGTATGCCGACCGCTCCGACCGCATCTTCGTCTCCCCGCGTCGCACGCGCTTTCGGGAGATGGAGTACGCCGTCCCGCTCGAGGACTTCGAGGAGGTCTTCCGGGAGGTCATGGCCGCGGTGAATGCCTTCGGCCCCATCACGTTCCCGCTGGAGATCCGCTCGGCGGCGGCCGACGACACCTGGCTCGGGACCGCTTCGGGGCGCCGCAGCGCCTACATCGCCCTGCACCGCTTCGTGAAGGAGGATCACCGGCCGTACTTCGCGGCGGTGGAGCCCATCTTCAAGGCGGCCGCGGGACGCCCCCACTGGGGCAAGCTGCACACGCGCGACGCCGACGAGCTGCGCGGCGTCTACCCGCGTTTCGCCGACGCCGTGCGCGTGCGTGATCGTGTGGACCCCACCGGCGTCTTCGCCAACGCCTACCTGGACCGGGTGCTAGGGCCCGCGCAAGGCCGCCCTGTTGTGGGGGCAAATGCCTCCACTTAAGGAGAAGTGGAGGCATTTGCCTCCACCGAAGGGGGCGAGGAACGCGGACGAGCCACCGGCACCACGGCCCGCCCACCTCTCGGTGCCCGACGCCGCCCACTCACCCGAGCACGCGGCGTCGGGCACCGCCGTTTCCCGCCTCCCCTGCCGGGCGCGGCCCGGCGACTCCCCGGACGCGCCTCGTCCCCCGCTTGACAACCCCGCGCGTTCCATGGTTCATTAGTCGAGTAATGAACCACTGAAGCAAGGAAGCGTGGGCATGTTCGACGACTCCCGGCCGATCTTCTTCCAGATCGCCGAACAGCTGGAGGAGCAGGTGCTGGACGGCGCCCTCCCCGAGGGCTCCCGGGCCCCGTCCACGAACGAGCTGGCCTCCTTCCACCACATCAACCCGGCCACCGCCGCCAAGGGACTGAACCTCCTGGTGGACGCCGGGATCCTGCACAAGCAGCGAGGAATCGGCATGTTCGTCTCGACCGGCGCCCGCGAGGCGCTGCAGAACCGACGCCGCGAGAACTTCGCGGCCACCTATCTGACCCCCGTGCTGGCGGAAGCCGCACGGCTGGGCATCACCCGGGAGCAGTTGGGGCAGCTCCTGATGAGCACACCGACCGCCACGACGGAGGAACCATGAACGCCACCCCGGCCCTTGAACTGCGCGGGCTGACCAAGACCTACCGCGGCGAGGTCCACGCCGTGGAGAACGTCTCCACGACGCTGGAGGCCAACCGCATATACGGCCTGCTGGGCCGCAACGGCGCCGGCAAGTCCACGCTCATGGCGCTGGCCACTGCGCAGGCGTTCCCCACGCACGGCGAGGCGCTCGTCTTCGGCCACGCTCCCTACGAGCACCGCCCCACCATGGCGAAGATCTGCTTCGTCAAGGAGTCTCAGAAGTACCCGGACGACTCCCGCGTGCGCGACGTCCTGAGGGCCGCCTCGATCGCCTACCCGAACTGGGACGCGAACCTCGCGGAGCGCCTCGTCGAGGAACTCCGCCTCCCGCTCAAGCGCCGCATGAAGAAGCTCTCCAGGGGCAGTTCTCCGCCGTGGGGATCGTGCTCGGCCTCGCCTCGCGGGCCGAGCTGACCTTCTTCGACGAGCCGTACCTGGGCCTGGACGCCGTGGCGAGGCAGGTCTTCTACGACCGCCTCCTGGAGGACTTCACCGAGCATCCCCGCACGGTGATCCTCTCCAGCCACCTCATCGACGAGGTCGCCAACGTCCTGGAGCACGTCCTGCTCATCGAGGACGGCCGACTCCTCATCGACGCACCCGTCGACGAGGTCCGCGGCGCCGTCGTCACCCTCACCGGTCCCACCGCCGCGGCCACGGCCGCCGCCGGCCACCGCGAGCACCTGGACCGCAAGGACCTGGGCCCCGTCACCCAGCTCACGGTGCGAGGCGCGTTCGACGACGCCGAGCGCGCCGACGCGGAGGCCGCCGGCGTGGGCGTGGAACCCGAGTCCCTGCAGCAGACCATCGTCCATCTCACCCGCCGGGACGCCACCCCGGCGTCCGCACGCTGACAAGGAGCCCGTCATGACGACGTCACCCGTTCTGGTCGCCTCTCGCGTCCAGATGTGCAACCGCAACACCTTCGTCTGGGCCCCGCTCATGGTCATGGGCGGCGCGTTCGCGCTGACACTGGCCATCTGGGGCATCCTGCACGGCGCCGGAGTGCCGGACGATCACAACTACTCCGGCGCGGTCCAGGCCCCCTTCTGGTACCTCCTCGTGGTCGGCGCGCAGTCCGTCGCCTTTACCTTCCCGTTCTCGCAGGCGCTCTCCATCACGCGCCGCGACTTCTGGCTCGGCTCGTTCACGACCTTCCTGGGTTTCTCCGCCGTCTGGGCGGCGGGGCTCTGGCTCCTGGGCCTGCTGGAGCACGCCACCAACGGATGGTTCCTCAACGGATCCTTCTTCACCCTCCCCGTCGACCTGGAGCTGAACGGCCACGAGGTGGTTCCGGCCGCCGGATCACTCTGGTACCTGCTGATCTGGTTCCTCCTGGCCATCCTGGCGCTCTCGGTCGGCTTCGCGTTCGGCACCGTCTACAAGCGGTGGGGCACCGTGGGCCTCACGGCGAGCATCATCGGGATCGTGGCCGTCGTGGTGCTCTTCATCGGGTCCGCCGTGCACTGGAACTGGTGGCCCGCTCTCGGGAAGCTCTTCCCGCTGGGGCACCTCGCGGGCTCCCTCTGCGTCGCGGCCACCGTGATCGCCGCCCTGGCCACGCTCGTCTCGTGGGCGCTCGTCAGGCGCCTCCCGGCCTGATCCCTTCCGTGCCCGACGCCGAGTGCCCGACGCCGCGTGCGCGGCTCGCGAACTCCAACGACGCCGGCTACTCCCCGAGGCGCGCGTCGATCTCCGCCATGCGGCAGGCCACGAGGGCGCGCAGGACCCGTTCCGGGACGGGCGCGCCCAGGGGGAAGCGCACCGCCCCGGAGGAGTGATCCACGCCGTCCAGCACGTCGAAGAGCTCCGCGATGACCGCGCCGCTGTAGGGATAGACGCCCACGTGCTTCTTGGCGCGCATGACCGAGAGCACCGGCTTTCCCTGGTACATCAGCGCGGGCATGCCGTAGCTGCGACCCTGCGTCGCCCCCACCCCCGCCTCGGCGACCACGCTCCCGGCGACACCGTAGGCGCGTGACACCACGGCCCGGTCCTCGGGATCCAGCCCTTCCAGGTACGCATCGATCGGAGGGGCCTCGCCGCGCATGTCCTCGCGCATGTCCTCGCTCATGCCCTGCATCCTGACCCATGCCGCCCGGGCCGTCCAGGTCCCCCCTGGGCCGGCGTCGCCCGGCGAGCGTCCGACGCGCCCGGTCGCCCGCCCGAATTGGGTGCGTCGGGGGCCGGGGCTACCGTGGACGGGCAGGCGAGTTCCGGAACGTGTGGACGCCCGGAGCCGACCCACCATCGCAGGAGCTCATCATGCGGACTTCCCCCCGCTGCCTCACCCATCGCCTCGCGGGCCTCGGACTCGGCGCCGCGCTCGCGGTCGGCGCCCTTGCCGGGTGCACCGCCTCCGGACCCAGCGGCGCCGGGCAGGACGCCATGCGCGGCACCGCGCCGTCCGCCTCCGCGTCAGGTGCACAGGGCGGCGCATCGACGACGCCCGGCCCCACGACGTCGGGCACTGCGGCACCGGGCCCAACGGACGTTCCTCCGAGCGGGGACACGGCACCCGCGCCGTCGGACGACTTCACGCCCACCGCGCCCCAGGGCCCCACCACCGTGTGGAGGGACAACTCGATAGTGTCCCACCTCTTCTTCCATTCGCTCATCGTGAACCCCACGGTGGCCTTCAAGGACAGGGAATCCGGGGCGGGCTACGCCGACTACATGGTGACGGTGGGTGAGTTCCGCAGGATGCTCTCGCAGGTCTACAGGAAGGGGTTCGTGCTGGTCAGCCCGCACCAGCTCGGCCGCGTCGACGCCAAGGGGGTCATGCACCCCACACCGCTGCGCGTGCCCAAGGGCAAGAAACCCCTGGTGCTCTCGATCGACGACGTCTCCTACTACGAATACATGAAGGGGGACGGCTTCGCGAGCAAGCTCGTGCGGGCCAAGGACGGGGCCGTGAAGAACGAGTACACCGACCCGGTCACGGGCAAGACCTCGGTGGGAGACTTCGACGTCATGCCGATCGTGGACGACTTCGTGAAGCGGCACCCGGACTTCGCGCCCTACGGCTACAAGGGCGTCATAGCGCTCACCGGCTACAACGGCGTGCTCGGGTACCGCTCCTCCCCCAGCGTCTACGGGCCACACGGCAGCGAGACCGAGGAGGACCCGCAGCGGGAGAACAGGCACCTCGAGGCGGACATCGCCGAGGCCACGCGCGTGGCCAACGCGATGAAGACGAACGGCTGGGAGTTCGCCTCGCACTCGTGGGGCCACATCAACTTCACGACGTCCTCCCTGCAGCGCATCAGCACCGACACCGCGCGCTGGAAGAAGGACGTGCAGCCGATCATCGGCCCCACCGACCTGCTGATCTACCCGTTCGGGGCGGACATCTCCGGTGTGCCCAAGTATTCGGGCGCCAAGTACGACTACCTCAAGAAGCAGGGCTTCGACTTCTACTCCAACGTCGACGGGTCCACCCCCGCCTGGGGCCAGTGGGGCAAGGGGTACCTGCGTGAGGCCCGCTTCAACGTGGACGGGATCTCCATGAAACGCGCCCTCGACGGCCACCCCGAGCTGGGGACCTTCTTCGACGTGAAGTCGGTGCTGGATCCGGCGCGGCCCAAGAGCGTCGCGGGGAAGCACTGAGGGACACCGGGACGGACCGTGCCCGACGCCGCGGGGCCGGGGTGGCGCCCGGTCTCGCGGCCCCGCCCGCAGCGGCGGCCGTCGGCGGCGGGGCCGCCCGGCCTCAGGCGCGGGGCGCGCCCGTGCTCTGGCGGACGATGAGCTCAGGGGCCACCGTCAGAAGCGAGTCCTCCTCGGAGGCCGTCCCCTCCATGAGTCGGATCAGGTGCTCCACCGCCTCGGAGCCCATGAGCTCAAAGGGCTGGCGAATGGTCGTCAGCGGCGGCGCCGCGTAGCGGGCCACGGCGATGTCATCCATGCCCACGACCGACACGTCCTCGGGGATGCGCAGCCCGTGTTCCAGGAGCGCGTGCATCACGCCGAAGGCCATCTCGTCCGAGGAGACGAACACGGCCGTCGCGTCGTCCATGCGCGCCAGGATCTGGCCGTTGCGGTAGCCCGACTCCGGGCTCCAATCGCCGTGGAGGACGGGCGGCGGCGTGGCCCCCGCCTCGCGCAGCGTCTTCTCCCAACCGGCGGAGCGCCCGGAGGCGTCCTTCCAGCTCTCCGGGCCCGCCAGGTGCCACACCGTCTCGTGGCCCAGCCCCAGCAGGTGCTCGGTGGCCAGCGCGCCGGCGGCCACCTGGTCCACGGCGATGACCTCCCCCACCGTGGGGGCCATCGAGTCGATGACCACCGTGGGCAGGCCCCGCGTTGCGCGCTCCAGCGCGTCCTCGTCCCAGATGGGCAGGGCCACCACGAGGCCGTCGATCCCCTGGTTGCGCAGGTGATCGATCGCCTCGTTGAGGGCGGCGGGCGACACCGAGGTGGTCCCCGCCGCGCTGATGAAGTAGCCGTGCTCGCGAGCCGAGCGCTGGATGCCAAGCATCATCGACGCACCGGAATAGGCGTTGGACTCGTGCGTGAGCACGCCGATCGTCATGGAACGCCCCGTCACGAGCGCTCGGGCCAGGCCCGTGCGCCGGTAGCCGGTCCTCTCCACGGCCGCCTCGACCTGCAGCCGCGTCACCTCGCTGACGTTGGGATGCCCGCGCATCACGCGAGAGACCGTCTGCGGGGAGACCCCGGCCAACGCCGCGACATCCGCCATGGTGGGTTGCTTGGCGCGGGCCTCCTGCCCCTTCGCCCCCGCCCCGGGGTCGCCGGAACCGTCCATTCCACCGCGAGCATTCACGTCCATTCTCCGATCATGGCAGACCCGGCGGTGTTAGCGCTTGGCATCGCTCATGTGGCGAGCGGAGTCGAAGGCCGCGAGAGAGGCCAGGGAGAACGGCCCGCGGTAAGCGGACACCGTCACCTGAAGCCCCACGACCTCGGTGGCCGCGAAGGACAGGATTCGCTGGTACCCCACGGAGCGGGCCGAGGCGAGCACCACGCGGGAGCCGTCCTCGAGCACGCCGCTCACGCTCACGTCCTCCACCTGTTGGCCCCGGGTGATGTCCTCTCGCAGTGCCACGCCGTCCAGCACCACGGGCGTCTCCCAGGCCAGGGACAGGGTCTCGGCGCCGCCCGCGGCGAGCGGAGACCACGCGCCGTCGGCCACGGAACCGCTCGACGCCGTCCAGGCGGCAGCGCCGGCCACGTCGGAGTCGAAGAGCGCCCGGATCCGCTCACCCAGCGCGGCGAGCATGGCCACGTCCGGCGCGGCGACGAGGCCCTCGCGGTTCGGCGGGACGTTGAGCAGGAACGTCGCGTTGCCGCCCACGCTGGAGAGGTAGATGGAGAACATCTCCTCCACGGAACGCACCGAGGAATCCTCCTCCGGGTGATGGAACCAGCCCACGCGCGTGGAGGTGTTGACCTCGGCCGGGTACCAGACCAGCTCGTCGGAGGAGGCGAGCAGCGCCGCGCGGGAGCCCAGGTCCGTGTCGTCGGAAAGGACGCGGCGGGAGAATGCGCCGTCGTCGGCCTGCTGGGAACGGGAGGCGATCCCCTCGGCCTCGCGCAGCGACGCCGGCACCACCGACCACTCGTCCGGGCGGGTCTCGCCCGCCTCGTTGCCGCACCAGCGCACGTCCGGGCCGCACACGTTGATGACGGCGCCGGGCTGCAGCTCGCGGACCAGGGCGTAATAGCGGTCCCAGTCGTAGTACTGCTTGCGGCCGTTGGCACCCTCGCCGTTGGCGCCGTCGAACCAGACGGAGAAGATCTCGCCGTAGCCCGTCAGCAGCTCCGTCAGCTGCGCCACGAAGAAGTCGTCGTACGCCGCGCCGGTGCCGTAGCTGGCCTCGGTGCGGTCCCACGGGGAGAGGTACACACCGAACTTGAGACCGCGTTCGGCGCAGGCCGCGGCGACCTCGGCGACCAGGTCGCCCCTCCCGCCGCGCCACGGACTGGAGGCCACGGAGTGCTTCGAGACGGCGGTGGGCCACAGGGCGAAGCCGTCGTGGTGCTTGCACGTCAGGATCACGCCGGTCATACCCGCGGAGGCGATCGCGTCCACCCACTGGCGCGCGTCCACGCCGGACGGGTCGAACAGCGCCGGGTCCTCGTGGCCCAGGCCCCACTCGCGGTTGGTCATGGTGTTCATGCCGAAGTGGATGAAGGAGTAGAACTCCATGCGCTGCCAGGCGAGCTGGCGACCGGAGGGCCGCACGGCGGAGGCCTCGGCGATGCGGGCGGCCTCACGGGCGGCCCCGCCCGCGGCGCCACCCGCGGCCCCGGGAACGGGCGCGCTCATCGGAACCTCCTGTTGTAGAGCCCAAGCATGGTCAGCAGTCCGGCCAGGCCAAGCAGTTGCAGGCCAAGATGGCCCCAGCCCGTGACGGTCTGGCCGTAGATCACGAGGAACAGGCACACGACGAAGGCCACGAGGGCCGCGACGCGCACCAGGACGGCGCGGCGCTCCGAGTCGCCTCTTTGCTTCTGACCCATCACTTCACTCCTCCGCCACCGACGGTCTGCAGCATGCGCTTCTGCATGAACGCGTAGAAGATGATCACCGGGATCATCACGATCACCATGCCTGCGTAGAGGCGGCCGTAGTCGGCGGCCGCGCGCTGCGCCTGGAACAGGTTGAGCAGGCCCACCTGCAGGGTCTTGTCGTCTCCCGGGATCAGCGTCACCGAGATGATGAAGTCGTTCCAGAAGGACAGGAAGTTGAACAGCAGGGCCGTGTTGATGGCCGGGCGCGCCATGGGCACGATCACCGACATCATGGTCCGCAGGCGAGAGCTGCCGTCAAGCGTGGCGGCCTCCTCGTAGACGGTGGGGATGGTGCGGAAGTAGTTCGTCAGCAGGTAGATGCTGAACGGCAGCGACGTCGCGGCGTACACGATGGCCAGGACGAAGAGGTTGTTCACGAAGAAGCCGTGCGGGAAGAGGCTCTTCAGGTGACGGTCCCAGCCCAGCAGCATGAGGAACATGGGCACCACGATGTAGTTCACGTTGATGAACAGGCCCGCCATGAGGGCACCCTCGAGGATCGCCTTGCCGCGGAACTCGAAGCGGGCCATGGCGTAGGCGGCCGGCACGGCCACGACGACGGAGATCACCAGCGCCACGAGCGTCACCATGACGGAGTTCAGGAAGTACTGGCCCATGTGCGCCGTGACGAAGGCGTCGATGAAGTTCTGCCAGTGCAGGCCCTGCGGCAGGGACCACGGGTTGCCGTAGAACTCCGGCTTGCTCTTGAGCGAGGCCATGACGATCCACGCGGTGGGGATCAGGATGGCCAACGCCAGCACGATCAGGACCACGGTGACGACGCCGCGGTAGGCGGCCCCGGCGTTGCGCCGCCGGGTGGGGCTGAGATGGGCTCGAGTCGACATCAGAACTGCTCCGTCTCTCGCTTGGTCACGCGGTTCACCACGAGCGCGAGCCCGAAGGAGAAGATGAACACGACGACGCCGATGGCCATGCCGTAGCCATAGAGCGAGTTCGTGTAGGCCTGCTTGTACATGTAATTGAGGATCACGTCGGAGGAGCCGTTGGGGCCGCCGTCGGTCATGGCGTGGACCAGGACGAAGGCCAGGTTGATCGACGAGATGATGAAGAAGGTCAGCGTGGTGCGCAGGGTGGACCAGGTCAGCGGCAGCGTGATGTCGATGAACTGGCGCCAGCGCCCGGCGCCGTCGAGGGCGGCGGCCTCGTAGACGTCCGTGGGGATGGAGCTCATGCCGCCCATGTAGAGGACCAGGTAGTAACCCAGGGACTGCCAGACCATCGCGATGGCGATGGAGTAGATGATCGTCTTCTCGTCCCCGAGCCACGCGTGCTTGAGCTTGTCGAAGCCGGCGAAGTGCAGGGTGCCGTTGATCAGCCCGTTGTTCTGGTCGTAGATCGCCGCGAAAATGGCGGCGACGACCACGATGGACAGGACGCTGGGCAGGTACAGCGCGAAGCGGTAGAAACCCTTGGCCTTGAGCTTCTCCTTGGTCATGATCGCGGCGAGCCCCAGGCCGCCGGCCATGACCACCAGGGAGACCACGACCAGCAGGACGATGGTGTTCTGGAAGGAATGGATGAAGGCCTTGTCGGTGAGCATGGCCTTGAAGTTGTCCAGGCCGGCGAAGGTGGCTTTCTTGCCTCCAAAGCCCGTGAACTCGAAGAACGACATCCGGAACACGTCGATCGTCGGGTAGATCATGAAGACCAGGTAGAGGATGATCGCCGGCGCGGTGCTGAAGAGGACGAATCTCCCCTTGCCCTTCGCCATGCCGCTTGCGCGTGTCGCCACGGGGCTTCCTTCGTTTGCTGCTGCGGTTCTCGGGTGATGCCGCCCAGGATGTGTGGAACGGGCGGCACCACCCTGTTCTTGGTGGCCCGACGACGCGGGCCCGCCCGACGCCGCGACCCGGCCCCGTGCGGGGCCGGGTCGCGGCGTGCGGATCAGTTGGCCGCGGCGTCGGCCAGCTTGTTGCTGGCCTCGTTGACGGCGGACTGCCAACCGGCCTCGTCCAGAGAACCCTGGATGATCGAGTTGGCGGAGTCGAACAGCGTGGCCTTGATGTCCACGCCGGGGACCGGCTTGGTGGCCGCGAAGGAGCCGACCAGGGCCTTCACGCCCGGCTCGTCGTAGACCGCGTAGAAGTCCTTCGTCACGCCCGTGAGCTTGGCGATCTCAGACTTGATGGGCTGCACGGCGCCGACCTTGGCCGACATCTCGGCGAACTGGTCGGAGTACAGGAAGGAGATGAACTTCTTGGCGCCGGCGACGTTCTCGGCCTCGGCGGGAACCCAGGCGGACTCCACGAAGGTCGTGGCGAAGCGGTCGGCGCCGGCCTTCTCCGCCGGGACGGGCATGAGGCCCCACTGGAAGCCCTTGGGGTGCGGGGCGTCCTTCATCTCCGCGTCGATCCAGGTGCCGTTGGGCATGAAGACCGTCTTGTTGTCCAAGACGGACTGCTGGTTCTTGGTGAAGTCCTGGTTGTTGGCGTAGCCCACCGTGTCCGGGTTGGAGTAGTCCTTGAGGAGCTTGGTGGTCAGCTCGAGGGCCTTCTTGGCCTCCGGCGTGTTCCAGACGTCCTTCTTGTAGCTCATGACGTCGGTGTAGAACTGCTCGCCGCCGACCGTGGCCAGCAGGGAGAAGAAGTACGAGTCGAGGTAGCCCGTGGTGGGGTAGGTGAAGAGCGAAATGCCGTCCGCCTTGGCCTTGTCACCCAGCGCGAAGAGCTCGTCCCACGTGGTGGGGACCTTCCACCCCTTCTCCTTGAACAGGCCGGCGTTGTACACCAGGCCGGTCGGGGAGGCGTTGATCGGCATGAGGTACGTCTTGTCGTCGCCGTAAGGGTTCGTGTTGAGGTTGCCGACGATGCCGTCGGTCAGCTTCTCCTTGACGGTCTCCTTCTCACCGGGGACGGTCATGTCCAGCACGTCGGTGAGGTCCGCGAGGTTCTTGTCGCGGATGAAGCCCTCGGTGAAGCCCTCCTTGGCGCCCTGGCCCAGCAGCACCACGTCGGGGAAGTCGCCGGCGGCGACCTTGGGCGTGAGGTCGGAGGCCAGCGTCTTCGACGCGGTCAGCTCCACCTTGACGCCCGGGTTGAGCTTCTCGTACGCGGCGGCGGCGTCCTTGTAGAACTGCGAGCCGTAGCCGCCCTCGAAGGCGGCGACCTTGATGGTGCCGGAGTCGGCGTTGCCAGCGTCGCCGGACGAGGCCGCGTCGCTTCCGCCGCCGGAGCAGCCGGCGAGCAAGGAGATGGCGGCGATGGCTGCCGTGGCGGCCAGGGTGACCTTTCGCATCGTTGCGATCCTTTCGGTGGTGCGGTCTGCCTGGGCGGTTCCGGGGGTCCGGTCCGCTCCGATGGCGAATACCCAAAGTTGCTCGAGGCCCTACGGCGGGTGCGCGCGTGACCTGCGTCTCTGAAGGATGTCATAGATTGTGATGGATGACAATCCTCACACGACATCGCCGGAGAGGCCGATCATTCGACCTCCCCGGCGACCGTTCGGGTGACCCGTCAGTAGCGGGATCGGGCTACTTGCCGTTGCCCTTGGTGGGGTGGAAGACGAACTTCACGGTCTCCGAGAGCGGCGCGGCACCGGCCGCCCGCAGACCGGGCTCGAGCGTGAAGGTCACGCGCACCGCGCCGGGCTTGGAGGAGTCCCAAGCGGAGACCGAGACGTCGTCCGCGCCCAGGGTGACGGCGCTGCCGTCGGCCGCGGTGGCCGTGATGACGGCCCCGTCCGCCGCGGACGTTCCCACCGGGGTGAGCTTGTCCGCCGGCGTCACGACGAGCTTGACCACGGCGGAGGCCAGGGCGGCCTTCGCGTCCGCGATGGCCTTGGCGGCGGCGTCGAACTCATCCTGCGTGGCACCCACCTTCGCCAGGACGGCCTCGCCGGCCTTAACCGCGTCACCCAACGCCGCGAACGAGGCGGCGCCGTAGCGGGCGGAGTCAAGCGCCTTGGCATCCTTGACAGCGGCGGACAGCGGCGTGGAGTCCACGATCGTGAGCCCCACGCGCAGATTCTTGCCGGAGGCGAAGGAGAACTGCAACGCGCTGGCGCCCGTTTCCTTGCCGGCCAGGAACGCCGGGGAGATCGAGTACACGGTCTTCCCGTCCTTCTCGGTGGTCGTGTAGTCGTCGGCACCCAGCGGCGCGACGACGGCGCCGGCCGGGGTCACGTAGTTGATCGTGGAGAGCGTGTCGCCGTCGGGCTCGACCGTGAACGTGGGGACGTTCGCGGCGTCGCCGGCCTTGGCCTCGTTGCGGTCGAAGACGGCCGCGTCGGGACTGACGGTCGGGTTGGTCGCCACGGCGGCGCGGTAGACGCCGATCTCGCTCATCGTGGGGGTGCCGGTGGCGCCCTTGAGCAGCGAGTCGATCGACAGGCGCAGCTTGGAGCTGGTGACGGTGCCGAAGTCCTTGACCACGGCGTCCGGGCCCATGCCGTGCTGCGTCGAGAACGTCACCCAGGCGTTCGTCGCGTCGTCCCAACGCTGCAGGGTGTAGCCGTCCACGCGGGGCTTGGTGCCGGAGTCCGTGAACTCCGAGAGGTCCACCTCGTCGAAGGCGGTCGGCGCACCGAAGTCGACGTCGATCGTCAGCGGGTAGCTCACGGCGTCGTCGGCCGCCCAGCGGGTGGTCTTGTCGCCGTCGACGAGACGCGAGGCGGCGTACTGGGCGCCGGCGTGGGTGGAGCTCGCCACGATCGGCTTGTGCAGGGCCAGGTCGGTGCGGGTGTCGATGCCGATGTTCTCGATCGGATCGGTGTCCACGGGGTTGCTCACGACCGCGCCGTTGGCGGTCTCGGCAAGTCCGATGTCCGGGGCCTTGCCGCGGAAGGTCGGGTTGCCCAGGAAGTCCTTGGCGCCGATGCGCTCGTTGTAGCGCCCCTTGTCCACGAGCGGGGAATCGACCTTGATGGCGAACGGCGCCACGGAGGAGAGGATGTTGTCCACGCCGGCGTGCTTGGCGTAGTCGGCGGGATCGCCCACGAAGCCGGGATCGCCGATGACGGCGTTGGCGTCCTTGGGCTGCTCAGGAGAGTACTTCCCGCTGGCCTCGTAGTAGGCGTTGTTCGTGAAGACGCCCTTGTCGAAGTTGACGCCGGAGCTGGCCTTCCACTTCGTCGTGGTGGTCTTGGAGGTGTTGTAGAAGATGTTGTTCGCGAAGTACACGCGATCCTTAAGCACCGCGTCGTGGAACGAGGCCAGGGCGGGCTCCGCGTTGTAGACGAACACGTTGTTCAAGATGTACGTCGGCGAATAGTTCGTCGAGAGCATGTTCTTGAAGATCACGCCGTTGTCGTTGACGGAGAGGTTGTACCGCGCGATCGAGTTGGAGCTGTTGCCCATGTAGGACATCCAGCCGCCGAGGTTGTCGTGGGAGTAGTTGTACTCGTAGGTGACGTTGAAGTTGGTGTACTCCAGGTCCCACGGGGTGGCGTCATACTGCTGGGCGGGGCCGCCGTAGACCTCGTTGTAGCGCATGACCGAGTCGGCGCCGGCCCACAGGTACAGGCCAGCGGAGACGCCGTTGTAGCGCTGCAGCCACGAGTTGGCCTCGTTGTACTCCGCCGTCAGGTTCTTGATGTTGCCGAACTGGTAGGCGCCCTGGCCGATGCTCTCGGCGTAGTTGTGGCCGATGTACACGTTGCGGCTGTAGAGGTCGCGATCCCGCACCCAGAGCTGCTCCCAGCCCTCGTGCAGCTTGCCGGTGGAGTCGTTGTAGCCCACCGCGTCGCCGAACCAGTTGAAGCCGTACTGCACGGCGTTGAGCTCCACGCGCGTGAAGGTGTTGTTCTCCACGCGCGAGTCCTGGAAGTAGTAGCCGCCCTTGGCGTAGTCGCCGTACTGCTTCGACCCGAAGACCTGGAAGTCCACGCCGGCGCCGTAGATCTTCTGCCAATCGCTCGGATCGTCGACGTCGTGCACGTCCAGCTCGGAGACGTTGATGCCGTGCATGATCGTGTTGTCGCCGGGCTGGAACAGGTCCGCGTTGATGGAGACGGAGACGCCGTCGCGGATGACGCCCTTGGCGGTGCGGTCCACGGAGAAGTCGTCGTCATTGGAGAGCTCCAGGTGCGCGATGTTCACGTACTCCTGGTTGCGCAGCACCACGGCGCCGGTGAGCCCCACCGTGTCGGGGTTCTTGGTGCCGTCCGCCTTGAAGGGGCTGGCGACCTTGCCATTGGTGGCGATGTAGGGCAGCCCGTCGGCCGGATCGCCGTAGGCGTCGATGACGAGGGGGGCCGCCGCCGAGCCGGAGCCCTTGGGCCAGAGCTGTTCGTCGTTCCAGGTCTCGCCGCCCTTGAGGAGGATGCGGTCCCCCGGCTTGAAGGTGGTGGCGTTGACCTTGGCGAGGCTCTTCCACGCGGCGCCGCGCGAGGTGCCGGCGTTGGCGTCGTCGCCCCCGGTGGCGTCGACGAAGTAGTCGGTGCCGCCGGTGGTGTTGGCGGAGTTGCCCGCCCAGTCGTCCGCTGCGGCCTGGGAGGCGGCCGGGACCGTCTGCGCCGCCTGCGCCGGGGCCGCGGCCCCGACCATCATGAGCGCGGCGACCGCGGTCGTGGAGACCACGGCGGAGAGTCGCCTGGACCCTCCGGTTCTGACAGCTTTCATCGGTGTCTTCTCTCTCGTGGTGCCGCCGGGGCGCCCTGCGCCGGCCCGGCGGTTCTTCGGGGTGTTCCTCCCGGGCGCGCGCCAGGGAGCCGCGAGCGCGAGCGGTCGCAGGTAGGTGGGGCCGCCGGGGCGCGAGCCACTCGGCGGCGTGGCCGGACGCCGTCCGGCGAGTGTGCTCAGCGCAGGGTGTTCTCCTGCGCGGAGACGGTGTTCTCGATGAGAGCCTCGAGCTTGGCCTCTTGCAGCTTCGAGCGAATCTGTTCCCCGTGGGCGGCGAGCGCGGCGGAGGCGTCGGTGGTGCGCGCGGTGACCTGCAGCAGGGTCCAATGGCCGCGGCGCACGAAGGGCTCGCTCACCCCGCCCACCGGTGTCTGTTCCAGCTCCTGCCTCGTGTCCGGGGAGAGGGCGGCGGCGTCCAGCCTCTTCTGCTCGTACGTCTCGGTGCCGGGAGCGGGGGCTCCGAGAGCCTTGGCCCCGGCCGTGAAGGCGGCCAGGGCGGCCGTCCCGGTGCCCGACGACGCCGCGCTCACCTGGGCGGGAATCCCGCCGGGGGTGGCCGTCGCGTCCCCGCCCCCGGTCGGCGCCCCGGCCGCGGCGTTGACCCGACGGGCCAGCGCGGTCAGGGAGGCGGGCGGGTTCGCGTCCGCCCGGCCGGGAAGGGTGAGGACCGAGACCGTGTAGGTGGTGGCCCCGGCGGCCCAGTCGTCGGGGTGGGCGGTGAGTTCGGCCCGCACCGCGGCGCCGTCGACCGCCACGCGGGGATCGCCCGCCCGGACCAGCGCGGTCCGCAGCCCGGTGCTCAGCTGGGAGAGCGTGCGGGAGTAGAACTCCTGCGGGGAGTAGCTGGTCTTGCCGTAGACCACCTGGCCGGCGTCCACCGCGGCCTGACGCTGCCGGTTGGCGTCGTCCCGGGCCGTGAGGACCTGGGCGGGGCTCGTCAGCTCGGTGACGCCCGCCCGGTGCGCCAGCTCGACGACGGCGTGGTCGTGGGCGATGGCCGCGATCGCATCCTTCCTAGCACCCGCCTCGTCGGTGCCGCGGTGGGCGGCCAGGCCGAGCTGGAAGTCCAGCTCCGCCTGCGTGACGGAGACGCCGTCGATGCTTCCCGGGCCCTTCCCAGCGGAGTGGGCCACGGCAGCGACCCCCACGAGTCCGGCGGCCAGCACCGCGGCGGCGAGCGCCGGGACCAGCACGCGCCGGCTTGGAATGCGTCCCCTTCGAGAACCGCCCATGTGCTCCTCCTCACGCCGTCGTTGCCAGTCAGCATGACACAGAATGTGATCCATGCCAATAAGAAACACACCAAGAGTCTGACGGCGTTCGGTTACCCGCGAGTTCGCCCGGGGAAGCACGGGGGCAGCGCGAACGGCCCGCCACCACGAAGGGCGCGGGCCGGTCGGAGGAGAGTCCCTAGAACTCCTCGATGTACTCCTCGGTAGGGCCTAGGCGCGCGGCGTCGCCGAACTCGGCGAGCCCGCCGCGACGATCCATCTCCAGCACCGTGACGACGTTGACGCCGGCGTGCAACAGCGGCGCGGGCACGTAGAGGGTTTCCTGGGGGCCGATCTCCCAGTGTCGCCCCACGAGGACGTCGTTGATCCAGACGAAGCTCTTGGCGGAACCGGGCAGCGAGAGGTGCGCGTCGGCGGGCTCGCCCAGCTCGAACTCCCCCACGGCGAGGCCGGCCGCGGACGGCGACCCCGCGGCGTCGGGCAGGGACGCCAGCCGGACCAGCTCCGCCTCGCCGAGGCGGTCCACCGCGATCGGGGCCGCGCTCCAACGCTGGATCATGCGGCGGTCCACGAGCACGGGGCGGCGCAGGCCCTTGCGCTCCCCGAGTCCCGGGCCGTAGTTGACGCGGCCCAGGTTCTCCACGATCACGGTGAGACGCGCCGGGCGTCCCTGCCCGGCCAGCGCGACGCCGCCGGAGGCCGTCACCACGCCGGCGGGAACGCCGTCGAGGTACACGGTGGCACGGTCGGCGACCTCCGGCAGGACGAGGGAGGTCTCCCCGTGCGGCAGCAGGACGGTGGCCTCGAGGCGCAGCAGGCCGGCGTCGAGCCCCAGGTCCTCGAAGGTGGGGGTGGGGCCGAGCTCCACGACGGGCCCGGCGACGGCGTCGAGGGCCGCGAGCAGACCGGCGCCGGGGCGCAGGGCCACGGAGAAGGGTTCGACGAAGCGGGGGGCGGGCGAGCGCACCGGTTCGGTGGCGCCGAGGGCCTCTCGGATCGCGAAGAACTTCTCGGTGAGGCTTCCGTCCTCCGCCACGGGGGCGTCGGAATCGTAGCTCGTCGCCGTGGGGCGCAGCTCGCCGTCCACGTGGTTGGCCCCGGCCCACAGGCCGAAGTTGGTGCCGCCGTGGGCCATGTAGATGCTGACGCTGCCGCCGTCGGAGACGATGTCCGCGACCGTGGCGGCGGCATTGGCCGCGTCGCGGATGTGGTGCGGCTGCCCCCAATGATCGAACCAGCCGTTCCAGAACTCGGCGCACAGGAAGGGCTCGCCCGGCCGGCGCGCGTCCCTGAACCCGCGGGCGATCTCCGGCTTGGACCCGAAGGTGTAGGCCGTCATGACGCCCGGGACGGCGCCGGCGTCCAGCATGAGCTCAGTGGGCCCGTCCGCCGTGTAGAGCAGCTCCACGATGCCGCGGGCCCGGAGCATGCGGGCGATCTCGGCGACGTAGGCGGAATCGTCGCCGTAGCTGCCGAACTCGTTCTCCACCTGGACGGCCACGACGGGTCCGCCGTGAGCGGCCTGCAGGTCCACGATCTGCGGCAGGACGGCGTCGAACCACCGAGCCGTCAGGGCCAGGAAGCGGGGGTCGCTGGAGCGCAACGAGAGATCGCGGGCCGTGACCCAGGCGGGCAGGCCGCCGTTGCTCCACTCGGCGCAGATGTACGGGCCTGGACGCACGATGACGTCGAGGCCCACCTCCTGCGCCGCGCGGATGAAGCCGCGCAGATCGCGCCACCCGGTGAAGTCCAGCGCGTCGGCCTCGTTCTGCTGGTGGAAGTTCCACGGGACGTAGGTGTCCACGGTGTTCAGCCCCAGGTCCAGGAGGCGCAGCAGGCGGTCGCGCCACTGTGCCGGGTGCACGCGGAAGTAGTGCAGCGACCCGGAGAGGACGCGGTGGGCCTCCCCGCGGCGCAGCAGCGCGCCGTCGCGCCATGTGAGCGCGGGCGCGACACCGGACGCGTCGGGGGCATCGAGGGAGGGCGTGTCGATGCGCGCGGGGGACGCGGGGCCGTCAGAGAGGGGGTTCACCTCGCCAGCATGTCATACCAATGTGATGGATGCCAACGAATCGCACGACCCCGCGCCCGCGGCGCAACATCGCCGCCAGGGGGCTACTCGTTCTTGAGCGGCGGGCCGGGATCGGAGAGGCTGGGGGACGGCCAGCGCGCCGCGCCACCCCGCACCGTTCAGACCCCGGGAGCCCTCCCCCGTGCCCGTCGCACCCCAGATCTCGCCCCACCACGCCGGGCGAGCCCTCCTCACCCTCGTCTCGCCCTACCGCTGGCGGCTCGTCGCCGTGCTGGGCATCTTCGCCGTCAAGGACGCGCCCGTGTGGGCACTGCCGGTCATCACCGCCGCCGTCGTCGACACCGTCGTGGCGGGCGGACCGCTCTCGCGGATCGGGTGGCTCGCGCTGCTCGGGGCGGTGCTGCTGGTGCAGAACTTCCCCATGGCGATCGTGTTCACGCGGCTGTACATGAGCATGGTGCGCCAGATTGCCCTCACCCTGCGCGCCGCCATCACGGCCACGCTGCAGACCGTGTCCATCGGCTACTTCGGGCGCACGGGAGCGGCGGTCATCCAGTCCAAGGTGGTCAGGGACGTCGAGAACATCGAGATGATGTACTCGCAGATCGGCCAGCCGATCGGCAGCGCCGTCGTGGTCTTCTGCGGCGCCATCACCATGACCGCCCTCAACGTGCCGCAATTCCTGCCCGTGTACGCCCTCACGGTCCCCGCGGCGCTGCTGGTCTGGTGGGTCCTGCGGCACCGCACGCACCGCAGCAACGAGGACTTCCGGCGGCAGATGGAGCGCTACTCGCGCCGCGTGGGCGAGATGGCCACGCTCATGCCCATCACCCGCGCCCATGGCCTGGAGTCCGAGTCGATGCGGCGCGTGGCCGACGACGCGGAGACCGTCCGGGAGCGCGGCGTGGCGCTGGACATGGTGAACGGGACCTTCGGCGCGGCCAGCTGGGTGAGCATGCAGCTGCTCGCCATCGGCACGCTCCTCACGGCGGCCGCCCTGTCCATCACCCATGTCATGGACATCAGCCCCGGTCACGTGGTGATGCTGGGAAGCTACTTCTCCACCCTCACCAACGCCGTGCTCATGGTCCTGAACCTCATGCCGGTCATTTCCCGCGGGCGCGAGTCCGTGCGCTCCATCGCCGAGGTCCTGGGCGAGCCCGATCTCGAGTTCAACGAGGGCAAGCGCGCCGTGACGGGCGTGACCGGGAGCTTCCGGCTGCAGGACGTCACCGTCCGCTTCCCCGGAGAGCCCGACGACGCGTTGCACCGCCTCTCGCTCGAGCTGCCCGCCGGTGCCACGGTGGCGCTCGTCGGGGCCTCCGGGTCCGGCAAGTCCACCCTCACCAACGCCGTGCTCGGTTTCGTCCGCCCCACGTCCGGTCGCATCCTCCTGGACGGCGTGGACATGGAAGAACTGGACCTGCGCACCGTGCGACGGCGGGTGTCCGTGGTGCCGCAGGAATCGGTGCTCTTCGACGGCTCCATCCGCGAGAACGTCACCTACGGCATGGGCCACGTCTCCGACGAACGCGTGCGCGCCGCGCTGACGGGCGCCAATGCGATGGAGATCGTCGAGGGCCTTCCCCGCGGCTGGGACACCGTGGTGGGCGAGCGCGGGGCCCGTCTCTCCGGGGGCCAGCGCCAACGGATCTCGATCGCCCGCGCCCTCATCCGCGACCCGCGGGTCCTGGTGTTGGACGAGGCCACGAGCGCGTTGGATTCGGAGTCCGAGGCCAAGGTCCAGCAGGCACTGGAGCATCTCATGGAGGGGCGCACCACCCTGATCGTGGCCCACCGGCTCTCCACCGTGCGCCACGCCGACCGGATCGTGGTGCTGCAGCAAGGGAGCATCGTGGAGAGCGGCACCCACGACGAGCTGCTGGGGCTGGGCGGTCACTATGCCCGGCTCTGGAGGCTCCAGGTGCGCTGACGGAGGCGTGGGTCCCTCGGACCCCGGGCGACGTTTTCGGCGCCTTCAGCTACATGGCCTTCACCCTGACCGGTGTCACCGGTTTCGCGGCCGGCCTCGCCCGTGGCGGCAAACTGCGCCGCAGCCCCGACCCGCTGCCCGACGACGCGGCCGCCGTCCCGCTCGACGCCGCGGCCTGAGTGCCCCTGCACACGGCGCTCCGTTGCGCGGCGCGGCACACTCCGTTCCGGAGCAGGAGGCGCTCCGAAACACAGCGCATGGCACTCCGCAACACAACGACGGCCGCGACCCGGTCCCTCAACCGGGGCGCGGCCGTTGCCGCCGGCGGAAGGTCACTCACCACAAGGCCCTCCGCCGTCGCCGATCCCTGCACGGGCCGGCACCGGTTCCACCCCTCTCGAAACAGGAACAGACCGGAATCGATGCCGCCGCGCCGCTCTCCTGCGGTCGTGGCGGCCATGCCTCACTCGGGGCGCAGGCGCAACGACTGCATGCCGCCGTCCACCGCGAGGCACACGCCCACCGTGGAGAGGTTGAGCGGGCTGGCCAGGTAGCACACGGCCTGGGCCACCTCGTCGGCGGAGACCAGGCGGCCGTGGGGCTGACGCGCCTCCAGGGCGGCGCGCTCCGCCGCGGGGTCCTCGGCCTTGGCCAGGAGGTTGCCGATCCACGGGGTGTCCGCCGTGCCGGGAGCCACGGAGTTCACGCGAATGCCCTCGCGCAGGTGGTCGGCCGCCATGGCCTGCGTCAGCGAGTAGACCGCCCCCTTGCTGGCGGAGTACAGCGCGCGCTGCGGCAGGCCGGCCGTGGAGGCGATGGACGCCGTGTTGACGATCGCGGCGTGCTGGGAGGCGCGCAGGTACGGCAGCGCCTCGCGGGAGACGCGGGCGATGGAGACGACGTTGACGTTGAGCACGCGGGCCCACTCGGCGTCGTCGTTCGCCGCGATGTCGCCCTGCGCGCCGATGCCGGCGTTGTTCACGACGATGTCGATGCCACCCATGTCCTCGGCCGCCGCCTTCACGGCCTCGGCGACGGACTCGGCCGAGCCCACGTCGCACCGCTGACCGCGCGCACCCTCCGGCGCACCCTCGGGGCGCAGGTCCAGCACGGTCACGTCGGCGCCGCGCACCAACAGCTGCGTGGCGATGGCCTTGCCGATGCCGGAGCCGCCGCCCGTGACGATGGCCTTGAGGCCGGAGAATTCACCGTTGCTCATGCTTATCCTCTTTTCCTTCGTATGTCCGGTGCGGCTCAGGCGCCCGGGACCTCGACCTGGAAATACTCCTGGCGCTGGCGGCCCAACCCCTCGATCTCCACCTCGGACACATCACCGGCCGCGAGGTAGGGGAAGCGCCCGGACAAGGCCACGCCCTGCGGGGTGCCGGTGGAGATGATGTCTCCCGGCTCCAGCTGCATGTACCAGGACAGGTCCCTGACCAGCTCGTCCACGGAGAAGATCATGTCAGCGGTGGTGGAGTCCTGGCGCGGCTCGCCGTTGACGAAGCTCGTCAGACGCAGCGTGTCGGGGTCGATCGCGTCCGCCGTGACGAGGCTGGGGCCCAGCGGCATGGAGTCCTTGACGCACTTGCCCTTGGACCACTGGCCGCCGGACACGGCGAGCTGGTAGTCGCGCTCGGAGAGGTCGTTGGCCACGGTGTAGCCGGCAATCACGGCGCGCGCGGCGGCATGGTCCGGCAGGTAGGCGGCCTGCTTGCCGATCACGACGGCGAGCTCCACCTCCCAGTCGAACTTGGTGGCGTTCGGCGGGATGCCAATCGAGTCGTACGGGCCCGTGACCGTGTTGGGGGTCTTGAAGAAGATGATGGGCTGCTTCGGAGGCTCGGCACCGGACTCGGCGGCGTGGGCGGCGTAGTTCTGCCCCACACAGATGACCGAACCCACCGACGCGACGGGCGCGCCCACGCGCTGGCCCTCGATGTCGACGACGGGCAGGCCGCCGGCCTCGAACGCGGCCCTGACCTTGGCCGGTCCCTCGGCCCAGAAGGCGGGCGTGATGTCCCCGGCGACCGAGGAGATGTCGTAGGCGACGCCGTCCACGCGGACGACGGGCTTCTCGGCGCCGGCGGGGCCGATGCGGAGCAGTTCCATGGTGTTTCCTTCGTTTCTCTGACGGGGTGTCGTGTCGGTGCCCGACGCCGCCCGGCCGGGCCGGTGCCCGGCCTTAACCGGGCGGGGCCGGGTTCGGCGGGGCCAGCAGTCCGGCGGCGACGGCGTCGGCGTAGAAGGCCTCGGGGACCTCCTCGCGCACCAGTGACACCGAGCTCATCACCTGATCTGGCGTGCGCATGCCCAGGTGAATGTGTGTGACGGCGGGGTGGCGCAGCGCGAAGTGCACGGCGACGGCCGGCAGCGTGGTGCCGTGGGACTCGGCCAGCTCGGCCAGCTCGTTGGCCCGTTGCAGCAGCTCGACCGGGGCCTGCTCGTAGTTGTAGGTCGCGGTGGCCGGCGGGCGGGGCTTCGCCAGGATGCCGGAGTTGAACACACCCACGGCCATGACCGCGATGCCGCGCTCAGCCGCGGCCGGGAGCAGCTCCCGGTCCGCGTGCTGGTCCAGGAGCGAGTAGCGCCCGGCGCACATGATGACGTCGATGTCCGTCTCCCTCGCGAAGCGCGTGAGCATCTCCGCCTGGTTCATGCCGGCGCCCCAAGCACCGATGACGCCCTCGTCGCGCAGCTTCTCCAGGGCGGGGACGGCGCCGCGCAGGGCGTCCTCCCAGTACTCGTCCGGGTCGTGGATGTAGGCGATGTCGATCCGGTCCAGGCCCAGGCGCTGAAGCGATTCCTCGATGCTGCGGCGCACGCCGTCGCCCGAGTAGTCCCGCACGCGGCCGATGTCGCCGGGGACGGCGAAGCCCTCGTCGTCCCGCGCCACGGCGGGGACACGGGGGCGCAGCAGGCGCCCCACCTTGGTGGAGAGCACGAACTCGTTGCGGGGCCTGTCCCGCAGCGCCTCGCCGAGGCGCCGCTCCGAGAGGCCCAGCCCGTAGTGCGGGGCCGTGTCGTAGTGGCGGAGGCCGTTCTCCCAGGCCGCGTCCACGGCGGCACGCGCCGCGGCGTCGTCCACCTCCCGGTAGAGGTTGCCGATGACCGCGCCGCCGAAGCCCAGGCGGGGCATGCCCGCCAGGGCCTCACGCAGCGCCGGGTCCATCACCGTGCCACCGCCCCGGCCGCCTTGTCCTCGAGGCCCGCGACGCCGGCGGAGCCGATGCCGGCCAGGCCTGCCACGGCCGGGCCGTAACCCTGATCGGCGAGGCGGACCCACTCGGAGCCGTGCGGGAAGGAGAAGCCCTGAAGCGTGGAGTCCAGGATCGCGGCACCGGAGCCGGCCTCCTGCGGGGCCCAGTAGCGGCCGTCGTGCACGTCGGTGGGGACCTCGAAGTGCTCGTGGAGGTGATCCACGAACTCGATGCAGCGGCCCTCCATGGAGCCGGAGACCGCCACGAAGTCGAAGTAGGAGAGGTGCTGGACGATCTCGCACAGCCCCACGCCGCCGGCGTGCGGGCAGACCGGGACGCCGTGGTGGGCGGCCAGGAGCAGGTTGGCGATGTTCTCGTTGACGCCGGCCACGCGGCACGCGTCGATCTGCAGCACGCGCAGGCCGTCGGCCTGCAGGAACTGCTTGAACAGGACGCGGGACTGGCAGTGCTCGCCGGTGGCGACCGGGATGGGGTCGATCGCCTTCTGGATGGCGGCGTGGGCCAGCACGTCGTCGGGGTTGGTGGGCTCCTCGATCCAGCGCGGGTTGAACTCGGCGAGGGCGCCGATCCACTCGACGGCCTCAGCGACGCCCCAGCGCTGGTTGGCGTCCATGGCGATGTCGAAGTCCGGGCCGCAGACCTCGCGGGCCAGGCGGAAGCGGCGGATGTCGTCCTGCAGATCGGCGCCGACCTTGAGTTTGATCTGGGTGAAGCCCTCGTCCATGGCCTCGCGGCACAGGCGCTGCAGCTTCTCGTCGGAGTATCCGAGCCAGCCGGGGGTGGTCGTGTAGGCGCGGTAGCCCTCGGCCTCGAGCCGGGCGATGCGCTCGGCGCGCCCGGTCTCGCCGCGTCGCAGGATCGCCAGGGCGTCCTCGCGGCTCATGTCGTCCTCGAGGTAACGCAGGTCGATGAGGTCGACGATCTCCTCGGCGCTCAGGGAGGCCAGCAGCTTCCACAGCGGGACGCCGGCGCGCTTGGCCTTGAGGTCCCAGAAGGCGTTGACGACGGCCCCGATGGACATGTGCATGACGCCCTTCTCGGGGCCAAGCCAGCGCAGCTGCGAGTCGTGGACCAGCTCGCGCCAGAAGCCGCCCATGTCGGCCAGGATCGCCTCGACGTCGCGGCCGATGAGGCTGCTGGCGACGGCGCGGATGCCGGCGCACTGCACGTCGTTGCCGCGCCCGATCGTGAACACGAAGCCGTGACCCACCAGGGAGTCCCCGGCGTCCGTGCGCAGGCGCAGGTACGCGGCCGAGTAGTCGGGGTCCGTGTTCATCGCGTCGGAGCCGTCCAGGCTCAGGGCGGTGGGGAACCGCAGGTCGGTGACCTCGGCGGCGATCAGCGTGCTCATGGGGTGCTCCTTCGCGGGCGGAAGCGACTCTGCTCCGCCCCAGTGTAGATCAAACGTTTGCGCTTTGGCATTCATGCCAAATAAATGACAATTGCCCGACGGTGGGCGGTCGCCACCCGCCGTCGGCGAACGGGACGTTCCGCGCCACCCCGGGCAGGCCAGCCTCAGTCGAGGTGGAAGACCTCGGGGAGCGGGGACCACCACTCGCCATCCGGTCGGTCCTCGTAGGGGTTCTGCAGGGGATTGCACACGGCCCACCAGCGCTGCGTCTCCGGGTCGGCGGCGATCGCCGCCATGTCAGCCTCGTAGTCCTCCCCCACGTACTCCAGGTAGGAGAAGAGCACGTCGCCGTGGCGGTAAATGGAGTAGTTGGTGACGTTGCTGGCCCGCAACCGCTCCAGCACGCCCGGCCAGACGGCGGCATGCAACGCCTCGTACTCCTGCCGCGCCCCCGGGGCCAACCGGATCGCCTGCGCCACTCGCTTCACGTCATGCTCCTCAGGGAGGAGGGCGCGATGCCCTCGGTGTCCTGGGAGGCATGGGCCGCCTCCACGATCTCCATGGTATGGATAACATCCTCCACCGAGGTCGGCAAGGTGGGAATGCTTCCCTCGAGGTAGCGCATCAGGACACCCATGGAGCCCTTGAAGGCGTCGGGGAACCAGGTACCCTCCACCGGAAGGGAACGCCACCCCCGCCCGTCCCTCGTATTGATCTCCACGGCGTCCTCCCGGCCCACGGGATAGTCCAGGAGCAGCCCGAGCTGGACGCGTAGCGCACCACCGGTCCCCTCCCACTTCACGAAGCTGTGCTCGTGACCTGGCCCGAAGTCGTGGTCGTGGTTCGTGGACACCACGGCCCGCAGGGGCCGGTCGCGGTAACGCAGGATCGTGGTGGTGCGGGTGTTGGCCACGGTCTTGGTGGGGTGGCGCACCGTCGTGGCGCTCACGCCGTCGGGGTCACCGAGGAAGGAACGCAGCAGGTCCAGGTAGTGGACGCTGTGCATGTTCAGCTCCAGGCGCGGGAGCGTGAGCACGTGCGGGAACATCTCCCACGGCGTGTTCACCTCGATGTGCACCTCCACGTCGTAGAGCTCGCCCAACTCGCCGGAGGCGATGATCTCGCGGGCCCGCTCGATGTAGGGGGCGAAGCGCAGCTGCGTGTTCACGGCCGCCACGAGCCCCTTGCGCCGGCACACCTCGAGGATGGCCTCGCCCTCGGCGAGCGTGTGGCCCAGCGGCTTCTGGATCAGCACGGGAGCCCCGTCCGGGAGCGCCTGAAGCGCGTCGATGTATTGCTCCGGCATGAGCGCCAGGTCGTACACGGCGTCGGGCGGGGCGGCGGCGACCGCCTCGGCCACGGTGCCGAAGACGTGCTCCACGCCGAAGTCGTCCGCCAGGGCCCGCGCCCGCTCCACCGTGCGGTTCACGATCCCGAAGACGGGGTACCCCGCCTTGCGGTACGCGGGAAGGTGCGCGTCCCGCACGATCCCGCCCGCGCCGATGATGACGATGGGCCGGGGCGAGACCGGCGGCGTCAGCCGATACGCGTCGTCGAACACCATCTCCGGGTGCCGCACAGGTTCTGTCACGTCGCTCATCCCTTCACCGCCCCGACGGTCTGACCCTTCACGAGGAATTTCTGCGCGCCCAGGAACATCGCCATGAGCGGGATCATCGAGATCACCGTGGCGAGGGCCAGCTGCGGCAGGTAGAGCTTGACGTCCAGGCCGGCGGCGACGGTCGCGTTGAAGAGCGGGCTCGCGCCGATGAGTTCCTGGATGCCGATGGAGATCGTCTTGTTGTTCTCGTTGGAGGTCAGCAACGCCAGCGGCAGGAAGAAGTTGGTCCAGTTCGCCACGAAGGAGAAGAAGGCCACGAGCGCGATCGCCTGCTTGGAGAGCGGCAGGCCGATCCGGAAGAACGTGCCCATCTCGCTCAGGCCGTCCATGCGGGCGGCCTCCAGCAGCTCGTGCGGCATGGTCGTCATGAAGTGGATGTAGGCGAGGTACACGCCGAAGGGGTAGAAGCCCATGATGACCGCGACGGGCCAGAGCGCCCCGATCGCGTGCACCGCGTTCACCTCGAGGAAGATCGGGATGACCAGCACGGTGTTCGGCATGACCATGGCCAGCAGCGTGGCGAAAAGGAACGTCTTGCGGAAACGGAACCGCATGCGGGCGAAGGCGTAGCCGGCCGGAATCGCCGCGACGAGCGCGATCAGACCGCCCCCGACCGAGACCAGGACCGAGTTGAGCAGCCAGCGCTGGAACATGTTGCCGCCGGGGCCGAAGCCGGTGAGCTGGTGCCACGAGTACACGACGTTGCCCCAGGAGAGCCCCCCGAGGCCGAGGAAGCCGTCGTGCCCGGCCTCGATGCCGTCCTGGCTGCGGAAGGCGAGGGCGATGAAGCCGAGGATCGGGATGGTGAACGCCGCCGCGACGACGATCATGGACACGAGGCGGCCGATGCGCCCCAGGCTCCACTTGCCGGTGCCGACGTGACCCTGTTGAACGGACACTCTCTTACCTCTTCTCAGATTTCTCGTCGCCGAACAGGCCGGACTTGAAGACGATGAGCATGCCGATGCCGAGCGTGATGATCAGCAGCAGGATGGACATGGCGGCCGCCGCCGGGAAGTTGCGGTTGGTGAAGGCGAAGGCGTAGCCCAGCTGAGTGGGCGCCCACTCCGCGTCGATGGACCCGGAGGAGATCTGGCGCAGCAGGTACGGCTCCAGGAAGAGCTGGAATCCGTAGGCCAGGTTCATGAGCGCGGCGTAGCCGAGCCACGGCCGGATGAGCGGGAGCTTGACGTGCCAGGCCAGCTGCCAGGCGTTGGCGCCGTCCAGCTTGGCGGCCTCCATGACGTCCTCGGAGATGCCGTTGAGGCCGCCGTTGACGACCACGATCCACGTGCCGATGCCCTGGAAGAAGAGCATGGCGGTGAGGATGCCCGGCATGTTGCCCGGAGTCAGGATCTCCTTGAAGGAGTCGGCCCCCATGCCCCTCCACAGGAAGGCGATCGGCGAGTGCTCCGGATCCAGCAGGTACACCCAGAGGACGAAGTTGGCGATGCCGCCCAGGGCGCCGGGGATGAAGTAGAAGAAGCGCATGGTCGCGCCGAAGCGGCCGGGGCTGGCGTGGATGAGCAACGCGAGGGCCACGATGCCGATCATCATGAGCGGCAGCCACACGATCATGACGATGAAGATGTTGTAGAAGCTGTGCAGGAAGCGGTAGTCGGTGACGACCGTGATGAAGGAGCCGAGGCCGCCGAAGCCGCTCTGCGGGTTCACCAGGGTGGGCGCCTTCTGCAGGCTGATGACGATCGCGTAGCCGATGGGGATGGCCGCGGCGACGAGGAAGAGCACGGCGTAGGGGGCCAGCAGCACCCAGGCGCTGCGCCCCTCGGCGCGGATGGCCTTGTTGGTGCCCTTGCGTGACACGGGCGGCGGGGGCGCCGTGGTGCCCGACGCCGCGCGGTCGGCCCGGCGGCGGCCCTGCGTTGGGGTGGTGGTCGTCATCATTCCTTCGTCCTTCGCAGGCCGGCGAGGCGTGCGTTCCGGGGCGGGCTGGGCCCGCCGGGGCCGCGCGGAAGGTCACCACGCGGCGTCGGGCACGGCGGGTCGTCGGGGCCGGCGACCCCGACGACCCGCCGTGGGTCACTTCACCGTGTAACCGACGGACTTGGCCTGGTTGAGCAGTTCCGTCCCGAAGGCGTCGATGGCCTCCGGCATGCCCTTCTTGGCGATGAGGGCGGTGGGGACCGTCTTGGTCCAGGCCGCGCCCGTGTCGTAGAGCATGTAGGAGTAGGGCTTCACGTAGCCCAGCGCGTCCTTGAACGCCTTGTTCGTGGTCGCGGTGTCGGCGAAGTACTTGTCCTTGGCCTGCTTGGCGAGCCACGCGTCCTGGATGGGGCCGTAGCCGGGCAGGCCGGTGGAGAGGTCAACCTGCCAGGCCGGATCCGTCGCCACGAACTTGGCGAAGGTCAGCGTGTTCTCCAGTTCCTTGCCCTTGATGTGGGAGGAGACGCCCCAGAGGCCGCCGCCCTCATTGCCCGTAGAGGGCGTGGAGTCGCCGTCCCAGGTCAGCGGATCCACGGCGGTCATCTGGCCTGCCGGGATCTTCCAGGTGTCGCGGAAGAGGTACGCGCCCCACCATGCGGCGCCGGGGCTCATGACCATGTTCTGGCCGGCCTTCGTGGCGTCGCCATCGAAGATGCCCTGGGTGGAGAGCGCGCCCGCCTTGTTCATCTCGTCGAGGAGGTCGGTGGCCCGCTTGCAGCTCGGGTCGGAGAGGTCGATGTGCGCCTCGGACTCCGAGACCCGATCGTTCGTGGGGCAGCCCGAGGCCTGCAGGTAGCGGTTCACGGCGTAGGCGTCACCCACCATGCCGGAGATCTTGCCGGGGTGCTCCTTGGCGATCTGCACGGCGAGCTTGCCGTACTCCTCCCAGGTCTTGGGCACGGTGTAGCCGTTCTCCTTGAAGAACTTCGCGTTGTACCAGAACACGTCCGGGGCGGCGTCGTTGCGCAGGCAGCGGATCTTGCCGTCGATGTCGCAGAAGCTGATCACGGCCTTGTCGTAGCCCTTGACGACGTCCGGCATGAGCTTCGAGAGGTCCGCAGCGTAGTTGCTCGTGGAGTTGGTGGCCCAGGCGATGTCGTCGTTCGTGGGGAAGAAGATGGCGTCGGGCCAGCCGGAACCGGCCTGGTCGAAGTTCGCGAAGGCCTGGCGGACCGTCTGTCCGCCCACCGTGCCGTCGATCTGCACGATGTTGGTATCGATCTCGGGGTGGGCCTTCTTGAAGGCCTCGGCGGCCGGCACGCGCGGCGGATCGACCCACACCGTGATCTTGCCGCCCGAGTCGGTTTGCTTGGAATCATCGGAGGCGCTACCTCCCGAGGAGCTGCCTCCGCCGCCGCAGGCGGCGAGCGCGAGGCTGGCCACGGCGATGCCGGCCAGGACGGCCGCGCGGGTGGTGCGAGTGGTCTTCATTGACACTCCCTAGAACGTGGGGGCTGATACACGAAGGTCCCGAAGGGGAAAGACTGTGCGCCAAGGGCGCCGTGTGATCCGCATCACCAGGATGTGGAGTTGATCAAACGTTATACCTGGTCTCGGAGGCTCGCAAGGGCTTGCCTCGTTTTTCCGCGACGGGGGTGTCAAAGGGCCCCGTCCCGCGGGTGACGCGGAACGGGGCCAGGGCCGTGCGGGGCTACTTCAGGCCGTAGAAGGCCTCCGCGGTGCCGTGAAGCACGTCCTCGCGCTCCCGGGGGGAGAGCACGGCGTCGAAGAGCTCCGTGAGGCCGGCCCAGACGCGCTCGTAACCGCCGGCCAGCACCGAGACCGGCCAGTCCCCGCCGTACATCAGGCGGGTGGAACCGAAGAGGGAGAGCGCCGTCTCCAGGTACGGCCGCACCTGCCCCGGCGTCCAGGCGGATGGGTCCCCCGTCCCGGAGTACAGCCCGGAGACCTTGCCGAAGACGCGCGGGTTCGCCGCGGCGTCGGCCATCAGCCGCTCCCACCGCCCCTCGGCCCAGGGACCCCCGACGCCCGGGTCCACCCCGATCGGGGGCTTGGAGAGGTGGTCGATGACGATGCGCAGCTCGGGGTGCCGCTCGGAGAGGATCGGCACCAGTTCGAGGTGCCGCGGAAGGACCGCCACGAGGTCGAAGGGGACCCCGGCACGCTCGAGCTCGCCCAGTCCCTCGTCCACCTCCGGGCGCAGGAGCCACTCCGGATCGGGCAGGTCGTGGATGAGGTTGCGCACGCCCACCAGGAGTGATCCCGGCTCCGCCCACCGCGCCAGCAGGCCGGCGGCCTCCTCGGGGCGGTCGAGGGGAACCCAGCCGACGACGCCCGCGACCCGCTCCGGCAGCCGCGCCGCCGTGGCGAGCATGAGCTCCGTGTCGGCCCAGTTGTCGTCCGCCTGCACCAGCACGCTGCCCGTGATCCCGGCGGAGTCCAGGTGCGGGAGCGATTCCTCGAAGGCGATGCTCCTGTTGATGGGGCCGGGATCCGTGCCCAGCCAGGCGTAGGGGCCGTGCCCCAGGTCCCACACGTGCTGGTGGGCGTCGATGATGTTCATGGGTCCTCCTGGGGACGTGCCTGTCTGGGAGCCCGGAAGGGCGGGCGGGTCTGGCTCAGCGCGGGCCGAGCGTGGAGGAGCGCAGCATGAGCCGCGGTGCGGGCGAGGTGATCACGACGTCCTCGGCGGAACCGGTCTCGATCCTGCTCATCAATTGTTCCACCGCGGCCGCGCCGAGTTCGGCCCAGGGAAGCCGCACCGTGGTCAGGGGCGGCCACGTGGTCTCTGCCGTCCACGAGTCGTGCAAGGAGATGATCGAGAGATCCTCGGGAACGTGGATCTCCAGCTGCCGCGCGGCGGCGAGGGCGCCCAGCGCCGCGTTGATGTTGGAGACCACCACGGCGCTCGGGGGCTCCGGCAGCGCCATGAGCTGGCGCAGCCCCTCGGCGCCCTGGCCGGGCTGGTATCCCGTCCACGTGGCCAACTCGTCGGAGGGCCCCACCCCGGCGCGCCCCAGCGCGCGCACGTAACCCTCGTGGCGGCGTCGGGCGGTTTCGGTGGTGCGCAGGCCGCCCACCAGGCCGATGCGGCGGTGACCCAGGTCCAGCAGGTGACGGGTGGCCAGCTCCGCCGCGGCGGCGTCGTCGAAGCACACGGATCCCGCGTGGCCCCGATGCGCCGAGTTCACGAAGATGAGCGGCAGGTTCGCGTCCACGAGACGCTGGAACTCGTCCTGGCTCATGGACTCGTCGACCTGCAGGATGACGCCGTCCACGCGTCCCTCCCCGATCAACCGAGAGACCTTGGACTCGCTCGCGCCGATGCCCTCGGCGCGGGCCAGCAGGGTCATGTAGCCCTTGGCCTCCGCCGTGCTCTCGACGCCTCCGACGACCTCGGTGAAGAGCGCGTTGGTGAGGTCGGGGATGACGAGGCCCACGACGCGGGTGACGGAGGACTTCAGGGCGCGGGCGGCGAAGTTGGGGCGGTAGCCGAGCTCCTTGGCCGCCGCCTTGATGCGCCCGCGCGTGGCGTCGCTGACGCGCGCGGTGGGCGAGTCGGCCAGGACGCGGGACACGGCGGAGACGGAGACGCCGGCGGCAGCCGCCACGTCGTTGAGAGTGGCCATGCCGCTCAGCCTACCGACGCGCCTCCGGCGACGCCCTTCCGCCGGTTGACGAGGTACAGGTGGGTCAGGACCAGGACGGTCTCCCCGCGCTGGTTGGTGACGGTGACGAGCTCGTGGACGTAGCCGTAGGCCTCCGGCCGCTTGCGGTGCTCGCTGCGCTCGGTGATCTGGGCCGTGACGGTGATGGTGTCGCCGATGAAGACGGGCGCGATGAAGCGGATGCGGTCGTAGCCGTAGCTCATGGACTCCGGGTTGATGTCGCCGGCCGTCATGCCCACGGCCATGGACAGGATCAGCGTGCCGTGGGCGATCCGCTGGCCGAAGGGCTGCGTGGCGCACCACTGCGCATCCATGTGGTGCGGGAAGAAGTCCCCGGTCTGCCCGGCGTGCATCACCACGTCCGCCTCGGTCACGGTGCGGCCCACGCTGACGCGCTTCTCGCCGATCTCGTGGTCTTCGTAGTAGCGGGAGACGGTGTTCATGCCGCGGATCCTTCCTGGACGGTTTCCTCGAAGCGCTCGGCGAGCCGGTCCAGCTCGGCGAGCAGGGCGGCGTCGGACATCTCTCCACGCAGCGCCGCATGCAGGGCCATGCTCGCGTCGAATTGCAGCTGCGGGTAGGCGGGATGGCGGGGCCGCAGGTAGGCGTTCTCCAGGCTCGCACGGGTGCCGACGAAGAAGTCCAACGATTGAGCATTGGTGCGGGGGCTGTCCCACGCCGCGGCGTGGCCCGGCTGGCCGCCCCCGTCGAAGTAGGCGCCTTCCTGGGTCTGCGCGGAGTCGAGCCAGAGGGCGAAGTCCACGGACGCGTCGGGGTGCTCCGTCGTGGAGGAGACCACGATCCCGGCGCCGGCCAGGAGCCCGACGGGCGCCTGTCCCTGCAGGCCGCGCGGGGCGTCACGGTACGCGATGCGGCGGCGCCGGTAGCCCTCGCGGGAGTAGTTGGTGTAGCCGAAGAGCAGCGGCGCGTAGACGAAGTCGTCGGTGTCGACGAGGGCGTCGGCCACGCCGATGGGGTTCAGGCCCAGCGCCTCCCGGGGCATGAGGTCCACGGCGCGGTGCAGGAGGTCGAGGGCCAGCTCGAGGTGCTCGCGGGTGCCGAAGCCGGTGTGGGCCGGGCCGGGCGCCTCCCCAGCGCCGCGGCCGAGCACACGGCCGCCGTGCGTGCACGCGAGCGTGACGAGGGAGGAGAACGCGTCCACCGGCTTGAGCGGCCAGAGCACGCGCCCGCCGCGCAGCAGCTCCATGACCTCGTTCCAGTCCCGCGGCGGGTCCGCGAGCAGGTCCGGGCGGTGCGCGCTGACGTGCCCGGCGGCGTCCGTCGCGAGCCCCCACTGGCGGCCCGCATAGGCATAGCTCTCATGGGAGAGCCCCACGGAGTTCCTGGCGCTCTCCTCCAGCTCGGCGTCCCGGCCACGGCCGTCGAGGGCCAGCAGGAGCCCCGCCGCGGCGGCGTGGGGCACGTGCGGATGGTCAGCGACAACGAAGTCGTAGTGCGGCGAAAGCTCCTCGAGCGGCTGGTCGCCGAAGGCCAGGAGCGAGCGCTGCTCCCACTCGATGACGACGTCGGGGTGCTGCGCCATGTAGACAGCCGAGGCCGCGACGACGGAGCCATAGCCGCGCTCGTGCTCCCAGGTCATGCCGCGCAGAGTGACGCTCACGCGCGCACCTCCCCCGCACCGAAGGACGGGCCGACGGCGGGGACAGCCCCGGCGTCGTCGGGCACGAGGGGCGACCCGGCGTCGTCGGACACGGAAGGCGCCGGCGCGAACTCGGCCCGGACCGCCTCGGTGTGCTCGCCCAGGCGCGGCGACGGCGTCGATGAGGTCAGCGTGCGGCCGTCCACGCGCAGCGGTGAGCGTGTGGTGCGCAGGGTGGTGCCAGGGGCGCCGTCGCGCGAGATCGTCTGGACCATGTCGAGGGAGGCGAAGCCGTCGTGGGCCACGAGCTGCTCCAGCGTGAGGACGGGGGCGCACCAGACGTCCTCCGCGTCGAGGACGTCCAGCCACTCCTGCGTCGTCGCGGTGGAGAGCCGCTCGGCGAGGATCTCCTCGATCTCCTCCTGCCGGTCCCACCAGAGCTGCGGGTCGGCCATGGCCTCCAGCTCGGACAGGCCCAGGAGCCGGCCGATCTTGTCGACGGGGTTCATGGCGATGGCGAGGTGGCCGTCGGCGGTGGGGTAGGTCCCGTAGGGGGCGGAGAGGAAGGCGTGCGCCGAGTGTTCGCCGTGGCGCCGCACGGTCACGGAGGCGTCGTTGAGGTGGGTGGAGAGGAGCTCGAACTGCAGGTCCAGGAGCCCCTCGAGCAGGCTCGTCTCCACGAGGCCGCCGCGGCCCGTGCGGGCGCGGCGCACCAGGAGCGAGGTGACGCCCGTGGCGATGTGCACGCTCATGAGATGGTCCGCGATGGCGATGCCGACCGGGACGGGGCCGTCCCGCTTGGAACCGTTGAGCCAAGGCAGGCCGGCGATCGACTGGGCCAGCAGGTCCTGGCCGGGGCGGTCCTTGAAGGGACCCTTGTCGCCGTAGCCGGTGGCGCTCGCGTAGACGATGCCGGGGTTGATCTTCGCGACGGAGGCGTAGTCCAGGCCGATGCGTTCCATGACGCCGGGACGGAAGTTCTGGACGATGACGTCCGCCTTGGCCACGAGCTCCCTGACGAAGGCCAGGTCCTCGGGGTTCTTGAGGTCGGCCGCCACGCCCTCCTTGTTGCGGTTCATGGCGTGGAAGGAGACCGTGGCGCCGTCGGCCTCGCGACCGGCGAAGGCCAGGGTCCGACCGATGTCCCCCAGGCCGGGGCGCTCGACCTTGATGACGCGGGCGCCCAGGTCGGCCAGACGCATCGCGGCGACGGGACCGGCCAGGAACTGGCTGAAGTCCAGCACCAGGATCCCGTGCAGCGGCAGATCCTCCTGCGACGGCTTGTCGAAGTCTTCCTCCACGGGCGTGTGCTCCTCACCGGACCGGGCGTCTCCGTCGGCGCCCATGATCAAACGTTTGACTCATCCTAGGGGCATGTGACGAGGTTCACAAGGCGCGACGGCGGCGAATCGCGGCGAAGCGGACCCGTCGCGCCCGCCGCACTAGGCTGGTGTGAGCGCGGCCACCACCCGGCCGCGCCCCGCCGCCCACCCTGTCACAAGGAGTCACATGCTTCGCTGGGGAATCCTCGCCACGGGAGGCATCGCCGCCTCCTTCGCCTCCGACCTGCGCACCGCCGGCCTCGACCTCGTCGCGGTGGGATCGCGCTCGCAGGACTCGGCCGACGCGTTCGCCGCGCGCTTCGACATCGCCCGCGCGCACGGCTCGGCCGAGGCCCTCGTCGCCGACCCCGAGGTGGACATCGTCTACATCGCCTCGCCCCACCCCATGCACCGCGACGGCGCCCTGCTGGCCCTGAACGCGGGCAAGCACGTGCTCATCGAGAAGTCGATCACCGTCAACGAGGCCCAGGCACGCGAGATCGCCGAGCTCGCGGAGGCCAAGGGCCTGCTGGCCATGGAGGCCATGTGGACCCGCTACCTGCCCCACATGGTGCGCATCCGCGAGATCATCGCCGCCGGAACCCTCGGCGAGGTCCGCTCCCTGCAGGCCGACCACACCCAGTCCCTCCCGCTGGACCCGGCCCACCGCATCAACGCGCTGGAACTCGGCGGGGGTGCCCTGCTGGACCTGGGCATCTACCCGATCTCCTTCGCCTGGGACATCCTGGGCGAACCCACCACCGTGCAGGCCGTGGGCCGCATCATCGAGACCGGCGCCGACTCCGAGGTCGCCACCGTCATGACGCACCCGGGCGGCACGGTCTCCTCCACCCTCTCCTCCTCGCGCTCCCGCGGCCGCAACGAGGCCACGATCATCGGCGACAAGGCCCGCATCGAGATCGACGCCGTCTGGTACACGCCCGCCTCCTTCCGCGTCGTCGCCCCGAACGGAGACGTCCTGGAGGACTACGAGTCCCAGGTCGAGGGCCGTGGCATGCAATACCAAGCCCTCGCGGCGGAGGAGATCATCGCCTCCGGGCGCCGCGACTCCGAGCTGCTGCCGATCGCCGAATCCGTGGCCATCATGGGCACCCTGGACGAGATCCGCCGCCAGATCGGCGTTGCCTACCCCTCCGAGTCCTGACGCTTCTACGCGTGGTGAGGCGCCCCCGGGCCCGTTTCCGGCCGCTTTTGCGCCTCACCACGCGTAGAAGCGCAGGATTGGCGGACGAAGGCGAGCCGCCCTCCCGCCGCTACGCTTCACGCATGAGCACCAGCGCGGAGCAGCCCATCGACCCCAGCGAGCAGGACGTCCTCGACGCGGCGGCGGCCGCCCTCACCTCGACTGCCCTGGTGGTCGGCGAGGCCCTCGTGGACATCGTGGAACGCGGCGGGAGCCACAGCGAGCATCCCGGCGGCGGCCCGGCCAACATCGCCCTGGGCCTGTCACGCTTCGGCCTCGAGTCCAGCATCCTCACCTGCCTGGCCCGCGATGCGCGCGGCGGGGCAGTGCGCGCCCACCTCGAAGAGGCGGGCGTGCGCATCCTCGAGGAGTCGTGGACGGCCCGGCGCACCCCCACCGCCACGGCCCACCTGGCCGACGACGGCGGGGCCAGCTACGAGTTCGACCTCGAGTGGGCACCCGACATCCCGGAGGACGTCGACACTGACCTCCTGCACGTGGGGTCCATCGGCGCCTTCCTGGCCCCCGGCGCCGCGCTGGTGCGGTCCCTGGCCGCCGGGTCCATGGCCCGCGAGGTCTCCTTCGACCCCAACATCCGTCCCTCCCTGATGGGCGAGCACGACGAGGCCGTCGACACGGCCGAGTACCTCATGGGCGATTGCACCATCGTGAAGCTCTCCGACGAGGACGCCGCCTGGCTCTGGCCGGGACTCACGCCGGACGAGGCGGCGGAGCGCATCCTCTCCTTCGGGCCCAACCTGGCGGTGGTGACGCGCGGCGGCGAGGGAGCGCTCCTGCGCAGCGGGCCCAGCGCCCGCGTGGAGGTCGCGGCCCCGCGCTCCACCGTGGTGGACACGATCGGCGCGGGCGACACCTTCATGGCCGCCCTGCTCTCCCAGGTCCTGCCGCTCGGGAGCGAGAACCTGGATGACAGCCTCCTGTCAGAGGTGGGCTCCTTCGCCGCTGCGGCCGCGGCGCTCGTGGTGCGTCGTGCGGGCGCGGACATCCCCACGCTGGACGAGGTCGCGGCCCTGCTCGCCGCCGAGCGGGGCTGAGCCGGCGCGAGACGTCACCCCCGCAGCGACCCCCACCAGAGACCGCTGTCCTTCACGACACGCTCCTGCGTCTCGTAGTCCACGTGCACCAGGCCGAAGCGCTTGGCGTAGCCCTCCGCCCATTCGAAGTTGTCCATGAGCGACCACGCGAAGTAGGCGGTCAGGGGGATGCCGTCCTCGACGGCGCGCAGCGCCTGGTCCAGGTGCGTGCGCAGGTAGTCCACGCGGGCGTCGTCGTGCACCCGCTTCACCCCGCCCTCCACCACCACGGTGTCGGCGAAGGCGGCCCCGTTCTCCGTGATGGCCAGCCCTACCTCGGGGTAGCGCTCGTGGGCCCAGCGCAGGAGCTCGTAGAGGCCCTCCGGCGCCAGGTGCCAGCCCATCTCGGTCAGCGGCCCGGGCTGCGGCGGGTGCACCACCCGTGTGGCGCCGGGGTACACGGTGCCCTTCGAGGAGACCTCCGGCCCCCGCGCCACCACGCCGGTCGTGTAGTAGTTGATCCCCAGCACGTCGATCGGTTGATGGATCGCCTCCAGGTCACCGTCCCGGACGAAGCCCCAGTCCGTGATCCCGGCCGTGTCCGCGAGCAGATCGGCCGGCAACACGCCGCGAAGCTGCGGCTCGGTGAAGGCCCGGTTCTGCAGCGCCTCGATCTGCCGCACCGCGTCCAGGTCCTCGGCGCTTCCCGGATCTACCGGCACCAGCGAGGCCAGGTTGTGCGTCACCGAGAAGCGTGCGTCCGGCCGCGACACGACGCCGCGCAGCGCCGAGACGCCCAGGCCGTGCGCCAGGTTGAGGTGGTGCACGGCCCTCAGCGCCGTCTCCTCGTCGACGATGCCGGGCGCGTGCCGCCCCTCCGCGTGGCCCACGTACGCCGAGCAGAAGGGCTCGTTGAGCGTGGTCCACGTGTGCACGCGGTCGCCCAGCCTCTGCCCGACGACGGCCGCGTAGTCCGCGAACGCCGTCGCCGTGGCGCGGGAGCCCCACCCGCCCGTCTCCTGCAGGGCCTGCGGCAGGTCCCAGTGGTACAGCGTCGCGACGGGCTCCACGCCGCGGGCCAGGAGCCCGTCCACGAGACGCTCGTAAAAATCCAGCCCCCGAGCATTGACCGCGCCGACCCCGGCGGGAACGATGCGCGGCCACGCGATGGAGAAGCGGTACGCGTCCAGGTGGAGGGACGCGATGAGGTCCAGGTCCTCCTCGAGGCGGTGGTAGTGATCCGCCGCGACGTCCCCCGTGTGGCCACCAAAAGTCCGCCCCGGCTCGTGGCTGAAGGTGTCCCAGATGCTGGGGCCGCGGCCGTCCTCGCGGGCCGCGCCCTCGATCTGGTAGGCGGCGGTCGCGGCGCCGAGCAGGAAGCCCTCCGGCAGGGTGCTGCGCAGCTGAGCCATCTCAGGCACCCACCGTCACGACGCCGGGCACGGCGACGGAGGAGGCCCGGACCCCCTCGACGGCCACGACGCTCACGGCCGGTGCCCCGTCGTCGCCCGGCACCACCGCGAAGCGCGCGGCGACACCCCCCGGCGTCGTCACGGTGACCTCGCGCCCCCGCGCGTCCAGCCCGGGGAAGACCCGCAGCTGCAGGCCGTCGAGGTAGTCGTAGTCGGGACGGTCCGTGCGCGCGCCGACGGCGAGCACGGCCCCCTGACGCACGTACAACGGCAGGGAGTCGAAGCCGTGCCGCTCGCGCAGCCACCGCCCGCCCTCCACGGCGGTCCCGGTCCACCAATCGGTCCACGTGCCGGCCGGGAGGTAGAAGTCCACCTCGCCGTCCGCCGTGAAGACCGGTGCCACGAGTAGATCGCGCCCCAGCATGTATTGCCGGTCCAGGTACGCCACGGCCGGGTCGTCCGGGAACTCCACGACCATGGGGCGCATGAACGGCACGCCCCGCTCACTGGCCTCCAGCCCCACCCCATAGAGGTAGGGCATGAGCGAGAGCTTGAGCTCGGTGAAGCGACGCGTCACGGCCACGGCGCTCTCGGGGCCCTCGTCCACCACGCCCGTCACGGGGTCCGTGTCGAAGGTCCACGGCACGCGGTAGGAGTCGCTGCCGTGGAAGCGCGAGTGGGAGGAGAGCAGGCCGAACGCCGTCCAGCGCTTGAAGACCCCGGCGTCCGGGGTGCCCTCGAAGCCGCCGATGTCGTGGCTCCAGAAGCCGAAACCGCTCAGGGCGAGCGAGAGCCCGCCCCGCAGGGTCTCCGCCATGGACTCGTAGGTGGAGGTGGAGTCGCCGCCCCAGTGCACGGGCAGGCGCTGCCCGCCCACGGTCGCCGAGCGGGCGAAGAGCACGGCCTCGCCCTCGCCGAGCTCCTGCGCGAGCACCTCGTGGACGGCCCGGTTGTAGAGCTGCGTGTACCAATTGTGCATCTGCTCCGGGTCGGAGCCGTCGAAGTAGACGACGTCCGTGGGGATGCGCTCACCGAAGTCGGTCTTGAAGGCGTCCACGCCCTGGCGCACCAGGCGGCGCAGCTTCTCCTGGTACCAGGCGGTGGCCCCGGGGTTCGTGAAGTCCACCAGGCCCATGCCGGCCTGCCACTTGTCCCACTGCCACACGGATCCGTCGGCGCGCTTGACGAGGTAGCCCAGCTCCTTGGCCTCGTCGAAGAGCGGCGAGCGCTGGCCGATGTACGGGTTGATCCAGGCGCACACGTGCACGTCGTTGACGCTGTGCAGCCGCTGGAGCATGCCGTCCGGATCGGGGAAGGTGCGCGGGTCCCACTCGAAGTCGCACCAGTTGAACTCACGCATCCAGAAGCAATCGAAGTGGAAGACGGAAAGCGGAAGGGAGCGCGCGGCCATCGCTTCGATGAAGCCGGTGACAGTCGCCTCGTCGTACTGCGTGGTGAAGCTCGTGGTGAGCCAGAGCCCGTAGCTCCACGCCGGGACATGAGCGGGGCGCCCCACTAGGCGCGTGTAGCGCTCCAGGATCTGCGCCGGCGTGGGTCCGTAGACGATGAAGTACTCCAGGGACTCGCCCGGCACCGAGAACTGCACGCGTTCCACGGCCTCGGAGCCCACCTCGTAGGAGACGCCGCCCGCGTGGTTGACGAGGACGCCGTAGCCACGGCTACTCAGGTGGAACGGGATGTTCTTGTAGGCCTGCTCGCTGGACGTGCCGCCGTCGGCGTTCCAGATCTCCACCGTCTGGCCGTTCTTCACCAGGGGGCCGAAGCGCTCCCCCAGCCCATAGATCAGCTCGCCGACGCCGAGCGCCAGCTGCTCGTGCACGAACGCCCCCTCCGGGGTGCGGGCGTACCCGAGCGAACGGTGCCCGCTGGAGGTCAGCGTCCGCCCGTCCGCCTCGAAGCGCAGCTCCCACGGGGCGCCGGGCGTGACCACGGCGCTGAGGGGCCCCGAGCGCACGACGCCGCTGCCGTCGTCGGGCAGCTCGACGGACCCGGCGCCGTCCCCGGCGCCCACGAGCTCGAAGCCGATCGGCTCCTTCCCGCCACGGTGGTGCTCGATCTTGACGCCGACGACGCCCTCCATCGGTGCGCTCAGCGTCACCGTGAGCGTGGGCCGGTTCAGGGTGTCACCGCGCGCGGCGATGACCTTGGTCGGGGCCGTGACGCGCAGGGTCTCGCCGAGGCGCTCGATGTCGTACGCCTCCTGGGCGTAGAGGACCTCGGTGTCCGGGCGCAGCTGCCAGAAGCCGTCGGTGAACTTCACCAGGGGTTCCTTTCGGGGTTCGTGTGCGTCACTTGACCGCGCCGGCGGTGACGCCGCGGGTCAGGGTGCGCTGGAAGATGAGGAAGAAGACGAGCGTGGGGATCAGGCCGAGTAGGGCCGCGGCGGAGGTGGTCGTCACGTCCATGAGGCGGTCGCCCTGCAGGCTCGCGACGGCCAGGGGCACGGTCTGCTTGGAGTTGCTCACCAGGAACGCCACCGGGATCAGGAACTCGTTCCAGGTCCAGATGAAGAAGAAGATCAGCAGCACCGAGAGCGTCTGCCAGGACACGGGGACCACGATCTTCCACAGCACCCGCCAGTGCCCGGCGCCGTCCACGGCCGCGGCCTCCAGGAGCTCACGGGGGAACGTCGAATAGACACTGGAGAGCAGGTACGTGCCGAAGGCGGACTGGATCACCGTGAAGATGATGATGACCGACCACTGGTTGTCGTAGAGCCCCACCGCCTTCGCCTCGTTGTAGAGCGGGTAGAGCAGGGCCTCCTGCGGGAGCATGTTGGCCAGCAGGAACACCACCACGAGCGGCAGGCGCCCCTTGATGCGCCCAATCCCGAGCGCGTACGCGTTCAGCACCGAGATGAGCACGGCGAGCACGGCCACGACACCGGAGATGTAGATGGAGTTCAGGAGCTTGACGGGGAAGTCCACCCGCGTCCAGAAGGTCTTGAGCCCGTCGAAGTACAGGTGCGTGGGGAAGGAGAGCGGCCCGGCGTGGTTGTAGTCATCCGGGGACTTGAAGGAGTTCAGCAGGATCAGCAGCAGCGGGGCCACGACGACCAGGGCCACCACGGCGATGAGCACCAGCAGCACCCAGTGCCACGGGGAGCGCTTCTCCTTGTGCTTGCGCAGCAACTGCCCGGAGGGCGTGACCCGCTTGCCCGGCCGCGGCGGCGTGGCCCGCCCTGGCTTCGCGGACCGGGTGGCGTTGACGGTGCTCATCGGACCTCCTCCGACTTCTCGACGCGGCGCTGCAGGACCAGGAAGACCACGGCGACGATGATGATGACGACGCTGAGCGCCGTGGAGATGGTGGCGCCGTAGCCCACCTGCTGGCTCTGGAAGAACTGGCTGTAGGAGTAGTAGCTGGGCACGATCGTGGAGGTGCCCGGCCCGCCGCGCGTCAGCGCGTAGACGGGGGCGAAGACCTTCAGCGCCGCGATGGTGCAGGTCAGCGTGACCACGAAGATCTCGGGTCGGATCGCGGAGATCGTGATGGCCCGGAAGCGGCGCCACCAATTGGCGCCGTCGAGCTCGGCGGCCTCGTACAGCTCCGGATCCACGCGTTGCAGGGCGGCCATGAAGACCACGACCGGGTAGCCGATCTGCGCCCAGACCAGCACCACCATGATCGTGGCCAGGGCCCAGCGCGGGTCCCCGAGCCAGTTCTGCGCCAGGTGGCCCAGCCCCATGGCCTTGAGGATCACGTTGAGCGCGCCGTCCTGCGGCCGGGCGATCCAGCCGATCACGATCGCGGCCACGACGATGGGGATGATCTGCGGGATGTAGAAGGTGGCGCGCAGGAAGCTGGCGGTCTTGCCGCCGAACTTCTTGCCGATGATGTCGAAGAGCACCGACGCGATCAGCAGGCCAAGCACCGTGGGGACGATGACCATCGCGACGATCATGGCGATCGAGTTGCCGAACGAGGTCCAGAACTTCTCGTCATGCATGAGGTGCTGCCAGTTCTGCAGCCCGATCCACCTGGGCGGCCTGATGCCGCGGTAGGACGTGAAGCTGTAGTAGATGTTCTGGCCCAGCGGCACCAGGATCACCGCGATCACCAGCAGCGCGCCGGGGATGGCGTAGAACCAGTACACGTTGCCGGTGCCTGGAACGGCGGCGCGGGCGCGTTTCTTGGTCGCCATCGCGTGTCCTTTCGGGAAGAGTCAAAGCCCGACGACGGGTGGTCGGGGTGCGCGCTGCGCGCGCGGTGGGTGGGGCCGACCCCGCCCGGCCCCCGCTCAGGGGGAGCCGGACGAACGGGCCGGCCACGCGGCGTCGGGCAGGAGGAACGGGCGGCTCAGCCGCCGGTGATCTGGTCGACGCCGTCCTGGTACTCCTGGCCCAGCTCCTTGTTCACCTCGTCCGGGGACTTGGTGCCGTTGAGGATCTCCTGGAGTCCCGCGTTCAGCTGGTCGTAGAACGTGGACGTGGGCCAGTCGGGGTAGAAGCCGATGCCGTCGCGCTTGGTCAGCGTGTTGAAGTTCTCGATGAGCTGCTTCGACTTGGCGTCGGTGATCTTGGCAGGATCGGCCGCGACGGGGACGCCGCCGTGGTTGCCCATGAGGTTCTGGATCTCCGGGCTCATGGTGATGTCGATGAACTTGTAGGCCAGGTCCTTGTTCTTCGCGTTCTCGGGGACCACCCAGATGTTGCCGGAGGAGCCGGGCGACATCGTGGAGCCGGGGAAGAGCGAGGAGTCCCAGTCGAACTTGGCCTCTTCCTGGAAGCGGCCGTACCACCAGCTGCCGGAGAAGAAGATCGGGGCCTTGCCGTTGATGAAGTTGACGCCGGCGTCCTCGGCCTTCTGGCCGGTGGCGTCCTTGGAGATGAAGCCCTTGTCGGTCCAGTCCTTGATGGTCTGCGTGGCGTAGCTGATCTCCGGACCCGTGAAGTCCACCTTGTCGGTGTAGGTCTGGTAGGCGTTGACCCAGTCGCGGTCCGCCTTGGACAGGGCGAGCTGGTACCAGAGCTGGCCCAGCGGGTACTCGGCGGCGGACTCCGCGAGGGGCGTGATGCCCTTGTCCTTGAACGCCTGCATGGCGCTCTGCAGCTCATCGAGGCTGGTGGGGATCTTGATCCCGTTCTTCTTGAACAGATCCTTGTTGTAGTAGACCTGGACATATTCGCCGTAGTTGGGGATGCCGTAGTAGCCGCCGGAGCCCATGATGCCCTTGTCGTCATACTTGGCCGTGGTCTGCAGGCTCGACGCGAGCTTCTTGTCCCAGCCGTACGCCTTGACCGCGTCGTCCAGCTTGCTCAGCAGCCCCTGGCTGGCGAGCAGGCCGGCGGTGGCGTTGCCCTTGTTGTACTCCATGACGTCCGGCGCCTTGTCGGAGTTGAGCACCTGGCTCGCCGTGGTGCGGATCTGCTCGAAGGCCTTGGGTTCGAAGGCGACCTTGGCCCCGGTCTCCTTCTCGAACTCCTTGATCGCGGCGTTCCAGGCCACGCCCATGGCGCTCGTGTCGTTCTCGTAGTCCCACAGGGTCAGGGTGCGGCCGGCGCCGTCCACCGTGGTGCTGACGGCCTCGCCCGTGTCGGCGGAGCCGTCACCGGATCCCCCGCCGCAGGCCGAGAGCGCCAAGGCGCCCACCGTCAGGACCACACCCACTGCAAGCCGCGCTTTGCGCATGCCGAACCTCCTGCTTCGGGAGGGGCACCCGCCCGCTCCGCCGTTTTGTTTTCGACTAGAACATAACGAGAGGATTCGTGTAGCGCAAGTCACATCGGCGAGAAATTTCCTGTGGACGTGCCCGGGGAGGGGCTTGGCGCGGGGCCGACACGGTTCGCAGGGTTCGCGAAGAGGGACGCCCCGGCGGGGCGGGACACGGGGCAGTCCTCGGCAGGCTTCCGGCCCTCTCGCCGGGCCGCGGGCGGCTTGCACCGCGCCGGCCGACGAAGACTCAGGCGGAGAAGGACGTCGGGTCGTTCAGGAGTTCGTCGAAGACGAGTTCCGCGGCACCGATCATCAGCTGCTCCGAGCCGAGGGCGGCGGTGCGCAGCTCGACGCCGGAGCGGCTGGAGGCGATGGCGGCGGAGGTCAGGTCCGTCGAGGAGGCGGCGTGCAGGGCGGCGAGGAAACCCGAGAGCAGCACCACGCGTGGATTGAAGATGTTCACGGCGTTGCGGACCGTGATGGCCAGCAGCCGCGACTTCTCATCGACGAGACGTTGCGTCGCCGGATCGGCGGCGACGGCCTTGGGGAGAGCCTCGGCGAGCAGATGCGCCTCCTCGGGGAGCAGGCCGGCGGCCGTCATGAGCGTCTGCTGGTCCACCTCCGCCTCGAGGCAGCCGACTCCCCCGCAGTGACACTCCGAGCCGCCCGGCGTGACGACGGTGTGGCCGAACTCGCCGGCGTACCCCTCCGCGCCCACGAGCAAGCGGTCGTCCATCACCACCCCACCACCGATGCCGCTGGCACCACCGATGAGATAGACCAGGTCGCGGACGTCACGACCGGCGCCGAAGGCGCTCTCGGCACGCAGCGCCAGAGTGGCCGCGTTGGCGGCCCACGCGCGCAGACCCGTGGCGCGCGAGAGCAGGTCCGCGACCGGCGCGTCGCTCCACCCGAGGTGCGTGGCCTGGCGGACGACGCCGTCCTCCATGCGGATCTGCCCCGGGATGGCGAGGCCCATGCCCAGCACCCGGTGACGCGGCGGATCATCGGAGAGCATGCCGCGAATGGTCGCGGCGGCGAGTGCGACCACGACGTTGACGTCGTTGCTGGGGGTCTGGACCCGCGCGTGCTTGATGACGCGCCCCCCGAAGCCCACGAGCCCCACGTGGACGGCATCCACTTCCGGATTCACGGTGACCGCCACGACGTCGTCGGCAGGGTGGACGATGCCGCTGGGACGCCCAGCGCGGGGCGTGGGCTCCGGAGCCGACTCGCGGGCCAGCCCGAGGTGTTCCAGGTCCGCGACGACGGAGGCCATCGTGGAGCGACTCAGCCCCACGGCCTTGGTGAGTTCCGAGCGCGAGGCGGCCCCGTCGCGATGCAGGAGCCGCAGCACGCGGGACAGGTTGTCGCGGCGCAGCTGATCGGTGGTGCTCCCCGAGCGCACCGAGCGCTGATTCCCTGTGACCGACACGCTCCGACCCTAACAGCCATCCCCGTTATGTACTTGACCTGAACAAACGGGCGTACCCCCGCCCGGTCGGCGTCCGGGAAACCAGGGCGGGCCCGGGGCCGCAGCTACTCGGTGAAGATCAGGGAGGCGGAGAGCTCGCGGTGGGCGTCGATCTGTGCCCGGACGGTGGCGAGGTTCTGCTCCACGCCGGCCATGACGTCCGCGCCGGCGAGGATGACGGGCGCCCGCCCGAGCTTCTTCGGGTCTCCTCCCTGCCGCCCGTTCATGCCCTTCCACGCCTCGATGGTCCGCGCGGTGGGGTCGGCATAGTCGTCGATCTTCAGCTCGGGCCAGATCGTCGAGGAGCCTTCGACGAGCAGTTCGGTACGGAGGAATCCGGGCTCGTGAACACCTTCCATCAGGTCGGCATGGCCCTCGGCGTCTTCCAATCCGCCCCCGAAGACACCAGCGGCGCCGTCGAGGCCGCGCTGCGGACCGGCTACCGGCACATCGACACCGCTGCCGCCTACGGCAACGAGCGAGAGGTCGGCGAAGGCATCCGCCGCTCCGGCCTGAACCGGAACGAGGTCTTCATCGAAACCAAGGTGTGGGTCTCCGACTACGGGTACGACGAGACCCTGCACGCCTTCGAGAAGGCCCCCGGCAAACTCGGCACCGACACGCTCGACCTGCTGATCCTGCACCAGCCCGCACCCAGCACGTTCGAACGAACCATCGGTGCGTACCGCGCCCTCGAACGTCTCCTCTCCGATGGCAAGGTGCGGGCGATCGGGGTGAGCAACTTCATGCCGCACCACCTCGAGAGGCTGCTCGCCGAGACCGAGATCATCCCGGCGGTGAACCAGGTCGAGTTGCACCCGTACTTCACCCAGCCGGAGGTGCGGGCCGCCGACGCGCGGCACGGCATCCTCACCCAGGCCTGGTCGCCGATCGGCGGCATCACCTTCTATCCCGGCTGGGGAGAGGAGCGCAAGAACGTCATGCAGGACGACACCATCGCCCGCATCGCAGAGAATTTCACCGTCTTCGACTTTAGTCTCAGCACCGAAGAACTCCGACAGATCGACGCGCTCGACCGCGGCGTGCGCAATGGCCCGGATCCGGATCAGCCGCGCCCTGGGATGTTCTCCCGCGTCATACCCGAGGCTTGAACACCCACAGACATAGCTGCGCTGGTGCGTGACATCGACTTCGGACCGGTCTGCCGCAACAGCCGGCACATCCGCCACGGCCGGGACGGAGGCGGTGACCAGATCCTCATATGCACGGCCGGCTCCGACAGCGTGACCGTTCAGAGCCTCAGCCCCGACGTGCTGTTGCTGGGACGCGTCCCCGCAGTTCACCAGAGGTGCTTGGCGATGGGTGACTTATAGGCGGCGTTCACGCGTTCCCCGTCGAGCCAGGTCTCCAGGCGCCTCGCCTGCGCGTCGAGGGCTGCGCGGCCGACCGGTCCTGGGTCGCGGCCGAGCACGAGCTCGATGCGCCCCGCGGTGTCCTGCACGTAGGAGCCGACGATCTGCCCGTCCCACCAGGCGGTCGTGCCGCAGTTCCCCGACCAGTCGAAGATCTGCGAGGCGAACTCGGGTGCGAGGTAGAAGTCGCGTTCCTTCCATCCCAGCGCGGCCGGGTCGAGCGCGGGCAGCACCGCCGCCCAGGGCTCCACCGGTGCGACCGGGTCGACGTCGTCGGGCAGCACCCACCCGTTCTGCTCGCGTTCGAGCCGCACCCGCACCGCGCCCAGCTCGTGCAAGGCTTGCCGCATCGCGGCCTTCGTCGCCCCGAACCACCAGACGAGGTCGGTCTCGGTGACCGGCCCGAAGGCGTACAGGTAGCGGGCAACGAGCCGACGGTAGGCGTCGGCTTCCGGGATCCGGTCGAGCGGTTCGCCGATCCATTCGTCCATGCGCGCCCACAGGATCCGGTTCGCACGCCAGCCGCCCGCGTTCCCGGCGCGCGCCACGTCGCCCGCCATCCCCATCCAGGAGATCACCCGCGGGGCGATGTGCTGCACGGCGGCGTACTCCTTCTGCGCGAACCGCAGCACCCGGCCGGTGAGCTCGGTGAGTCGCTCGCGAAGCTCCCGCGCACTGAGCATCGTGCCGCCGGCGAGTTCGCCGAGCACCGCCGTGCGCGCCGCATCCAGCCAGGCCGCGCCGTCGTCTGCGATGCCCTCGGTCTCGGCCTCCTTGATCAGCCGCGTCCGTTCCGGGCGGGCGCCCCGGCCGGCCGGGGCGCTGAGCACCGGGATCAGCTCGTCTCTCGGGAACACGAACACGGTGCGGCGCATCGCGAGCTGCTTCACCAGGGTGCGCGATTCCGTGAGCGCGGCCGACATCGTCTCGCGGCTGCAGTCATCTACCCGGGCGTTGAGCGAGAGGAACGGGGTCGCGGCCTCGGTCGCGTGCAGGGCGAGCACCGCATCCACCGCCGCCTCGGGACTGTCCACCCGGTACGGCTCCGCGACGGCGTGTCGGCGAGCCAGGCGCGCACGCCGCTCACGATCGTCGATCAGCCTCACCCAGTGCTCCTTCCCGACATGAGCGTGACAGCCGTCTTGCACGGTACGGCAAAACCAGCGCCCCGCTGCTTCGGCGATGGGTGAGCCGTTCCTGCGCGCTCGCGGCCTCATCGGAATGACGGACGACCGGTCGGGACGCGGCACCGTGGTCGAACCGGCCGCGCGCGTCGATCCGGAACGCGCTCATTCGGGCCAGACGCCCGAACTGCCGCGGCGGTGCGAGCCGAGGAGATGAGTGTCCACGATCCCGATCGCTTCCATCAGGGCGAACATCGTGGTCGGTCCGACGAACGCGAAACCGCGCCGGCGCAGCTCCTTGGAGAGGGCGAGCGATTCTGGCGAGCTCGTGGGGATTTCCTCGAAGACGCGCGGTTTCGGCGTCTCGGAGGGCCGGAACGACCAGACCAATGCGCTGAGTCCCATGTCCTCCCGGAGTTCGATCGTCGCGCGTGCGTTGCGGATCGTCGCGACGATCTTCTGCCGGTTTCGGACGATGCCGGTATCGGCAAGCAGGCGTTCCACATCGTCGTCACCGTAGGCGGCGATGACGTCTGGATCGAAGCCGTGGAATGCCGCACGGAATGCGGGCCGCTTGCGGAGGATCGTGGCCCAGGAGAGCCCGGCCTGGAACCCTTCAAGGCTGACCCTCTCGAAGACTCCTTGCTCGTCCGTGACGGGCATGCCCCATTCCGTGTCGTAGTAGTCGCGCAGCATCGGGTCGACGGAGGCCCAGGTGGGACGGGCCAGGCCGTCCTCACCGATCACGACGCCGGGGTCTTCTTCGAGCACATCGTTCATCCGGTCGTGATCCTTCTCAGCCGTCGAGGCCGGTCATGCGCATCGTGATGTTGATGCGTCCATTCTCGATGCCGCAACCGTCCGGTGCGGTGAACGGATGCACGCGCGTCACGCCGTGATAGGCGAGACGGGAGACGCCGCCGAACACGAAGAGGTCGCCTGAGCGCAGTCGCAGATCGGTGTAGGGCTGGTTGCGGTTCTCGGTGTTGCCGAACCGGAAGGTGCAGGCGTCACCGATGGAGAGCGAGACGACCGGGGCGCACCATCCAGTCGGGGAAGGGCAGCACGCGGGCGCCGTTCACGTCGCTCGCCGGGTTCCATCTCGGGCGTGAAGAGAGTCATGTTTCCGATCCTTGTGTTGTGATGGTGCGGTCGTTCGTGCCGAGGTGCCAGGCCGCCCCGTTGCACGTCGTCCCCGCGATACCGGGGAGATCGTGGAGTCCGACGAGATCCAGGGGTTCGCCGGTCGGAGATCCCGTCGACGAGGAGGGCCCGCGCTGGCTCCCACGATGTCGCCTACAGCAGGCGGCGCGTCGCCTGTCGCAGCCATGAGGCGGCGGTCTCCGGCCAATCGAGTTCGAGCGCGACTTCCCCGCCCGCTCGCTGCCAAGCATCGGAAAGGGCCCGTGCGCCCACACGGGAGGCCGGATGGCGGCCCGATCCGATTGCTACCGGCTGCACTCCGCGTTCCCGCGCCAGTTCCACCAAGGCCAGCACCTCCGCATCTGACATCGGCATCGCCGGTGGGGAGACGTACTCCTCGCGGAGGAGCGCACACCTCAAGGCACCCATGATTCGCCTCGTGCTGCGGCGGCGGCTTTCCATGCCCAGTGCTTCTCGCGCCAGCACGCGGTGCAGGGCCGGTAGCCGGCGACGACCCCGTGCTCAGGCCGCGTCATGGAATACGAGAGCGAGCGTGTGCCGTTCGCCGGCGCGGATCGCGGAGACGCCGTGCCGAACCGGGGCAGCCGACCAGCCGCGCTTCGACTCCACCGGACGATCCCGGATCGTGAAGACGTAGCCGTGACCGTGCGGGAGCAGGGTTACGGTGCCGCGGGACTGCGCGCAGGGGCGCTATTCCAGCAGCAGGAACTCGCCCCCGGTGTGGTCGACGCCGGGCTCGTTCAGGTTGATGACGACCTGCAGCGGGAAGACGAGGTCGCCGTAGAGGTCGCGGGCGATGGGCAGCAGCCGCGGATAGAGCGCCTGCTTGAGCCGTTCGATCGGCTCCGGGTACGGAGCGTTGAAATACCGGTACTCGCCCTCGCCGAAGCGGTGTCGACCCATGTTGATCGTGCTGCGGAACAGCTCGTCGCTGCCGTAGAGCTCACGGAACTCCACGGTCTCTTCGTGAGTGAGGAGTTGCGGGAGCAGCGCCCCGCCGTACTCGTTCACCTCGTCGGTGACGGCGGCCCAGTCGGCCGACTCGATGCGTTCGCGCCACGGATCGACCGGCTGGGCCTTCTTCCGTGCGCTCATGCGGCGGCCTCCAGTTCAAGCAGAGTGGTCTTCGCGTCGAGCCCGCCGATGTAGCCGCCCAGCGAGCCGTCGGTGCGGAGCACGCGGTGGCAGGGGACCACGACGGGCAACGGGTTGCTCGCGCAGGCGGTGCCGACGGCGCGGAAGGCTTTGGGGTTGCCGACCATCTCCGCCATCTCCTTGTAGCTACGGGTCTGCCCGTAGCCGATCTCGGGGAGGTGCTGCTGCACGAGCTGACGGAAGCCCTTCGACAGCGACAGGTCGAGATCCAGGTCGAAGGCTCGCCTGCGGCGCTCGAAATACTCATCGAGCTCGCGGGCGGCGGCGTCGAGCTGCTTCGGCGCACGCAGGATGCGCGGGCTGAGCTTCACCGCCAGCGATTCGAGCACCCTGTCGTGATCCTCGTTCGCGAACGCGACACGCACGAGGCCCCTGGGGGTCGAGGCGAGCAGCAGCTTCCCGAGCGGGCTGTCGACCACGCGGTAGGCGACGTCGACCAGGCCTTCGGCCTGGGCTGCGGCTTCGAGCCGGCGGTGCAGCATCGCCAGCTTGTCGGAGTCGACGGGCGCCGTCAGGGCGGTGAGGGTGTCATCGTTGCGGATGCCACTCATGGTCTTGCTCCTTTCGTGTCCGCGCCCGGAGAGGTTTTTCTAAGGCTCTTGAGCCCGTCCGCTGAGGCTCTTCGCGCCGCCTCAACGGTTCCACCGAGCACGGCCGCGATCTCCGCGTAGCTCATGCCAGCGAGATAACGGAAGGTGAGGGCTTTGCGCTGCTTCTCGGGGAGGAGGCTGACCGTCTCCCACAGCTCGGTGTCGTCGGCGCCCGGGATTCCCAGTGCCGTGGGAGCTTCGGGAAGCTCCTCCACCGGCAGCGGATTGCGTGTCGCCGCGCGGTGGACGTCGATGGCCTTGCGGCGGGCGATGGTCACGAGCCAGGCCTCGACGTTCGCTGTGTCCGGGAGATCCGGGTAGGCGCGCATCGCGGCGAGGAAGGTCTCCGACCACGCATCATCGGCGTCGTGTACGCCGAGGAGCGACCGGCACACCCGCAGAACGGTCGTGCCGTGGAGCTCCACGATGATTTCGAACGGTTGTTTCATCTTCATCCCATTGAATGCGGTGAACGCGAGTGAATACGGTGAACGCGAGTCTTGCGTGAGATTCGTCTAGAACAACCGCCCGGCGCCGGCCCGGGCGGGTTCCTCGAGCTCGAGGAGCGCCTGTTTGCGCCTCAGGCCGCCGGCGTAGCCGGTGAGCTGGCCGTTCGCGCCGAGCACGCGGTGGCACGGGACGAAGATGCACAGCGGGTTCGCACCGACCGCCTTGCCGACGCTGCGGGAGAGCGTCTTGTCGCCCAGACGTTCAGCGATCGCGCCGTACGTCGTCGTCCCGCCGAACGGGATCTCGGCGACGATGCTCCACACGGCGTGCTGGAAGGCGTCACCCGCGACGTCGAACGGGAGGAAGAAGTCGTGGCGGGCGCCAGCCAGATACTCCTGCACCTGAGCTGCGGCGTCGGCCAGCAACTTGTCCTCCGAGAGCTGCACCTCGGCGCCGAACGCCACCTGCCCGGGCCTGCGAAGGTGATCCTCGAAGTAGAGTCCGGTGATCGCTCCACCCGATGCGACGATCGTGAGCTCGCCGAGCGCGGTGGTGACCAAAACGTGTCGAATGTTCATCGCTCTTCCTTTCCCCCGTGTTTCTCTCCGTGTCGTGAAGACGCGCGGAGACAGGGAAACGTGAGACGGTCTGCGAAGAATTTTGGGAACTGGTTTCAGCTGCGACGCGACTCGAGGGGGTCGCCCACCCGTACTTCATGTGCGCCGACACGCGCTCCACGCGGGGGCCGTGGCACTACCAGGCGCGGAGTGCGGAGGGCGACGACGCTCTCCCCGCTAATGTCGCGGGTTTGAACGTCGATCTTTGGGTGGGCCCAGCGGGGGTCGAACCCGCGACCAGCGGATTAAAAGTCCGATGCTCTACCAGCTGAGCTATAGGCCCGCAGCGTGCACGCACGACTGCCATCCCATCCTAGTGGACACCCGCCGCACGCACGCACCTGCGACCATGGCCTCCCGTGCGGAACACAGACGAAGGGGGCACCGATGGTCCTGCACTGGATCCTGTTCACCGCAGCACTCGTGGCGATGCTGGCCGCCGGCACCGCGCTGTTGCGCGCCCAGCGCGTGGGCCTCGGCGCCCTCCCGTGGCTCGCCGTCCTGCGCGCCACGGTGCAGCTAGCGGTCGTCGCTCTGTTGCTGCGCGGCGTGCTGACGTGGTGGTGGGCGCTCGCGGCGTTCCTCGTCCTCATGCTGGCCACAGCCGGATTCACGGGGGCCGGCCGCGCCAAGGACCTTCCGGCGGGACGCGCGGCCGCCCTCCTGGGCATCGCCGCCGGCGCCGTCGTCGCGGTCGGCGCCACGGTGGGGCTCGGCCTCGTGGAGCGGACGTCCCAGGAACTCGTCGCCATCGCGGGCATCCTCATCGGCAACGCGATGAGCGCCTCCACCCTGAGCCTGCGCGGCCTCGCCCGCCTGCTGCGCGATCGCCGCGGCGAAGTCGAGGCCTGGCTCGCGCTCGGCGCCACACCCGCCCGGTCCACGGCGGATCTGCGCCGCGAGGCCATCCGCGAGGCACTCATCCCGAACCTTGACCAGACCCGCTCCACCGGCCTCGTCACGCTCCCCGGTGCCTTCGTCGGCGCGCTCTTCGGGGGCGCCTCGCCCCTGGGGGCCGCGAGCTTCCAGCTCGTGGTACTCGTCGGCATCTTCCTGGCCCAGAGCGTGACGGCGAGCCTGTCCACCTGGTGGGCCGCCCGCTCGCCCCGCCTGCCGGCGGAGGCCGCCTGACGGTACCGGGCGGCGTCGGGCACCACTGCCCGACGCCGCCCCGTCGGGTTCGCGAGGAGCGATCCTCCCTGCCCGTCGCCGCCGCGACGGAGTAGCCTCGTGGCGATGCCTTCCGGGACCCGACGCCACTACCACCGCCCCACCCTCTTCACGAACGACATGATCGACCGCTACGAGGGTGGCGCCGATCCCGCGCGCCTGGCCGAGGCCGCGCACGCCACGGCGGCGGCCCTGGTGCACCGGGGCCGGGCCAACTCCGACCCCGCCGTGCTCAACCGCCTGGTCCACCTCGCCGACGCGGACGGGCTCGAGGAGATCGCCGAGCTGTGGTCGGACTCCCCCGCCATCACGCTTCCCGGCTCCCTCTGGCGCCTCTACGCCCTGCGCCGCACCGTGCTGCAGGACCCCGAACGGCTCGCCGTCTACTTCCGTGACGGCCGGGCCGGCGCGCCGGTGCACCGGGCCGTGGCCGGCGTCGCCGAACCGCCCGGACCGCGCGAACTCGTGGACATGACCACCGCGATCCTGACGGGCGCCTTCACGGGTGACTTCGACATCGCCCTGCAGCGTGCGGCGGCGTTCTGCCGCATCGTGGCCCTGGGCGAGGCCTCCCACGCCGACGCGGCCGACCTCGCGGACACGGACCGTGGCTCCGCCCTGACGCGCGCGGCGCACCGCCTCACACGCACCGCCGAGGACCTCGAGGCCTGCGCCTCCGAGTGGCGCACCCACCGCCTCGTCTGAGGCCGCGCCGCCCCGAGCCCGCTCCGCGCGCCCCGTCACCCCGTTCGCTTCACGTCACCGCGAGCGCCCGGGGTGACGTGAAGCGAACGGGGTGAATCTGCCGCGCCTCGCTTCCGCGCAGGGCGCACCGACTTGACCTCACCCGCCCCGCGCGCGTTGACTTGATGGTGCGACGCCGGGCTGCGGCAGCCCCGGGCTCCACATTTCGCCGCCTAGAGCGGCCGACCGCCGAGAGGCGCTCCCGGTCCGGCGTCGCACCCCACCGGGAATCCCGGGCGACGCGCGGCACGTAACGCCTTTCCCTGCCCCTCGGAATCTCCTTTCGCCTCCGGCGCGCTCGTTCACCTCGCCTGGCTACACTGAAGCAGCCCACCCGCCACGCGACCGGAAAGCTGACCTTGAGCCTGCGCTTCTTCCCGAGCGAAACGAGGAGCCTCACGCTCCTGACCTCCTTGGCCGATGTCCTGCGGGAGGCGCTCTCGAAGACGTCCGAGCTGCTCTCCGCGGACGAGGACGAGGCCCGCTCCGCGCGGCAACGGCTGGCCACTCTGGAGCTCAAGGCCTCCGATCTGCACTATGCGCTCCTGACCCACCTGCGCACCTCCTTCGTGAATCCGCTCCCGCGCGAGGATCTCTACATCTTCTCCCGGCTCCTGGGCCGCGCCGTCGGCTGGGCGGACTCCGCCGGCACCAGCCTGCCGCAGGCCGCCTCCCGCCACACCGAGCGCGTCACCGAGATCCTGGAGATCCTGGGGCGCCAGACCGACCTGGCGCGCAAGGCCCTCGCGGGTCTCGGCAATCTCCAGGACCTCGAGGACGTCTGGCTGGACATCCTGCGCCTGGGCTCGCGCGCACGCCGCACGCATCGCGCCTGGCTCTCCGAGCTGGCCCAGGAGGCCAAGCTGAGCACCGTGATCGAACAGCAGGTGCTGGCCCGCGACCTGCAGGCGCTCTCCGACTCCATGCTCGCCTTCGCCGACCACCTGGGCCACGTGCTGGTCAAGGAATCCTGAGGCGCGGTGGGTCTCCTCCTCGCCGTCACACTGCTCGGCCTGGCGGCCGTGACGTTTCTCAACGGCTTCCACGACGCCTCCAACGCCGTCTCCTCCGCCGTCCGCACCCGGGCCCTCTCGCCCCGGATCGCCCTGGCCGTCGTGGCGGCCTTCACCGCGGCCGGCACCTTCCTCTCCACCGCCTTCGGCACGGCGTTGATGGACCGGGTGGAGAGCTTTCTCCCGCCCGGTCCCGGCAGCCTCGTGACCGTCCTGGCCGCCGTCGTCGCGGCAGGTTCGTGGAGCCTGTTGACCTGGTGGCGCGGGCAGCCGTCCTCCTCGACGCATGCGCTGCTCTCGGGCCTCGCCGGTGCCGGGTTCGCCGCGATCTGGATGGGGCTGGGCCACGGGGGCAGCGCGTGGCTCCTGCTGCTGCGCCAGGTCCTGCTCCCCATGGTCATCACGGCGCTCATCGCGCCCTTGCTCGCCTACCTCCTGGTGATTCCCGTGCTCTGGCTGGTCCGCTACGCCACGCCCAGCACGGCGCACGACGTCGGACGCTCCACCCAGGCGATCGGTGCCAGCGCCGTGGCGCTGGCCCACGGCGTCCAGGACGGCCAGCGTGCGGTCGCCACCACCGCGGCCACCATCGCCGCCGCCGGTTACGCGCTCCCCCGCGGTTCGCTGCTCTGGCTCGAGGTGGGCGCCGCGGTGGTGATGGCCGCCGGGGTCCTGTGCGGCGGCTGGCGCATCACGCACACCCTCTCCACCCGGCTCCTCACGCTGGACCCTTTGCGGGCCGGCGTCGCCAACGCCGCGTCCGCCGTGCTGGTCTTCGTCGGTGCCGTGGCCCTGCGCCTTCCGGTCTCCTCCTCGCAGGCGGTCGTGTCCGCCCTCGTGGGGGCCGGCCTGAGCCAGGGACGCGCGCGCATCAACTGGGCCACGGCCCGCAGGATCGCCCTCTACTGGGCGCTGACCCCCCTCGTCTGCGCAACGCTGGCGTCCGTCCTCATGCTGGCCGCCTCCCCCCTGCTGCGCTGACCGGCCGCCCCGCTTCCACTGCCCGCACGGCCAAGCACGTCGCGGCCGCGCGCACCCGGCGGGCACGCGGCGCCGGGAAAGGCGGGCACGCGGCGTCGGGCACGGAAACGGCGGCGAGGCCAAAGCCTCGCCGCCGTCGATCCCCCTCAGAATCCCCCGGTCGAACCCGGGGCCCCACCCCGCGCGATCGCCGCGTGGCGCTCAGCGCGGGGAAGCCTTCCCGATCACCCGAAGCGGCCGGAGACGTAGTCCTCGGTCGCCTGCTCGGACGGGTTGTTGAAGATCGCCGAGGTCTCGGCGAACTCGATCAGCTTGCCGGGCTTGCCCGTGCCGGCGATGTTGAAGAAGGCCGTCTTGTCGGAGACGCGCGCGGCCTGCTGCATGTTGTGCGTGACGATGACGACCGTGTAGTCGTTCTTCAGCTCGGTGATGAGGTCCTCGACCGCCAGGGTGGAGATCGGATCCAGGGCGGAGCAGGGCTCGTCCATGAGGATCACGGAGGGCTCCACCGCGATGGTGCGGGCGATGCACAGGCGCTGCTGCTGGCCACCGGAGAGGCCGGAGCCGGGCTTGTCCAGGCGGTCCTTGACCTCGTTCCAGAGGTTGGCGCCGCGCAGGGACTTCTCCACGATCGCGTCCGCCTCCGACTTGGCCAGGCGCTTGCCGTTGAGCTTGAAGCCGGCCAGGACGTTGTCGCGGATGGACATCGTGGGGAACGGGTTGGGGCGCTGGAAGACCATGCCCACCTGGCTCCGCACGGTCACGGGGTCAACGCCCGCGCCGTAGATGTCGTCCCCGTCCAGGAGCACCCGCCCCGCCACGTGGGCGCCGGGGAGCACCTCGTGCATGCGGTTCAGCGTGCGCAGGAAGGTGGTCTTGCCGCAGCCGGAGGGGCCGATGAAGGCCGTCACGGAGCGGGGCTCGATGTTGATGTTGACGCCCTCCACGGCGAGGAACTTGCCGTAGTAGACGTTCAGGTCGATGGCGTCGATGCGCTTGGCCATGATGAAAGGTCCTAAGAAAGTGTCGCGGGAGGGGTCAGCGGCCGGAGGTCTTCGGGGCGAAGATCTTGGCGACGAGACGGGCCAGGAGGTTGAGCAGCATGACGATGACGATGAGCGTCAGCGCTGCGCCCCAGGCCCGGTCCGCGGAGGGGTCGGGGGTGGAGGGAGCCGTGGGGCTTGTGAGCTGCATGTAGATGTACACGGGCAGCGACATCATCCAGCCGTGGAACAGGTTCCAGTTGCTCGTCACGGCGACGCCGGCGGTGACCAGAATGGGAGCCGTCTCGCCCACCACGCGGGCGATGGCCAGCGTCACGCCGGAGGCGATGCCGGACATGGCGGTCGGGAGGATCACCTTCAGGGTGGTGCGCCACTTGCGCACGCCCAGGGCCGCGGAGGCCTCGCGCAGTTCGTTCGGCACCACGCGCAGCATCTCCTCCGTGGAGCGGACCACCACGGGGATCATGAGCACGGAGAGGCCGATCGAGGCGGAGAAGCCCATGATGTTAGACCCCGGTTGCATGCCCATGAGCTTCTGCATGACGAGCATGGTGAGGCCGGAGGCGAACAGGCCGGCCACGATCGAGGGGATGCCCGTCATGACGTCCACGAAGAAGCGGATGACCTTGGCCAGGATGCCGTCGTTGCTGTACTCCACGAGGTAGATGGAGGTCAGCAGGCCGATCGGCACCGAGATGATCGTCGCGGCGAGCGTGATGAGCAGCGTGCCGATGAGCGCGTGCTTGATGCCACCCAGTGCGGACGTCCCGGCGAGGTCGGTCTTCTTGTCGATGACGCCCGTGATGCCCTTCATGTCGGAGGCGAAGTATCCGGACGCGGTGATGCCGTTCCAGCCGTGCCCGATCACGGTCCACAGCACCGACACGAGCGGGATGAGGGCGATCAGGAAGGCGCCGACGATGAGGTTCGTCCAGAGCCCGTCGGTGGCCTTGCGGCGGTTCTCCACGACGGCCGTCGTGATGTACATGCCCACGACGTACAGGATGGCGGCCACGATGAGCCAGCCGGGGATGTTGAAGCCGGCGAGCGCCACGAGGGCCGCGGCCACGACGAGCGCACCGGCGGCGACGGCGTAGACCGTCCAGCGCGGCTTCTGGCCCGCGGTGAGCCGGGAGCGACCGTGACGGCGGGCGGGGCCCTCGCCCGGCGTTCCCGTGCCCGACGACGCGTGGCTGGTTGCCGCCGTTGCGGCGGGGACGGGGGTGGCTGAGTTCTTCTCCACGGGGAGCTTCTCCATGGTCATCAGTTGGCCCCCGAGAATTCCTTGTGGCGGTTCACGATCCAGCGCGCCACCATGTTCACCAGCAGGGTGATGACGAAGAGGATGAGGCCGGCGGCGATGAGCTCGTGCTGACGCATGCCGAACGCCTCGGGAAAGTTCAGGGCGATCTCGGAGGGGATGGTCTGGTTGCCGGAACCGATGAGGTTGGCGGTGAGCACGCCGGGCGAGAGGACGAGCGTGACGGCCATGGTCTCGCCGAGGGCACGGCCCAGGCCGAGCATGACGGCGGAGACGATGCCGGAGCGGGCGAAGGGCAGCACCGCCATCTTGATCATCTCCCAGCGCGTGGCCCCGAGGGCCAGGGCGGCCTCTTCGTGCAGCTTGGGAGTCTGGACGAAGATCTCGCGCGAGAGCGCGGTGATGATCGGCAGGACCATGACGGCCAGGACCACGGAGGCAGTCAGCAGCGTACGGCCGGTGGTGGAGGGCTCGCCGAAGAGCGGGATCCAGCCGAGGTACTCGTGCAGCCAGGTGTACAGCGGCACCATGAGCGGGCCGAGCACGATCATGCCCCACGCACCGTAGACGATCGAGGGGATCGCGGCGAGCAGGTCAACGACGTAGGCCACGGGCTGGGAGATCTTGCGCGGGGCCAGGTGGGAGATGAACAGCGCCACGCCGATGGCCACGGGGGTGGCGAGCAGCAGCGAGATGGCGGCGGTGATGAGGGTGCCGATCGTGATCGGCAGGACGTAGCCGAAGAACGACGTCCCGGAGGAGATCTGGTCGGCGGGTGCGAAGAGGGCCGGCGCGGCCTCCACGACGAGGTAGCCGGCCACGAAGGCCAGGACCGCGAGGATGAGGATGCCGGCGGCCAGGGTCAGGCCGGAGAAGAACTTGTCCCCGGCGCGGCCTGCCGTTCCGCCCTCGGTCAGCGCCGGGGGTGCGGTGGTGGTGGTCACGGGTGCTCCTGGGTGGGGAGGTGAGACGGATAGATGTCCGGGTGGATCGAGGGGGATGTCCGGAAAGGGGCGGCGATCCGGTGACGGGACGCCGCGGGGCATCGCCCGGGGGACGATGCCGGAGCGGGCGGGCAGGGCCTCACGGCTCCGCCCGCCCGCGCGGGATCACTTGGCGACGGTGATGGCGTCGATGAGCTTGCCGGCCTCGGCGCTCATCTCGGGGACCAGCGGGGCGGAGCCGGCGGCGTCGGCGGCGGCCTTCTGACCCTCCTCGGAGACGACGTACTGACCCCAGGCCTTGACCATGTCGGCCGTGGCCTGGTCCTTGTAGGTCTTGCAGAAGATCTGGTACGAGACCAGGACCGCCGGGTACTGGCCGGCCTCGGTGGAGGTGCGGTCCAGGGTCAGGGCCATGTCGGCGCCGGAGGCGTCGACCGGCTTGGCCAGCGCGACGTTCTTGGCGGCGGCGTCGGCGTTGGGCTCCTGGTACTCGCTGCCCACCTTGAGGGAGGCCACGCCCAGCTCGCCCACGGCGGCCAGGTCGGCGTAGCCGATGGCGCCCTCGGTGCTCTGGATGAGCTTCACGACGCCGGAGGTCTTCTGCGCGGACTCGCCGCCCAGCTCCTTGGGCCAGGTCTGGATCGCGCCGGCGGTCCAGGTGTCCTTGGCGACGGCGGTGAGGTAGTCGGTGAAGTTCTCGGTGGTGCCCGAGTCGTCCGCGCGGTGCACGGGGGTGATCTTCGAGGACGGCAGCTTGGCCTCGGGGTTCTGGTCGGCGATGGCCTTGTCGTCCCAGGTGGTGATCTTGCCGGTGAAGATCTGGGCGATGGTCTCGCCGTCCAGCTTGAGGGACTTCACGCCGGGGACGTTGAAGGTCACGGCGACCGGGTCGATGTAGACCGGGACGTTGAAGGCGCCGTCCGGGCCGCACACCTCCTGGGACTGCTTGATCTCGTCGGCGGAGGCCGCGGCGTCGGAACCGGCGAAGGCGGCCTGGCCGGCCAGGAAGGCCTTGCGGCCGGCACCGGAGCCCACCGGGTTGTACTGCACCTGCAGGCCCGGCTGGGTCGCGGCGAGGCCGGCGGTCCAGGCGTCGACGGCGGAGGCCTGGGCGGAGGAGCCCTGGCCGGAGAGGGTGCCGGAGACCTCGGCGGGGGCCGCGGAGTCGGAGCCGGCGGCGGAGGACGCGGCGCCGGAACCGGCCGGCGCGGAGGAGGAATCGGAGCCGGGGTTGTTCGAGCCACCGCAGGCGGCGAGGCCGAGGGCGGCGATGGACAGGACGGCGGCCGCCTGGCCGAGTCGCATGAGCTTCACGAGAGTTGCCTCTTTCGATGCATGTCTGAGGGGAAGTTCCCCGGTTCACTGCCGCGCACGTGCAGTGCCCGGGCCGGCTCGGCACATCGGTGCCGGCAGGAAAGACGCTAAGGAGGCAGGGTGAAAACGCGGCCCGGACCAGGTGAACGCGAAGTGAACTGTGCCGGGGACGGCACGTGAGGCCCGTCACGACGGGAGGGCGACCCCGCGACGTCGGGCACGGGGGCCCGCCGCCGGCGGCCCGGTGCGAGGATGGGGTCATGACCACCTCATCCGCGCCCGGGCAGGAACCCGCGAGGACCGCGGCGCTGCGGGGCCGTTGGCGCGCCGGGTCCCGCCGCGTGCGGGTGTCGCTGCCCAAGATCGTGCTGGCCACGATCGGCTCGGTGTTCTCCTATTGGTTCGCCGAGACGGTGCTGGGGCACACCGGCCCCATCTTCGCCGCGACGAGCGCCCTGATCTCCCTCAACTTCGCCGCCAACTCCTACGTGCGCCGCACGCTGGAGGTCGCGATCGGCTGCACGCTCGGCGTGGCGCTGGGGGACCTGCTGCTCTCGCTCTTCGGCCACGGGCTGTGGCAGGGCGCGCTCGTCGTCTTCGTCTCGCTCGTGGTCGCGCGCTTCCTGGACCCCGGCGTGACGTTCTCCATGCAGTTCGGCGTGCAGTCCCTGCTCGTGGTCATGCTGCCCGCGCAGCCCGGCGGGCCGTTCGCCCGTTCGATCGACGCCGTCGTGGGCGGCCTGGTAGCCATGACCCTCATCGCCCTGTGGCCGCGGGACCCACGACGGGCGCCGGCCGCCACGCTGTCCAGGCTGCTGCGGGAGCTGGGGGCCATCCTGCGGGACCTCTCCTCCGCCGTCGTGGCGGACGACTCCCCCGGCGCCTGGCACGCCCTCATCCGGGCGCGGGGTACCCAGCCCCTGGTGGACGCGGCCGCCACCGAGCTCACGGAGGCGGAGGAGCTGGCGCGGATCCTGCCGCGGGCCAGGAGGCACCGCGGCGACGTGGGTGAGTTGCGTGCCGTCTCCAAACAGGCGGACCTGGCGGTGCGCAACGCCCGCATGACGGCGCGCCGCACGGCGTCCCTGCTCAGCCATGGGGAACTGGAACCGGCGGCCAGGGACGAGATCGCCTCGCTCTTCGACTCCCTCGCCGACGGTTGCGCCCTGCTCGGCGGCGCCGCGCAGGAGACCTCCGCCGGCGCGCGACACCGCCTGCAGCGGCGCGCGCGAGAGACCTTCGCCGGCGCGGCGGCCCGCATGAACCCGGCCCGCCTGGGCGGGACGGACGCCCAGCGCACGGGACTGGTCATGATGCTGCGCCCGCTCTGCGTCGACCTGCTGGAGGCCACGGGGCTGCCGCACGACGCCGCCGTTGACCTTCTGGCGGACGTGGGCGGCGCACCGGAGAACGGTGAGCCGGCATGAGCGCGCAGTCCCTCCCCGCTTGGGAGCCGGACGTCCTGGGGCCCGGCTTCGAGGCCCGCACGCTGCCGCTCGGCGCGGATGCGGAGGGCGAGCTCATCGCGACGCTGGTGCGCCACACGGGGCTGCGCGGGGACGGGCCGTGGGCGGACGCGGACGTCCTGTACGTGCACGGGTGGAGCGACTACTTCTTCCAGGCGGAGCTGGCCGGGCGCGTCGCGGGACTCGGCGCGCGCTTCTTCGCGCTGGACCTACGCAAGTACGGGCGCAGCCTGCGGCCGGGCCAGACACCGGGCTACATCGAGGACCTGGGTGCGTACGACGAGGAGATCGAGCGCGCCCTGCACGTCATGGGCACCTCGGCACGCGGGCGGCGCCTGGTGCTCCTTGGCCACTCGACCGGCGGGCTCACGCTGAGCCTCTGGGCGGATCGCAACCCCGGGGCCGCGGACGCCCTGGTGCTGAACTCGCCGTGGCTGGAACTGCAGGCCTCCGGGGTGGGCAGGCAGGCGCTGGCTCCGATCGTGAACGTGCGCGCCCGTCTCGACCCCCTGGCCCAGCTGCCCAACATCGACTTCGGCTATTACGCCCGTTCCGTCTCCTCGCGCCTGGACGGCGAGTGGGAGTACAACGAGGAGTGGCGCCCCGAGCGCGCCTTCCCCGTGCGCCCTGGCTGGTTCAAGGCCGTCCTGGCCGGGCACGCTCGCGTGGCGGGCGGCCTCAACATCGAGTCGCCCGTGCTGACGCTGCTCTCCACTTCCTCCACGCTCACGCCGCGCTGGAGCCCCGAGATGCTCGTGAGCGACGCCGTGCTCGTGGTGCAGATCATCGCCGAGCGCGCCCTGCGCTTGGGACGGCACGTCAGCGTGGAACGCGTGGACGGGGCCCTCCACGACGTGTTCCTCTCCCGCCGGCCCGCCCGCGAGGCCGCGTACGAGGCCCTGGAGCGCTGGGCGCGCTACGCACCCTGGGCCTGAGGCCCGCCGCCGCCTCCCGTGCCCGACGCCGCCCGGCCGGGTTCACGCACCGGCCCGCGGCACCCTCGGAGCCCCGCCCCGCGGCGTCGGACCCTGCCCGTACCCTGGGACGCATGGCAAGCAAGACGTCCCGCGCCCCCAAGGCCCCGGCCTACCGCTGCACCGAGTGCGGTTGGACCACGGCCAAGTGGGTGGGGCGCTGCGGCGAGTGCCAGGCCTGGGGCACGGTGGAGGAGGCCGGCGTCGTCGCCTCCTCCCGCACCACCCCGGCCGCGACCGTCGCGACGCCCGCGCTGCCGATCACCCAGGTGGACGCCACGCAGGCCGCGTACCGCACCACGGGCGTGGGCGAGCTTGACCGCGTGCTGGGCGGCGGCCTCGTTCCCGGCGCCGTGGTGCTGCTGGCCGGGGAGCCGGGCGTGGGCAAGTCCACGCTGCTGCTGGACGTGGCCGCGCGGGCGGCGGCGGACGGGCGCCGCGTCCTCTACGTCACGGGCGAGGAGTCGGCGGCGCAGGTCAGGTTGCGCGCCGAGCGCATCGGCGCCCTCTCCCCCACCCTCTTCCTCGCCGCGGAGAACGACCTGGGCCTGGCCCTGGGACAGATCCAAGCCACGGACCCCGCGCTGCTCATCGTGGACTCGGTGCAGACCCTCTCCTCCGCGGAGGTGGACGGCACGGCGGGCGGCGTCTCCCAGGTGCGGGAGGTCGCCGCGAGCATCATCAACACGGCCAAGGCCCTGAACATCGCCACCATCATGGTGGGGCACGTGACCAAGGACGGCTCGGTGGCCGGGCCGCGAGTGCTGGAACACCTCGTGGACGTCGTGTGCCAGTTCGACGGAGACCGGCACTCGCGGCTGCGCCTGCTGCGCGCCATCAAGAACCGCTACGGCCCCACGGACGAGGTGGGGTGCTTCGACCTCACCGAGGACGGCATCGAGGGGCTCGCCGATCCCTCCGGGCTGTTCGTGGCGCGCACCAAGGATCCCGTCTCCGGCACCTGCATCACCGTGACGGTGGAGGGCCGCCGCCCGCTCGTCGCGGAGGTGCAGGCGCTCGTCAACCAGACCGAGGCGCCGCAGCCGCGGCGGGCCACCTCCGGGCTGGATCCGGCCAGGACCTCCATGATCCTGGCTGTCCTCGCCGCCCGGGTCGGCCTGCAGACCTCCAAGAAGGACACCTACGTCGCCACCGTGGGCGGCATGAAGCTGAGCGAGCCCGCCGTGGACCTGGCCACGGCGCTGGCGGTCGCGAGCGCCATCATGGACACGCCCGTGCGCCAGGACATCGTCGCTTTCGGCGAGGTGGGGCTGGCGGGCGAGGTGCGCCGGGTCCAGGACCTGGGCCGTCGCATCACCGAGGCCGAACGCCTGGGCTTCCGCGGCGCCATCGTTCCTTCCTCCCCCACCGGCCCGGGCAAGGTGCCGGCCGGCTTCCGCATCGCGGAGGTCTCCACGCTGGACGAGGCACTGAGGTGGGCCTTCCCCGGCGGGCGCTGAGCGCCCGGCACGGAGCCGGCCACCCGCCGTCGGGCCCTCCTCCCGGCCCGGAGGGAGGAGCGCCACGACGGGCTCCCCCGTAGGATGGCGGACGGCCCCCGCATCGGCGCACGAAAGGTGGACCCATGGCCCGCACCCCTCAGGAGACGCTGCGCCTCACCCTGGAACGAGTGGCTCCCGGCACCGCGCTCCGCGACGGCCTGGAGCGCATCCTGCGGGGACGCACGGGCGCGCTGATCGTGCTCGGCACGGACCGCCTCGTCGAATCGCTGTGCACGGGCGGCTTCGACATCGGCATCGACTTCTCCCCCACGCGCCTGCGCGAGCTCGCCAAGATGGACGGGGCCATCGTGGTGGACCGCGACATCACCGCGATCCACAAGGCCGGGGTGCAGCTCGTCCCGGACGCGGCGATCCCCACGAGCGAGTCGGGCACGCGTCACCGCACCGCGGAGCGCTTCTCCGTCCAGACGGGGCACCCCGTCATCACGGTGTCCGCCTCGATGCAGATCATCGCCATCTACATCGCCGGCCAGCGCCACCAGCTGGAGGGCTCCGAATCTATCCTGGCCCGCGCCACGCAGGCCCTGTCCACGCTGGAGCGCTATCGCGAGCGGCTGGACCAGGTCACCACGGCGCTCTCCTCGCAGGAGATCGAGGACACGGTGTCGGTGAGGGACGTGGCCCAGGTGCTGCAGCGCCAGGAGATGGTGCGGCGGATCAGCGAGGAGATCTCGCAATACGTGCTGGAGCTTGGCATCGACGGACGCCTCGTGGCACTGCAGCTGGAGGAACTCGCGGGCGGGGTGGGTCTCACCGCGGAGGTGGTGCTGCGCGATTACGCCGCCGCGGCCCTGGAATCCGGGGCCACGCAGGACGAGCTGGACGTGGAGGCCGCGGCCGCCGGGCTGCGCGAGCTCAGCGGCCCCGACCTCGTGGACCTCACGCGCGTGGCGCGACTCCTGGGCTTCGGCACGGGGCCCGAATCCCTGGACCGCCACGTGCAGCCCCGCGGCTATCGCCTGCTCACGCGCCTCTCGGCGCTGCCGCGCGCCGTGGTGGAGCGCATCGTGGACCAGTTCGGCGGGCTGCAACAGCTCATGGCCGCCAGCATCGAGGACCTGCGTTCAGTGGAGGGCATCGGAGACCTGCGCGCCCGGGTGGTGCGCGAGGGCCTGGGCCGCTTCGCGGAGGACTCGCTCCTGGAGCGCTACCGCTGAGCCCGTCCGGCGCCGCGGCCGCGGGGCCTCCGGTCCGGGGCCTCCCGCCGACCCGTCACTGCAGCACGAACTGCACCGTCTCCGACTCCCGCTTCCCGAGCGAGACCTTGAGCGTGTACGTCCCCGCGCGGGGCGTCGCCTTGATGGGCAGGCAACCGGGTTGGGAGCGCTGGCGCTTCCACGTGAAGCGGACCACCTCGTCCTTGCCCGGCGTCAGGGTGTAGTCCAGGTCCTCCGGCTTCTTGGCGCAGTCCTTCGTGGAGAAGATGCGATCCGAGCCGGAGGTCACCACGAACTCCTGCTGTGTGGTCCCCACGTTCGCGGTGCAGGGCACAGACAAGGTGTTGCGCAGGGTCAGGATCAGCACGGGGTTCTGGCCCGCGGCGTAGTTGCGCCGATCCGTGGACGCCTTGACGGTCACGGCGCTGTTGGGACACGTGCCGTCCGGATTGGCCCCGGCCGGGGCGGCGCTGCTGGAGGCCGGGCTTCCGTCCGTGCCGGCGTCGGACCCGGTGCCCGACGGCGCCCCCTCGGCCTGGGTGCCGCCGCTCGCCGCCGCGGGCGGCGTGGTCTCCTTGTTCCCCACATGGGTGACGGCGCGGACCCCCGCGACGACGCCCCACACGAGCAGGAGCAGGACGAAGAGGGCGGCCAGGGCGACGACCAGCCGACGGCGCCGGTACACGGCGGCCGACGGGCGCTGGGGTCCCGGTGCGCTGCTCATCCGTTCAGGATAGGCCTCCGTGCGGGGGGCGGAAGGGGCGCCGCGCCGCTACCGGAACGGTGTTGCGCTGCCCACCACCGCGGGCGGGAAACCGCCTGACCCGCCTAGGATCGAAGGCGGTCCCAGCCCATGATCCCGAGGAGCACCGTGCCGACCACTCCCCTGCGCCGCCAGCACGCCGGCGTCGCCCGCAACCTCCCGGAAGGCACGCCCGGCGGCGCCGCGGCGGACGCTGTGCCCGGCGCCCGGGCGCTGCGCGGCGACGTCATCGCGTGGTTCCGCGCCAACGGCCGCGAGCTGCCGTGGCGGCGGCCGGGGTGCACGCCGTGGGGCGTGCTGGTCTCCGAGGTCATGCTGCAGCAGACGCCAGTGGTGCGGGTGCTTCCCGTGTGGGAGGCGTGGATCCAGCGCTGGCCCACGCCGGGCGACCTCGCCGCGGAGCCGTCCGGCGAGGCGGTGCGGGCATGGGAGCGGCTGGGCTACCCGCGCCGCGCGTTGCGCCTGCACGCGTGCGCCCGCGAGATCGAGGAGGTGCACGGGGGCCGTGTTCCCGCGAACCTCGACGAGCTGCGGGCCCTGCCCGGCATCGGCGAGTACACGGCGGCCGCCGTCGCGAGCTTCGCGTTCGGGATTCCGGCGCCCGTCGTGGACACCAACGTGCGGCGCGTGCAGGCCAGGGCCGTCACGGGGAACGCCCTGCCTGAGCCGTCCTACACGCGGGCGGAGGCCCGCCTCGCGGCGCATCTCATGCCGGATGTCTCGACCGCGGAGGGCACGGCCGAGGGCAATGCGTGGAACGCGGCCTCGATGGAGCTGGGTGCGCTGATCTGTACGGCCCGCTCCCCGCGCTGCGACGAATGCCCGGTGAGCACCAGGTGCGCGTGGCTCGCCGCGGGAAGGCCGGCGCCGCACTACACGCCCAAGGGGCAGGCCTGGGAGGGCACGGACCGCCAGGTGCGCGGCGCCATGATGGCGGTGCTGCGCGGGGCCGACGCCGCCGTCCCGGTCGAGTTGCTGCGGGCCATCGGCGACCCCGCCGACGTGGATCCTTCCCTCCCCGGCTCGGAGGCGGAGCCGCTCCGTGCGCTGCGGCGGCTGGCGGCGGGCGCGGAGCAGCGTGAGCGCTGCTTGGCCGGCCTGTTGGCCGACGGGCTCGCGGTGGCCGACGCCGCCGGAGGGGTCTCGCTGCCAGCGTGAGGCCGGCGGCTACTCGCTGAGGAAAGCAGCGAAGCGCCGCATGCCCTCCGCCAGGTCTTCGTCGCTCAGGGCATAGGAGAATCGCAAGTACCCGCTGGGACCGAACGCCTCGCCGGGCACCACGGCGATCCCGGCCTCGGAGAGCAACAGATCGGCCAGCTCGAGCGTCGTGTCCACCCGGCGCCCGTGCCAGTCCCGACCCAGGAGTGCGCGGACGTCGGGATAGGCGTAGAACGCCCCGTCGGGGCGCGGGGTCACGACGCCTTCGATGCCGTCGAGCGCCGCGAGGATGCTGGTGCGGCGGCGTGCGAAGGCCTCCAGCATCGCGGCGGGTGCGTCCTGGGGACCGGTCAGCGCGGCGAGCGCGGCGAGCTGGGCCACGTTGGAGACGTTGGAGGACAGGTGCGATTGCAGCGTGCCGGCCGCCGTCGCGAGCTCGGGCGGCGCCACGAGCCACCCCACGCGCCATCCGGTCATGGCATACGTCTTGGCCACGCCGTTGGCGATGACCGTGCGCGGCGTCAGCTCAGGCACCACCTCGAGAAGGGAAGCCGCCCGAACGCCGTCATAGGTGATGTTCTGATAGATCTCGTCGGTCAGGACCCACAGCCCCTTGCCCAACACCCACTCGCCGAGGGCACGCAGTTCCCGCGGCGAGTAGACCGACCCCGTGGGGTTGGACGGCGACACCAGGACGATGCCCCGGGTCCGCTCGCCCACGTGAGCTTCGAGCAGCTCCGGCGTGACCTTGTAGCCGTGCTCAGCCCCGGCGAACACCTCGACGGCCCGGCCGCCGGCCAGGGCGATGGATTCCGGGTAGGTGGTCCAGTACGGGGAGGGCAGCAGCACCTCGTCGCCGTCGTTCACGAGCGTGGCGAAGGCCTCGAAGACGGCTTGCTTGCCGCCGTTGGTGATGATGACTTGTCCCGGATCCACCTTCACCCCGGAGTCGGCGAAGGTCTTGTCTGCCACCGCCTCGCGCAACTGCGGTAGGCCCGACGACGCCGAGTAGTGGTGGTTGCGCGGGTCCCTGGCCGCACGCACGGCCGCCTCCACCACGAAATCGGGCGTGGCGAAATCCGGTTCGCCCGTGCCGAAGCTGATGATCGATCGTCCCTGGGCCGCGAGTTGCTTGGCCTTCGCGTCGACGGCGATCGTGGCGGAGGGGGAAATGCGGGCGATGCGGGCCGAAACGAGGCTCACGCTTTGTCCTGTCTCTCGAAGGGTGGGCTCAGCGCCCGATGACGTGATGAAGCGGTTCGCCCGCCAGGTGACGGGCGAACTGCAGGTCGACGAGCGCCGTTTCCTGGGTGTCCCCGTAGTGGCTGTTGCCTCCGATGTGGGAGGTGACCAGCACACCGGGCATGCCCCGAAGGGGATGCTCGGCCGGGAGCGGCTCGGGGTCCGTCACGTCCAGGGCGGCGCGGATGCGCCCCGTACCGGCTGCCTCGACGAGCGCCGCGGTATCCACGATCGGACCACGGGCCACGTTGACGAGCAGAGACCCCGGCTTCATGCGACCCAGGAAGTCGGCGTCGACCAGGCCCCGGGTGGTTGCGGTGAGGGGCAGGGTCAGCACCACGACGTCGGCACCCGGCACCAGCTCGGCGAGCTTCTCGAAGCCGTACACCTCGGTGCCGTCCGCCTCTCTGCGCGGGCTCGTCGCGACGCCTTCGATCTCCACGTCGAAGGGCGCCAAGTGCCGGCGGATCGCGGCGCCGATGCGGCCGTAGCCCACGATGAGCACGCGGCTGCCGTTGAGCCCAGGGGAGATCGCGTCCCGTTCCCAGGCTCCCTCCGCCGTGCGCCGGGTGTGCCAGCCCAGGTCGCGACGCTGCATGAGGATGAGGCCAAGGGCCAGCTCCGCGACGCTGCGGTCCCGCACTCCGGCGGCGTTGCACAACACGGCGTGGTCAGGGACGAGACCCACCACGTGATCCACACCGGCGGAGAGCAGCTGGACGACCTCCAGCGTGGGAAGGCGTGCGAAGAGTCCGCGCGTCGTCTCACCGAAGTGGTGCGGCAGCGGTGGGACGTAGAAGCGGGTGCGCTCCAGAACGCGTGCCGGCGGCTCGTGCTCGGCGTCGAAGTAGTGAGTCTCCCAGCCGGCACCGGCTGCGCGCGTGGCGATGCGCTCGTGGTCCGGGAGTCGTTCCCTCTCCGAGAGCAGAAGGACGGGAGGCGCCGTCGGGCCCGTCATGCGTTCTCCTCGTCCTGCGCGGGAGTGCCCACGCCAGCGTCCAGCGCCTGCTCGAACAGGCGAGCCGTGCACCGGATGTGCTCCCTGGCGGCCCGTTCGGCGGTCTCTCCGTCGCCGGCGGCAATCGCCGCCACGAGGGCCCTGTGCTCGTCCACCGATTGGTCGCCGCGGCCGGGACGCCGCGAGGACACCGCGTTGCCGAGCCTCATCTGGTCCAGGAGTTTCTCGCCCGCGCGGCGAAGGCGCTCGTTGCCGCAGAGTCTCCAGATGGCCCTGTGAAAAGCCAAATCCTCGTCACGATATCCATCAATGTCGCCCGCGAGGAGCCGTTCCTGCTGCCGATCGCAATAAGAAGTCAACTCAGCGGAAATTGATTGCCGTTCGAGGGAGAGCGCGGCTCGGCGTACCGCAACGCTGTCCAGCGCCTCTCGCATTTCATAGATCTCACGCATGTCGTCCCGGCTGAGTTCCGGAACGAAGAATCCCCTGTGCAGGCGGGACTCGAGCACGCCATCGCGGGCGAGGGCGGCGAGCGCGGTGTTGATGGGCGTCGGTGAGAGACCCAACTCGTCCGCGATGGGGCGCACGGTGACGCGCTCCCCGGGGGCCAAGCGACCGGTCAGGATCCAGACACGGATGGCGCTGTAGGCCTGATCCGCGAGGCTGGAGCGCGCCACCTTTCCCGGAGTTGGATGGTTCGTCACGCATTCCTCGTTTCCGTCGACGGGAGGGGCATCGGCAACAAGGCGCCATTCTCCCAGGAATGCATCTGGTCGTCGTAGTGCGCGTCATGCGGATTCGCGCTGGCACCGCCGGGAATGACCCAGCCGCCGCGACCGGAACCGGAGAAATCCAGAATCTGCCGATACACGGCGGTGCCGGTCACGGTGAACGGCGAACCGCTGCGCCATCCGTACCCGGCGTTCTGGACCGTGTCGGAATCGCCGGCGGAGCGGGCCTCTCGCGGGTTCCCGAGCCCCATGGCCGGCACCGTGTGCTTCGGGGCGAGCGTATGCATGTCGCTCCAGTTCCAGCGACCGGGATCGTCGCCCGCCGCGGCGCGGGCGGCGACGACGGCGGCCTCCAGGGCGGCCAGCACCAGCGGTTCATCGACGGGCGCCAGGGGCTCCCCCGTCAGCCGGATGTTCCACGCGAGCTGCGAGATCCAGCGCTTGATCAGCACCCCGGAGGCCGGCAGTTCGGCGCGCAGCAGACGCTCCGTCGTGGCCGCCGAAACGATGCGGGGCAACCCCAGGCGAGCCAGCTCACGCCGGAAGTGCGCATAGATGACGGGGGCCGCGCCCTCCTCGGAGAGATCGCCCTCGAACACCGCCAGCGTGGACCGGCCGAACTCCGCGTCGCCCGTGGACGGCTCCAGCCGCGCCAGGTATCCGGCCCAGAGCCGCGCCGGGATCGAGACCGTGTCGTTCTGGTAGGAATGCAGTTCGTCGATGCCGTGACGTTCCTTGGATTCCAGCAGCTCGTCGATGCGTTCGATCCGGTAGAAGTCGTTGGCGGCGTGGGTCACCAGCACCTTCCCCGACGGGTCCACGACCGTGTTGTTGGCGTTGGCGAGGTACCCGTTCTCCGGGTTCACCTCGCGCGGCATGTCGGCGAAGGGCACGGTCCCGTCCCACTCCGAGCTCTCCAGCCAACCGGGCAGGGGAACCTCGGCGCCGGCGACGTCGCGGCGCGCGGGCAGCGCGCCGCGGAGCAGGTAGCCGATGTTCCCGTCCGCATCGGCGCTGAGCAGGTTGTTGATCGGGTCAACCCAGCCGTCGTGCGCCGCGATGAGTTCGTGGACCGTGTCGGCGCGCAGCATCTTGTCCAGGACGTCGAATTGCGTACAGGGCCGGTGGGTGGCCACCCACCGCAGGGACAGTCCACTTCCGGTGGCCGGGTCACCGTGGATGACGACGCCGTGCGGCGTCCCGACCGTCACGATGCGCACGGTCTCGGTCTCGCCCGAACCGGGTTCGCGCAGGACGATGCTCTCCTCCCGCCGGGAGGCCCGCTCCCAGCCCGAGGGAGTCAGCACCTCGAGTCCCTCGGCCCCCTCGCGAAAACGCTCGACGATGAGGTCTTGCGCGTCCGCGGCGGCGTTGGTGATGGCCCAGCCGACGCGACCGTTATGCCCAAAGTGGGGGAAGCCGGGGACGCCGGGGAACGTGGCCCCCGTGACCGAGAATTCGGGGCAGCTCAGCGAGGCCTGCCAGTAGACGTTCGGGACATCGGCGGCGCGGTGCGGATCGTTGCACAGGGCGGCGGCGCCGGTCTCCGTGCGCGAGCCGGCGACGGCCCAGGCGTTGGAGCCGCCCTCGACCTCGCTGAGGAATCCGAGTTCGTCTGCGGCGGCCGCCAGCTCGCCCCAACTCGTGGCCCACAGCCCGGGGTCTGCCGCGAGGTCGGCCACGATGCGGGCCCCGGACGGCGTCGTCAGCCGGTGTCCCTCGCGAGGGACGGGGTCCAGAGTGAGGAAGGCGTCGACGCCCTCGTCCGCGAGCAGCCGGGCCCGCAGCAGCTTGAACTGCCACACACCCATGACCAGGTGGCGGATCTTGAAGGCCGCCACCGAATGCCAGGGTTCCCACGCTTCGAAGGCCAGGCCGGCGCGCTCGTACTCCGGCGGGAGCTTGCGGGAGGCGGCGCCGGCATTCACGCCGGCGGCGTAGGCCTCGAACGCCTCGAGGGTCGCGGGTTGCATCGCGGCGACGTCCGCCTTCGCCGCCTCCTCCACGCGGAGGCGGCGAGCCAGGGTATCGGCGGCGAGCCCCGCGCGTCCGACGGCCTCGCCCCAGCGCCCACAGGCGCGGCGGCGGTCGAATTCGAGTTGCCAGAGTCGGTCCTGTCCGGCGGCGTATCCCAGTCCGAACCAGCCGGCGGCGAGCGAATCGGCGACGACCGCCGGGATGCCGTGGTCGTCGCGGCTCAGCGTCGCCGTGCCGTAAAGGGCGGTGAGCGTCTCGGTGGAGGTGGTGTTCTCAGGCACCGGCCATCTCCTTGCGCAGCTCGGCGGTGTCGGCGAAGTGGCAGGCGGCGAGCGTCCCCGCGACCGTCTCGCGCAACTGCGGGCTCTGCGTGCGGCAGATCTCCTGGGCCAGGGGGCACCGGGGGTGGAAGGAGCATCCCATCGGACGGTTCAGGGGGCTGGGCACCTCGCCCTTCGGGCGGATCCGGTCCGGTCGGTTGCTGTGCGGAACCGGGATCGGTGCGGCGGAGAGCAGCGTCTGGGTGTACGGGTGGCGCGGGTTGGAGAAGATCGCCTCGGTCGGCCCCTCCTCGACGACCTCGCCCAGGTACATCACAGCGGTCCTGGCGCACAGGTGGCGCACCAGGGCCAGGTCGTGGGAGATGAAGACGTAGGTCAGGCCGAGCTCACGCTGCAGGCGCACCAAGAGGTTGATGATCTGGGCCTGGACGGACACGTCCAGGGCGGAGACCGGCTCGTCGCAGATGATGACCTTGGGCCGCAGGGCGATGGCCCGGGCAATCGCCACGCGCTGGCGCTGCCCTCCGGAGAGCTGGCGTGGGTAGCGATCGCGCACCGCGATGGGCAGGCCAACGAGTTCAAGGAGTTCGTTCGCGTCATCCTCGTAGCTGGCCCGGCTGCTGCGCCCGTGCACACGCAACGGCTCGGTCACCAGCTGGCCCACGGTCATGCGGCCGTTCAGCGCGGCGAAGGGGTCCTGGAAGACAACCTGCAGGTCGCGGCGCAGTTCCCTCAACTCGGCCTTGCTGAATTCTGAGACGTCCCGGCCGTCGAAAAGCACCTGCCCGGAGGACGGCTTCTCCAGCATGAGCATGAGCTTGGCAGTCGTGGACTTGCCGCAGCCCGACTCCCCCACGATCCCGTAGCTGGTGCCGGCCTCGATACTCAGGCTCACGTGGTTGACGGCGCTCAGCGCACCCTGCCCCTGCGGAGTGCGCACGTGGTAGGTCTTGACGAGGTCGACTGCCTCCAGGATGGGTGTGCTCACGGCCTGTCCTTCCGTCTGGGCGCTCATACCGCCTCGTTCGTGTTCACCACGGCGTCGACGGCGCCGGGGTCCGTGGGGTGCCAACAGGCCACGTCTCGGGTCGGTGAGAACCGGACCCGGGGAGGCATCGTGGTGGAGCACTCGTGGCTCGCGAACTCGCAGCGGGGGGCGAAGGGGCAGCCGGGCAGGGCCTCACCCGGCGTCGGGACGCTACCCGGCGTCACGTACAGTTCGGCGCCACTGGGGGTGTCCGGGCGGGGCACGCTCTTGAGCAGGGCGCGCGCGTAAGGGTGGGCGGGGGACGCGAAGATCGCGTCGACGTCGCCCGTCTCCACGACGTTGCCCCCGTACATGACGGCGACCCGATCGGCGATCTCCGCGACCACCCCCATGTCATGCGTGATGAACAGGACGGAGGTCCCCAGAGCCTTCGTGGCGTTGGTCAGGGTCTCCAGGATCTGCGCCTGGATGGTGACGTCGAGCGCCGTGGTGGGTTCGTCGGCGATGATCAATTCCGGCTCCGTCACGAGAGCCATGGCGATCATCATGCGCTGGCGCAGCCCACCGGAGAGCTCGTGCGGCAGGGCGCCCAGGCGGTTCTCCGGGTCCGGGACGCCCAACAGGTGCAGGATCTCCAGAACGCGTTCGCGGCGCTGCGTCTTGTTGAGCTCCTTGCGGTGCAGCCGCAGGCTCTCGGAGATCTGGCGCCCCACGGGCTGCAACGGGTTGAGGGCCACCAGGGCGTCCTGGAAGACCATGGCCGCCTTATTGCCCCGGTACCTGCGCAGCTCGCGGTCGCTGGCCCCGACCACCTCGGTGCCGGCCACCCTGATGCTGCCGGCCAGCGGCTTCGCCTCGGGTGGCAGCAACCCCATGATGGACAGACCCGTAAGGGATTTGCCGCAACCGGATTCGCCGACCAGGGCCACGACTTCGCCCTTGCCGACGGTGAGGCTGACCCCGTGCAACGCGGTGCGCTGCCCCTTGGCACCGAAGCCGACCTTGAGGCCTTCGACGCGTAGCGTGACGTCGCGTTCCATGGTGGCCGCGGCGGTGTCGTTCTTGCTCATGCCTGCCCCTCCTGGGCGTCGTGCCATGCCGCCAGCTCGGCGACCGTCGCGATCCACACCCCGGTGTTCCGGGCGTGGGTGAGCACCTCGGCGAGCGCCGCGGATCCCGCGGGGCGACCGGAAAGCCAGTCGTGGACGGTGAGCACGGCGGCAGTGCCGAAGCGCGCCGCGGCGTCGATCTCGTCCATCCAGTGCCGCGCCACGTCCAGCGGGCGGTGCGGCGGGTGGCCGGGGGTGGCCCCGCCCACGTAACGCAGGTACGGGGCATCGTCCAGCACCCAGCTGACGGGGATCTCCGTGACTCCGGCCAGGCGGTACGGCCGGTCGTCGCCCATCATGGATGAGTCGTAAGCCAGGCCCAGCTCGCGCAACACGTCGAACGCGTCGTCCGTCATGTCCCAGCTGGGCGAGCGGAAGCCACGCACCTGCATCCCCGTCAGTTCGCTCAACAGATCGCGCGAGCGCACGGTGGCGTCGCGGAACGCGTCGCGGGTGAGGTCCACGGGCGGTTCGTGCATCCAGCCGTGCAGGCCCACCTCGTGCCCGCGCGCCGCGATCTCGCGCACGGCGTCCGGGTTCTCCTCGGCGTAGGCACCGGGAACGAAGAAGGTGCCGGTGACGTCGGCCTCTGTGAGCACGTCGAGCAGGCGCCAGATGCCGCGGCGGGGGCCGTACGTCCGCTGTTCCAGCTCGGCGGTACGCAGGCCGGTGGTGCGGCCCTTCCAACGGTGCGGGATGGGACCGTCAACGTCCACGGAGAGCACGAAGGCGCCGGGCGCGGCGTCGGGCCAGGGGTACGCCGCGGCGCTCATGCCGCCCCCTCCCCCGCCGTGGGTGCCGCGCCGGCGTCCGGCCGGGCCGCGGAACGGAAGGTGCCCGCCGTGCGGCCGCCGTCCACTGCGAGGGTCGCGCCGGTGATGAACGTGGCGTGCTCAGAGGCCAGGAAGCGGACGGCCGACGGCGCGTCTTCGGGTCCGGAGACCCGGCCAAGGGGGATGTTGGCGGCCATGCGTGCCACGTAGGCCTCGTCCAGCTCGCTCACCTCCGAGCCGGGGGCGAAGCCGGGCTGCACCGTGTTGACGCGAATGCCCAGCGGGGCCAGTTCCAGCGCGAAGACGCGCGTGAACATCTCCAAGGCCGCCTTGGAGGAGGCGTAGCAACCGCCCCCCGAGGCCGGCACGTTGGCCGCACCGGAAGAGATGTTGATGACGGAGCCGCGAACACCGTGCTCCACCATCTGGTTCGCCAGGTCGCGGGTCAGCGCGAACGGCGCCTCGACGTTGATGGCGTAGATGCGACGCATCTCCTCGTCGGAGGTCTTGAGCAGATCCTCGTGTGGGTAGACGCCCGCGTTGTTGACCAGGACATCGGCGCTGCCCCACTTCTGGGCCACGAGTGCCACGAGCCGGGCACGGTCTTCGGAGGAGGCCAGGTCGACACAACAAGGGGTGGCGTTCGGCGCCTCAGCCTCGATGACGGCGTCGAGGGACTCCTGGCGGAAGTCCACGAGGATCAGCTCGGCTCCGTCAGCGGCGAAGGCGCGGGCGAGCCAACGGCCGAAGATCCCGCCGGCTCCCGTGATCACGACGTGTTGGGTTCGGTTCATCAGGCTTTTCCTTGCTGCGTCGGGTCGAGGCGGTCACGGATGAAGTCCCCCAGCAGGTTGACGCTGAGGATCAGGATGAAGAGCGCCAAGCCCGGGAAGGTCGTCAGCCACCAGGCCGTGGAGATGTACTCGCGACCGTCGGAGAGCATGGATCCCCAGCTCGCCGTCGGCGGCTGAACGCCCAGGCCGATGAAGGACAGCGAGGCTTCGTAGATCACCATGGTGCCGAGCTCCAGGGTGGCCACCACGATGAGGGAGGGCATCACCTCGGGGAGGAGGTGGCGGAACACGATCCACCAGGCGGGAGCGCCGATGGCCTCGGCCGAGCGCACGAATTCTTTACCCTTGGCCTCCAAGGTGGAGGCGTAGGCCACACGGGTGTAGCGGGGCCAACGAATGAGCGCGAGGCAGAGCACCACGTTCATGAGGCTTGGGCCCAGTGCCACGACCGTGAGGATGGCCAGAAGGAAGAAGGGGATGGACAGCACGATGTCCGCGATGCGCATGATGATCGCACCGACCCATGGCCTGGCGATCCCGGCGACGATGCCGAGGGCGGTGCCGACCGCACCGGCCACGAGGACGGCGGCAAAGGCGATCAGGAGAGAGACCCGCGTGCCGTAGACGACGCGGTTCAGGACATCGCGGCCCAGCTGGTCGGTGCCAAGCAGGTGGCGGGTGCCCTCCACGACGGAACCGGGGGCGCGCAGGCGGCTCTCCAGGTGGGAGCTCAGGTCGGCGGTACCCACGAAGAGGTGCGGGACGATCGCGACGATGACGTAGACCAGAAGGATGATAGCGAACGGCAAGGCGGCGCGCGTGCTGTGCAGGCTCAGCCAGGTGGGGCGACGACGGCGCCGCGGCGGGACGAAGGTGGTTCCCTCCGGGCGTTGTTGAACGGCGGTCATGAGCGGATCACCCTTCCACCGCGGTCAGGCGAACACGCGGGTCAATAACGGAGTAGAGCATGTCAGTCACGAAGTTCGCGACGATGTACACCACGGCCACGAAGAGGACGATGGCCTGGACCACGGGAAAGTCGCGTGACTGGATCGACTGCACCGTGAGTTGGCCAATGCCCGGCCACGCGAAAATCGTCTCCGTGATCACGGCGCCGCCCAGTAGCTGGGCGATCTCGAGGCCCACCATGGTGACGATCGGGATGGAGGCGTTGCGCAACACGTGGCCGAAGAGCACGCGCAGGGGGCCGGCGCCGTGGGAGCGGGCGGTCTTCACGTACTCCGCGTTGACCTGCTCCAGAAAACTGGACCTCGTGATGCGGGCCAGAGTTGCGAACGTCATGGACGCGAGCGTCACGGCCGGCAGGATGAGCGATGTGAGCCCGTCCACGCCGGAGGTCGGCAGCCACTGCAGAGTGACGCCGAAGAGCAGGATGAGCAGCAGGCCGAGCCAGAACGCCGGCATGGACTGGCCCACCAGCACGGCGGGCATGAGGGCTCGGCCCAGGAACTGCTTGCGCTTGACGGCGCTGACGATGCCCACCGGGACGCCGATGACCACGGAGATCAGCAGAGCCGCGAGCGCCAGGTCGATCGTGAACGGCAGGCGCTCCGCGATCAGGTCCATGGCGGGTCGGTTCTGCAGGTAGGACTGCCCGAAGTCGAGGCGCAACAGGTCGCCAAGGTAGTGGACGTACTGCGTCAGGATCGGCTGGTCTAGACCCAATTGCTCACGAACGCGCGCGATGTCCTCCGCGGTCGCGGTCTGGGGGACCAAGAGGCGGGCCGGGTCACCGGTCAGGCGAAGGATGACGAAGACGATCGTGACGACTCCCCACAACTGCAGGAGCGCCTGGCCGATGCGGCCCAAGACGTAACGAAAGGTTCCGGAGGCAAAGAAACTCATGGTCCGTCCCGTCACTTGTCCATGGTCATCTGATCGACGTACAGGCTCTGCACCGCGTCGGGCGACCAATTCAGTCGCGTGGAGGCGCCGTAAATGGCCTGCACCTGGAAGAGGCCGATCCCCGGCACGTCCTTCGCGATGATGTCGATCGCCTTGTCGTACTCCGCCTGGCGCTTGTCGCGGTCCAGGGTTGCGCGCGCGGCGTCCACGGCCTTGTCGAACTCCGGGTTGGAGTAGCTGGCCCAGATGCCGCCGGTGCGGAAGAGGGGGTAGATCACGCCGTCGGCGTCCAGGCAGGAGCATGACCATTGGCCAAAGCGGAGACTGCCCCACTGGTGGGCGGGGTCCTGCACGTTCTTGAGGTAGGTGGCCTGGTCGCTGTTCTCGATCTCCACCTTGATGCCGATCTTGCCGAGGTCCGACTGGATGGCCTGGACGAGTTGCGGGTCGAACGACGGCGACGTGGGGAACTTGATCGTGATGTTCTTGAGGCCCGTGGCCTTCACGAGTTCCTTGGCCCGCTCCGGGTCGTAGCGATAATTCGGCAACGCGTCCGGGTAGCCAAACGCGAGTGGCGTCAGGGTGGTCCCGATCGGTGAGGCGTAGTCGCTCTCCAAGTTCTTAATGATGGACTCGTAATTGATACCCATCGCGATGGCTCGACGGATGTCCACGTTCTTGGTGGCCGTGTCACCCAGGGCATTGACGGCCAGGTACGCCACGCGTTCCGTCTTGGCGGTGAGCACCTGGACGTTGGAGTAGCCCTGCAGCTGGACCGCCTGGTCCGGAGTCAGGCCGCTGGCCAGTTGCGCCTGACCCGACTGAAGGTCGGAGACGCGGGAGGAGGCGTCTGCGACGGGGCGGAAGACCACCGTGCGGATGGCGGGTTCCTTGCCCCAGTAGTGCGGGTTGAGCGAGAGGACGTAACGGGAGCCGCTCGTGGCGCTCTCCAGCTGGTAGGCGCCGGAGCCGATGGGCTTGGCGTTCAGCCCCTTGGCGCCGACCTTCTCGACGTAGTCCTTGGGCACCACGCTGAGTGTGGTGAGGTAGGTCAGGAGCGTGGGGGACGGGCTCTTGGTGGTGATCTCCAGCTGGGTGTCGGAGAGCGCCTTGGCGTGGTCGATCGCGCTGAAGTTGGCGTACTGGGGCGAGTTGTACTTGGGGTCGAGGATGCGGTTGATGCTGAAGGCCGCGTCGTCCGCCGTCAGGGCCTCGCCGTTGGAGAACTGCACTCCGGAGCGCATGGTGAAGACCCACGTGGTGGGGGACGTGGTCTTCCACTTCGTGGCGAGCCATGGCACGGGCTCGTTGGTCTTCGGGTCACGCCGCAGCAGCTGGTCGTAGATGTTGCGGTAGACGGAGTACGTGGACTCGTCGTACTGCAGCCCCGGGTCCAGCGTGGAGGGATTGTTCGCGATGTCGATCGTGATGCTCGAGCCGTCAGCGGCACCGCCCGGCATCTCGAGCGAGCACCCGGCGAGGGACAGCAGGGCCGCGCTGGCTGCGGTGAGCGCGGCCAACGAGCTCCGCAAGCGGGTTCGCGGGGCCGCGTGAGGGGCGGCGTGGTTCATGGTCACTCATTCCGAACTGGCGGGTGCCGGCTGCGGCACCACGCGGGAACGTGGCTCGCCTGCTCCCGGGGCCCCTGGCCGATGAGCCGGCACCCGATGCGTGCGATACGGAGGTGGAGCCGGGACGGTGATCCCGTGCGCCAGCCCACACTGTTCCACTTTTAATTTGAAATGAGAAGTGCGTCACACAGGTTTTACATGCCCGTGACACATGCCAATCCGGACGAAGGTCAACCCAGCAGCGCCACGATCCCGCGCACCACGGCGGCCGCGCTACCCACCGCGGCGAGGAGCAGCACCAGGACGCGCCCCAGCTTGGCCGGGACCCGGGGAGCCAAGAAGTGACCACCCACGGCGCCAAGCCCCAACGCCACGAGGGCACCGACCCACACGACGCCGGCCACGTGCGGGGTGCCCTTGGTCAGCAGCGAGAGCACGTTCATCGTCAGGAGGAAGAGCTGCCCCGTAGCCACGAAGGTCTCCCTGGGCCAGCGGTCGCTGATGGCGTGGGCCGCGAGCATCGGCCCGCCGACCCCGGCGGTGACGTTCATGAAGCCGGACAAGCCGCCGCCCACCACGGCGCCCGTGCGGCCGGGGAGGAAGCGGAAACGCCCGCTCGCCGCAGCCAGGCAGACGGCCGCGAGTGCCACCAACCCCACGACCACCTGCAGCACCGACGCTTGGATGTGCCGCACCACCCAGGCGCCCAGCGGAACCGTGACGAGGGCTGGCGCGATCATGAGCGCGGCCCGCCTCCACCAGATGTTCCGCCAAGCCGTCGCGAGGACGATGACGCACAAGATCACGGAGAGCGCGTTGCCGAGGAGGACGCCGTCGACCGGACCGGCCACGGCCACCAGCAGCGGCGCGGCGACGAGGGCAAATCCGAGCCCCGTGGTGCGTTGCGTCAGGGCACCGACGAAGACGGCGGCGCAGGTCAGAATCGTGCTAGCAAGGGTCATGGGGGCGCGACTTTCTGCGGATTGCGGGGAAGTCGACGTCGACTGCGGGCGCATCCCATCGACGGCCAGAGAGGGAGCCGGAGGCAAGGTCCTGGGTTCGGTTCGCGGCGGCGGGAGGCTCGCTCACGACATCGACGGCGCCAATGTACGCCCCCGCGGGAGGTGGTCCGGACCACACGAGGGACGTGTATAGACTGTGCGCCCGTGACCCGAGCTCTCCTGATGTCGAACTCCGCCAACCACGATTCCGGGCTGTTTGAGCACGCCCACGAGGCCGTCACGGCCTTCTTCTCCGAGGTCGAAGAAGTGCTCTTCGCCCCTTGGGCCTTGGCCGACCACGACGGCTACACGGCGCGCGTCGCGACGGCTCTCGAGCCCCTCGGCGTGCGCGTCCGCGGGCTTCACACGGTGGCCGATCCCGCCGCCGCAATCCGCGCGGCCAAGGGGCTGTACGTGGGCGGGGGCAACACCTTCCGCCTGCTCTCCACGCTCTACCGCCTGGACCTCCTGGACCCGATCCGCGAGGCCGTCGCCGGCGGACTGCGCTACAGCGGGGCGAGTGCGGGAAGCCTCATCGCCTCGCCCACGATGCGCACCACCAACGACATGCCCATCGTCCAGCCGCCGTCGTTGGACACGCTGGGGCTGCTCCCGTTCCAGCTCAATTGCCACTACCTCGACGCGGACCCCACCTCAACGCATGCGGGAGAGACCCGCGAACTGCGCCTGCGGGAGTTCCACGAGGAGAACGACGTTCCGGTCCTGGGCCTGCGCGAGGGCACCTGGTTGCAGCTGAGCGAGGCCGGCGGCGAGACCCACGCGGTGTTGGGCGGCACCCCCGTCTCCCCCACGGCGCCCGGCCCGGCCGTCCTGCATCGACGCGGCGCGGAACCCGTGGAGCTGGAGGGGGACGTGACCGAGCTGCTCGGTTCCGTGGCCCGCTTCGACGTCTGATCCCTTGCCCTTCGCTTCCGTCGCGGGGAGACTCCAGGGCATGAAGCGCTACGCGGTGGACGCCCCGACCACGCTCCGGGTCGTGGAGCTCTCCCTCGGCGTCCCACCGGAGATCCAGCTGGTGGGCGCGGCCTCCCTGCGGTCCGACGTCATGCGCCTGCTCTTCGCGCGTTCGCTCTCGGGACGGCTCACGCCCCGGCAAGCGAAGGACCTCCTGGACCGTGTGGCAGGCGTGAAGCTGCGACTGCTGGGCGATCGCGTCTCCCGCTCGGTGGCCTGGGACCTGGCCGAGGAGCTGGACTGGCACGACCCCACGGACGCGGAGGTCCTGGCCGTCGCCCGGCTCCAGGCCGACTCGCTCGTGACCGGCTCGGCCCGCCTCGTCCAGGCCGCGGGGCAGCTGCACCAGCCGATCGACGTGACCTCACCCGACGCGCTGCTCGCCCGGCTCGTCCCCGACCCCTGATCCCCGGCACCCGATCCCTAGCTCGCAGGCACCGTCTGCCGGGGGCACGTGGCCGCGACCCGGGAGATGGCGGCCTTCTCCCCCTGAGTCATCCACAGCCCGTACTTGAGCTTCACGGCGGTCTGCCTGGCCACGTACGAGCAACGGAATGCTTTCTGCGGCGGGAGCCATGTGGCCGCGTCCCCGTCCGACTTGCCCGCGTTCGTGGGTCCGTCGACGGCCAGCAGGTTCATGGGGTCGTTCGCGAGCGCCTTGCGCTCATCCGCGCCCAGTTTCTGGGCACCCGTCTGCCAGGCGTTGGACAGCGCCACGAGGTGGTCGATCTGCACCTTGGTGCTCGTGGAGACGCCGCGCTCGAAGTCGATGCGCTTGCCGGTATACGGGTCGTTGAGCACCCCGGTCAGCACGATGCACTCGTGCGTTCCGGGCTTGTACGTCCGTTCCCCCAGGTCACGCGTGAGGATGTCGTTGCGGGTGTCGCAACCGTTGTGGTCCACGTCCGACCACGCCGGCCCGAACTGCTCGCGCGAGTAGCCGGTCTTGGGCGCGCGGCCCTTCGTGGGGATCTCGGCGAGCGCCCCGGCGATAGTCAGCTTGCCTCCCACGCTCGCGGGGGTCTTGCCCGCGCCGGGCGCGGGGCTCGACTTCGTAGCGCCCGGCGTGGCAGCCTTCGCGTTGCCCGACGCCGCGGGCTTAAGTGCCGCCGCGGTGCCGCCCGCGGGCGGCACCCTCGGCACGAGTGGCTGGGCCGCACAGCCGACCAACGCCAGCGCTGCGGCGAGGAGGACGGCCGCGGCGGCGGCCCGGGAACGGGTCTTGCTGGGAAAGAACAACACGCGACTTTCACGGGGAAAAGGAGACCCCAGAATGTTAGCGGCGCGAGGGCACGGTTCCGGGTACGTCCGCTCCGGAGCGTGGCGGAAAACGTCAGCCGAGGCTGATGATCATCCTCGTGTTGCCCAGGGTGTTCTGCTTGACGCGGGCCAGGTCGAGGAACTCGGCCACGCCATCGTCCGGCGACCGCAGCAGCTCCGCGAAAACCTCCGGGTCCACGGCCGATTGCTCTGCCATGACGCTGAAACCATGGCGCTCGAAGAATCCCACCTCAAAGGTCAGGCAGAAGACGCGGTGGATACCCAGCTCCCGTGCATCCTCCAGCAGCGCCTCGAGGATCCGGTGGCCCGTGCCAGTGCCGCGCGTGGAGGCGTCCACGGCCAGGGTGCGCACCTCGGCGATGTCCTCCCACATGCAGTGCAGCGCCCCGCAGCCCACGACCGTGCCCAGGGCGTCCTCGGCGACGCGGAACTCCTGGATGGACTCGTAGTAGGCCACGGCCTCCTTCTCCAGCAAGATGCGCTCGGCGGCGTAGGGCGAGACGAGGGAGCGGATGGCGCCCACGTCCCGGGGACGGGCCTTTCGGATGGTGATCTGCTGCGTTGCCTCCACGCTTCGCATCGTATGCCGCGCCGCGGTTCCACCCCCAAGCCGTGACGACGCACTCGGTGATGGCGAAACACCCCGGTCGCTTCAAAACACCCCGTGCGCACGGGGTGTTTTGAAGCGACCGGGGTGTCGCAAGGTCAGTCGGGCGATCCGCGAGGCCCGGCGGGCGGATCGCCCGGGAACCGGTTCAGGCGCCTCGCGGCTCCGGGTTGTCGTGCCCCGACGCGGGGCTGTCGTGACCGGACTCGTCCTCCATGGTGTCCAGTTCCGCCTGCAGCTCGGCCTGCTGGCGGGCGGCCTCTGCCTGCTTGGCCGCCCGGTGCTCCGCGGCGACGGCCCGCCCGCGCGGGGAGAGCAGCGAAGCCACGACGGCGATCGCGAGCGAGGCCACGATGACCAGCAACGAGACATTGGTGGAGATGTCCCACACGGGGACGGGCCGGCCCCCGTTGATGAAGGGCAGCGAGTTCTCGTGGAGAGCGTGCAGGATGAGCTTCACGCCGATGAACGCCAGGATCACCGCGATGCCGTGGGTCAGATAGACGAGGCGGTCCATGAGGCCGCCCAGCAGGAAGTAGAGCTGGCGCAGGCCCATGAGGGCAAAGATGTTGGCCGCGAAGACGATGAACCCGGACTGGGTGATGCCGAAGATCGCGGGGATCGAGTCCAGCGCGAACATCAGGTCCGTCATGCCCAGCGCCAGGAACACGGCGATCATGGGCGTGAACATGCGCTTGCCGTTGATGGTGGTGCGCAGCTTGTTGCCGTCGAAGTGCGGGGCCACGTTCATCTTGGCGGTGATCTTCTTGACGAAGCCGGGCTCGTCCTCCTCTTCCTCCTCGCCCTTGATCGCGTCCTTGACCTGCTTGAAGGCGGTCCACAGCAGGAACGCGCCGAAGAGGAAGAACACCGCGATGAAGCGCTCGATGATGACGGAGCCCAGCAGGATGAAGATGCCTCGCAGGATCAGCGCGATGATGATGCCCACCATGAGCACCTCTTGCTGGTACTTCCTGGGCACCGCGAAGTTCGCCATGATGATGATGAAGACGAAGAGGTTGTCCACCGAGAGCGAGTACTCGGTGACCCATCCGGCCAGGAATTGCGTCGCGTCGACCTGGCCGACGAAGAACCACATGAGGCCGAAGAAGATCAGGGCCAGCGCCACGTAGAAGCCGACCCACAGCCCGGCCTCCTTCATGGAGGGCACGTGCGGCCGCTTGTAGACGTAGATCAGGTCGAACGCCAGGATCGCGATGAGCGCGATGAAGCTGACGATCTCGAAGCTGGCCGGAATGTGCGTCGTCAGGGCGCCGGCGGCCCCCGACGCGGGAAGGTTGAGTGCTGTGTGGAGCACGGTGCGCCTTTCGGGATGTGGCACCGGCTGCAGGAGCGAGCCATGGTGCGAACCAGTCTCGCAAGTCTCTCCCCCGCCCATCCTCAAGGATGATGGGCGACCGCTGCGACCGACCGGGCCTCGATGCCCGGCGTGATGACGACCTGCAGCGCTGACGGATACTCCCTCACGCGTGGGTCCATTCTAATGCACGACGACGGGCGCCCACCTCAGGAAGGCGGGCGCCCGTCGTCGTGCACCGGCTTGTGCGGCCACCGGCCGCCGTGGATCACTCCGCGGCGCCGGCCTCCGGTGCGTGGCCGTCGGCCGATTCGGCCGGTCGGCCGGCGAGGATGGCGGCCGGGGTGGGCTCACCCTCCAGCGCCTCCTGGCCTCCGTGGACGGTGAAGGTGAAGGCGCGGGCGTCGCCCTCGCCCTGAACGTCCACCGTCACGGTCTGGCCGGGCAGCACCTCGCCGAAGAGGATCTTCTCGGAGAGCGGGTCCTCGATCTCGCGCTGGATGGTGCGGCGCAGCGGACGGGCACCCATGGAGGGGTCGTAGCCCTTGTCCGCGAGCAGGTCGCGGGCCGCGGAGGTGATCTCCACGAGCATCGACTTCTCGTCGAGGCGCTTCTGCAGGCGCGAGGTGAACAGATCCACGATCTGCACGATCTCCTCGTGCGTGAGCTGCGGGAACACCACCACGTCATCCACGCGGTTCAGGAACTCGGGACGGAAGTGCTGACGCAGCTCCTCCTGCACCTTGGCCTGCATGCGCTCGTAGCCCGTGCGGGTGTCGGACGCGGCCTGGAAGCCGGTCATGACGCCCTTCGAGATGTCGCGCGTGCCCAGGTTGGTGGTCATGATGATGATGGTGTTCTTGAAGTCCACCACGCGGCCCTGCGAGTCGGTCAGGCGGCCGTCCTCGAGGATCTGCAGCAGCGAGTTGAAGAGATCGGCGTGCGCCTTCTCCACCTCGTCGAAGAGCACCACGGAGAACGGGCGGCGGCGGACCTTCTCGGTGAGCTGGCCGCCCTCCTCGTAACCCACGTACCCGGGAGGGGCGCCGAAGAGGCGCGAGACCGTGTGCTTCTCGGAGTACTCGGACATGTCCAGGGTGATGAGGGCGTCCTCGTCCCCAAAGAGGAACTCCGCGAGGGCCTTGGCCAACTCGGTCTTGCCCACGCCGGTGGGGCCGGCGAAGATGAACGATCCGCCCGGACGGTTGGGGTCCTTCAGGCCGGCGCGCGTGCGGCGGATGGAACGGGCGATCGACTTGATCGCGTCGTCCTGGCCGATGACGCGCTTGTGCAGCTCCGCCTCCATGTTGAGCAGACGCGAGGACTCCTCCTCGGTCAGCTGCACCACGGGGATGCCGGTGGAGGACGCAAGGACCTCCGCGATCATCTCGGCGTCGACCTCGGCGACCTCGTCCAGGTCGCCGTTCTTCCAGGCACGCTCCTTGTCCGCGCGCTCCGCGGTGAGCTTCTGCTCCTTGTCACGCAGCTCGGCGGCACCCTCGAAGTCCTGCGCGTCGATGGCCGCCTCCTTCTCGCGACGCACCTCGGCGATGGTCTCGTCCATCTGCTTCAGGGCCGGCGGGGCGGTCATGCGCTGGATGCGCAGGCGGGCGCCGGCCTCGTCGATCAGGTCCACGGCCTTGTCCGGCAGGAAGCGGTCGGAGATGTAGCGGTGGGCCAGCGTCGCGGCGGCCTGCAGCGCGTCGTCCGTGATGGAGACGCGGTGGTGCGCCTCGTAGCGATCGCGCAGCCCGCGCAGGATCTCCACCGTCAGGTCCACGGAGGGCTCCGCGACCTGGATCGGCTGGAAACGGCGCTCCAACGCGGCGTCCTTCTCGATGTGCTTGCGGTACTCGTCCAGCGTCGTGGCACCGATGGTCTGCAGCTCGCCGCGGGCCAGCATGGGCTTGAGGATGCTGGCGGCGTCGATGGCCCCCTCGGCGGCACCCGCACCCACGAGGGTGTGGATCTCGTCGATGAACAGGATGATGTCCCCGCGCGTGCGGATCTCCTTGAGCACCTTCTTCAGGCGTTCCTCGAAGTCACCGCGATAGCGGGAACCGGCCACGAGGGAACCGAGGTCAAGCGTGTAGAGCTGCTTGTCCTTGATGGTCTCCGGGACGTCGCCGCGCACGATCGCCTGGGCCAGGCCCTCCACGACCGCCGTCTTGCCGACGCCGGGTTCGCCGATGAGGACCGGGTTGTTCTTGGTGCGGCGGGAGAGGACCTGCATGACGCGTTCCATCTCATGCTCGCGCCCGATCACCGGGTCCAGCTTGCCCTCTCGGGCCGCGGCGGTGAGGTTGCGGCCGAACTGGTCCAGGACCACGGAGCCGGCCGGGGTGCCCTCGGACTGCCCGCCGGAGGAGACGCCCGCGCTGGCCGTCTCCTTGCCGCCCTGGTAGCCGGAGATGAGCTGGATGACCTGCTGGCGCACGGCCTGCGGGTCGGCTCCCAGCTTGCCGAGCACCTGCGCGGCCACGCCCTCGCCCTCGCGGATGAGGCCGAGCAGGATGTGCTCGGTCCCGATGTAGTTGTGGCCCAGCTGCAAGGCCTCGCGCAGCGAGAGCTCCAGCACCTTCTTGGCACGCGGGGTGAAGGGGATGTGGCCGGTGGGGGCCTGCTGGCCCTGACCGATGATCTCCTGCACCTGCTCGCGCACCGCGCCGAGCGTGATGTTCAGGGCCTCGAGGGCCTTGGCTGCGACGCCCTCACCCTCGTGGATGAGGCCGAGCAGGATGTGCTCGGTCCCGATGTAGTTGTGGTTGAGCATGCGCGCCTCTTCTTGGGCGAGCACGACAACGCGACGGGCACGGTCGGTGAATCTCTCGAACATGCGCACACTCCTCACGAATTTCTTATCGTCGATGCTACGCAGTCCCCGCGCCCCGCGGGCCGCTGTTCGCCACGGGGCGAACGTCGTGAGGGTGCCGGGCCGGGCCACCGCCCGGCGCGCGAGCTACTTGGAGCCGTGGCTCTTGCGGTAGGCCGCGATGATGTCCTGGTTCAGGCGCCCGCGATCGGACACCACGTACCCCTTCTTCTGGGCCCACGCGCGAATCTCCGAGGCGTCCTCGGAGGAGAAGGGCGTCCCCCGACGCCCCACCTTGATGTACGGCTCCAGCAGGCCGCGCAGCTCCGAGGCGTGCTCGTCCGACAGGTCCACCTCGTAGTGCTTGCCGTCGATGCCGAACCTGACCGTCCCCGTGGCCACGGAGCCGTCCAGGTCGTCGATGAGCGAGACCTCCACCTTGCGCGCCATGGTGCTACCCCTTACCTCCGTGAGGCTCCGACCGTGCGGCCGTGCCCGCGTCGACGTGCTGAACTACGGGCACACTATCGACAAACACGACGCGTGTCATGGGCGAATACCGCGTCATTCGTCCGTGACCGGGGTGGGCATTCCTTGGCCCGACGAGGGGCATTGCAGAATCCGAGAATCGCTCTCCGGGAAGAGACTCAGGAGTCGGCGTCGGTCCCCGCGCCCGGGGCGCGGTCGCCGGCAGAGGCCGAACCGACGGCGTCGGGCAGGGAAGACCCGGCGCGGCGGGCCCTGGCCGCCTCCACCCGGGCCCGGAAGACCGCGTCCTCGTGGGCCTCGGCCTGACGCTCGCGCCGGTCCGCGTTGAAGATGGCCTTCATGACGAACCAGAAGATGAGGGCAACGACGAGCGTGGGCAGCACGACCTCGACGTACGGCCCGATCGCGTCCCAGAGCCCGGCCACGATCAGGCCTCCGGCTTCAGGAGCGGGAAGAGGATGGTCTCGCGGATGCCGGCGTTGGTGAACAGCATGACGAGGCGGTCGATGCCCAGGCCGATGCCGCCCATGGGCGGCGCGCCGTACTCGAGGGCGCGCAGGAAGTCCTCGTCCAACTGCATGGCCTCGGGGTCGCCCCCGGCGGCGAGCAGGGACTGCTCGGTGAGGCGCTCGCGCTGCACCACGGGGTCGATCAGCTCGGAGAACGCCGTGCCGCGCTCCATGCCGCCGATGATGAGGTCCCAGGCCTCGATCACGCCGGGCTTGGAACGGTGCGCCCGCGCCAGGGGCTGCGCGGCCGGCGGGTAATCGTAGACGAAGGTGGGGTTGATGAGCGTGGGCTCCACGATCTCGCCGAAGAGCTCGATCACGGCCTTCTGCGCGCCCCACTTGGGGTCCAGCTTCACCTCGTGCTCCGCGGCGACCTCGGCGAGCACCTCGAGCGGCGTCTCCGGCGTGATCTCGCGGCCCACGGCCGCGGAAAGCCCCGGATACACGGAGACCCAGGCCCACTCGCCGCCCAGGTCGACGGTGCCCTTGTCGGTCTCGATGGTGCGCCCCACGCCGATCGCGTCAGCGGCGGCGAGGATGATCTCCTTCAGGCGCGCGGCCATGACGAACTGATCGGCGTAGGCTTCGTAGCACTCCAGCGTGGTGAATTCCGGCGAGTGCGTGGAGTCCACGCCCTCGTTGCGGAAGATGCGCCCGATCTCGTAGACGCGGTCCACGCCGCCCACCACGGTGCGCTTGAGATAGAGCTCGGTGGCGATGCGCAGGGTCATGTCCTGGTCGAACGCGTTCAGGTGCGTGCCGAACGGGCGGGCGCTGGCACCACCGTGGACCAGCTGGAGCATGGGGGTCTCCACCTCGATGTACCCTTTGGCGTCCAGCACGGAGCGGATGGCCTTGGTGATCGCGGCGCGCGTGTAGATCATCTGACGGGCCTCGTCGCGCACGATGAGATCCGCGTAGCGCTGGCGCACGCGGGTCTCCTCGTTCAGCTCGGCGTGCAGCACCGGGAGCGGGCGCAGCGCCTTGGAGGCCATGGTCCACTCGGTGGCCATGATGGAGAGCTCGCCGCGGCGGGAGGAGATGACACGGCCCTTGATGAAGACGTGGTCGCCCAGGTCGACGAGGTGCTTGAAGTCCTCGAGGGACTCCGCGCCGACCTCGGCGAGGGAGAGCATGACCTGCAGGCGGGTGCCCGCCCCCTCGGGGCCACCCTCCTGGAGGGTGGCGAAGCAGAGCTTCCCGGTGTTGCGCTGGAAGACCACGCGCCCGACGACGCCGACCACATCCGTGGTCTCCTCACCCGGGGCGAGGTGTGCCCACACGTCCCGGACCTCGCGCAGGGAATGGGTGCGGGGCACCCCCACGGGATAGGCCTCCCCGCCCGCGCCGATGATCTCGGCCCGCTTGGCCATGCGCACCGCGCGCTGGTCGTTGGTGTCCACGGCCTGGGTTTCGAGGGTCTGCTCTGCGCTCACGAGGGTCCATTCTACCGGCGGGCGGACCGCCGCGGGATGGCCTGGCCGGGTGCCCCTGCTCACCCGGGCGCCGCGGCGCATATCCTGGGGGCCATGCTCCGCCGACCCGTCGCAAGCTCCGTCTCGATCGTCGAGACGACCCACCGCGGCCACCTGCGTCTCGTGACGCACGGGGACGCCCGTGCACGCGGCGAGCACCGCCTGGTGCTCGTCTGCGGGGCCTTCCTGGCCGCCGCCGTCTATGCACCGTTCGCCCGCGCCGTGGTCCGGGCCCTGCCGGAGGGGTGGGCCGTGGACGTCTACGACCGCCGGGGCAAGGGCGGCAGCACGCCGCAACCAGAGGACTACGACATGGACACCGAGGTGCAGGACGTGGCGGCCGTCCTGCGACGCACGGGGGCGAGGCACCTCCTCGGGCATTCCCTGGGTGGGGCCGTAGCGCTGCACGCCGTGCGCGCCTTGGCGGGGCGCGGCACGCCCGGCCTCGCCGACCCGGCGTTGCTTCCCCAGCGCCTGAGCGTCTACGACGCCGCGATCAACGTCGAGGGGTCCCTCGACACCGCGTGGCTGACGGAGTTCGAGGAAGCGGTCGACGCCGGCCGCCTGGGCCGGGCGCTCGACCTCGCCGACCGTTTCTTCGGCAACACCCCCACGCTCTCCAGGGCGCCGACGTGGGCCAGCGCCGGCGTCCTGGCGCTCGTCCTGCGCACGGGCCTTTCGCGGGTGGGGAGGGAGATCATCCCCGCGGGGGTCGGCGAGTTGAGGGCCGCGCTGGCCGAAGAGGCCACGGTGTCCGACTTCGCCTCGATGGGCCCGCGCACGCTGCTCATGGCGGGCGAGCGCAGCGCGGAGTATTTCCACGCGACAACGCACCGGCTGGCAGCGGGCATGCGGGACGCAGCGGTGCAGATGGCCCCGAAGGGGATCCACGGCTCAATCCCCATGGTGCTGCACGACGTCGTCAGCTCCGTCGCGGCCTTCCACCGCGGACACCCCGCCCCGGTCGACGCAACGGTGCTCCGGGCGGCGGCGCCCGCCGCGCGCTGAGGAGGGGCCCGGGCACGCGTCGTCGGGCACCACAAGACGCCACGACGGCGGGCCGGGCATCAACGCTGGATGCCCGGCCCGCCGGAAACGTGCGGCGTCACCAGATGGTGACGCGCTCCTCGGGTGCCAGCCACATGCCGTCGCCCTCCGCCGTGCCGTAGGCGGCGTGGAAGGCGTCGAGATTGCGGGCCACCTGGTTGGCACGGAACTCACCCGGGGAATGCGGGTCGGTGCTGACGCGCGTCACCATGGTCTCCGGCCGCGTCAGGACGGCCCAGACGCCGGCCCAGGCCTCGAAGAAGCGTACGTCCCCCGGCACGCCGTCGACGACGTCCTCCGGATCGCCGCCCATGGCCGCGGCGGCGGCCTTGTAGGCGCGGTACGCGATGCCGAGCCCACCCAGGTCGCCGATGTTCTCACCGAGGGTGAGCTCGCCGTTGACATGGTGCTCGGGTGCCTCCGGCGGGACGAGCGCGGTGTACTGGGCCACGAGCTTGCCCGTGCGCTCCTCGAAGGCGGCCCTGTCCTCGTCGGTCCACCAATTGTTGAGGGCGCCGTCCCCGTCGAACTGGGAACCCTGATCGTCGAAGCCGTGGCCAATCTCGTGACCGATGACCGCGCCGATGGCCCCGAAGTTTGCGGCGTCGTCGCGGTCGGCCCCGAAGAACGGGGGGCGCAGGATGGCGGCGGGGAAGGCGATCTCGTTGAGGAGCGGATGATAATAGGCGTTGACGGTCTGCGGGTACATGAACCACAGATCCTTGTCCACGCCGTCATCGATCTTCCGCAGTTCCCGGCGGAACTCGAACTCCGCGACCGCCTCGGCGTTGCCCACCACGTCCTCGGGATCCAGGTCCAGGGAGGAGTAGTCGATCCACTTGACCGGGTAGCCGATCTTGGGGCGGAACTTGGAGAGCTTCTCGAGGGCGCGCTCGCGCGTGGCGGGGCCCATCCACTCCAGACCCTCGATCGAGGCACGGTAGGCGCCCAGGAGCTGCTCGACGAGCTCGTCCATGCGCTCCTTGCTGCGGGGCGGGAAATGCTCGGCGACGAAGAGCTGCCCCACGTCCTCGCCCACGCCGCCCTCGACGAAGGCCACGCCGCGCTTCCAGCGCGGGCGCTGCTCCGTGGCCCCGCCCAGGGTGCCGGAGTAGAACTTCCAGTTCTCCGTCACGAAGTCGCTGGAAAGGTAGGGGGCGCGCGAGCGCACGTACTGCACCACGAGCCAGGTCTTCCAGGCTCCCAGCGGCTGCGCGGCCAGCTCGGCCTCCACCCCTTCGAGGAAGGACGGCTGCCACACGTCCACGGTGTCCCAGTACCGGCGCTCGATCCCCGCGCCCTCAAGCCACGTGGCAAGGCTTGGAGCCAGGGCGAGCAGCTCGTCGCCGCCCATGCGGTTGTAGCGGGCCACCGCATCGCGGCACTTCACCGCGTCCCAGTGGTGGGCGGCCAGTGCCGTCTCCACCTGCACGACGGCGTCCGCCGCCGCTTCAGGATCGTCCTCGCCCACCAGCGCGAGAAGGCGGGCGAGGTGCTCGCGGTAGTCCGCGCGGATCTGCGCGAAGGACTCCTCGCGGTAGTAGGACTCGTCCGGCAGGCCGAGGCCGCTCTGCAGGAAGGTCAGGAGATTCACGTCCGGAGCCCCGGCGTCGCTGCTCGCGCCGGCTTCGACGAAGGAGGAGACCCCGCGGCGGAAGAGCATGCCGGACAGAGAGACGAAACCGGGCAAATCGGAGACAGAGCGGATCGTGGAGAGGGTGCCCTCCAGGGGGCGGGCGCCGCGGGCCTCGATGCCGGCCTCGTCCATGAAGGAGGACCAGAGGGCGGCGATGCGGCCGGAGGGGCCGTCCTGCTCCCCCGACGCCGCGGCCCTCTCCACGATGGCTCGCACATCGTTCTCGGCGCGGTCCCGCAGGCTCTCGAAGGCGCCGAAGCTGCCGCGGTCTCCCGGGATGGTGGCGGTGGTGAGCCATTCGTGGTTCACGGAACGGTAGAGGTCATCCTGCGGACGCGGCGCGAGGCCCATGCTGGCTCCTGACGGGGACGGGAACAGAGGTGTGCTGGCGTCCCTTGCGGAAATCGCGGGCGGGGCTCGCCGTGCCCGAGCCTACCCATGTGCCGTCGGGTCGAGGGCCGGTGTCCGCGGTGGGCTGATCGTGTGCCGCCCGTCTCGGCTCTCCCCTTCCTTTCCCTTCCCTTTGGGGTGTTGATCCAGTTGTGTCCGGGAAACGGGTGCTGTGGTGTACGCGCGGGGATCGGTGACACGGGGTGGAGGGGTGGCCCGTGGGTGGTGTGCCTGGTTGCGGAGTG